>Ga0308309_10001503_pt1 | contig 13898 bp, 14 predicted proteins | sample HubBroMetageWFT5_FD_192491 | JGI IMG/M metagenome (GOLD analysis project Ga0308309, IMG submission 192491) | Warmed and freeze-thawed soil microbial communities from the Hubbard Brook experimental Forest, New Hampshire - Hubbard Brook CCASE Soil... | ecosystem: Environmental > Terrestrial >...
CCAAGCGGATCGTGATTATGCTTGCCAGCGGAATTCTTGCTTTAAGTGTTTGGCAGGCCTGGACGTTTTATCGATTTGTGCACCGGCAGACGTTAACCCTAAATAATAAAACTCCGCACGCCGGCGTACTTCCGGTTCGGTGCTCTTTCCTAGCCACTCGGCACGATGGCACGGTGCATAGACTTGCTCGCCGGTACAAGGAATGGCCCGACTGCGATAGATGGCCTTCACTCTACTCATGACCCGTCCCAGATCTTTGGTGATGGTGAGATAACTGCGCACCAGTTCCTTCAGACTTCGCAGGCCGTGTTCACCGTGATAGACGGGGTTGAGATGATTGAGGCGTAGCAGCTCGGCCAACCGACGGGCATCGATCTTGTCACTCTGATTGCCTTCCCTCAGGGAGGCATTCTTTCGCGGATTCGCACACCACTAGTTTCGTCACCGGGGTCTCATGATTCTCATTCTGGCCTCCGAAAATTGGCCGCGCGAAATTCGTGCCGATTATTCGAAGCCTACTATTCGTATCGCAACGCCACCATGGGATCTACACACATGGCGCGTCGCGCGGGAATGTAAGACGCCAGAAAGGCGACGGTCCCTAGCGCAAGAGCCACAACGGCAAACGTGGGCGGGTCGGTAGGCTTGACACCGAATAAAACGCTGGACATCCAGCGCGTCACGATCAGAGCTCCCGCCACCCCGATACCCAAACCAATCAGCATGAGCCGCAATCCATGGCCCACGATTACGCGCAAAACATCCGCTCGCTGCGCACCGAGCGCCATTCGCAATCCGATTTCGCGCGTGCGTTGCGTGACCAGGTAAGATAGAACGCCGAAGATTCCGGAGGCCGTAAGCAGTAGCGCAATGGCACCGAAAGCGCCGAGCAGGAGTGTGTTGAAGCGATCACTCGCGGCTGAACTGGATACCACATCGGTCATCGTGCGGAAGGTAGAGCTGGCCTCGTCGAGATCGATCTGATGGAGGGCCTGGCGCACCGCCGTCATAAGCACACCAGGATCGCCCGCGCCACGCACGATTATACTCATCCTCATGTGGGAACCGGGAATGAATAGTTCGGGACGAAGAGATTCCTGCAACGCGAAGTGTTTGTTCCCCCCCACGACCCCTACGATCTCGCGTGTCGCAAATTGAGGTTTGCCTTCAAACAATTTCACGTGCTTGCCAACGGCGCTCTCGCGGGGGAAAAACTTTTTTGCGAACGGCTCGTTGACGACGATAACTTGTCGGTCTTCGGATGCATCTTGACTGACGAAGCTACGCCCCTCCAAAAGCGGAATCCGCATGGCTCCAAAATAATCGCCGTCGACGACTCGGAAGTCTGCGTCCTCATTGTCGTTTGGATTCGCCGGAGGGTGCTCCGTTATAGTAAAAAATGTGTCGTTGCCTTCGCCGCTCAGCGGCAACTCCGATATGAATCCAGCGCTCAAGGCGCCGGGCGCAGATTGAATACGTTCCTGGAGTTCGCGGAAAAATGCGTCGCGCTTTTGAGAATCGTCATACCTCGGCGAGAGAAGCGACACTTCGGTGGTAATAACATTAGCCGGATCGAATCCGAGAGGAACGCGCATCAAGCGCCAGAAACTGTTAAGCAACAGACCGGAGGCAATCAACACTACCAGTGAAAGGGCCACTTCCGCGACGACGAGCGTACTGTGCGCGCGATGCTTTGAACGTGAATAGACGGAGCTGCCGCCTTCCTTCAGGCTATGCGTCAAATCGCGGCGGCTTGCTTTAAGCGCAGGCCCGAGGCCAGACAAGATTCCGGTAAAAATCGCGATTGCAAACGTGAATGCGAGGACGACGCTGCTCACACTGACTTCATCAAGGCGTGGAAGACTATCCGGCCCGAGCTGTTTTAGGAGTTCCACTCCTGCGATAGCAACAAAAATTCCAGCGCCGCCGCCTATCAGCGCTAGGACCAGGCTTTCCGTCAACAATTGCCGGACGAGCCGGGTTCGTCCAGCCCCCAGGGCGGTGCGGATGGCGATTTCTCGCTGGCGAACGGTATTGCGCGCAAGAAGAAGGCTGGCGATGTTGGCGCATGCAATCAGGAGAACCAGAGCGACCGCGCCCGTTAGCACCAGGAACGCAGGCCCCACATTCCCGACCAGAACGCTCTGGAGAGGCTCGAGTTGTTGGCCCCATCCTTTATTCGTCTGGGGAAATTGTGTGGCAATGCGAGCCGCGATGGTATCCAGCTCGGCTTGCGCTTTAGAGATAGTAACGTCAGGCTTTAAAAGGCCAATGGGGCGTAGAAAGTGGGAGCGGCGGCTCTGCATTCCTGGATTTTCAAAAGGCGCAGGAAACCAGAGATCGGCTTGCGTGAGGACCGGCATATCGTTTGCGAGAACGCCGACAACTGTCCGAGTCTTGCCGTCGAGAGCAATCGATTTACCGATGACGTTCGGATCGCCGCCGAATCGTTCCTGCCACAAATGGTGACTGAGGATAACCACTTCCGGATCCTTTGTTTTTTCGTCAGATACAGTAAACACGCGGCCATAGCGAGGTTGAACGCCGAGAGCGTCGAAGAAGCCTGCCGTTATCATGGAGCCTGTGATTTGAATGGGCTTATCGGTTCCGGTGAGATTGAAGAGCGAATCTCCCACTGCTCTGGCGCCGTAGTGTTCAAAAGATTGGCTCTGCGCGCGATAGTCGACAAAATCGGATGGCGAAACGGCGCCGTGGTCACAGAGAGGGCACTTGCCCCACCCCCACACTAGTCGCGAAGGATTCTTGAACTGCAAAGGACGCAGTAGTACCGCGTCCACCACAGAGAAGAGCGCCGTGTTGGCGCCGATGCCGAGCGCAAGCGTGAGCACCGCAATCGCGGTAAAGCCGGGCGATTTTCTGAGCGCGCGAAAGGCGTGAGAGACGTCTTGCACAAGAGTTCCCATGGGGTCCTCGATTGACTTCTTACGTTATCTTCACAAAACTTGTTCCCGTAACCCTTTCTGCTTTATTCGTATCGGAGTGCAACCATGGGATCAACGCGCATGGCGCTGCGCGCCGGCAAATAGCTCGCGAGCAGAATCGCGGCCCCCAACACAATCGCTGCGCTGAAATAGATTCGCGGGTCGGCTACATCGATAAGCAAGACGACGCTTGGGGTCTTGGCCAGCATGCGGATACCGTAGCGAAGGTCTTGCAGCAGGGTTTGCATCGGCCGCCCCCAGGCGCTCATCGCATGCTAAGCTACGAATGCAGTTAGTTGTAAGGGATAAGCAGGTGGCGTTCCACTGGAGCCGCTGGACAAACGGCATATTTTCAGAGGGGTAGAGGGCCGGTCTGAAATTTCGAGTCGGCAGTATGACCGCTAACGCAAAGAGCACGTCGCAAAAGCGGACACCCAATTAATGTCCCTTTTCTAGTTCCTCAATTAAGGCGGGGACCACTTCAAAGAGATCGCCAACAATTCCGTAATCGGCTACTTCGAAGATGGGCGCATTTTGATCTTTGTTGATAGCTGCGACGGTACGCGAGCCTTTCATGCCAACGACGTGCTGAATGGCTCCGCTGATGCCGAGCGCGAGATACAGCTTGGGCGCAACAGTTTGCCCGGAGCTGCCGATCTGGCGGTCCATGGGCAGCCAGCCTTCGTCGCAGATCGGCCGCGAAGCGCAAATTTCTCCACCAATGAGTCTTGCGAGTTTCTCGACCAGGGGAATATTTTCAGGAGCTTTGATCCCGCGACCGATGGAGATCAAAATCGGCGCCTGCGTTAAGTCAACCGCTTGCTTCGCTTCGCGGAAAAGTTCGAGCGGCTTGGTGCGGATTTGTTCGGGTTTCAAATCAACTGCCACCGGTTTCACCGGCGCCTTTCCGCTGGTGTGCTTGGTAGCCAGGTCGGCGCGGAACGCGCTGGCTTGGAAAGTGGCGATCCAGGGAGCGTCTCCGGCAAACACCACATCGGCATTCGTACGGCCTTGAAACATTTGGCGTACAAAAATTAATTTGCCGTTTTCATAACGATAGTGGATGCAGTCGCCGATCATTCCTCTCCCCATCGAGGCGGCGAGCTTGGGAGCGAAATCGCGCACTTGATAAGTGTGCGGAAACAGAACCAAATCGGGCTTGGTGGACTCGATTACCTGGCGCAGAGCCAGCGAGAACCCGTCCGGCGTGTATTTCTCCAACAGGTCGCACTCAACCAGAAGCACTTCGTCCAGTTGATAGGCGGCAATTTCGTCAGCGAGCGGCGCGACACCTTTGCCGATGACTACGGCAGTGAGCGAGCCTTTGGTCTGCTGCACGATTTGCTGCGCTGCAGCCAAAGTTTCAAAGCTGACTTTGTTCCACTTACCTTCGCGTTGTTCGGTAATTAGGAGAATTTTCATAGCTAGAGCACCCGCGCTTCGTGCTTTAACTTTTCGATCAGCTTCGCGGCTACTTCTTTCGGCTGGCCAGTGATGAATTCAGTCTTCTTGGTTTTTTGCGGAATGTAAATCTTCTCAATGCGCTGCGTGGGCGTATCAGCAAGGCCAAGGGTTGCGCGATTCACCGTTGTGATTTCTTTTTTCTTGGCAGCCATAATGCCTTTCAGCGTGGCGTAACGCGGTTTGTTGATACCCGACTGAATTGAAAGCACCGCGGGCAGCGGCAACTCCACCCATTGAAACCAGCCAGCCTCCAGCTCGCGCTTCAGCTTCATGTGACCGTCTACGATGTCGATGTGCATGATGATGGTGGCGTGCGGAAGACCCAGCAGTTCCGCGAGCAGCACGCCGGTTTGGCCGAAGCCTTGGTCGTCGCTTTGCAACCCCGTCAGTAAAAGATCGAATTTTTCGTCCTTGATGGCGGCAGCGATGGAACGCGCAGACGATAGCGGGTCGAGTTTGAAAAATTGGTCGTCGGCGACGTGAATGCCGCGGTCGGCGCCTTTCGCCAGAGCTTCTTTAATGGTTTGCTTCGCGCGGTCGGGCCCCATGGAAATGGCCACCACTTCGCCGCCGTGTTTTTCTTTCAGGCGTAGCGATTCTTCGAGGGCGAAACTGTCAGGCTCGTTGGTTTCGAAGCCGATGTCAGATTCGCGGATCCATGCGCCTGCTTCCACAATGGCGAGCGGAGCATCTTTCGCGGGAACTTGTTTAACGCAGACTCCAATTTTCAAAATGCCTCCTGCGATTCTATTTCCCGTCCCAAAGTTTGAAAATCAAAGACGCGTTTGTCCCACCGAAGCCGAAGGAGTTTGAGAGCGCGTAACGCACTTCAGCCTTCCGCGAGTGATTCGGAACATAATCTAGATCGCACGCGGGATCAGGATTTTCGTAATTCGCGGTCGGCGGAAGAATCTGATCGCGTAACGCAAGAACGCTGATGCCAGCTTCCAAGCCGCCCGCGCCGCCCAACAAATGTCCAGTCATCGATTTCGTAGAGCTAACCGGAACTTTTTTCGCACGCTCGCCAAAAACGCGCTTGAGCGCGGCTGTTTCTATGGCGTCACCGATAGGAGTGGATGTGCCGTGCGCATTGACGTAGCTCACGTCGTCGGGAGTGATTTTTGCGTCTTTGATCGCTGCCATAGCCACGCGATACCCGCCGTCGCCACCTTCAGCCGGTTGCGTGATGTGATACGCGTCTCCGGACATGCCGTAGCCCACAATTTCGGCGATGATCTTCGCGCCGCGCCTCTGCGCGTAGTCGAGCGATTCAAGGATTAACACTCCAGCTCCTTCGCCCACCACAAAGCCATCGCGCTCCGCGTCAAACGGACGGCTCGCTCGCTCCGGCTCGTCGTTCCGCGTAGACAGAGCGCGCATGGCGGCGAATCCGCCCACGCCCATGGGAGTGATGGCGGCTTCGGTGCCGCCCGCGATCATCACGTCGGCGTCGGAGCGCTGGATAATTTTGAAAGCGTCGCCAATAGCATGAGCTGACGCAGAACAAGCAGTAGCCGTCGCAGAATTAGGGCCCTTCGCTCCATAGCGTATCGACACGTGGCCGGAAGCGAGATTCACAATCGACGCAGGAATGAAGAAAGGGGAAATCTTGCCAGGGCCGCCGGCCAGATATTTCGAATGTTCGCGTTCGATGACATCGAACCCGCCAATGCCAGAGCCGATGTAAACGCCGGTAGAGTCCGCGATTTCGGGCGAAACTTCGAGCCCGGACATATTAATTGCGAAGTCGGACGCGGCCATGGCTAGTTGAATGAAGCGGCCGGTTTTCTTCAGTTCTTTTTTCTCAATCCAATTCAGTGGATCAAAATTGCGCACTTCTCCGGCAATGCGGCAATCGAATCCGGCGGGATCAAAATGGGTGATTGGGCCAATGCCGCTCTTTCCGGCCAGCAGATTGCGCCAGACCTCTTCGGTCCCAATGCCACATCCGCAGATCAGCCCAACGCCTGTAACGACAACTCGGCGGTTCAAAAGGAACTTCTCCTGTACTAAATGGGGACGGCCAGCGGACTACTTGCTTCCTTTGGAGTGCTTCTCGATGTAATCGACGGCGTCTTTGACCGTGGCAATTTTCTCAGCATCCTCGTCCGGAATTTCGATGCCGAAATTTTCCTCGAAGGCCATCACCAGCTCGACTGTGTCGAGCGAGTCGGCGCCCAGGTCATCCACAAAGGAAGCGGTCGGAGTGACTTCGCCTTCATCCACACCGAGCTGCTCGACAATAATTGTCTTCACGCGTTCTTCGACGCTGGCCATTCTAATGTATCCTCCGGTATCGGCGATCTATCTCGCGCCCCAGGCATACAGCGATAGGGGAGCACCCCAAGACAGCCTGCCCATTCTATGCAAGCCAGAATGCAGGGTCAACCTTTGCCAAATTTAATCTTGTCGAAAACAAGCCCTACAACAGGCTGATTCTTGATGCTCTTGAAGACGCGCCGGACTTAAAACTTAGCCCATATGCAAGCCGCCGTTGACGTTAAGCACCTGGCCGGTGATGTAGCCGGCTTCGTCGCTGGCAAGAAAAACGATCGCAGTGGCGACGTCGCGGTCGCTTCCAAAGCGGCCGAGCGGGATCATCGACTTCATTTTGTTTTTCAATTCTGTTGAAAGAGGATCGGTCATAGGCGTGGCGATGAAGCCGGGTGCAATGGCGTTCACCGTAATGTTGCGCGAGGCGACTTCGACCGCAATGGCGCGCGTGAGGCCGATCAGACCTGCCTTTGAGGCGACGTAATTAGCCTGGCCGGCGTTGCCAGTTTCCGCGACAACGGAAGAAATGTTGATGATGCGGCCTGCGCGCTGTTTCAGCATGGCGCCCAGCGCTTGCTGAATACACAAATGTGCGCCGGTCAGATTGGTGCGCAGCACGGCATCCCAGTCTTCAAGCTTCATGCGCAGAGCCAACGTGTCGCGAGTGATGGCCGCGTTGTTCACCAGGATGTCCAGCTTGCCAAGTTTCGCGAGCAATTGTTGGAAGCCGGTTTTCACTTGCGCCGCGTCCGCCACATCCATTGGGACAGGAAGCGCCTCGCCGCCAGCAGCCAAAACTTCTTCTGCCAGCGACAAAAGTTTTTCAGTGTTGCGCGCGGCGATGGCTACTTTTGCGCCGGATTCGGCGAGCGCAAGCGCCGTAGCGCGTCCGATGCCTTGAGACGCGCCAGTAACCAGAGCAACTTTATCTTTGAGAGAGAACATAGGATGTGAAGCTATCGCATATCAAACGTGCAGCGCAACAGAGGAGTAACGGTCACAACCTTGCGGTTAAGCCCTATTAATTTGGAATCTCAAACCGTAGAAGATTTGAGGTCACCGTATCCTGCCGGCTTATCATTACAGGGTTTCCTTTTTCGCAACCGTTGAGGTGTTCTTGACTGCCCCCTTTGTCAGTGAATTGAGCTCCCAGGGTGTAAGTGCCCGCTTCTAGCCTGAATTGAGATTCTTCTGGCCGCGTCATTACCTGATATTTATCGAAATCCACAGGGATAGAAAATGTCGCGCCAGCCGGGAGAGGCAGAACCATCGGATCCATTCGGCCACTAACGGTGAAAGGTTCGCGAACGTGAACCGGACGAGATTTTCCATGGGTATCTCGAAGCGTCAAGACAATAGCAGCCGGATATTGTTTCCATCCAAGTAAGAAACCCAGATTCAGAATCAGATCGTCCTCTCCAGAATTGCGCAACTCAACCCTGAATTTCGGATTTTCGGATCCGGCCTCCTCCTGGTCGAGATAAACGGTCAATTGTAAGCTGCTAACAATATCGCCTCGGGTTTGCTGGCTCGGCTTTGCTTCTGGGGAGAATCCGCCGAGAAATACTAAAGTGGCGAGCAAAACGCACCAAGGAAGGGCGCGGAATTTCTTTGAGCAATGCATCGAAGGCCTCCGATCACTGTGAGAGTCTGGTTCAAGCGCGCAGGTTGTTCCAACTACCGGAGATTAAATATCTGGGATGCGTCGAATGCTTCGTGTCGGTGACTTTTACTATCGCACCTTCTGAATGGGCGATTAACGAGCAACTTTTTAAGGGCTTTGTGATTCAGAGTCCGGTAAGGGTGATCCTGGAATGTATATGCTCAACGGCAGTTTCCAATTTTTCACGCACGCTCGTCTTGCTATAGCACTTGCCGCCTTCCGGATCCCGGCGAAGGTGTTCTGGCCATATTTCTCTGCTGTCGTCCTTTTCGCAATCGGCGTCGTAATAATCATCAAGGATAAAGAACTGGCGCCAAGGCGCGGCCTGGAAAAAATCCTGCCATTCGGGCGGCTGTTCTTCGCCATGCCCATGGGAGTATTCGGCACGGAGCATCTCGTCGATACGGCGGAGATAGCGGCCCTAGTTCCATCCTGGATGCCGGCGCACGTGTTTTGGACTTATCTTGTCGGCGTCGCTCTGATTGCCGCAGCGCTAAGCATCACAGTAAAGAAATATTCAAAGTTGGCGGCCATACTTCTGGGCAGCATGCTTCTTCTCTTCGTGATTTTGATGCACATCCCCAACATCGTGGAGACACACGGCGCTCGCCTGTTCTGGGCCATCGCTCTCAGGGACACCGCCTTCAGCGGCGGTGCTTTTGCCTTGGCCGGAAGCGTGTCGAAGAGGGCGCCTTCGGACCGCACGCCCGTACTGGTAACTCTCTCCCGCTTTTTCGTGGGGATACCAGCGATGGTTTTTGGCGTGGAAGACATTCTGCATCCCGAGATTGCTCCCGGCGTTCCACTCGATAAAATCACGCCGGCATGGATTCCCGGGCATCTTTTCTGGGCCTATTTTTCGGGTGCGGTTCTGCTTGTTTGCGGCGCATGTTTCGTCGTGAATAAGAAGGCGCGCGTGGCAGCGACATATCTCGGGATTACGATTCTGCTTGTCGTGCTTTTAATTTACTTTCCCATCTGGTTTTCCAGCCTGTCAAATATTGGCGACGGGTTCAACTTCGTCGCCGATACCTTAGTCCTCAGCGGAGCCGCTCTCCTTCTGGCAGGTGCACTTGGCGATCGAACGAGCTTTGAGGCGCGCCGCGCCTGATCGAATTTCAAAACTGGGGAATCTAACTTTCCGGGTTTTCAGCGCGGAGTTGGGCGATTTTCTCGATGGCGGCTTGCAAGCTGGGAGCGTCTTCCACGTTTACGCAGCGGACCGAGCGATCGATCTGACGCAGCAAGCCGCAAAGAACTTTTCCGGGGCCCACCTCAACGAAAATGGTGACGCCGCTCTCGATCATTTCGTGGACGGAATCCAGCCAGCGCACCGGTGCCGTAACTTGGCGAATCAGGGCCTCGCGCTCTTCGTCACCGCTAGTGACGGCTTCGGCGTCCACGTTCGTGATCAACGGAATTTTCAGCGGACTGAACTTGGCGCTACGGAGATCCTGTTCAAGGCGCTTCTGTGCCGGAGCCATCAGCGCACAATGAAAGGGTGCCGAGACGGGAAGAATGACGGCACGCTTGGCGCCGCTTTGCGAAGCAATTTCCACGGCGCGCTTCACTGCTGTGGCGTTACCGGAAATTACAGTCTGCTCCGGAGAATTTAAGTTCGCAGGAGAAACTACTTCGCCGTCTGCAGCTTTCTTGCAGATTTCTGTTACTTCCGCCGGTGCGAGACCCAGAATCGCGGCCATGGCCCCTTCCCCCGCCGGAACAGCTTCCTGCATATAGCGGCCGCGGGCACGCACTAACTTCACCGCTGACGAAAAATCCAGGCCGCCGGCAGCAACCAGCGCGGAATATTCTCCCAAGCTGTGGCCAGCGACAAAGCTGGGCTGTATGCCTCTTTTTTCCAGCGCGCGATAAGCCGCGACGGAAACCGTTAAAATCGCAGGCTGCGTATTTTCCGTTTGCTTCAGCTCATCCAACGAGGCGGTGTAACACATGTCGGACATGGAGAAGCCGAGCGCGGCATTCGCTTCCTTGAATACTTGGGCGGATTCCGCAAAGTTTTCGGCCAGATCGCGGCCCATCCCGCATGATTGCGAGCCCTGCCCCGGAAATAGAAATGCGAGTTTGCCCATATGCGACTGAAATTCCGCTGAGGTCAGCCGCGAGCAGCGACGGCGGCAGCGGAAAGCTCCTGGTCAATCTTTTCGTTGATGCGCGCGCGGCAAAGTTCGCCGGCCACGCGTATGGCGTTCTTGATGGCGTTCGGATTGGAGCGGCCGTGGGCGATGATGGTGATTCCGCGCACACCCAAGAGCGGAGCGCCGCCGGTTTCCGAAGAATCGGTGCGCTTGCGGAAATCGTCGAAGGCTTGCTTTGACAGCGCGTAGCCGATCTGCGATTTCAGCGAGCTTTTGATGGCCTTCTTTAGCATGCCTTGAACGTGCTCCACGAGTCCTTCACTGATTTTTAGCGCGACGTTACCGATGAAGCCGTCGCAAACGATCACGTCCACATTTCCGCGAAAGACATCGCGCCCTTCCACGTTGCCCACAAAATTCAGTGACGATTGCTTCAGCAGGTTGGATGCTTCGCGCGTCAACTCGTTACCTTTCATTTCTTCTTCGCCGATGGAAAGCAAAGCCACGCGAGGACGCTTCACGCCCCAGATCGCGCGAAAATAAATTTCGCCCATCACGGCGAACTGGCGAAGCTGTTCGGGCTTTGAATCGACGTTCGCGCCCACGTCTAGGATTACCGAAATTTTGTCCTTCATGTTGGGGAACGCGGCGGCGAGCGCCGGACGGTCCACAGAAGGGAGCGTGCCAATGACGAAGCGGGCGACGGTCATAGCCGCGCCGGTATTCCCAGCGCTCACCATCGCTTCGGCCTTGCCGTCACGCACCAAGCGAGCCGCCACGTGCATCGAACTTTCCTTCTTTCGGCGGAAAGCCTGCGAAGGCGAGTCGCTCATGGTGATCACATCGGTGGCGCCCACAATTTCGATGGGAAGATGGCGCGCGCGGTGACGGCTCAGCTCCTGCTTGAGGCTGGCCTCAATGCCAACCAATGCGATGTGGACGCCAAACTCACGCGCCGCCAGAATTGCGCCTTCCACTTCCGCACGAGGCGCATGGTCGCCTCCCATGGCATCTATTGCAATGGTGGTCATCTGAGCACCAACGGGCTCCAATCGCGCGAATTCGGAAAGAAACGAAGGAGAACTTAGGCTGTCTTGGCCGAAGTGTCAATCACTTCACGGCCTTTGTATTGCCCGCAATGAGGACATGCCTGATGAGGCAGTTTCTTCTCGTGGCAATTCGGACACTCGGATAGCGAGAGCGTTTGGAGATGGTCGTGGGCGCGCCGCTTGTTCTTGCGCGCATGGGAGTGACGTCGTTTTGGATTAGGCATTCCTGCTCCTCTAAATTAGCCGTGTGCGGCTTGGTATAGCTGAAATGGAAAGGGATAGTGTAGCGTTTTATTGCTTTTTGAACCAGTCCTGCTTCAAACGGGCAAGAGGAGCCAGACGGGGGTCGGCTGAGTTCTTCTCGCAGCGGCACTCTTCGTTATTCAAATTCGCGCCGCAATGCGAGCACAACCCCCGGCAGTCGCTGCGGCATATCACCTTCATGGGAAGTGCCAGATTAACCTGCTCGGCTAGGACGTCAGCTAAAAACAGGCCGTCACCTTCGAAGAAGGCTATCTCGGTATCGTCCAGGTTGAGGTGGACTTCTTCATCATGCGCGATGGAAGTCATCGGCCGATAAAACAGGTCGAAATCGCGGCTGATTTCTTCCACCACGGTGTCGAGGCAGCGCGCGCACACCATCTCCACGCGCGTATGCAAGTTGCCATACACACGGATCTGCCCTTCCGTTAGCTCGGCTGTCGCGCGCACCTCCAGCGGTTCCACTTGTCGAAACTCGCCGGAATGAAAGTCGAGAGTACCGGGAATGTAGCTCTTGCGTATGCGGATTTTTCGGACGGCAAGTTCTTTTACGTCCAGAAACATTGGGTTCTCCGCGCTAGTAAAGTTAATTATATGACCAGTGCCAGCGATGTCAAGGAAGCCACTTTGAGAACAATACGGACTGACACCAAATGGACAATGTCTTTCTTAGACTGGTTTAGATGCGGAATCGCCCCGGCAGGCTGCTAGATCGAATGGGCTGCGGGAAGGCCGAGCAGTTCGCTGCGCTGGCGGAGCAGAAAATGATCGGTCATGCCCGCAATGTAGTCGCATATCACACGGTGGCGGGGCTCGTTTCCGGCCAATTCTGCGTATTGCTTGGGAAGCCGATCAGGGTGATCCAGGAAGAAGAGAAAGAGAGCGTCTAACGAGGCTACCGAGCGGTCGCGGTCCTCGGCGATTGCCGGATGCGAGTAAAGATGGCTGTACAAGAAGCGTTTTAACGCAACATTTTTCTCGGCAATTTCTGGCGAAAAAGCCGCGACGCGCTTTGGCAGGTGGCGGATATCTTCGGAATTCTTTGCACCGCTTTTCTGAACTCTGGCAGCGGTGTTTTCGATCAAATCCGTCACCAGACCATTGAGAATCTGCTTCAGCGCCTCGTTGAATTTCAGCTTGCGGCGCCCTTGCGGGTAACGGCGATCGATTTCGGCGTAGGCTTGGTCAAACATGGGAACTTCCGCCCGCAGCAGATCGAAATCGAAAAGGCGCGACTCGAAGCCGTCGTCCAAATCTGCGGTGTTGTACGCAATTTCGTCCACTAGATCGATGAGCTGCGCTTCCAGAGTCGGGCGCTCGTCCAGCCGGTATTCAGCTAACGACGGAAATTCACCGGCAGAATAGTTCCGCGAATGCTTCACGATGCCTTCGCGCACCTCGAAGGTCAGATTCAGCCCAGGAAAATCCAAGTAGCGCTGCTCGAACTGCTCGACGATGCGAAGCGCGTGCAGGTTATGATCAAAGTGATCGCCGTGCTCGCGCATACGCAAATCTAGTTGCTTTTCCCCTGCGTGCCCAAACGGCGGATGCCCAATGTCGTGCACCAGAGCGAGCGCTTCGGTAAGGTCGGTAGTCAAGCCCAACGCGCCGGAAACCGTACGCGCCACTTGTGCGACCTCTATCGTGTGCGTCAAACGATTGCGGAAGTGATCGGAATAACGCGTGGTGAAAACTTGCGTCTTTGCTTCCAAGCGGCGGAAGGCGCGTGAGTGGATTACGCGATCCCGATCGCGCGCGTAGTCGCCGCGGTAGGAATGCGGTGGTTCGGCATGGCGTCGGCCGTGTGAACGCCGCGCGTCCATCGCATAAGCTGCCAGCGGCGCCGGCGTCATACTGGATCCCTAGATTTTGCCGGGCAGGAGGGAAAGTTCTTGGTCTGCTTGCTCGGCCATGGGCGTGTCGGGATACTCAGACTTGATTTGCGAGTATAGTTTTGAGGCTTCCGCCGGATTGCTTGCCGTGTAATGCTGCGCGAGCGCGAGCATCACCACTGGTTTAGGCACCAGCACGGCAGGCTTGGCAATCAGCTTCTTGTAAAGATTTACGGCTTCGTCGCCTTGGCCTAGCCGGTCGTCCAGCTGAGCCAGTTCGAACCGCGCCATGGCGGCAAAATCTTCGTCGCCCG
>Ga0308309_10001504_pt1 | contig 13893 bp, 1 predicted proteins | sample HubBroMetageWFT5_FD_192491 | JGI IMG/M metagenome (GOLD analysis project Ga0308309, IMG submission 192491) | Warmed and freeze-thawed soil microbial communities from the Hubbard Brook experimental Forest, New Hampshire - Hubbard Brook CCASE Soil... | ecosystem: Environmental > Terrestrial > Soil...
GTCGGGGGGGTCTCATCGGGAGAGTTCCGGCTGGGTGATGCTGAAGCCATTGCCACCCGGCTCAGCTCGAGCTCGAAGGACTTCGGGAATGCAGTCCAGCAGCTCGCCGATAGTGGAACCGGCAGCATGGTGCCGCTATTCAAGACCCCGGTGGTCCGGCAGGTGATGTATGAGAGTTCGCAGCTTCAGGCCCGGGCGGATCTCGGTGCTGAATTCGACACTGAACAGCCATTCTTTGATGGCGGGCTGATCTCGTCGCCGGATGGCCTGCTCTGGGCCAATCCGGAATAATGTTCAATTGCGAGTGCAATCGGCAGTGGAGAATGGGTTATTAATCTAGTTCCGGCCGATACCCGGAGCGACCGCACAGTGACGGCATAGTAGGGCGAGCCAGGGAGGTCTCTAGCGCCATGATGGGCAGCCCAGGGCCGGTGGGTATGCTGGGGCGGGCATATACCGAATCGGTGACTCGCCAGCAACTCAAGCCGGGCACGGTGCGCCGGATCTTGCCGTACGCGAAGAAATACCGAGCGCTCATAGCATTACTGCTCACGCTCGTGGCGATTACTTCGGCGGCCGGGACAGCAAGTCCCTTGCTGATGGCGGCGATCATTGATGACGGCATCCTGCGTGGCCAGATAACGGTTGTCCTATGGCTGACCGCGGCTTCAGTGGCGCTGGCGCTGGTCGGCGCGATATTCGGCTATCTCTCGGGCTGGGCCTCGGCCCGGGTCGGCATGGGGCTTACTTATGATCTGCGCAACCAGGTGTACAAGCACATACAGCGGCAACCGCTGGCATTCTTCACCCGCTCGCAGACCGGCTCGCTGGTCAGCAGGCTGAACTCGGACGTAGTCGGGGCGCAGCAGGCGCTCACCGGGCTGCTGAGTTCCACGCTGGGCATGGTCGTGACCTTGATCCTCACGCTGATAGCCATGTTCTACCTGTCGTGGCAGATCACTCTCTTGGGGCTGGCGGTTTCCCCGCTGTTCGTCTTTCCCAGCAGATTGGTCGGGAAAAGGCTGCAGCGCTTTACTCGCGAGCGGATGCAGCGCGTCGCCAAGATGACCTCGCTGATGCAAGAGCGCTTCAACGTGGGTGGAGCGATGCTGGTCAAGCTCTACGGGCGGCCGGACGAAGAAGCGGGCCTGTTCGAGGCCCGGTCGGGGGAACTTCGCGACGTGTCCATGGTTGCGTCGGTGTACGGGCAGGGGTTCGGCCTTCTCATGGGCACGCTGACCTCCCTCGTCAGCGCGGGGGCTTTTGGCCTGGGCGCTGTTCTGGTCATCAGGCACGACTTCAAGATCGGCACGCTTGTCGCCTTGTCCACCCTGCTTGCGAGGCTGATCGCCCCGATCCAGGGATTGTCCGGCCTGCAGGTCAGCGTGCTTAACACACTAGTCAGCTTTGACCGGGTATTCGAGGTGCTGGACCTCGAGCCAGGCGTAACGGACCGGTCTGGGACGTACCCGATGCCCAGCGCAGAGCGCGATGACGGGACGGCGACGGAAGTCGAGTTCGATCACGTCTCGTTCAGGTATCCGATGTCCAGCGAGGTAACGCTTCCCTCGCTGGAACTGCACACGCTGGATAGGCCAGAGAAACCGGACAACGCGCTGGTCTTGCAGGACGTCTGCTTCCGCGCGCCGGGCGGGAAGCTGACCGCGCTGGTCGGCCCGTCGGGAGCGGGCAAGACCACGATCATCAACCTGGTGCCGCGTTTCTATGACCCCGGCTCTGGGACAGTGCGGATCGGCGGTCATGATCTGCGTGACGTGACCATGCTGTCGCTGCATGACACGGTAGGTGTGGTAACACAGGACGCGCACCTGTTCCACGAGACGATCCGGTCCAATCTGCTCTACGCACGTCCGGGTGCGGCTGAGCCAGAACTGGTCGAGGCGTGCAGGGCGGCGCAGATCTGGGATCTGATCTCCTCGCTTCCCGATGGCCTCGACACGATGGTGGGCAGTCGCGGATACCGGCTCTCTGGCGGCGAGAAGCAGCGCATCGCGATCGCCAGGCTGCTCATCAAGGCTCCGCGCGTGGTCGTCCTCGATGAGGCCACCGCTCATCTGGATTCCGAGTCGGAAGCCGCGATACAGCGGGCCCTGAAGACGGCGTTGGCAGGCCGGACGTCGCTGGTGATCGCACACCGGCTGTCCACCATCCTCGAGGCCGACCAGATCCTGGTCGTAGACGCTGGCCGGATCACGGAGCGCGGAACCCACGGGGAACTAGTGGCGGCTGGTGGGCTTTACGCGGAGCTGTATCGGACTCAGTTTGCGCAGCAAGAACGGGACGAGCAGCCCGAGGCATCAGCCGGTGCGCAGGGACACGTAGTCAATGCAGGTTCGTCCTCGCCTACCTGAAGCATTAAGGAGTCTCCGTACGTGGCGGATAAAGCCGTTGCCCCACATTCGAGCATCCGTCATCTGCGTCGTATTCGTCGGTGGCGGGAACTGGGGGACAGTCGCCCGGGGAGAGTCAGGCCCGTGTTGCGGCCGGGGCGTCAGCAAAGGGAGTTCTGATGATTCCGTTGTCGTTCGCGCAACAGCGATTGTGGTTTCTGGCGCAGATGGAGGGGCCTAACGCGGCCTATAACATCCCGGTGGTGCTGCGGCTGACCGGAGACCTGGATCGGGATGCCCTGGCGGTTGCGCTGGCTGATGTGGCCGGACGGCATGAAGTGCTGCGGACGGTGTTCCCGCTCGAAGGCGGGCAGCCTTGCCAGCAGATCTTGGATCTCGATGGCGTTCGGCTGGACCTGCCGCTGGTTGAGGTGACTGACACTGCGCTGGCGGGTGCGGTGGCGGAGGTGACAGGGCAGCCGTTTGACCTGGCGGTGGAGGTGCCGCTGCGAGTGCGGCTGTTCCGGGTTGGTGCGTCCGAGCATGTGCTGGTGGTGGTGCTGCATCACATCGCGGGGGATCGGTGGTCGATGGGGGTGCTGGGCCGCGACCTGTCAGTTGCATACGCGGCCAGGTGCCGGGGTGAGGTTCCGGGGTGGGCGCCGCTGCCGGTGCAGTACGCCGACTACGCGCTCTGGCAGCGGGAGCTGCTGGGCGAGGAAGACGACCCAGGCAGCCTGCTGAGCCAGCAGGTGGGGTACTGGCGGCAGGTGCTGGCTGGAACACCCGAGGAGCTGCAACTGCCCGCCGACCGGCTTCGCCCGGCGGTGACCAGCTATCACAGCCATAGTGTGCCGCTGCACGTACCGGTGGATGTGCACCGGGAGCTGGTCGGCCTGGCCCGCGCACACCGGGTGACGTTGTTCACGGTGGTCCAGGCCGCGCTGGTTGTGCTGTTGTTCCGGCTGGGGGCAGGGGACGATATCCCGATCGGCACCGGGGTGGCAGGGCGGACTGATGACGCGCTGCGTGATCTGGTCGGATTCTTCGTGAACACGCTGGTGCTGCGCACCGATGTCTCCGGGGATCCGAGTTTCGCGATGCTGCTGGGCCGGGCGCGGGAGTGCTGGCTGGGTGCGCTGGATCATCAGGATGTGCCGTTCGAGCGGCTGGTGGAGGTGCTGGCCCCGGAACGATCCCTGGCCCGCAACCCGCTGTTCCAGGTCATGCTCACCGTGCAGAACAACGCCCCGGCCACCTTGGACCTCCCCGGCTTGCGGGCCAGCGGGCTGCCTGGCGGCCAGGCAGCTGCAGCCAAGTTCGACCTGGAAGTCACCCTGGCCGAGACCCGTGATCCCGGGGGCGGGCTGCACGGGTCGTTGATGGCCGCGGCGGACCTGTTCGATCCCGCGACGGTCACGGGCATCGCGGCACGGCTTGTGCGGGTGCTGGAGGTGACCGCGGCTGATCCCGGGATCAGCGTCAGCGTGGTGGACGTGCTGACCGAGGCGGAGCGGGAGCAGGTGCTGGCGGGGTGGAACGACACCGCGGTGGCGGTGCCGGCGGTGACGGTGCCGGGGCTGTTTGAGGCCCAGGTGTTGCGGGTGCCCGATGCGGTGGCGGTGGCCGACGGGGATGGCATGGTGACCTACCGGGAGCTGGACGCGGCGGCGGGCCGGCTGGCGGAGTACCTGGCCGGGCTGGGTGCGGGCCCGGAGCGGGTGGTCGCGGTAGTAATGGACCGGTCGGCCGCCCTGGTCACCGCTGTGCTGGCGGTGCTCAAGACCGGGGCGGCTTACCTGCCTGCCGATCCGGGCTATCCCGCGGAGCGGATCGGGTTCATGCTGGCTGATGCGCGGGCCGGGCTGGTGGTGTGCACCAGGCGGGCCGCCGAGACGCTGCCCGCCTCGTCGTTGACCCCGGCCGTGATGCTGGACGATCCCGCTGTGGCCGCCAGCATCGCCGCGCGCCCGCCGGTCGGCTCGGGTGACCCGGAGGTGGCGCTGGCGGGTGGTCATGCGGCGTATGTGATGTATACGTCGGGGTCGGCCGGACGGCCCAAGGGTGTGGTGGTCTCGCACCGGTCGCTGGTGAATTATCTGCTGTACGCGCGCGATGCGTACCGGGGGGCGGGGGCGGTGTCGCTGCTGCACTCGGCGGTGGCGGCGGACCTGACTGTGACGGCGCTGCTGACCCCGCTGATCTGCGGGGGGCAGGTGGGGGTGGTGGACCTGGGGGATGACTGGCTGGCTGGGGCGGCGCTGGACGGGGTGCTGCTGAAGGTGACGCCGAGTCATCTGCCGTTGCTGGCCGGCCGGCCGGTGCGGGCAGCGTGGGGGGATCTGGTGGCCGGGGGGGAGCAGCTGACCAGGGAGGTGGTGGCTGGATTGCGCGTCGGCCACCCAGGGCTGCGGGTGACCAACGAGTACGGGCCGACCGAGGCCACGGTGGGGTGTGTGGCGTTCACCGCGGACCCGGGTGAGCTGCCGGATGGGCCGGTCCCGGTTGGCCGGCCGGTGCCGAACATGCGGGCTTACGTGCTCGATGGCCGGATGGGCCCGGTACCGCCTGGGGTGACCGGGGAGCTCTATGTGGCCGGGGTTCAGCTGGCGCGGGGGTATCTGGGCCGGGCGGGTCTGACGGGGGAGCGGTTTGTGGCGTGCCCGTTTGGGGTGGACGGGGAGCGGATGTACCGGACGGGGGATCTGGCGAAGTGGGTGCCCGGCGGGACGTTGGTATTCGCCGGACGGGCTGATGACCAGGTCAAGATCCGCGGGTTCCGCGTGGAGCCGGGTGAGGTCGAGGCGGTGCTGGCCGCCTGCCCCGGCGTTGCCCAGGCGGTGGTGACCGCGCGCGAGGACAGTCCGGACGACCAGCGGCTGGTGGCCTACCTGGTCCCCGCCGCAGGCGATGGCGCGGCGGACGACGGCGGGCTGGCCGAGGCGGTGCGCTCGTTCGCCGCGGGGAGGCTGCCGGACTACATGGTGCCATCAGCAGTGGTGGTGCTGGATGAGCTGCCGCTGACGCCCAGCGGGAAGACCGACCGCAGCGCGTTGCCTGCGCCGGACTACGCCGCTGCGGCGGCCGGGGGCCGGGGGCCGGCAACGGTCCGGGAGGAGATCATCTGCGGGGTGTTCGCGCAGGTGCTGGGGCTGGAGCCGCCGCAGGTGGGGGCTCAGGACAGTTTCTTCGCGCTGGGCGGGCATTCGCTGCTGGCGGTGTTGCTGGTGCAGCGGCTGCGCGACCGAGGCGTGACAGTGCCGGTGTGGGCGCTGTTCGAGAACCCGACCCCGGCTGGGCTGGCCACCTTGCTGGAGCAGGCCGGGCCGGCGGAGGTGGTGGTGCCGGCGAACCTGATCCCGGCTGGGGCGCGGCGGATCACGCCGGAGATGGTGACGCTGGCGGAGCTGACGCAGGAGCAGATCGGCGGGATTGTGGACGGGGTGGAGGGCGGGGCGGGGAATGTGGCGGATATTTATCCGCTGGCGCCGTTGCAGGAAGGCTTGTTCTTCCACCACCTGATGGGCACCAGCATCGACGTGTATTTGACGACGGTGGTGGTGGGGTTTGCGTCGCGGGAGCGGCTGGGGGAGTTCCTGGGTGCGGTGCAGCAGGTGGTGGACCGGCATGACATTTACCGGACGTCGCTGGCGTGGGAGGGGCTGGCTGAGCCGATGCAGGTGGTGTGGCGCCGGGCGCTGGTGCCGGTGACCGAGGTGCAGATCACTGCGGGCGGCGCGGCGGCGGTCGATGAGCTGCTGGCTGCGGCGGGGTCGTGGATGGATGTGACGGTGGCGCCGCTGCTGCGAGTGCATGTGGCGGCTGAGCCGGGGACGGGGCGGTGGCTGGCGCTGGTGCAGATCCACCACCTCGTCCTAGACCACCTGGGGCAAGAGGTGGTGCTGGGCGAGATCGGCGCGGTGTTGCGGGGGGAGGGGGACCGGCTGGCGGAGCCGCTGCCGTTCCGTGAGTTTGTGGGCCAGGCGCGGCTGGGGGTGGCGCGTGCGGAGCATGAGCGGTATTTCGCGGGGCTGCTGGGTGATGTCAGTGAGCCGACGGCGCCGTTCGGGCTGCTGGAGGTGCGCGGGGACGGGGCCGAAGCTCGTTCGGCGCAGGTTGTGGTGGATGCCGGGGTGGCGGGGCGGTTGCGGGAGCGGGCGCGGGCGCTGGGGGTGAGCCCGGCCACGGTGTTTCATGTGGTGTTCGCGCGGGTGCTGGGGGTGCTGGCGGGCCGTTCGGATGTGGTGTTCGGGACGGTGCTGCTGGGCCGGTTGAATGCGGGGGCGGGTGCGGAGCGGGTGCCGGGGCCGTTTATTAACACGCTGCCGGTGCGTGCTGATGCGGGCGGGTTGGGTGTGGCCGGTGCGGTGGCGGCCATGCAGGCTCAGCTGGCTGCGCTGCTGGCGCATGAGCACGCGCCGCTGGTGCTGGCGCAGCGGGCTAGTGGCGTGGCGGCGCCTGCGCCGTTGTTTACCGCGCTGCTGAACTACCGCCACAGCCAGAACCAGGGCCAGGGCCGCGACCACGGATCGGCGGGCGGCCTGGCCGGGATCCGGATGCTGTTCACCCGCGAGCGCACCAACTACCCGCTGACGGTGTCGGTCGACGACACCGGGACCGGGTTCGTGTTCTCCGTGGAGGCGGTCACGCCGGCGGATCCGGCTCAGGTGTGCTCGCTGCTATGCACCTGTACTGCTGGCCTGGTCGGCGTACTGGAGGACGGGCCGTGCACCCCGCTGCGCGCGGTGCAGGTGCTGGATGCGGGTGAGCGCGAACAGGTGGTGGCGGGGTGGAACGACACCATGGTGGCGGTGCCGGGCGGTGGGGTGGGTGAGCTGGTTGCGGCGCGGGCGGTGGTGTGCCCGGATGCGGTGGCGGTGACGTGTGGCGGGGTGTGGCTGACTTACGGAGAGCTGGTGCAGCGGGCGGGCGCGCTGGCGGGGGTGCTGGCGGGTGCGGGCGCGGCGCCCGAACAGGTGGTGGGGTTGTGCCTGGACCGTGGTGTGGACATGGTCGTGGCGATGCTGGCGGTGTGGCAGGCGGGGGCGGCGTATCTGCCCCTGGATCCGGGGTATCCGGCGGGGCGGCTGGCGTTCATGCTGGGTGACAGCGGCGCGGGCCTGGTGGTGTCGCGGCGGCGGGTGGATGTGGCCGCGGGCCTGGCGGCCGGGCCGGTGGTGTGGCTGGATGACCTGGCACCGGCGGGCGCGGCACCGGCGGGCGCGGCACCGGCGGGCACCGCGCCGGCGGTGGGTGTGGTGGCGGGGCGGCTGGCGTATGTGATTTATACGTCGGGGTCGACCGGCCAGCCCAAGGGGGTGCAGGTCGCGCACGGCGGTGTGGTGAACCTGGCGCTGGCGCTGGGCCCGGTGCTGGGGGCGGGGCCGGGGGTCCGGGTGCTGCAGTTCGCGTCGTTTTCGTTTGATGCTTCGGTGCTGGATGTGGCCGCGGTGCTGGCGGCCGGGGGAACACTGGTGGTGGCGACGGCGGCCGAGCGAGCCGAACCAGGGCTGCTGGCGCAGCTGATCACGGCGGCGGCGGTGGCGGCGGCCAGTGTGGTGCCGTCGCTGCTGGGGGTGCTGGATCCGGATGGCGTGCCGGGGCTGGCGACGGTGCTGGCGGGAGCGGAGCTGCTGACCGCGGCGGCCGCACAGCGGTGGGCGGCCGGGCGGCGGCTGGTGAATACGTACGGGCCGACCGAGGCCACAGTGATGGCGACGACCGGCCCCGCTGACGGGCGGGGTGCACAGGCTCCGCCGATCGGGTCGCCGATCGCGAACACCCGGGTTTACGTGCTGGATGGGTGGCTGGGCCCGGTCCCGGCCGGGGTGATCGGTGAGTTGTATGTGGCGGGCGCGGGTTTGGCGCGGGGGTACGCGGGCCGGGCGGGCCTGACCGGGGAGCGGTTTGTGGCGAGCCCGTTCGGCTCGGGGCAGCGGATGTACCGGACGGGTGATCAGGGCCGGTGGACCGCGGACGGTCAGCTCGAATTCGCGGGCCGCGCTGATGACCAGGTGAAGATCCGCGGCTTCCGGATCGAGCCGGGTGAGGTGGAGGCGGTGCTGGCCTCATGCCCGGGCGTGGCCCAGGCCGTGGTGACCGTCCGCGAAGACACCCCCGGCGACAGACGCCTGGCCGGCTATGTGGTCGCCGCCGACGCAGCAGCTGGCGCCGACAGCACGGGCTTGGCGGCGGCGGTGCGCTCGTTTGCTTGGGGGCGGTTGCCGGAGTACATGGTGCCGTCGGTTGTGGTGGTGCTGGATGAGCTCCCGTTGACGCCGAGCGGGAAGGTCGATCGCAGGGCGTTGCCAGCTCCGGGGTATGCCGGTGCGGGAACGGGCCGGGGTCCGGCGACGGTGCGGCAGGAGATCCTGTGCGGGGTGTTCGCGCGGGTGCTCGGCTTGAGCCGGGTGGGGCCGGAGGACAGTTTCTTTGATCTGGGTGGGCATTCGCTGCTGGCGGTGCGGCTGGTTAGCCAGATCCGCGCGGTGCTGGGCGCCGAGGTGGCGGTGCGGGTGGTGTTTGAGGCGCCGACTGCGGCTGGGCTGGCTGGTTTGCTGGACGATGCTGGGCCGGCCCGGGTGGCGCTGGGGGCGCGGGTGCGGCCGGCGCGGGTGCCGTTGTCGTTTGCGCAGCAGCGGTTGTGGTTCCTGGCTCAGCTGGAGGGCCCGAGCGCGACGTACAACTTGCCGGTGGTGCTGCGGCTGGCCGGGGATCTCGACATTGCTGCGCTGGCGGCGGCGGTGGCCGATGTGGCCGGGCGGCATGAGGTGCTGCGTACGGTGTTCCCCGCCGCGGACGGCCAGCCGTATCAGCAGGTCCTGGATCGCGGCGCGGTGGGCTGGAAGCTGCCGGTGACGCCGGTGACGGAGCGGGAGCTGGCGGGGGTGGTGGCGGCGGTGACGGGGCAGCCGTTCGACCTGGCGGCGCAGGTGCCGTTGCGGGTGCGGCTGCTGCAGGTGGCGGAGTCTGAGTTTGTGCTGGTGGTGGTGTTGCATCACATCGCGGGGGATGGGTGGTCGATGGGGCCGCTGGCGCGGGATGTGTCGGTGGCGTATGCGGCGCGGCGGGCGGGTGAGGCGCCGGACTGGGTGCCGTTGCCGGTGCAGTACGCCGATTATGCGTTGTGGCAGCGGGAGGTGCTGGGGGATGAGGACGACCCAGCCAGTCTGCTGAGTGAGCAGGTGGGGTACTGGCGGGAGGTGCTGGCCGGGGCGCCTGAGGAGCTGGTGCTGCCGGCTGACCGGCCGCGTCCGGCGGTGGCTAGTCATCGTGGGCATGCGGTGGCGTTGCAGGTGCCTGGGCGGGTGCACCGGGACCTGGCGGCGCTGGCACGCACGTCGGGGGTGACGTTGTTCATGGTGGTTCATGCGGTGGTGGCGGTGTTGTTGTCCCGGCTGGGGGCGGGTGAGGACATCGCGGTCGGCTCGCCGGTGGCGGGCCGGGGCGATGTGGCCTTGGATGATCTGGTCGGGTTCTTTGTGAACACGCTGGTGCTGCGAACCGATGTGTCGGGGGATCCCTCGTTTGAGGTGCTGCTGGGCCGGGTGCGCGAGTGCGGGCTGGGGGCGCTGGATCACCAGGATGTGCCGTTTGAGCGGCTGGTGGAGGTGCTGGCCCCGGAACGGTCGCTGGCCCGCCACCCGCTGTTCCAGGTCATGCTCACGGTGCAGAACAACACCCCGGCCACACTGGATCTGCCGGGCCTGCGGGCTGGTGGCGTGCCCGGCGGCACGGCAGCCGCCAAGTTCGACTTGGACATCACGGTAGTCGAGACCTTCGACGCGGACGGTGCCCAGGGTGGGCTGCGCGGGTCAGTCACCGCGGCGGCGGACCTGTTTGACCTACCGACGGCAGGGCTGATCGCGCGCCGGCTAGTGCGAGTGCTGGCCGCGGTGGCTGCCGACCCGCAGGTGCGGGTGCACCAGGTGCAGGTGCTGGATGCGGCCGAGCGCGCGCAGGTGCTGGCCGGGTGGAACGACACCGCGGTGGCGTTGCCGGCGGTGACGGTGGCGGGCCTGTTCGGGGCGCAGGTGGCGCGGGCCCCGGACGCGGTGGCGGTGGTGGACGGGGACGCGGCGGTCACCTACCGGGCGCTGGACGAGCGGGCGGACCGGCTGGCCCGGGTGCTGGTCGCGCGGGGCGCGGGACCCGAGACGGTGGTCGCTGTGATGCTGGAGCGCTCCGACCTGCTGGTGATGGTGCTGCTGGCGGTGCTCAAGGCGGGGGCGGCCTACCTGCCGGTCGAACCGGGGTATCCGGCCGTACGGATCAGCGCCATGCTGACTGATGCGCGTCCGGTGGCGGTGGTCACCACGGGCGCGGCGGGAGCGGACCTGGACGGCCCGGGCGGGCCGGCCGTGGTGCTGGATGACCCGGCGATCGCTGCGGTGCTGGCCGGATCTGATGAGGCTGACCTGGTCAGTGCTGGCCGGGCGGGGTCGCTGCCAGGCGATCTGGCGTATGTGATGTCCACCTCGGGGTCGACCGGAGGGCCCAAGGGCGTGGCGGTCACCCACCAGAGCGTGGCTGGGCTGCTGGGCGGCGCGGGGGAGCGGTTCGGGTTCGCCCCGGGTGACGTGTGGGCGTGGTTCCACTCGTTCTGTTTTGACGTGTCGGTGTGGGAGATGTTCGGCGCGCTGGTGCATGGCGGGCGGCTGGTGGTGGTGCCATTCGCGGTGTCGCGATCCCCGGTGGAATTGCTCGGCCTGCTGGCCCGGGAGCGGGTGAGCATCTTGTGCCAGACGCCGTCGGCGTTTTATCAGCTGATCGGGGCGGACGCCGCTGATCCGCGGGCCGGGCTGGGACTGCGGTGGGTGGTGCTGGCCGGAGAGGCGCTGGAGGCCGGGCGGCTCCGGGAATGGTACGCGCGGCACGGGCAGGACGCGCCGTTGCTGGTCAACATGTACGGCCCGACCGAGATGACGGTCTATGTCACCCGTCATGATCTCGATGCCCGGTGCGCGGCCGGGCCGTCGGGCGCCAGCCTGATCGGCGCGCCGCTCGCTAATACCCGGGTCTATGTGCTGGACCAGTGGCTGGGTCCGGTGCCGCCGGGAGTGGCCGGGGAGCTGTATGTGTCCGGGGCCGGGGTGGCCCGTGGTTACCAGGGCCGCCTCGGGCTGACCGCCGAGCGGTTTGTGGCCTGCCCGTTCGGCGGGCCGGGGGAGCGGATGTACCGGACCGGGGATCTGGCCCGGTGGACCGCTGACGGGATCTTGGAGTTCCTGGGCCGGGCCGATGACCAGGTGAAGATCCGCGGGTTCCGGGTCGAGCCCGGCGAGATCGAGGCCGTCCTGGCCTCCTGCCCAGGGGTGGCGCAGGCCGTGGTGACCGTACGGGAAGAGACCCCTGGCGACATCCGGCTGGTCGGCTACGTGGTCTCCGCTGGCAGCGCGGGCGATGGTGCGGGCGGTGGCAGCGTGGTCGTCGGCGCCGGCGCCGGCGTCGGCGCCGGTGCAGGTTGGGCGGCTGGTGGCGCGGGCCTGGCTCGAACGGTACGCGCCTTCGCCGCGCAGCGGCTCCCGGGCTATATGGTGCCGGCCGCCGTTGTGGTGCTGGATGAGCTGCCGCTGACCGTGAGCGGGAAGGTTGACCGCGCCGCGCTGCCCGCGCCTAGCTATGCCGCCGGGTCGGGCCGGGGGCCGGCCACGGTGCGGGAAGAGATCGTGTGCGGGGTGTTCGCGCGGTTGCTGGGGCTGGACCGGGTTGGGCCGGAGGACAGTTTCTTCGATCTGGGCGGGCATTCGCTGCTGGCGGTGCGGCTGGTCAGCCAGATCCGCTCGGTGCTGGGCGCCGAGATATCGGTGCGGGCGGTGTTCGAGGCGCCGACCCCGGCCGCGCTGGCCGCTTTGCTGGAGGATGCCGGGCCGGCGCGGGCGGCGCTTGGGCCGCGGGAGCGGCCGGTGCGGGTGCCACTGTCGTTTGCGCAGCAGCGGCTGTGGTTCCTGGCTCAGCTCGAAGGCCCCAGCGCGACCTACAACATTCCGGCGGCGCTGCGGCTGGCCGGGGATCTGGATGCCGCCGCGCTGGCCGCGGCGCTGGGGGATGTGGCCGGTCGGCACGAGGTGCTGCGCACAGTGTTCCCCGCCGTCGGCGGTCAGCCATGCCAGCACATCCTGGACCCCTCCGACGTGCGCTGGGAGATGCCGGTCACCCCGGTCACTGAGCAGGACCTCCCTGAAGAGGTCATGCGGCTGACTGGGCAGCCGTTCGACCTGGCCGCGGAGGTGCCGCTGCGCGCCCGGCTGCTGGCGGTGGCCGCGGACGTGCACGTGCTGGTGGTGGTGCTGCATCACATCGCGGGGGATGGCTGGTCGATGAGGCCGCTGGCCCGGGACATCTCGGCCGCCTACGCGGCCCGGTGCCGGGGTGAGGCGCCGGACTGGGTGCCGTTGCCGGTGCAGTACGCCGATTATGCGTTGTGGCAGCGGGAGGTGCTCGGCGAGGAAGACGACCCCGGCAGCCTGCTGGCCCAGCAGGTGGAGTACTGGCGAGGGGCGCTGGCCGGTGCCTCCGAAGAATTGCGGCTGCCCGCCGACCGGGCGCGCGCGCCGGTGGCCAGTCACCGTGGCCACGCGGTGCCGCTGCACGTCTCGGCGCAGGTGCACCGGGATCTGGCCGTGGTGGCCCGGGCGTCGGGGGTGACGTTGTTCATGGTGGTGCAGGCGGCGGTGGGGGTGCTGTTGTCGCGGCTGGGGGCGGGTGAGGATATCGCGGTGGGTTCGCCGGTGGCGGGCCGTGCGGATGTGGCTTTGGATGAGCTGGTCGGGTTTTTTGTGAACACGCTGGTGCTGCGTACCGATGTGTCGGGGGATCCGAGTTTCGAGGTGCTGCTGGGTCGGGTGCGTGAGGTGGGGCTCGGGGCGCTGGATCACCAGGATGTGCCGTTCGAGCGGCTGGTGGAGTTGCTGGCCCCGGAGCGGTCGCTGGCCCGGCATCCGCTGTTCCAGGTCATGCTCGCGGTGCAGAACAACGCACCGGCCACTCTGGATCTGCCCGGCCTGCGGGCCAGCGGGCTGCCCGGCGGCACGGCAGCCGCCAGGTTCGACCTGGACGTCGCCTTGGCCGAGGCGTTCGACTCCGGCGGTGGCCCGGCAGGGTTGCTCGGGTCGGTGGTCGTGGCGGCGGATCTGTTTGACCCGGCTACCGCGGCGGGTATCGCGGGGCGGCTGATGCGGGTGCTGGAGGTGGTGGCTGCTGACCCGCTGGTGCGGGTGCACGCGGTGCCGGTGCTGGGCGTGGCCGAGCGCGAGCAGGTGCTGGCGGGCTGGAATGACACCGCGCTCGCGGTGCCGGGCGGTGGGGTGCATGAGCTGGTTGCGGCGCGGGCGGTGGTGTGTCCCGATGCGGTGGCGGTGACGTGCGGCGGTGTGTGGCTGAGCTACGGGGCTCTGGTGCAGCGGGCGGGGGCGCTGGCCGGGGTGTTGGCGGCCGCGGGGGCGGGGTCCGAACGGGTGGTGGGGCTGTGCCTGGACCGCGGTGTGGACATGGTCGTGGCGATGCTGGCGGTGTGGCATGCCGGGGCGGGATATCTGCCGCC
>Ga0308309_10001505_pt1 | contig 13891 bp, 16 predicted proteins | sample HubBroMetageWFT5_FD_192491 | JGI IMG/M metagenome (GOLD analysis project Ga0308309, IMG submission 192491) | Warmed and freeze-thawed soil microbial communities from the Hubbard Brook experimental Forest, New Hampshire - Hubbard Brook CCASE Soil... | ecosystem: Environmental > Terrestrial >...
CGGCCGTCGTTCCGTGGCGAGGGCCAGGGTTTCGGCGAAGAACTCGAGGCCGGCGACGCCGCCGAGCCGATGGAGCAGCTGCTCGCGTTCACGGGCCGCCAGCCCTGAGGCGTGCGGCATCGGACGTGAACAAAGAACACAACGAACAAGCGAAAGGACAAGCCAATGACTCAGACAGAAGAGACAGCAATGAAAGCAAGCGACTACGAGAAGGCGGTGATCGTGCATGCCAGCCCGGACGCGGTCTTCGACGCGCTCATCACGACGTCGGGACTCACGGCCTGGTGGTCCCCGGTGACGGGGTCCGGCGAAGCCGGTGGCGAGCTCCGCTTCGCGATGAACGCGCCCGAGCCGTGCGTGATGCGGGTCGACGTGGCGTCGCGGCCGGCACTGGTGCAGTGGACCTGCATCTCTTGCGACTTCATGCCGGACTGGGTGGGCACGCGCCCGACGTACACGATCATCCCGCTCGACGACGGCACGACCGAACTCCGGTTCCGCCACATCGGCCTCACGTCCGAGTTGGAGTGCATCGACATGTGCACCAGCGGCTGGAACCACTTCGTCCCGAGCCTGCGTGACTACGCCGAGACCGGGAAGGGCAGCCCGCTCGGGAGCCCCGGTGACATGGCCCGGCGCGAGCGGGATCGTGACATGGCGTAGGAGGCGGTTCCTGCAGCACCCACCCCCAACCGCGAAGCGGTGTCAGATCACCTCGCTACGGCCAACTCGGCAGCAAGCTGCTCCGCGATGTCGGCCCAGCCAGTCTCGTGCTGATCGACGAGGTCCTCCGGTAGCAAGGCATGCCGAATTGTCATGAGGGTCTCGCCGTCGCCGTGCGATTCGAGAGTCACGGTCACCAGGCTCTCCGCGCTCGGATCGGGCCAGGTCGAACAGGTCCACGTGAAACTGAGTCTGTGCGGTCGGTCGAGCTCGACGTATCGGCCCATCACGACGAAGAAGACGCCGTCCTCTTCGATGTCGATCCGCAGCCTGCCACCGACAATCGGTTCGAGGTCGATCCTGTGGGCCCGTGCGGGCCCAGGGCACATCCAGTCAGAGAGGGCCTCGGGATCGAGCCATTCGTCGTAAACGACGGCAGGCGACGCGGGTAACAGTCGCACTACTCGCGCGACGGTTCTCTCGTCGTTGGTCACCGTCGCTTCCTTTGTTGGAGCCGGTGCGCGAGGCGATCCGCCCGCTTATCCCAGAAGGCGGTCTGCTCGGTCAGCCATCCCTCCGCCTGGCGAAGAGCGTCGGACTGGACCGATACCCAATGTTCCCGGCCCCGCACTTCGCGGCGGACCAGGCCCGCAGCCTCGAGCACGCCGACGTGGCGAGAGACGCCCGCGAAGGTCATGGGCAACGGCCGGGCGAGGTCGGTGATGCGGGCGTCGCCGTTTCGCAGCGCCACGAGCAGGGCTCGACGGGTGGGATCCGCCAGAGCGCCAAAGGCACGGTCGAGGATCTGATCTTCAACCATCTTGTGTAACGATACCGGATCAGTTATCTTCAAGCCGATTGTTGAATGTTTGACGAGAGGAGACGGCATGCCCATCTACCAAACCGCCCACTACCAGGTGAAGCGCGAAGCCGTGGACCGAGTCAGGAGCGCCATCGCCGAATTCGTCGATTACGTGCGACAGAACGAGCCGAGCACCTGGTTCTACGCAGCCTGGCAGGCCAAGGAGGATTCAACGAAGTTTGTCCACCTCTTCACGTTCGAGGACGAGCAGGCCCATGAACAGCACGGGCAGTCGGAAGCGGTGAGGCAATTCGAGTCGGTGTACCAGCCTGAGCTAGTGGCCGGCCCCGTTGTGTTCACCGACTACCAACTGGTCGCCACCAACGGCGGTACAACCCGGTGACGGCCACGAATGCTGTTGGGGCCGTCGAAAGATCCACTAATCACGTTCTGCGCACCTGATCGCGGAGCAGCGACCGACCACGCACCTGGCCCGAGGTTTGGCAACGCGAGATCGGTTTTGACAGTCAACTTCGCGGCTGACGTGGTCACAGATTTGGTGAAGGGGACAAGAATCAGTTTCTCCCAGGCGCGTGTTAGAGCTCGTGCCGGCGGAGGAGTTCAACGGGGTCTTGCATGTTCACCATGCCGAGGTAACCACCGCCGCGGGGAATGCTGTCGTGCACCGCGTAGCCGAGCAGTTCTTGGGCTTGCCTTGGCAGCTCGGTCGCCACGTTGGGCGGGATCGCCAGGTAGTTGTTCTCCTCCGTCCGGAGCCAGCCCAGGCAGTAGCTGAGGTGCGCACCACGCCGAGGGAGCTCGGTGGTGTTCGACCCTCCAGCATGGATGGTCCCGCCCGTGTAGACCACTGCAGACCCCGCGGGCATCTCCGCGTACGCGATTTGTTCCGGCTTCGGCGGGGGTTGGGCGAACTGCTCTGCCGGCGACAGACTCCGGTCCGGCCAGCGATGGCTGCCGGGCACGATCCGGGTGCCGCCGTTCGCACGAGTGAATTCCACGAAGGCGACGACAGTGGCCAGCTGCAGCTCTGGCGCCGGCTTGGGCACGTCACTCCACACGGCCTCGTCACGGTGCAGCAACTGCTCCTCAGCTCCGGGTCCGCGTTGGAGGAGGTGGCCGAGATTCAGCTGGTAGCGCGCGCACGAAGGAAGCAAGATGCGGTCGCACAAGGCCAGGAGCAGCGGATGGCACATCACCTCTGTGGCGAAAGTCGGTGAGAGGGCGCAGACACCCGAAACCTGCTTCGTGCACGGACCGTGGAACGCTTTCATGATCGGGTTGAACAACTCTGCGTCGGGATCGGCGGCGTCGAGTGCTCCCCCGACTTCGCGGTTGACTCGGTCGACGACTTCGGTGCTCAGGAGCCCCTCGAGGATCACGGCGCCATCTCGCTCGATGATGGCGTGGACGGCGCCGGGGTCAGCGGTCGGGGCGTGAACGTGCTCGATCCTGGCGTCAGCAGTCATGAGTGCGCCCCCTTCCTTCGAGACGTTCCGACGCTAATAGATCTCCCGTAGGCGGCTTCTTTTTGCGGCCGGCACCGGTCGTCGTTGTCTCGCAGTCTCCTTCACCGGCCACTCGGTATGCGATGCTCTCGCCGTGACAAAAGGAAGGCTCGAGGCCTTCACCGACGCCGTCATAGCCATTGTCATGACGATCATGGTGCTCGATCTGAGGCCACCCGCAGGTCACGGCTTCGGAGACCTCAAGCACGTGCTGCCAAGACTTTTGGTTTACGCCTTGAGCTTCACCTTCCTGGCGATTTACTGGAACAACCACCACCATCTGATGCAAGTCGTTGAGCGCATCGATGGTCGGGTGCTCTGGGCGAACATGGGACTGCTGTTTGCACTCTCGCTGACGCCCGCCGCCACCGCGTGGTGGGGCGGGCACACGGGCAACACCGCCCCGGTGGTTGTCTACGGCCTGGTACTGCTTCTTTCCGCGATCGCCTACTTCCTTCTCACTCGGGCGCTGTTAGCACTGCACCCGCCGGGTTCTCGATTGGCGATAGCGATTGGCAGCGATCGGAAGGGCCGGCTCTCCGCAATTGCCTACGTGGTCGGAATCGTTGTTGCCTTCTTCGAACCGTGGGTCGCCATTGCGATCTACGTGGGGGTCGCTGTCGTCTGGCTCGTGCCCGACAGTCGGATCACGCGGGTCATCGAGCGTGGAGACCGGGCTGAGTCCTAGACGACGAGGGCAGGTGCACGTTTGCCACGCCTCGGCCGGCGAACGGAGACGCTCAGGCCAAGTCCAGGTTCGGTGGCAACGCGACGACAAATTCCAATTCATCCCAGCGCACTGACAACCGTTTGGCCCGGGCCGGCACTCCGGGACTGAAATCCGAGTGCCCCCGTCTTTCATTGCCTCCTCCGCCCGAACCTCCGCCGGTCGACCGGAACTCCGTACCGACGTCGTCGATGAGGGTCAGGGAACGTCGTTGCATCTGCAGGCGCTGTATGAGCTTGTCGCGAAGAATCCTCTTGAAGTCGTCCGAAAGACCCTCCAGGTCGGGCTCCTGTTCGGACAATTCGGCCGCGAACAAGGCCTGCGGGTCGGGGAGCGGGGCAAGCCTCCAGTTCACCGAGACCTTGTCGCTGTAGAGCTCAAGTCCGAGGATCTGGATGCGACCGCCGTAGGCCAAGGGTCGGTCGGGTTCGTCCGCGGGGACCAGAGCAAGGAATCTGGACTCCGGTGGAGGATCCGCCGGGCGCTCTGGACTTTGCGCGCCGTTCCTTCCAAAGCTGATCAGTCTGGCTGTACCGGGCGGAACCGGTTCGAGAGGTTCCTCGCCGAGTGCCACCAGCATGCGGTTGGTCCAGTCCGCCATCTCACCGTCCGCGATCGCACCGACGCCTTTCAAGGCTGCAAGGGCAGCGTTGAACATCATTAACGTCAGTCTCTTTTGCTCATCGGGATCGGCTGGCGGAACCGGCGGTCCCATCCGGGCGGCGGCAAGAAGCTCCGAAAGATGCGCCTGCGCAAAGGGGTCCATCTACCCTCCCGCCGGGAGACCGTAATCCAGGGACTCGTCCCCGACGTCTGGCCGCCGGGTTTGGTGAGGTGCCGACTCGATCGCCCATACAATTTCGTCGTGAGTGGCTTGCCCGCGACCGAGTCAGGTGAGGTGCTGGAGGGGCTGTCGGGGTCGGAGCACGAGGACATCGTCAGGGTTCGGCGTGCGCAGAGCGGCCTTCGAGCCATCATTGCCGTCCATTCGACGCTCCTGGGCCCCTCCCTGGGCGGGGCTCGGTTCTATCCGTATGAGGACGAGGCCCTCGCGCTCAACGATGTCCTTCGCCTTTCGAGAGCCATGACGCAGAAGGCGGCTCTGGCTGGATTGCCACAAGGAGGTGGCAAAGCGGTCATCATCGGGGATCCGCGCCTCGTGAAGACGCCGACTCTGCTCCGTGATTTCGCTGCCGCGATCAACCTGCTTCAGGGTCGCTACATCACCGCAGAGGATGTCGGGACAAACCAGGACGACATGGATCTCATTCGTGAGACGACTCCATTCGTGGCCGGCACGGCCACCTCCCACGGAGGATCCGGCGACCCCAGTTCCGCAACCGCTTTCGGTGTGGTGCTTGCGATGGAGGCCGCGGCGGCTCGTCTGTGGGGTGGCGTCCTCGAGGGCCGGACTGCGTGTGTCCTCGGCGCCGGCAAGGTAGGCGGAGAGATCATTCGGCTTCTCGTCCAACGACGCGTCGTCGTAATCGCCTCAGACGTGGATCGCACCAAGGCCGAGCGAGCCTTGCGCATCGGCGCGGCCCGCGTTGTCGACCCGAGGGATGCTCTGAAAGTAACCGCCGACATCTTCTGTCCGTGTGCGTTAGGAGGGTTGCTCACCGAGGAAGTCGTGCCGGACCTTTCCTTTGCGCTCATCGTCGGAGCCGCAAACAATCAGCTGGCTCGTTCTGGGGTGGCGGACTCGCTTGCGGAGGCCGGCATTCTCTACGTCCCTGACTTTCTGGCGAACGCAGGTGGCATCATCAACATCGCCGAAGAGTCCCATGGTTATGACCAAGCGCGGGCGGCGCAGGCTGTCGGTCAGATCCGGGCCACGACGACCGCCGTGCTCGACCGCGCCGAGTTGTGCGGCATCACTCCGCTGGCTGCGGCCGAGGAACTGGTGGCCGAGCGGCTCGCAAGAGCCAGAGGTAGTGCCGATAAGACTGATTAGGACCAACGGGCGCCTGGTGACACTCCGGCACTCGGATCAAAGAGGTTTGGCAAGATAAGGCGCCCGATAGATCCCGACACCCGAACCCGTCTCGATTAGGCGTCCTCGCGGGCTGGAGTGAGAACGTTTGCCCACCATACGACGTCGTTGAACATGGCATCGACCGATGGGGTGATCGCTTGTGCGATCTCGCTGATAGGTGCGTTGCCACCGGCGGGATGAACCTTGATCATTTCTCCACCGCCGATGTGGGCGCTGAACTTCGATGGAACCATCTGAAGTTCGACAGCGATGGCACGCAGGTGCTCGATCGCACGCGCCCCGCCCGTGCTTCCGTAGCCAAGTGCTGAGAACGGTTTGCGGACCCATTCCTTATAGGCCTGATCGAGCGCATTCTTCAACGCTCCAGTGACGGAGTGGTTGTATTCAGCCACAACGAAGATGAATCCCTCGAATGGACGGATGGCGTCCTGCCAGGCGAGGACCTTCGGGTCCTGGCTCGGCACGTGCAGATTGGTGGCCAACTCTGCGAAGAGCGGCAGGTCGAAATCTCTTAGATCAAGACTCTCGAGAGTGAAGTCATCACGATGCGTTGCGTGGTCGAGAAGCCATTCGGCCGGCTTGTCGGCGAAGCGGTTGGGACGGGTGGATCCGATGATCATTGCCAAGCGGGGGGGCGTTGAACTCACGCTGCCTTCTTTCTAGTATCGAGTCGATAGTAGATTTCTGATGGTTACCGCAGTCTGGTGAGGACGATCCGTATCTGCAAGAAGGCACTTTGTTTGCACCTGGTCACCTGGAAGTAACCGGATGCAACAGGAGGAATCAAATGGTCCGACGTCCGCTGGCGCTTCGATCCGATGGCCAAGGTGACCCTCAGACCTGCGACACGATCTCGGACATGCTTGCCCGCATCGGAGACAAATGGTCACTTTTGATCGTCTCCACCCTTGGTGATGGTTCGCTTCGCTTCAACGAGCTCCGTCGACAGATTGGAGACATCAGCCAGAAGATGCTCTCTTCGACCCTCAAGGTGCTCGAGCGCGATGGCATGATCACGCGAACAGTTGCGGCGACGGTACCCCCGCAGGTCGAATACGAACTGACGGATCTGGGTCGGGAACTGCTCGTTCCGGTGTTAGCTCTCGCGCAATGGACGAAACAAAACACGCCGCGAATCGTTGCAGCAAGAGCCGTCTACGACGCCCGCTCTGCGCATGTTGGAACAAAATAGCTCCCGAAATCTCAAGGAGTTCTCCGCAAGTTCAAAGAGCTGGAATAGGTCTCGTCCGAGCGCCATCAACCTGGCGAAGTATCAATGAACGGGGGCAGCTCGAACTCGTGAAGTTCTAGCTGCCGTTGCGCCTGGGCCGCTGCCCTCCTCCGTGGTTGTCGCGCAACATTTCAGCGACGTGGTGGGACTGGAGGGGCATACCGATGCCAATAGGAACTGGGGTCCCACGGTCTCGTTGGCAGTCTGGGCAACTCACGACCCACCGATCATCGCTGCCCCGTGCAATCTTGGGATGATGTGACGGATTGTGCATCGCCGACTCCTGCCGTGATCCCTCGCGCCGATGACTCCACCCTACCGACTACCCGGCGGCTCCTTACATCGGGCAATCATCGATGCAGCGGACTGTTCACCAAAGCCTCAAGCTCAGGACATTTCCCGAACTGCCCCACCGTCGCGGCGGACTGGGACGCTCGCTCCGAAGCCGCGCATTCGCCCACGACCCTGGCGGCTCCGCCCACGTTGGGCCATAGTTCCGACGTGGCAAAGCCGATCGATTGGGAAGCCCTGCTGGTCAAGGGTTACGAGCCGTTCAGGATCAGCCAGCGGGTCTTCCGTCGCCTTCCCTCCGAGCCCCGCTGCAAGCTCTGCCTTAACCCGTTTGGCGGCTTGGCGGGCAAGGTCATAGGCGTCCTGGGACGCAAGCCGTCACGCAAAAACCCGAATATTTGTCAGTTCTGCTTCGATCACCTGCCACCCGGAGGCATCGAACTCGACATCGGAGTCGTGTTCGCCGACATCCGTGCATCGACAACTCTGGGCGAACGGTCGAACGCCACCGCTTTCGCGGAGCGCCTCAACGAGTTTTACGCAGCCGCGACGAAGGTGCTGATTTACAACGATGGAATCGTGGACAAGCTAATCGGAGACGAGGTCATGGGCTTATTCATCCAAGGTATCGCAGGAGAGGATTACCGCCATAAGACAGCACTGGCTGCTCTCGAACTCGCATCAAAGGTGACTGAGCTACCCGTCGGTGTAGCTGCCAATGCTGGCGTTGCCTTCGTCGGCAATGTGGGATCTGGGACCGTGCTCGACTTCACTGCACTTGGTGACGCCATCAACGTTGGCGCTCGGCTCCAGGCTCATGCGTCGCCGGGTGAGGTGGTGCTCGCTGCGTCGCTCTACTCGCTGGTCGAGGAAGAGCATCCCGATGGCCGCCGCGACCGGGTGGCGATTCGTGGCCGGAACGAGCCCGTGGACGTTGTGGTCTTGGCTCCTTCAGCCTGACTCCGGCAATGCCTGAGACCCGGCGATCTGGGATAGCTGGTCGTCGATGCAATGATCGGACGCCATGGAAATGCGTTGCGCCGACTGCGGCTGCCTGGTGGATCGCGGCGAAGTGGTCGAACGTTGCAGCAACTCTGAATGTTGCTGCAAAGATTTACCCGATAAGTCGTAAAGCAGCTTTCCTCTGCCCGCTTAGTAGAGGGCTTGACTGCTGTGATCCCCCAGGGTCACCGGGCGGTGGATCGCCCGCCCGATGGTTCCAGTCCAGTCAGGCTGCACCCCAGCCCGGCGATCTGGGACACGCCCTTCAGGGCCGCCGCCCGAACTCCCTGAGCCCCGTCAGCCTCACGAGGTGTTCGGGGAGAGGCTGACTCGACGTTTCGCTGTTGTTTAGGAGGACTTCCTAGTCATACAAGTTTCCGTCGATTCGGAAGACAAGGTCTCTGGCACCCCTCCATCATGGTGCCCGCAGACGGTCTCTTGCACGCACGTCCCCGCCGCCGACCGGTCCACGTCCCGGCGAACTGGGTCACGTGAAGCTGAGGTCCGATCGCGGCATTGAGCAGCGCATCGGGTACGCGATACCGGGCGGGTGCGGAGGCTTGCAACGGAAAGCTCGAGGCCGGCACATCTCTCCCCGGTCCTCCTCGATTCCAGAGCTAAGAATTACGAGACGGCCGCAGTGCTCACCAGCACGTAGAACTGCCCGGCGAACAGGACCACACCGCCGACTTCGGCGGCCAACGCGTCCGCATCAAAGTGTCTGCGGAAGACTCTGTAGTGATCTCCCCCCGGCAGGGTCCGCTCTTGCCACTCCTCGGCGCTCACTCCCTTGGGGCGACCGGCGTCAAGGATTACGACCTCGGACGCAACCCGGTGCGCCTCCGCAAGAAAGGATTCACGCTCGCCTGGAAGAAGCAAGCCGTAAAGGTGGGCGGAGAAGTAGCGGTCGACGGCATGAGACCCTAAGGGTAGGAGCGTCGCATCTGCCTGGATCACAGGTACACCCGGAGCGTCGGTGCGCAGAACGTCGAGCGCCCTTCGACTCTGGTCGATGGCGATGCCCCTCCCGGCAAGGTATCGGGTGAAAGTGCCTGGCCCGGCACCCGCCTCGACAAAGCGGACCGCGGAGAGTTCACCCAGTAGGCGTTCAAGCTGCGCAGCTTCAGTGGCGATGTCTTCGATTTCCGCGGTGACGCCTAGACCCGTCCAGTAGGCGTGGGCGTTGGCCAAGCCAGGCAAGCGTCCAGTCACCCGCCGGTCGTAGTACGCCCAGAGTGATCGACGATGCTGCTCTCGTTCGTCGGACGATTTTCCGATCACCGACCGAGCGCCATCATCCGGACTACCACGACTCCATGCTTGCAGCTGCCACTCCCGCGATTCCGCCCTGCCCCCGAAGTGCCGTGCGGTGGCACCCCGTCGCGGCGATCGGCGGTCCCTGATCGCATCATGTGCCCTCAGTTGGGCGGTCAGCTCGAGCCCGCCGCCGTGTCGGAGCCAACCGGAACCCACGCACCAGGTTCATCCGTTCATGTACACAGATCGGTCGGTACGCTTTTGCAGTGACGATTGGCGACGCGACCGAAGATTTGAGCGGCTCCGCTCTCAGAGAGATCAGGCTGGCCGAACTCGTCGCCCTCGGACTGCTGATGGTCGAGGGCCTTGTCATCCTCGGCTTCGTGGCGGCAGGGATCGCCAACCAGGTACAGGTCGGCGGGCAGAACCTCAGCCTCGAGGGCGCGCACACATGGGGCTATACCTTGCAGCTCGCCAGCGAGTGGTCCGCGCCCTGGGCCGTCGTGGCCTTCTTACTCGGTCCGCTCGCGATCGTCGCGTGGCTCGGGCGGCGTGACCGTGACGAAGATTCCGGGGCGCGATGCGGATTAGTGCTGCGGTTCGAGCTCCTCCTTGCCGTCCTGACGGTCCTCGGTGGGATCGTCTCGATCGCGGGCCGGCAGATGCAGTTTTCCCCCTCGGAAAATTGGAGTCAGTTCTTCGCCACCCTTGGTCTCGGCCTCTTGGCGGTCGTCGTGGTCAAGTGGCTGGCCGACGACATGCAACTCGACCTGTTTGCACGTCAAGCTCTGGATGTCGCGCCAGAGGAGGAAACCGTATGACCTTCGCCGACGCCTTCGGCCCGGACGTGCTGATCGTCCTCTTCATCCTCGTGTGTGGCATCGCCATTCCCGTCTGGGCCGTCGTCGATGCCGCCAGACGTCCGGTGACGGCGTTTTACGGCGCCGGGTCGAACAAGGCCGTCTGGATCGTCGTCATCGCGGTGGCCTGGTTCTTCGGCCTGGGGTTCTTCCTCGGTGGCTTCTATCTGCTCTTCACGAGACCGAAAGTGCGCCGCCAGATGGAAGGAATCCGCTGAAGTCTGTCGTCAGGCCTGCTTCGACGAGCGCCAGCGCCGCTCGAAAGGCAGGCGCCAGTTGCGGGGCGTGATCAGGTCGCTGATGGCCGGCGGCCCCCAGCCCCCCTTGGCGTACGACTCGACGGGCGGCGGGTCGTCGAGCAGGGGTGTCGACACCTCCCACAGCCGCTCGATCCCCTCGGCCGTGTTGAACAACGTGTGGTCCCCGATCATGACGTCGTGGATCAGGCGCTCGTACGCCTCGAGCACGTCGGCGTCCTGGCCCGTCTCGTGTAGCGCGAACTGCAGCGACAGCTTCTCGAGCTTCATGCCGGGGCCGGGACGCTTGCCGTAAAAGGACAGCGAGAGTTTCGACGAGTCGGCCAGGTCGAAGGTGAGGTGGTCGGGACCCTGGGTGCCGAACCCCGAGTCGTCCGGGAACATCGACTTGGGCGGCGCTCGGAACGCGATCGAGATGATGCGCTCGCCGCTGCCCATCTGCTTGCCCGTGCGCAAGAAGAAGGGCACGCCGGCCCACCGCCAGTTGTCGATCTCGCACTGCAACGCCACCATTGTCTCGGTGTCCGAATCCGCCCCCACGCCGGGGATGTCGCGGTAGCCGTCGTACTGCCCCCGCACCACCTGGGTGACGTCGAGCGGCCGCAGGGAGCGGAAGACCTTGTCCTTCTCGTCGGCGATGGGGTCGGGGGCGAGCGACGTCGGCGGCTCCATCGCCACGAAACCGAGGATCTGGAACAGGTGGGTGACCACCATGTCCTTGAAGGCGCCGGTCGCCTCGTAGAACGCGACCCGGTCGTCGACACCGAGCGTCTCGGGCACGTCGATCTGCACGTTGTCGATGTGGTCGCGGTTCCAGATCGGCTCGAAGAGCCCGTTGCCGAACCGGAAGGCCAAGATGTTCTGCACAGCCTCCTTTCCGAGGAAGTGGTCGATCCGATAGATCTGGTCCTCGTCGAAGTACCGGTGCAGCATGTCGTTGAGCGCAACCGCAGACGCCAGGTCGGTGCCGAAGGGCTTCTCCATGACGACCCGCGAGCGCTCGATGAGCTTGGCGTCGGCCAGCATCTGGATCACCGACTCGTCCGCCGCCGGCGGGACGCTCAGGTAGTGCAATCGCTGCACGCCGTTCCCGCCGATCGTCTTCTCCGCCTGACCCACGTGGTCGGACAGCGCCTGCGCCCCGTCTGACGTCGATACGAACGAGAGCCTCTTCTCGAAGTTGGCCCACTGGAGCAGCGAGAGCTTCCCCGTGTAGTACTGGTCGCACGCGTGCCGGGCGAGATGCCGGAAATCCTCGTCGGTCATCTGGCGCGTCGAGCTGCCGACGATGCGGAACTCGGGCATCATCCCCAACGTCGTGAGGTGCAACAACCCGGGCAGCAGTTTGCGCGCCGCCAGGTCGCCCGTCGCACCGAACAGGATGATGACGTACGGGTCGATCTGCGAGCCCGATGCTGCGGACTCCGACGTCTCGTTGCGGTCCACCACCTCGCTCATGACGGCCTCCGTTCGTTGAGCTCGGCGGTGTTGGCCCCCATGATCTTTGGCACCGCCTCGGGTGGCAGCTTCTGCAGCTCGGTCACCCAGTCGGTCGGCTGGGGCAGCCCCTCCACGTGGGGCCAGTCCGAGCCGAAGATGACCCTGTCGTCACCGACCAGGTCGACGATCTCGTCGACGTCGTCCTCCCAGAAGGGGTTGATCCAGACGTGGCGCCGGAATGTGTCGACGGGGTCCTCGGCGAAGTAGCCCGGCATGCGCCGCGCCGTGGTGCGCAGCTTGCGGAAGAGGGGAGCGAGGAACTCCGAACCGTTCTCGACCGAGGCGACGCGCACGTTAGGGAAACGGTCGAACAGCTTCTCGAGGATGAGCGTGGCCAGCCAGTCGTGCGCCGCCCGTTCGATGGCGAACGCCTTGATGCTCGGCCGCCCGTACCCCCCGCCCTTGAACGAGGCCCGGAACCCGTCGGGTGCGTAACCGTTCGAGGACAGGCCGGCGTCCCCGGCGTGCACGACGACAGTGATGCCGGCTTCGTTGACCCGCGCCCAGAACGGGTCGAACTCGTCTGCCGCGGGCGAGACCGGCCCCGACGCCGTGATCGGCGCGGCCGCCCGGAGGACGACGGTGCGGGCGTCCTGATCGAGTGCCCACTCGAGCTCGCGCACCGCTTCGTCGACGTCGGCCAGGGTGATGTAGGGCGACGCGAAGATGCGGTCGCCGTACGCCAGGCCCCAGTCCTCGGCCAGCCAGCGGTTGAACGCCCGGAACAGGAGGACAACCGCCTCGGGGTCTTCCTTCAGCGGCTCCTCGTAGAGCATGCCGAGGGTGGGGAACAGCCAGACCTGAGCCAGGCCCTGCGTGTCCATCGTCGCCAGCCGGGCGTCCCGATCGCGGTACTCGGGCCGGGTGGGCTCGGGCGTGCCCATCAGCTCGTGGATCGGCACGCCGTTGGGGTTGCCGCGGAAGTAGTCGAACAAAGCGCCCGCCGGCGAGATCGGGTTGAACGTCGGGTTGGTCACCGCCCGGCTGATGCGCCCGCCCAGCGAGTGGTAGCGCCGTCCGTTCACCTCGACCCACTCGATGACCCGGGGCCCGAGCGCCGGGTCCAGATGGCGGGTGAAGGCGTCGAGCGCCTCGTAGTAGTGGTTGTCGGCGTCGAAGACGGGTGCGTCGAGCGTGGGCATTGTCAGCCTTTCCCAATCCGCGGGGCGTGCCTGGCGTCGGTGTGGCGCAACACCAGAACTGTATTGGCTGGCGGCAGGTGCCCCGTCAGGCCGACGGCTCGGGGCGCGGCGGGCCGGCGGCGGTGAACTGGACGCCTTCGGGGTCGACCGCCCAGCCGGGCGGCTGCCCCCACTGCTCCCCGAACACCAACTCGGGGAGCGGGCGCCGGCGCACCGGGCCGTGCCTCCCCAGCGGCCGCCCGAGCGTGATGGAGGCCATGATCTCCGCGTTGTCGGGAATCCCCAGCAACCCCCGCAGGTCGCCGTCGGCCATGTGATGCAACCCCGTCAGCACGCCGCCGTACCCGAGGGCGCGCGCGGCCAGGAGCAGGTTCTGGCAGGCCGGGTAGATCGAGGCGCCGTCGCTGCTGGCGGTGTGCGCGCGGTAGCGCACGTAGCAGGCGAGGACGAGGACGGGCACCGACTCGTAGTCGTCGACGTAGCGCTGCATGGTGCGGGCGAGCCTCGACTTGGGTGAGTCGGCCTGGGTGCCCGATCCCTTGTCGTAACCGTCCTCGGCGCGCTTGGCGTCCCAGAACCGGCGGGCACCCGCGCCGATGAGTCGCTTGGCCTCCGCGGCGACGGGCCCATCGGTGAG
>Ga0308309_10001508_pt1 | contig 13852 bp, 13 predicted proteins | sample HubBroMetageWFT5_FD_192491 | JGI IMG/M metagenome (GOLD analysis project Ga0308309, IMG submission 192491) | Warmed and freeze-thawed soil microbial communities from the Hubbard Brook experimental Forest, New Hampshire - Hubbard Brook CCASE Soil... | ecosystem: Environmental > Terrestrial >...
TATAGCTGCGAATTGTAGGCCAGACGCCCTTCATCGGTAGGGAAGGCGCGCCCGCGGCGGTCGTGCTGATGTCCACACTTTGCAAGTTTAGTGACCCTTTCCTTATCTTGGCAATGCGTTTGTCATCCCGAGCAAGCGTTTTTCGCGCTGCGAGGGATCCGGGCGAGCCGCGCGATGCATCGCGTTTCTTGCGACGCGTCAACGCGCGGCGGGCTCGCTTCCTTATCGTGATTGTGCCGGCTCCTAAAAACTCTTCTTCGTAATCCTTTCCGCCCCAACATAGGGCCGCAAGACTTCGGGAATCACAACGCTCCCATCAGCCTGCTGGTAATTCTCGAGGATCGCCAACCAAGTCCGACCCACAGCCAACCCGCTTCCGTTCAAGGTGTGCACAAACTCGGTCCTGTTCTTGCCCTCAGGACGATAGCGGATATTCGCCCGCCGCGCCTGGTACGACTCAAAATTCGAACACGATGAAATCTCGCGAAACAACCCCTGTCCCGGCAACCATACTTCAATGTCATAAGTCTTCGCCGAAGAAGCGCTGATGTCTCCCGTGCACAAGGTTACTACGCGATAGTGCCACCCTATTTTTTGCAGAACGGTTTCGGCATTCCGTGTGAGCTTCTCGTGCTCCTCATACGAATTCTCCGGCCGGGTGAACTTCACCAGTTCTACTTTCTGAAACTGATGCTGCCGGATGATCCCGCGCACGTCCTTGCCATACGAGCCCGCCTCGCTGCGGAAGCACGGCGTATAAGCAGTCAGCGAAATCGGCAGCCGCGCCGCATCGAGAACTTCATCGCGATAGAGATTCGTCACCGGAACTTCGGCCGTCGGAATCAGCCAAAGATCCTTTTCCCCATGAAGCACTCGAAAAAGATCGGCGGCAAACTTGGGCAGCTGCCCCGTGCCATACATCGACTCAGAATTAACCAGGTAAGGCGGTAGAACCTCTGTGTATCCATGCTCGCGTGTATGCAGATCGAGCATAAAGTTTGCCAGCGCGCGCTCGAGCTTCGCGCCCAGATCCCAGTACACGGCGAAGCGTGCCCCCGTCAGCTTCACGGCGCGTTCCAGATCCAGCACTCCGAGTTGTTCGCCAAGTTCCCAATGAGGCTTGGGAGCAAAGCCGAATGTGGGCGGCGTGCCCCAGCGGCGAACCTCCACATTCTCGTCGGCACTGTGGCCGACCGGCACGCTCGCATCCGGCATGTTAGGAATTCCGGCAAGAATGTCCCGCAAGCGGGCATCAAGATCGGCAGCAGTTTTCTCCCGCGCCTGAATTTGCTCGCGCAGGTCTTTTGTCTCAGCGATCGCGGCAGCAGCATCCTGCCCGCTCTTCTTGAGTTTGGAGATGTCCTCAGAGGCCTTATTCCGCTGAGCCTTCATGGTCTCGGCTTCAGTGATGGCATGGCGGCGCTGCGTATCCACCTCGCGGAAATCCTTAAGCACGGCAGCCGGATCGGCGCCGCGCTGGCGCAGCATCTCCTCCACTCGGGGCAGATTCTCGCGAACAAAGTTCAGATCAAGCATGGGGACTAACTACTGTATCGGAAACCAGCAGCGGAATGCACGCGCAGCGGGACGGACGCTATCGCACCCAAGTCACGTGGCCTGATGGGCGAGAGCTTCGGTAACGGAGGCGAAGAGACTCTCGTCGCGAGTCACAAACGTTAGATAGTCATTGTCGGAAATATATGACTCGGGCTGGATGTGGTCGAGTTGATTCCAGAACAGGTCAGCGAGACTCGCCCTCTCTGGAGGGTGGAAAGCGAAGCCATAATTAACAAATACTCCAACTTCCCCAGCCTTTAGGGCGGGATCCAAAATATTACTGTTAAGCCGTGAAACTCCGAGGTCCGTCGGGTGCGCGAAGACATACCACTCGTCCCATCCACGGCGTGGCAACATTTCGACAGATTGAACCAACGGGCTGTATGCAATGCCTCGACGACTCTCCCAACCAGCGGACGTTTCCTCAGCGCTTGGGGATAGATAACTGCTGTCAGTTGAGGTGACGGCGAGATATTTTCCCAAGACAACGTTCGGACAGAGTTTGAGGAGGTTGTCGAGATCGTGTCGGCTCGCGAGCCACCGGTAAGCACCATGGGAGCCAGCGGCCAAAGGTTCCGGCAAGGGCTGGGTATCGCTCATGACTTGAAATAGTAAATCACGATGGGCGGTCGAATCGATCGAAGCGACTTTCGCGCAGGTTGCTCACCTGTGTAAACTACCTTCGCGATGAGATTCTCCCCCCGCGCCACTACAGCGTGCCGCCGTTTTCTCCCGTTGGCCGTAATCGTTCTCATCTTCATTCTGACTTCTGCCCCCACCGCGTCCGCCTCCGCCTACAACGCCCATCCCAAGCTGGTGGTGGTAATCATCATCGACCAGTTCCGCGGCGACTACTTCGAGCGTTACCGCAACCAATTCGGCGAAGGCGGATTCCGCTTGCTCCTCGACCACGGCGCCAACTTCACTGACTGCAATTACGACTATGCCAACACCCGCACTGCTCCCGGCCACGCCACGTTGTTCAGCGGCGCCTACAGCAACGGCCACGGCATAGCCGCCAACGAATGGTGGGATCAGAAGAAAAAGAAAATGGTTACATCGGTCGAGGATGACAATACCAAGCTGGTCGGTATTGCGGACGACAAAATCGGAGCCTCGCCCCACAATCTGCTCGCTGACACTCTCGGCGACGAGCTCAAACTAGCCACCCAAGGCAAGGCGCGAGTCTTTAGCGTTTCCTTAAAAGACCGGGCAAGCGTTCTGCCCGGCGGTTTCTCGGCCGATGCCGCCTACTGGACCGAACCCAAGAGCGGCGCGTGGATCACCTCGACTTACTATCGCCCCAACCTGCCTAAGTGGGCGCAGGATTTCAACGCCGCCAATCGCGCCGTGAAGTATTGGGATCGCGATTGGAAAAACGCCAAGGGCGACGTACTGCGCTCAACCGCGCATCGCAAGGGCAAAGGTGGCTCCGACGCCAGTTTCTACGAGGTCGTCGGCTCCACGCCTTTCGCCGACGAGTATGAACTGGAATTCGCCAAGGAGCTGGTCGTCTACGAGAATCTCGGCGCCGGCCAGGCCACCGACCTGCTCGCCATCGGTCTTTCTGCGAACGACATTCTCGGCCACCAGGTCGGTCCCGACTCCCCGGAGATGGCAGCCATGGCCCTCGCGCTCGATCGCGAACTCGCCGATTTCTTCAACTTCCTGGGCCATCAAGTCGGCCTTGCAGACCTCTGGATCGCACTTTCAGCAGACCACGGAATCTCGGCTCTCCCCGATGCCGCGAAAAAGCTCCGCATTCCCGCCGCTAATCTCGACGCAGGGAAGCTTGAAGCCCAGCTCAACACCCAGCTGACCACAAAGTTCTCGCCCGGTCACGCCGCCTCCTACATAAAGTTCGACTACCCGGTAGCATGGCTCGACCAGGACGCCTTCGCCTCCGCTCACACAAAAGAGCACGATGCCGAAGCTGCCGTCGGCGAGGCCATGAAGCAGGCCGGCCTCCGCGATTACTTCACCAAGTCACAGCTCGCGGTGGGCGAAGTGCCTGACACCGCTCTCGGCAGAAAGTTCCTCCATAGCTACTCGCCCGAAGGCGGCTGGTATGTAATGGGAGTTCCCGGAATCTATGCGGTCGGTCCGTCGAAAGGCACTGACCACGCATCGCCCTACACCTACGATACGCACGTGCCTCTCGCCTTCTACGGACTGCCCTTCCGCCCGGGAACATATCGCACGCACGCCGAACCAGTCGATCTGGCCGCAACGTTGGCGTCGCTGCTCGGCATCAACGCTCCCACCCACGCCGTAGGCCGCGTGCTGACTGAAGCGCTCGCCGCGCCGCATCAGGCAGAAAATTCTGCGGGATCTCCCGGCGAAAGGCCGCCGCAATGACCCCCTCCCCAGAGAACGGCGGCAAGTCCCCACTGGATCTCGGCGTCAGCTTCGCCGGCATCCAGCTGAAGAATCCCATCATCGCAGCCAGCGGAACTTTCGGTTACGGTGTCGAGTTCGAGGATGTCGTCCATCTCGACAAGCTCGGAGGATTCGTCGTAAAAGGTCTTTCCCGCGAACCGATGATCGGCAACCCACCGCCGCGTCTGTGGGAAACCGCGGCCGGCATGCTCAACGCCATCGGACTGCAGAACATCGGCGCGCCAGCGTTTCTCGAAGAAAAGCTGCCCAAGCTTCGCCAGCTCAAAAACATCGTGGTCTTGGCCAACGTCTTCGGCTACACCCGCGAGGACTACGAACGCACCATCGAAATTCTCAACGACGGTGAAGGCATCGCCGCCTATGAACTCAACGTCTCCTGCCCCAACACCGCTTCCGGCGGACTGCAGTTCGGCAGCGATCCCCGCTCTCTGGATGAAGTCGTAACCACCGCGAAACGCGCGGCCCGCCGGCCTCTGATCGTGAAACTTTCTCCCAACGTGACCAGCATCGCGCAGATGGCGCACATCGCGCAGGAGGCCGGCGCGGACGCCATCTCGCTGGTCAACACTTTCGTCGCGATGGCCATCGATGCCGACACCCGCAAGCCGCGCATCGCCAACGTCACCGCCGGACTCTCCGGCCCGGCCATCAAGCCCATCGCCCTGCGCATGGTCTACGACGCCGCCCACGCCGTGAACATTCCCGTGATCGGTATGGGAGGCATCTCAACGGCCGCAGATGTCGTCGAATTCATGCTCGCCGGAGCAACCGCCGTCCAGATCGGCACCGCCAGCTATTGGGATCCTTGCGCCACCGAGAAGATTGTGGACGAACTGCAGCGCTGGTGCCAGGATCACCACATCACCCGTCTCGCAGACCTGACGGGTGGGATGATTCTGGAATAGATGTACTGAGGTGAAACGATGCGAACCAAGGTGCTCTCGCTCCTCGCGCTGATTCTGCTTATCGTGGCGAGGACTGTGTCGGCGCAAGACAAGGTTGCCCCCAACTTGTCGGGCACGTGGAAAATGAATCCCGCCAAGAGCAAGCTGCCCAAGGCCTCCAAGATTCAATCAGAGACCGTCACCATCAAGCAGGATGGGCTCCAGATCGAGTTTCACTTCGACACAGACGGCAGTCAGTTCGTGCACAGTTATACCGCCGACAAGAAAGAGAAGGTGATACGCGAGGTACCGCAAGCAGGCGGCAAGATCCTGGAGAAGGCTTATTGGAAGGGCGCTGCTCTGGTAACCGAGAGTAAAATCGTCTTCAACGCGTCCTCGCCGATTGGCGAAATGATGCCCACGAAGGACTCTTGGACTGTCTCCAGCGACGGTCTCGTGCTCACCGAGAAATCACAATCGGAGGATGGCCAGTCAGAGACCGTCTATGACAAGCAATAGATCTTATCGCCCGCGCGTATACCAGATCGATCCTGGAGACTGATAGTTCCGGCCCTCACCCCACACCACATGTGTGTTCCCAAGGCCATCGATCGCGATCGAAAACAAATTACCGAACGGGAAGAGAAAACCGTTGGGCAGGATGTAATCGTATCCGCGCACGGGGCCGGAGAGTTGCGATTCCGGCGACCAGGTCGCTCCGCCGTTGGTGGAAGCCCGATAGAAGGTATTCCAGAGAGGATGGTTTTGCGCGTCCACTTCTCTTGTGTCCATCCACGCGATGCGCACATCGCCCGCGGTGCCGGCGCTAATGGCCGGGAAGCAGTGCTCCACTCCGGCCGCGGCGTTTGTAACGTCAGCCTTTGCGGACCAGTTTTCCCCCTGGTTCGTGGAAGAGGAGAAGTAAATGCGCTGCGGTCCGCCAACGGCTGAGCCTGAGTTCCACAAGGCATAGATGACCCCGGCATCATCAGAAGTCAGAGCCATCTGGGAAGCCAGGAAGCCGGCCGAACAGAACTGGGACGAGCAACCTGGCGCCGCGCTGGAAACATCCATCGGCGTCATGCTCCAGGTCCGGCCGCCGTCCGCAGATCGGCTTACAAACACTTCCACCGGCCGCGTGAGAAGATCCGTTCGTGGGTAAGCGGTCCAGGAAAAATAGACGTTGCCGCTGGGATCTACAACAGCGCCCGCAGCCAGGGACCAACCCGGCTCAGCGCCCGGATTCAGCACAGTGGCGGAGAAAGTCTGCCCGTAATCATGCGACGCAGCTACCGCGAGCGTCTGATCATGGTTAAAGCTCACGTAGACATTGGGGCCGCGAACCGCCAGCACCGGCTTATCGATGCTGACTTCCGGAGATTGTTCGGCGATGGAAAAGGACCAGGAGCGGCCAAAATCCTGCGACCGCGCTACGATGATAACGCCTCTGCCCTGCATCCACGATGCATAAAGCGTTTGCCCGTCATTGGGGTCTACCTTGATCTGGGCGTCGAATTGTCCAGACGACGACGCCAGCAGGGAGCGCGGCGCTTCCCACGATAGGCCGTCGTCATTGCTGACCACCAGAACCATTGTTGGCGCCGCGCACGTTGGACATTGCGCTACCGGGCCATATTGAGGATAGAGAATGTAGAGGTGACTGTGGGCGTCGGTAGCCAGCGCGGGCTCCCATTGATCCCCTGGATTGAAGCCGACCCGGCGTGGCGGAGTGAAGCCGGAAACGGCCAGTGCCGCAGGCGCTATTGCCAGCGCCAATAGCAGAAAAGTGGCAAGCTTCTGCACACCCCAAGCGCGGCTGGATCTGAAAACCAAACGAAATTCTCCTGGGACACCGACAGCGACAGCCTTGCCGCACTTTATAATGAATTTCTAATAAACGTCAATTACCCGATAGGGCAATGGGCACTTTAGTAATGTCTCGCCTGGCGGAGACGCCAATGTGGGGGCTTATGTGGGGACAGCCTCGCCACCACCGAGCGTCACTGGGCGTGACTTTCTGCTCGATTCGTCATCTAATAGAGGCGCCACAAGGAGCAATCTTAAAATGGAGAAAGCCACATTCGCGGCAGGATGTTTCTGGGGAGTGGAAGCCACCTTCCGGCAGATGCCCGGAGTGCTGTCAACGCGCGTAGGCTACATCGGCGGGAGCACGGACAGTCCCACCTATAAGGAAGTTTGCACCGACCGCACCGGCCACGCCGAAGCCGTAGAGGTGGAATTCGATCCCGCTCAGGTTCGCTACAGCGATCTGCTGAAAGTATTCTGGGAGAACCACGACCCCACGCAGCTCAATCGCCAGGGCCCGGATTGGGGCACACAATATCGCTCCGCCATCTTCTTCCACACTCCGGAACAGCAGGCGGCAGCGCAAGCCTCGAAAGAAGCGTTAGAGAAAGCGCACCGCTTTTCGAAGCCGATCGTCACCCAGATCGTCCCCGCAGTAACGTTCTATCCCGCCGAGGATTACCACCAGCAGTATCTGGAGAAGCGCGGGCTGGCGAGTTGCCATATCAAGGCGTAGCCGAGCGTTACTTACAAGTGACGCTCGGGTTATCCCTCGCTAGCTCCAGGCACGCCGCGTGTTGCTTCGCACGCCGGGCCGCATCTCCCGGACTCTCATCTTGCGAAACAGGCTGTGCGGCGTTCTGCGTAGCAGGCTCAACTCGCGCGACTGGAGTTGAAGCGGGGGCCGGTGTAGCCGCCAGTGAAGCTGGAGCCGGAGTTGCGGTTGCCCCCTGAGCACTCGAAGTAGGAGCCTTGTCTAGCATTGCTTGAAATGCCGCGATCTCCTCCGGCTTGTTCCATATCATCTCGTGAGTTTGCGTCTGGCAATAATCGTCAGGATATTCCCACATCGGCTGCACCGTCACTCTCGTCCCGCCACTGAGTCCCGACAATGTGTACGACCACACTTCTTTTGTGGTCATGCCCGGACAAGCACTTGAGGCCATGAAAAGCGCCCCTATGACGGGCATCTGCCCCGGCTTTGAGAAGCGCAACTCAAGCTCATTGCTGGAATCGACCGTGTAGCCCTCTCTCAGATTTTCTTGGACGATTAGCGCCCTGACGGTCTGCGCCGATGCCTTGCTGGTGAATACATACGGTCCCGGTTGAGCTTTCGGTTTCTTGTCCCGTGCCACCGCCAAGGTTGTCAGCGCCAACAAGAGAATCAGAATTCGCTTCATACCTTTACCCCACTCTGAACTCTACCGAGAGCAGGCGGAAGGCTGCTAATTACCAGAGTCATCTCGATACTCCCTTGCGCGCCGCGAATGCATCACATGAGCCTAAGCCGCCGTTAAAAGTATTGGCGCACCGCTCGTGATCACGAGAGTATGTTCGCAATGCGCCGGCGGCCTGCGATCCGCCGTGACCACACTCCGCTTATCCCGCACCATGCAGCTCAATCAGGCCTAAGTTTGCAGATGTAGAATCTCTGGTAATTATCCATCTCGATGACTTGCAGCTTCTCCGGTTTCCCCGTCAAGAACTCATCAACGGCTTTCTTGCATCCCGGCCACGGTGGTTTATTGTAGTCGTTCGCCAGAATGACGCCTCCCAGACTCATCCGCGGATAGAAAAACTCCAGACATTCCTTGTAAGCCTGGTAAATCCCCAGGTCGAGATGGACAAACGAAAACCTGTGATCCGCGCATCGCGGCAGCGAGTCATGAAAGTAGCCAGGAATCAACGTAACGTTGTCGGCGCCAAAGCGGCGAAGCTTCGCGAAGACCGTCGAGCTGGAAGTATTGCCAAACGCCCCCAGGCGTTTGCAGGCTTCATCCGGGGCGTTCATGCCGATGTCCAGCAGTATGGAGCTATCAAATCCCTCGAACGAGTCGAACCCGAGCAACCGCTTGCCGCAGCCACGCTGCTTCAAATGAACCGCCATCGGCACCAACGTAGCCCCGCGGAACACACCGCACTCCGCCACATCGCCCTCGATCGAGATCGTGCGGTCAATCATTGCCAACAGGATGTTGATGTTGGCAGCTCCCGTCGGCCGAGGAGAAGGATGCGGCGGCGTCCTGCGCGGCAACCTCACCTCATGCACCGCACCTACAATCGGTGGCCATGTGGCCAACGGCTGATCCAGGTACTTCGACGCAGGCAGCAGCGGACGCGCAACTTTGCGCACAATCTCGCGCAAAACCCCGAGAAGTGGCTCACTAAGCCTGGTTGTGAAGTCGCTGGCCACCGTCGCCCGTGAACCCTCTGTCAGATAAGCCTAGGCCGCCGTCAGCAGCATCGGCGCACCCTTTGTGATCACCAGCGTATGCTCGTAATGCGCCGACGGCCGGTGATCCGCCGTGATCACTGTCCACTTGTCCGGCGCCACGAACACCCTGCCAGATCCCGCGGCAATGATTGGTTCGACGGTAATCACTAGCCCTTCGGTGAGAATCTCGTTGGCTTCCGGATCAGCATAGTTGGGCACCCTCGGGTCCTCGTGGATAGTCCGCCCAATGCCGTGCCCGCCCAGATCGCGAATCGCTGAGAATCCACTGCGCCGCACCTCGCGCTCGATCACTCGCCCAATCTCAAGAACCCGAAATCCCGCCCGCGCCACCAGCATGGCCTTGGCAAATGCCCGCTCCGCGCACGCCACCAGGCGTTGCCGCTCGTCCGTGACCTCGCCCACCGGAACGGTGACCGCGGCATCGGCCATGAACCCATCTTTCTCCACGGTAACATCCAGCTTGACCAGATCGCCCTCTTGCAGCTTGCGTCCACCGGGAATCCCGTGCACCGCTTCCTCATTAAGGCTGATGCAGTTCACTCCGGGGAATCCATACACCATCGCAGGCGCGGACCGTGCTCCGTGCTGCCGCATCACCCGCGCGCCCACTGCGTCCAACTCCGCCGTCGTGATTCCCGGTCGCACTTCGCTTCTCATCGCCCCCAGCATGAGGCAAACCACCGCTCCCGCGGCGCGCATCCCGCTCAACTCCTCCGGCCCATTAATGGACATGAGATCACCCCGGGACATGATATTCCCACGGAGAGCACTTCAGGCATGGCCAGTTGCCACATCGAGGCATGGCGGGTGCTGTTTTGGCGGGTATAGTTCATGCCGCATCCGGTTACGGTTACCGCCTTTTGGGAGGAGATTAAATCGGGGGTTTTATTTCAGGTACCGCCCCATAAGAGCAGGTTATCGTCTCACGGTCCTCAATTCCCCCCATCCCTGGCGCGGTTTCCTTGGTTACCATTTCGATTTTCCGCAGAAGATTATCGTTAGCTCCTACCCAAAAGTCGATTGTTCTATCGCGGAATGCCACACCGCCCGGGTGAAACTTGGTCTCGTACAGAAAAGTTGGAGAGCCAGCGATGGCATCGCGGCGGACCAGCTTGAGTTCTCCGGTGGCATATTCGCCCGCCAGTGGTTCCGGAAACCAGTTCAACTGCGATGTTCCAGCAGGGTTCCCCGTCGCCGGGTTTTTCCTCCAGGGGCCGGTGCCGGTCCGGCTGTACATGTCGTCACCAATAAGAATGAGCTCCATCCGCCCGGGATCCGTGCCACCCCGCCGATCGACTACGAGGTGCATGCGATCGGGTCCCGCAATTTCCCTGACGCTCTCGGCCGACGCGCCGGGCCCGCTAGTGTTACTGACTTCGTGGCGGCAGGTAGGCGGGGTCGCGGCGATCCAGGCACGCCGCGCTTTGTTCACTACCTGCACCGGATCGTCCGTCTCCGCGACTGGGGCCAGATGCGGGCCCATATCCTCATCCGTGACTACCTTGTTCGCGTGCGCCGCCTGAGATTTTTCAGCGCGCGCCTGACGCGCCACGTCCCCGATGGGCGTGTCCTGCGCAGACAAGAGCTGCGCAGAAGTCAGGACGCTTGCAACCGTCAAGCCCAATCGGATCGCCCCTCTGATTTTCATTTGTCTTCTTCCATGCAAAAGAACGCTGCCCAGCATTGTCCACCGCGCCGCATGCAGCTTTCTTGCAGTCCCCTTAGCCACATTCTCGCGTGTTCGCGGGGGATCGATCCGGAATCTTTTGGGCCAGAATCCGTCCAGACAATAATGCTTTTCTCCAGCTAACGAGAGTGGCAGCCCACTTGCCCCCCCGGACGCACCCGCAGAAAGATCTGGAACGACACGGGATAATTGCCATACGCAGCATCCAGCGCCGCAGGCTTCGAATAAACCGTCACATCCGCGCCTAGTCCCAGTTGGTACGCGCGTGTCTGCACCAGATCACGCGTGCCACCAAAGGTATAAGCGCCGATGCGGTAGGACGGCTGCTCCGCCGGCGGAAACAATTCGTTCTTGTCCACCAGTTCCATGCGTGTGAACACATAGTCGCGCCGCAGAAAGTTCAGCGTGGATTCCAGCAGGTACCCGTTGAGGTGGATTCCCGTGCCAATCTGGTGCACCCGCCCCCACACCAGTGTGGTCGCCCAATTGCCCGCCGCCAGCGGACGGTTGTATTCCACCGAAGCCGTCTCCCGCCACTGGTTCCATGGCTCCAGCGCCTCCGGATGGTCGAGGTGCCCAATGCTGTATTGCGCCGTCCAGTTTCGATCGGGAGCAACACTGCCGCGCACCGACCACGAATCCAGCGCCGCCGGCTGGATGCTCCAGCGTTCTTCGTTCGGCTCGTGCCCGTTGAAGGCCGAGCCCTCCAGCTTGATTCGGTCGATCACCAACCCGGTCGTCACCACGCCGAAGCTCGTATGTGTGGAGTCCTGCAGGTGATGGCTGAGCGGCGCCAGCGGCAGCTCCGAAGCCGACGTTCGGTGAATGTAGGTGACGGGACCGAGCGCCGGTTCCGCGGACGGTCCTCCATACAATTCCCACGAAATCTTTTCCGACAGCGGCAGCGTATACAGCGCCGAAAGTTCCGCAAACACATTGTGCGGATGCTGGTGGTCGACCAGCGGCTCTCCATGGTAAGTCTCCCCGGTCTGAAACAGCTCCGGGAATCCAGGATGCGGCGAGGTCAGCGATTCCGCCGAGAACATCTGTCGCAACAGAAGCGTTCCCTTGCCGAGCCGGTGCTGCTCCATCAGCATGCCCCAGTTTACCGACTCGGCTTTCCCCTCCCCGCGCGGTCCGCCTTGTTGGTTGTAGTCGGCAAAGATCACGTCATGCGCCATCAGTTCCCATCTGCCGCGCATCAGCATCCAATCGTGTTCCGGCACCGAAGCCGGCTCCCAGGCTGTTCCCGATCCAGCGTGCGGGGAAGGCAACTGCGAAGCAGCGTGCTCCTCCATCTGCATCCCGCTCATCTCCATGCCGCTCATGGACGTGTCCTGCGCCGAAGCCGCACACCATAGCGCTCCAACTGCAAGCGGGCAGGCAAGGATTGCTTTCCAGAAAGTCCTATCCACGAGAACCTCCTTCTCCCAAAAGTGAGGACGTATGAGATCAACACGCGCACGTGAGTACGGGTCGATGAAGGATGGATAGAAGGTTGAGGATCAGATCCTGAGAATAAAGCGGCCAGGCGGACTAGGGGAGCCTGCAAGGGCAGCCGAAGACGCGTTAACGGAGCTGGGAATCGCGAGAACAGCGACCGCGCCGTCCGCCAGCACCCGCAGCGCAGTGCGCGACGAAAAAATGCTAGTCAGCAGAGCGGAGGGATGACGCCCTACACAACAACGATAATCAGCAGGTTGGGGGCTGATCGGGGTTCGCGCAGGATGACATCCAGTATGTAAAGGCGTGGCCGAAGCGGGCAAGAGGCACATCGTTCCGGCACCAGCGGCAACGACCGCACCCAACAGCGCCACGGCCACGACCTGCGGGAAAGCGATCCACGGGAAACCGATTCGTGAAAAAAGCTGGTTCACAATTATGTCCCGGTAATCTTCACTCGAAGTTCTTCCGGAAGGCGTTCGCGAATTTCCTGCGGCAACCGGTCGTGCACCCGCCGCGCGCCTTGCTTGGCCGCATCCAGCACGGTCACCGGCGCCGGAGTAGCCACCGCAACCACCAGCCAGATCAGCGCCGACAAGGCAAACCCGGCCAGCGCCGCTATCTCCAGCCAGAAGGCATGCCGCGGAACAAAGTGGCGAATCACGCCAAAAGCCAGTAGGAACACCCCACCCGAAACCGAAGCCAGCGCGATCAGCGCGACGTCGATCGTACGGTGGATACGCTGCCGTCCCCGGCAGTGTTCGCATTCTGCGAAGTGGCTTTCGTAGTCACTCCCCATCTCCGGCGCCAGGCCGGAAATGTCATACCGCCAGCCCGCCAGAATCTTTCCGACAATCGGATCAATGCACTGCTGACTCATAGGGAACACAAAAAGTGGGTCTTGGGTTATAGGTCTTGGGATTTGATTCTCCTAAGACCTATGACCCAAGACCTAACACCCAAACCTTCTACAGCTGGATCGGCGGCAAAACTTCGCCCTGTATCGCCACCAGCACCTGATTCTGAAACAATCCACCCCGCTCGCCCAGCGCCTTTTCCGCCTCTCGCCTGGCTATTTCCGGATGATTGTTCTGCTCCGATAGATGCGCCAGCACTACAAAGGCTGCACTGTTATCATAGTCGTTAGCCAGGAAATCCGCGAGTTTTTCGTTCGACAGGTGCCCCACGTTGCTCGCCACTCGCTGTTTCACCGCCCACGGATAAGACCCTCCGCGCAGCATCTCCACGTCATGATTCGATTCCATCACTAGAATGTCCGACCCGCGCAAGTGATCGCGTACGTTAACCGGAAGGTACCCCAAATCAGTAGCCACGCTCACCTTCGTGCCTTCCACACGAAAAGTAAACCCCACGGGATCGGCGGCGTCATGTGGAATGGTAAAAGGTTTTACCTCGATATCGCCAACCTGAAAGCGATGCCCCGATTCAAAGCGTTCCAGCCGCTCCAACTGCGGCCGTTCGCCGTTCTCGCTACGCATGGCCCGCGCCCACGCCGCATGCGTCGCCCCCGTCATAAAGATTGGGATGCGCAGCTTCTTCGCCAGAGTTGCTAAACCATAAATGTGATCGGAATGTTCGTGAGTAATCAGAATTGCCGAA
>Ga0308309_10001511_pt1 | contig 13842 bp, 15 predicted proteins | sample HubBroMetageWFT5_FD_192491 | JGI IMG/M metagenome (GOLD analysis project Ga0308309, IMG submission 192491) | Warmed and freeze-thawed soil microbial communities from the Hubbard Brook experimental Forest, New Hampshire - Hubbard Brook CCASE Soil... | ecosystem: Environmental > Terrestrial >...
TGACGCTCACCTGCGCGGCGGCAGGCGTGACAGGCGCCAGGGCCACCGTCGCGGTGGAGAAGACTGCGGCAGCGGCAAGGGACGTGATCGCAATACGCTTCAACATGACTTGCCTCCATTGATGCGCGGCCGAAATGGCCCGCGCCTGAAGACAACTACGCACATCACCCCTTGTGCGTTTCATCCCGATTGGAGGAATTCCGGCGCCCATTTCGCCGTTTTTCGGTCACGTTGAGGTTCCGCCGTTCGGCAAAAGAATTACGCCGAAGCCACGATGCGCAGCCGTACCGCATAAGAATCGGGGCGATTGCGAAACAGAATGACTCCGCCAAAGCCAGGATGGCCGCGCCGCTCGCGGTCTGCTAGAAGCGCCCGCTTCCGAGGCGGAGACTGGGAAAATGGACACGCTCACTTATTGGAACGGCACATGGCACGAGGGCAACCCGGCGATCCTGGGCCCGCGCGACCACGCTTTCTGGCTGGGCTCGATCGTCTTCGACGGCGGCCGCGCCTTCGAGGGCTGCGGGCCGGACCTTGACCTTCATGCCGAGAGGGTCGTGCGCTCGGCGCGTTCGCTGGGGCTCAACCCGACCAAGACGCCGCAGGAAATCCTCGAGCTGATGCACGAGGCGATCCGCCGCTTCGGGCCCAAGGCCGAGCTCTATGTGCGGCCGATGTTCTGGGCGACGAAGGGCGGCGCGGGACCGATCTCGGTCGACGCCGATTCCTGCCAGTTCCTGCTCTGCGTCTATCATTCGCCGATGCGCGCCGGCACGCCGACCACGCTCGGCCTCTGCCGCACCATCCGCCGGCCGACGCCCGAGAGCGCGCCGACCGACGCCAAGGCAAGCTGCCTCTATCCCAACTCCTCGCGCGGCGCGGCCGAGATGATGAAGCGCGGCTTCCAGAACGGCATTGTGCTCGATGCGCTGGGCAACGTGGCCGAGACCTGCAGCTCCAACATCTTCCTCGCCAAGAACGGCAACGTCAGCACGCCGATACCCAACGGCACGTTCCTGGCCGGCATCACGCGCAACCGCACCGTCAAGCTGCTGCGCAATGCCGGCATCACGGTCGAGGAGCGCACCGTGACGACGGCCGACCTCGACGATGCCGACGAGCTCTTCACCACCGGTAATGCCGGCAAGGTGCAGCCGGTCAGCCGCTACGAAAGCCGCGACCTGCAGCCCGGCCCGATCGCCCGCCAGGCGCATGAGCTCTACATGGCGTATGCGCGGACGCAGCGGGTGATCTGACAACAGCCAGGAGGCTGCATGCTGCTGATCGGGGTCAACCGCTCGCCCTATACGCGCCGTGTCGCAATCACGCTCCGGGCTTACGGCGTGCCCTACGAGCAGCAGTCGCTCTCCGGCTTCGGCAATCGCGCCGAGGTACGGGCTAAAAATCCCCTCGGCCGCATCCCGGCGCTGGTGCTCGACAACGGCGAGGTGCTTTTAGACAGCGGCGCCATCATCGACCATCTCGACGAGGCCTATGGCCGCGATCGGGCGCTCACGCCGGCGGCGGGCGCCGACCGCCGGACCGTACTGAAGGTCGCCGCGCTCATGATGGGCGCCTGCGACAAAGGCCTTCACGCCGCCTACGAACGCAATCACCATCCACCGGAAAAAGTGCACCAACCCTGGATCGACGACTGCATGGCGCAGATGACGACGGCGCTCTTGGCTGTCGAAGCGATGGCAGATCCGGCCAAGCCCTACTTGCTGCTGGGGCGTCTCACTCAAGCGGACGTGACCGCCTTCATCGCCGAGCGGCTCGCCCGCGGACTGGGCGTCGATACGGCCGCGCACATGCCGCGCCTCAGCGAGCTCAGCAAAAAGCTCGCAGAGGAGCCTGCCTTCCGCTCGACCGAGCCCACGCCCTAGCCGCTATTCCGACAGTCCGGCCTTGCGCAGGCCCTCGACCAGTCGCTCGCGATCCTGCGGCCGTCGCAGAAGCAGGCGCTCCTTGACCGTTGAAATGGCCACACCGGGCTCGATCTGGCGCAGGCGGGCGACGTATTTCGCCGCGTCCTCGGATCGGCCGAGGTTGGCGGCGCCCGCTGCCGCCGGCCATGTCGCCGCCGCAAAAAAAGGATTCCGCTGGACCGACTTTTCCGACCAGGCCAACGCCTCGTCGTCCCGGCCGGCGATGAAGTGAGCCATCGCCATCGCGGCCTGCATCACGAACATGAGCGAATCGACCGGGCTCAGGCGCATGGCCCGCTGAAGATAATCGATCGCCGCCTCGGGTTCGCCCAGCCAGACCCTGACATAGCCGCTGTGGCCCAATACCATCCCGAAGTTCGGCGTGAGCGTCAGGGCCCGATCGATCAGGGCGGCGCCGGCATCGAGATCGCCCAGAACGGAGGCGATGGCAAAGCCGCTCAAGCTCAGGGTAACGGCATCGTCGCGGCCAATCTCGACCGCCCGCGCGGCCAAACGCGCCGTTTCTGCCCTGTCCTGCGCGGGGTCGGTCATCCAGCGATTCGCCCTGCGTACGATGTAGCAGCTCACGGCCAGGCCGTACGGCGCGCTGTAACCCGGATCCAGCTCGATGGCCTGATAGGCCAGGCGCAGCGCCTCGTCGGCACCAGCCTTGCTCCATTTGTTGAGGCTTGCGACCCCGCGCATGAGGCACAGGTGGGCGTCGGGGTTTTCGGTCGGCCGGCGCCGCGCTCGCTCAGCCTCGGCCCGCCTCACCTCGGGCTCGATCGCGCCCACGACCTTGGCCGTCACCTGGTCCTGCAGATCGAACATGTCCTCGAGCCCGCCTTCGAAGCGATCGGCCCAGATATGCGCCGCCGTCGCGGTATCGATGAGCTGAGCGGTGATGCGGATGCGCGATCCCGCCTTGCGCACGCTGCCTTCCAGCAGGTAGCGCACGCCGAGCTCGCGGCCGACCTGCTTCATGTCGACGGCGCGGCCCTTGTAGGTGAAGGTCGAATTGCGGGCGATGACGAAGAGGTGCCGGTAGCGGGACAATCCCGTGATGATGTCCTCGACCATCCCGTCGGCAAAGAATTCCTGCTCGGGGTCGGCGCTCATGTTCTGGAACGGCAGGACCGCGATCGATGGCATGTCGGGAACGGCGAGACCCGCTGGCGCCGCCGGCTCCACGTCGGGCGGCGGCGGCGCTTCGGGTTCCACGCCGCCCAGCCGGACGCGATAGACCCGCACCGGCCGGGCGATGTTCTTGAGCTGCTGCTCGCCGTCGTCCATGAAGCCGACATCGAGCCGGCCTTCGACGTCCTCCTGCACGCGCGCCGACACGCAAATGCCGCCGGCAGCCGCGAGTCCCTCGAGGCGGGCGGCCACGTTCACGCCCTCGCCGAAGATGTCGTCGTCCTCGACGATGATGTCGCCGACATGAACGCCGATGCGGAATTCGATGCGCCGGTCCGGTGCGACGTCGGCATTGCGCGCAGCCATCCCGCGCTGGACGTCGACGGCACAGCGGACGGCATCGACGACGCTGGCGAATTCGGCCAGCAGCCCATCGCCCGTCGTCTTCACCAGGCGTCCGCGATGCTCGGCGAGCTTGGCATCGAACAGAAGGGTCCGATGGGCCCTCAGCCGACCGATCGTGCCTTCCTCGTCGGCGCCGATCAGCCGACTATAACCAGCGACATCGGCCGCGAGGACGGCCGAGAGCCTCCTGTCCAAACGCTTGCTTGCCAAAGATGCCTCCGCGGGGTGGCGGTCGAGCAACCTAGATGTAGCGAGATTTGTCCGATGCGTCGCCTGCCGATCACTCCGGCAGTCCCGCCTTGCGCAGACCCTCGGCCAATCGGGCATGGTCGTCGGGCCGGCGCAGGTTGACCCGCTCGCGGAGGTTCGACACCACCAGGCCGGGATCGAGCTGGCGCAGAAGGGCGAGATATTTCGCGGCGTCCGTCGGCCGCCCGAGCAGGGCGGCGCTCGCGGCCGCGACGCGGGTCGCCGGCGAAAGAAACGGGTTCCTCTGCAGCGCCTTTTCCGCTCAGGCAAACGCCTCCTCGTATCGACCGGCCGTGAAATGAGCGAACGCCATCGCCCCGTTCATCATGAACATGAGTGAGTCGACCGGGCTCAAGCGCATGGCCCGTTGGGCATGGTCGATCGCCAGTTCAGGCTCGCCAAGCCAGATCCTCACATAGCTGCTTTGGGCCAAGCCCATCGCGAAGTTCGGATTGAGCGCCAACGCCCGATCGATCAAGGAGGCCCCGGTGTCGAGATCGCCGAGAATGTTGGCGATCGCGAAGCCGCTCGAGCCGAGGGCATAGGCATCGTCGTGGCCCAGCTCCACGGCGCGCGCTGTCAATCGCGCCGTTTCGGCGATCTCCCGCGCGGGGTCGGCCATCCAGCCATTCGTCTTGCGCACGACGTAGCAGGTCGCAGCCAGGGCGTACGGCGTGCTGTAATTCGGATCGAGTTCGACGGCGCGAAGCGACAGCCGCAGCGCTTCATCGATCGAATCCCGGCCCCAGCGTTGGAAGGCGGCCAGCCCACGCATGTAGGTGATGTGTGCGTCGAGGCTCTCCGTCGGCTCGCGCCGGGCGAAGTCGATCTCGGCCTGCCGGAGCTGCGGCACGATCGCGCCGACGACGCTTGCCGCCACGCGATCCTGCAGCTCGAACATGTCCTCGATCCCGCCCTCGAAACGGTCGGCCCACAGATGCGTGGCTGTCGCCGCGTCGATGAGCTGCCCGGTAATGCGGATGCGCGATCCCATCCTGCGCACGCTGCCTTCGAGCACGTAGCGCACGCCGAGCTCGCGGCCGACCTGCTTCACGTCGACGGCGCGACCCTTGTAGGTGAACGTCGAATTGCGCGCGATCACGAACATGTTCCGATAGCGCGACAGCCCCGTGATGATGTCCTCGACCATCCCGTCGGCGAAATAGTCCTGATCGGGATCTGCACTCATGTTCTGGAACGGCAGAACCGCGATCGACGGCATGTCGGGAACGGCGACGGTTCCGGGCGACGGCGCCGCGGCCATCGCCCCGGTTGCCGCCTGCGCACCGTCGAGCGCGACGCGGTAGACGCGGATCGGCCGGGCGATGTTCTTGAGCTGCTGCTCGCCGTCGTCGATGAAGCCGACATCGAGCCGGCCTTCGGCATCCTCCTGCACGCGGGCCGACACGCAGATGCCGCCCGGCTCGGCCAGGCCCTCGAGGCGGGCGGCCACGTTCACGCCATCGCCAAAGATATCGTCGTCCTCGATGATGATGTCGCCGACATGAACGCCGATGCGGAACTCGATGCGCTTGTCCTCGATGACCTCGGCATTACGAGTGGCCATTCCGCGCTGCACATCCACCGCACAACGGACGGCATCGACGACGCTGGCGAACTCGGCCAGCAGCCCGTCACCCGTCGTCTTTACCAGCCGTCCGTTATGCTCGGCGAGCTTGGGATCGAACAGAAGGGCGCGATGGGCCTTCAATTGCCCGATCGTGCCTTCCTCGTCGGTGCTCACCAGCCGGCCGTAGCCCGCGACATCGGCCGCCAACACGGCCGAGAGGCGCCTGTCCAAACGCTTGCTTGCCAAGAATGTCTCCGAGGATAGGCGGGCTGACGGCCCTACATGTACCCCAGAAATGTTCATCGCGTCGCCTCTCGAACGGAGGTCGCGGCGGTCTCGATGACAGTGGCGTCACGCGCGGGGCAACGCGGTCATCGCCCGAGCGCTGCCTCTTCCGCCCGGATGCGGATCCACAGGATGGCCGCGTTGAGGACCGAGAAGACGAGGCCATAGCCGATCAGCCCGAAGACCAGAGGCAGCACCAGGATCTCGGCCGCGACCACGCAGTAGTTGGGATGCGACACGAAGCGATAGGGTCCCCCCGCCACCAGCGACGCGCCGGGCAGCACCATGATGCGGGTCGTCCAGCGCCGCCCGAGCGTCGCAATCACCCAGACGCGTAGCGCCTGGAGGACCACGAACACGCCGAGCCAGATCAGGCTCACGGCCATGTCTGGCCGGCGCCAGACGACGAAATACCAAAGTCCCGCCAACCACGCGGCATGCAGGCCGACGATCAGCGGATAGTGACCGGCCGCCACTTCGTAGGCGCCCTGGGCGCGCAGCCGGTCGGTGTTGCGCCTGGCCAGGATGAGCTCGCCCAGACGCTGCAGGGTCACCAGGCCGAGGATCAGCTCGGCCAGCGTCATGCAGCCTTTGCCAGCGAGAGGCAGCTGCAGGTGAAGCCCGGGCCCAGCGCGGTCAGCACCGTGCGGCGCGGCAGGCCCTGCTTGACCAGCCGCTCGAGCACGAACAGCACGGTTGGCGCCGACATGTTGCCGTACTCCTCGAGCACGGCGCGTTCGTGGTCGAGCGTGCCCTGATCGAGACGGAGCGTGGTCTCCAATGCCGTGATCACCTTGGCGCCGCCGGGATGGCAGGCGAAGCGATCGACGGCGTTCCGCGCCACGCCGATGCGCGCCAGGATGCCGTCGACCGCCGATCCGACATGCTCTTCGGCGAACGGCGGAATGGAGCGGTCGAAGATGACGCCGAGCCCGCTCGGATCGACCTTCCAGCCCATGATGTCGAGACTGTCGGGCCACAGATGCTCGCCCGCGCCCTCGATGCGCGCCAGGCCGCTCTCGCCGCTCTGCACGACGCAGGCCGCCGCGCCGTCGCCGAACAAGGCGGTCGCCACCATGTTGGCGGCCGAAAGCTGGTCCATGCGGAAGGCCGCGGTGCAGATCTCGATCGCCACCAGAAGCACGGTCGAGCCCGGCCGGGCGCGCGCCAGGCGGCTGGCGATGGCGAGGCCGGACACGCCACCGGCGCAGCCCAGGCCGAACACCGGCACGCGCTCGACATCGCCGCGAAAACCCATGCGCCCCGCCACCCGCGCCTCGAGGCTGGGCGTGGCGATGCCGGTCGAGGACACGGTGACGATGGTGTCGACCTCGCACGCGTCGCAGCCGGCGTTGGCGAGCGCGCGGCTCGCCGCATCGATGAAGAGTTCCTGCGCGCCCTCGAGGTAGGCAGCGTTGCGCTCCGGCCAGCCGAGATCCGTCAGGTACCAGTCGATCGGCTTCACCGTATGACGCGCGCGGATGCCCGCGGTCTCGAACACCGGCGCCATGCGCTCGAACGCGGCATAGCGATGGGCGAAGATGCGGCGCGCGGCCGCGGCAGCGTCGGACTGGAGCATGCGATGCGGCGGCACGGCATGGCCGATCGACAGCAGACCGGCCCTCTGGCTTGCCTGCTGGCTCTCGTCACGCGATGGCGGGGAAGCGAGGTCGGGGGACATCGAATTCCTTACAGATACGGGGGCCTGCGGCGCGAGTGTCCTCGATTTCGGGAGAAACGCCGCTTGTTGGCAGCCATTCCCGTCATCACCGACCGCGCCGGGCAAGTCACAATTTCCGGCGCAGCGAGCGATCAGTGGAGCGGAACGGTTGCAAATATGGCAGCGTTATCTGCCATCATGCTGATCCAAGTCGTTCATTGCCATCCGCTCGTCGAAAGCTTCAACCACGCGCTGTTCCGCACCATCGTCGAAACGCTCAAGCACAACGGCCACGAGGTCGTCGCGACCGACCTCTATCGCGAAGGTTTCCAGCCGGCGATGACGGAGCGGGAACGGCGTACCTATGTGGACATGTCGTACGACAAGAGCGCGTTCGCAACGTATGCCAAGACGCTGAAGGAGGTCGAAGGCCTCATTCTCTGCTTCCCGCACTGGTGGTTTTCCATGCCGGCCGTGCTCAAGGGCTGGGTCGATCGCGTGTGGGGGCCGGGCGTGGCGTTCACCTACGATCCCGAGGACAACCACCTCGTCCCCGCTCTCGGCAACATCCGGCTGTTCGGCGTCGTCACGACCTATGGTTCACCGTGGTGGGTCGTGCGCCTGTTCGCCGGCGACGCCGGTCGCAAGGTGCTGATGCGCGGCATGAAGCCGATGTGCGCCAAGGGTGCGCGTTCCTTCTATCTGGCCCATTACGACATGGACCATTCCACGGACCGCTCGCGGCAGGCCTTCCAGGACAAGGTCCGCCGCAATGTCGCCGGAATTGGTTGACCACACAGACGCACTTTTCCCGCAACCTCGCAGGCCAACCCGGCGTTGGTCTGTCGAGGGAGGCCACCATGTGGCGTATCGCATTGATGTCATTGGCAGTTCTGGCCGTAGCGCTGAGCGCCTGCGAACAGGAAGTGCAGGTCGCCAAGCCGTCGGCTGGCGACTACGAGGTCGTGGCCCTGATGGCCGACTAGCGACCGGCTAGACTAGCGGCCGAGCAACAGCCCGACGGCTACTCCCACGCCTACGCCCAAAAGACAGAGCGCCACGAAGGCCGCGAAAGCGATCAGCCCACGCTTGAGATGATGGCGGCCATCGTTCGTCAGTTCGTGCCAGGCCAGGCGGCGCGAGAAAAGCGATGCCTTGCGTACATGGCCGGCCGCCTGGGCGCGGCGGGTGACGATCGCGGCGTGGGCCATATGCCAGACGCTGCCGATCAAGGCGGCGATGCCCAGCAGCCAGAACGGTGCGAACAGCAGCCAGATTTCGGTGTCGTTCCCCACGCCGTTTTCCCTATGCCTTCAGTGCAATCACAGTTTGGTCACGCTGAAGAGCGCTCGTCATCTCGTATTGCCGTGGCAAGCCACAGCAAACGGGGAATCTTCACATGACGAAATATCTTGTCCTGGCCACCGCCCTTCTCGGCACCGCCGCCTGCGGCGACACTTGGGGCCAGCGCGCCGTCACCGGCGGCGGCATCGGCGCGGGCTCGGGCGCCCTGATCGGCGCCTTGACGCCGCTCGGCATCCTGCCAGGCGCCCTGGTGGGTGGCGCCGTCGGCGCAGGCGTCGGCGCGGCCACCACCCCGCAGCGCTGACGGTGGTCGTGTCATGACAAGGTATTTGCTTTTGGCGTCGATCTCGCTCGCCCTCGCGGCTTGTGGCGACACATGGGGCCAGCGCGCCGTCACCGGCGGCGGCATCGGCGCGGGCTCGGGCGCTCTGATCGGCGCCCTGACGCCGCTCGGCGTGCTGCCGGGCGCCCTGGTCGGCGGCGCAGTCGGCGCGGGCGTGGGTGCGGCGACGACGCCGAAACACTGAATGGCTACATCCGCACCCGGCGATGCTCGCCCATGTCCTTGGCCGGCTTACCGGCCGCGGCGGCCTTGGCCATCTTGAAAAGCTCGACGGCTTGGTTCGATTTGACGTCCCAGTACTCGGCCTCGGCCATCAGGACGGCGACCAGCGCCAGGTCGGAATCTGTCGGGCCGCCCGGGAACCAGGCCTGGGCAACCGTATTCCACAGCGCCTTCTTGCGCTCGAGATCCTCGACCACATGCGCCGCGCCGGAGATCGACACGTAGGAATCCTTGCCCGGGTCGGAATAGGTGACGTTCACCTCGGGATGCTCCTCGAGATCGGCCACCGGCTCGCCCGAGCGCGACATGAAGAACCACAGCACGCCACCGCGTTCGCCTGGGCTGTTCTGGGTGGTCATCGGGCGTGAATGGAGCTGGCCATCGCCGTGGCGCGCGGTGAACATGGCGAACCTGATGTCCTTGATCAGATCCCAAAGCTTGTTGGTGTCGATGGTGTCGGCGGTCATGGGCTGCCTTTCGATGTTGGAGGTTTAACGAAGGGCTGCCGGCCGAGTTCCGGGCTACCAGGTTTCCTTCCACGGTCTGAGATCCATCTCGAACGTCCAGGCCGAGCGCTTCTGCCGGTGGAGCTGCCAGTAGACCTCGGCGATATCGTCGGGACTGACGATTGCGTCCGGGCCGGCATTGTAGCGCTCGGGAAAATTGGCCTTGATCCATTCGGTGTCGATGGCGCCGTCGATCACGACATGGCCGACATGGATGTTCTGCGGCCCGAGCTCGCGCGCCATGGATTGCGCCAGCGCCCGCACGGCATGCTTGCCGCCGGCGAAAGCCGAGAAGCCGCGGCCGCCGCGCAGGCTCGCGGTGGCGCCGGTGAACAGCATGGTGCCACGGCCGCGCGGGACCATGGCCCTGGCCGCCTCGCGCGCCGTCAGGAAGGCGGCGAAGGCCGTCATCTCCCAGACCTTGCGGTAGACGCGGGCTGTGGTGTCGCGGATGTCGAAGCGCACGTTGCCGCCGATATTGAAGACGAAGACCTCGACCTCGCCGATCTCGGTCTCGATCTCGCGGAACAGTTTCAGCACCTGCTCCTCGTCGCGGGCGTCGGAGCCGAACGGATGGACCTTGCCGCCCTCCTTGGTGATCTCGGCCACCAGATGCTTCAGCTTGTCGGCGGTGCGCCGCGTCACCACGGCGGTATAGCCCTCGCGCGCGAAGCGGCGGGCGATGGCGCCGCCCGTCGCATCGCCCGCGCCGATCACGACGCAGACCTTGTCTCTCGCCATGGCCGTTCTCCTTGCCGTCCAATCTGTCGGCGGGACGGAGATCGCTCAAGGGAGATTAAGTCATGCCAAGGTGAGAGGGGCCGGCTGAGCAGAGGCCGCAGGAACGAGACCGGCGCGCCGGCGGATCTCGGCCGTCGTCAGCCCTTCGCCGTCGGGACGCCAGCCCGGCGGGGCGAACAGGTACATCCAGACTTCGCGCGGCGAGCGTGCCGAACGCAGGTCCTTCAAAAGGCCGATCCAGGGCTCGAAGTTGATGACGAGGATATTGCGCGACGACCTGGGATGCGAGATCAGGCCGTAGTCGCAGCGCACGTCGTCGCGCTCGGCGATGTAGGTGCCGAACAGGCGGTCGAACACGATCAGCACGCCGCCATAGTTGGCGTCGAGATATTCCGGATTGCGCGCGTGATGGACCCGGTGGCTCGACGGCGTGTTGAGCACGTATTCGAGCCAGCCGAGCCTGGGGATCCAGTCGGCGTGCAGCCAGAATTGATAGAGCAGGTTCAGGAACAGGGCCGACAGCACGACCGTCGGCGTGAAGCCCAGGAAGACCAGCGGCGTGAAGAAGAGCGACGTTCCGGTGAACTTGCCGAACCAGCCCAGCCGATAGGCGGCGGCGAGATTGAGCTGATTGGGCGAATGGTGCACCGAGTGCGCCGCCCAGAACCAGCGCGAGGTGTGGCTGGTCCGGTGATACCAGTAGTAGAAGAATTCCAGGCCGACGAAGAGCAGCAGCACCGACCACGGATTGTCGAGCGACTGCGTCGACAGCCGGTGCGCCCACACCCAACCCAGCCACGGCGCGGCCAGCGTGTAGGGAATAAACGCCAGGAGGCGGCGGCCGGCCAGGTCGGCCAGCGAGCACGCCCAGGCCTTCCAGTCGTAACGCTCGGCGCGCGTACGCGACAGCCACAGGCCTTCGATCACGGCGGCGCCCATCACCACCGGCAGGATGACGAGATAGAGACCAGAGAGCTCTGCCATGGCGGCCTCGGCGTTTTCGCTGGGGAGAAGCCAGCAATGTGATATTATGAGCATTACTCAGGTTTAGTACTCGCTTTTGCGACGACCGCGCCGATATGGCCAGGAGCAAGCAACCCATTGAAGTAAAAAGACGAATCCCCCGGCAGGCGCGCGCCGGGGAGACCGTGGCGCTGATTCTGGAGGCGACGGCTCAGATTCTCGAGGCCGGTGGATTGGCGGCCTTCACCACCAACGCGGTGGCCGAGCGGGCAGGTGTCAGCATCGGCACGCTCTACCAGTACTTCGCCGACAAGAACGCAATCTTGTTGGCGCTTGCCCGCCAGCAGATGGCGGTCGGCCTGGCCAGTGTCAGCCGGGCGCTGCAGGGCGAGAGCGATCCCTCGGTCGAGGGCCGCGTGCGCGCCATGGTGCGGGCGATGGTTGGCGGCTTCGGTGGTCGGCACCGCGCGCGCAAGGCCGTGACGCAGGCGATCCTGGCGCAGGGACTGGGCATCGAGATGATGGACCCGATCGTCGCCTTTGTCGCCGCGGCGGGCACCCGGACAGGCCCCGGCCCGCGGCCGCTGATCGCAGCCCTTTCGCCCGAGCAGGTGTTCGTGCTGTCGCGCGCCCTGATGGCCACGATCCGCCACGCCGTCATGGAGGAGAAGCCGTTCCTCAGGAGCCGCGCCTTCGAGGACGAGGTCGTGCGGCTGATCGTGGCCTATCTCGCGGCCATCAGGATGCAATAACCCCGCGATCATCGTTCGATCATGGCGCGCTCCGCGCCGCCCCCGCCCGTCTCCCACTTGACCCTAAACAACAAAGGCACAGTCATTCGCTTAACCAACTGTCCGCAGTTTTACTGTCTCACCCAAGGAGTGCACTCCTCGCGACATAAAATTTGTTTTCCGCAATTTCCGCTACCCCGCTAGTGCCCCGCCGTGGACTGTACCCCCGAGGGTTGGCGTCCGGGACCAGTCATGGCTGATGCTCCTGAAAGGGGCGTACGGCACCGATTTAAGCATTACTTGATACAAGTCAAGTAACACTTTTACCCACTCAGTGCCGTAGATCGAATTTTCGGGCGCCATAGCGACCGAAAATGCCCGTTGTCGACCACGGACTTTTTGCGCCCCGTAGAGGGGCAGCGAAAGTTGGTCGCGCGGCAAGGGACACAATAGGTTGTATCAACCTCGCCGATGCCAGCATCGCAGTCACTAAGGTGTTCCGAAGTGTTCATGTCCGTCCTTTCATCAAACAACAGGACGGTGTCGGCCTGGCTTCGACCCCGGATTCTCTTGGATCCCTCCGATCATGATCGATTCATCACCGCATCGCCGAGCCATGCGGACCTTCAAGAAACATCCGGCGCATCCGCGAAACCAGCGCAGACATGGACGGCACATCGGCAACACCGTGATCACCAGTAGCTCCGGACGCGCCTGCCTTGGCACGCTGTGACAGCGTCTGTTTGATCTCGTCGGCGATGCTCGGCCTGTCCTGCATCAGCTTGGCCAGTGCGGCCTGGCCGACTTCGTAGACCACGGTGAAGGTCAGAGCGCGGATCGTTGCCGGTTCGCAGACGCCCGGCAACAACTCGCTTTCGCCGAAATAGTCGCCCGGTGCCAACCGGCGCAATTCGACCTCCCCTTCCTCGCTGTGGCAGGAAACCACGACGACGCCGGTGCGAATGATCACCAGTGAACTGAGCTGGGCGCCCTCTTCCACCATCACTTCTCCCTTGCGATAGGTCTTGCGCGTCGTCGTCTCGGCCAGCGCTTGCTTCTCCGCCTCGGTGAGGGACGCGAGCAACGGCAGGGCGTCCAGCAAGCGCAGGGCGGTCGCCTTGGGCGCTGCGGGAGCCGCGGGTTGCGACAGGCCGGCGGAGACGCTGGCGGCTTCCTTGGGCTGGGCGAGCGCCAGGCCCGCCGCCCGGGCATGGCGATAGATCAGGTCGTAGACCTCGTTCCTGGCCGCCGAGACCGACGCGAAGTCGCGGACGCGGAACGCCAGCTCGAACTCGATCGCCTGGGCGTCCAGCGACTTTATCTCCGCGGTCGGCTCCGGTGTCGACAGGATGGAATTGCTGCTCAGCAGCACGTTGCGCATGACCGCCGAGATCGCCGAAGGCGTCATGGTCGGCATCATGCGCACCCTGAGGTTCACGCCATGGCTGCGGTTGGGGCTGCTGAGATTGGTGACCTGCGCCTTGGCCAGGCTGCTGTTCGGCAGAACGACGAGGTCGTTGGCCCCGTTGAGCAGGCTGGTGCCACGCCAATTGGTCTCGATGACGCGTCCCTCGGTGCCATCGCTCAGCACGATCCAGTCGCCGACCTTGTAGGCGCGGCTGATATTGAGAGCGACGCCCGCGAAGACGTCTGCCAGCGTGTTCTGCAGGGCCAGGCCCAGGATGATGGCGAACACGCCGGACGTGGCGATCAAGGTGCCGACGGGGACGTTGAAGACATAGGCGAGAACCGACAGGGCGCCGCCGAGATAGATCACGCCGACGACGACATCCTGCA
>Ga0308309_10001513_pt1 | contig 13832 bp, 15 predicted proteins | sample HubBroMetageWFT5_FD_192491 | JGI IMG/M metagenome (GOLD analysis project Ga0308309, IMG submission 192491) | Warmed and freeze-thawed soil microbial communities from the Hubbard Brook experimental Forest, New Hampshire - Hubbard Brook CCASE Soil... | ecosystem: Environmental > Terrestrial >...
TTACCCGCCAGCGTATGCTTGGGGTTGGTTTGCAGGAAGGCCTTGAAGCCGCGCTCCGCGCCGGCATAGTCGCCGTCCTGCAGCTTCTTGAAGGCGTCGTTGTACATCTGATCGGCGCCGGCCGCCGCTGATGGCGCAGCGGCCGACGGCGGCGGCGGGGCTGCGGCTTGCGGGCTGGGCCGCGGCGGCGGCGCACCGCCGGGGCGGCCGCCGCCCTTCTCCATCTGCTCCAGCCGGTACTCGTAGTCGGCCTGCATCTTCTCCATCTGCTGCTGGAGCTGCTGGTTGCGATACTGGAGCTGCTCGAGCTGGCCGGTCAGCATCGTGATCGCCTGCTGCAGCTGGTTGAGCCGATCCTCGATATAGACCGGGTCCATGCGCTGCGCCGCCGCCGCCGTTGGCACGGCCAGCGCGATCGCGAGCAGCAAATGGGGGAGCCGGGAGCGGAACGTCTTCATGGCGAGCGACAGTTTCAGTTCAAACGCGGCCATTTTCAGGCATGGCCACCCCGCCTGCCAACGAAAACGCCGGTCGCGAGCGACCGGCGGCGTCGAAAATCTCGATACTGCGCGCGGCTAGGGCCTTTACTCCAATGCGGTGACCGCGCGACGGTTGCGCGCCCACGCGGCCTCGTCGGAGCCGACCGGATCGGGACGCTCCTTGCCGTAGCTGATCGTCTTGACGCGCGCCGCCGGGATGCCCTGGGCGATCAGGTACTGACGCGCGGCGTTGGCGCGGCGTTCGCCGAGCGCCAGGTTGTACTCGCGCGTGCCGCGCTCGTCGCAATGGCCCTCGATGGTGATCGGATAGTTGGTGTATTTCTTCAGCCACTCGGCCTGGCGGTTCAGGGTCTGCCGGCCGTCCTCGCGGATGTTCGACATGTCGGTGTCGAAGAACACCCGATCGCCGACGTTCTGGCGGAAATCGGCGACCGAGCCGGGGGTGACGGTCGTCGTCGCCGGGGCCGCAGCCTGCTGCTCGTTGCTGCTGCACGCAGCCATAACGATCATCGCTGCAATGGCTGCGAAAGCCTTGATCATGCTCATTATTTAGCTCTCCCTGACAACATCGACCCGAGCGTCAGGGTACGCCCGGGTCGACAAAAAGATCATATCCTTCGCTACTGCGGAATCAAGGGTGACCAAGCCGGATCCGACGCGTCGGTCGGCGTCGGCACCGGACGTTCGAAGCGTCCCGTGATGTCGATCTGGTTGAGCGTGACCGATCCGGCGCGGCCACCCGAATTGGGCTGCTGGCGGAAGAACATCAGGACGCGGCCGTTGGGCGCCCAGGTCGGGCCCTCGACCAGGAAGCCATTGGCCAGCATGCGCTCGCCGCTGCCATCGGTGCGCATCACGCCGATGCCGAAGCTGGCGCCGGAGATCTTGGTGAAGGCGATGAAGTCGCCGCGCGGCGACCACACCGGCGTGGCGTAGCGGCCCTCGCCGAAGCTGATGCGCCGCTCGCCGCCGCCGCCGGCGCCCATCACGTAGAGCTGCTGCGAGCCGCCGCGGTCGGAGTTGAACACGATCTGCGAACCGTCGTTGGAGTAGCACGGCGAGGTGTCGATGGCCGGCGTGTTGGTGAGCCGGCGCAGCGCGCGGCCGCGCACGTCCATTTCGTAGATGTCGCTCTGGCCCTCGGCCGAAATGCTCATCACCACCTTGGTGCCGTCGGGCGAAAAGCGCGGCGCAAAGCTCATGCCCGGGAAATTGCCCAAAAGCTCGCGTCGTCCGCTGTCGACGTTCTGCAGGTAGACGCGCGGCGGACTACGGTCCTCGGCGTACGCCATGTAGACGATCTCCTGCAGGGTCGGCGAAAATCGCGGCGTCAGCGCAAGCGTACGGCCATCGGTGATGTAACGGTTGTTGGCGCCGTCCTGGTCCATGATGGCGATTCGCTTGACCCGCGCGCTGAGCGGGCCGGTCTCGGAGACATAGGCGACGCGGGTATCGAAGTAGCCCTCCTCGCCGGTCACGCGCTTGTAGATCGCGTCGGCGATGATGTGGGCGAGCCGCCGCCAGTTGTTGGGCTGGCTGTTGAAGGACAGCCCGGTCGCCTGATTGCCGACCACGACATCCCACAGGCGGAAGTCGACCTTGATGTTGCCGCCCGCCTGCTGGACCTGGCCGACCACCAGGCCGGCCGCGCCGACGCCGCGCCAGTCGGCGAAGCGCGGGGCTGCGTTGGCGTCGACGTCGCGCTGGATGAAGGAACTGGGCGAGATCGAGCGGAACAGGCCGGAGTTCTGCAGATCGTTGCGGATCACCCCGGCGATGTCGGCGCCCACGCGATCGCCGGAGAAATCGACGATCGCGATCGGCACCGGCTCGAAATTCGGCCTGGTCATGTCGATGGTGAGCTGCGCGCGCGCCGGCGCCGCGGACCCGGCGGCGAGCGCAACACTGCCCAGGATCGTCGACCGTCGGGAAAACATCATGGCGAACCTCGTGTTCATGAAGGGGGTTTCTATAGCGTGGCGACCGCTAGTAGTCGCGTGGATCGAAGTTGAAGGTGATGGTTCGCCAGGCATTGAATTTTTCCGGCGACAACGGCCAGGGCTGGCAGCGCGGATTCATGACGGCGCGATGCGCTGCATCGGCGGCGGCGCGAAAGGTCGGATCGTTGCCGTAGCGCCCCATATCCCTGATCTCCGCCTTCACCGGAGTGCCGTCCTGGTTCATCTGGACCACGAGCGTGACGATGAGGGCCTGGTCCCGCGCGCCGCCCAGAGTATTCCAGCACGGCCGGATCTTGTTGCGCACGCCCTCGATCTCGCTCGCCGTCACGACAGCGGCGAGGTTGGGCGCGGCGGGCGCCTGGCGCGTCACCTGCTGCACCGGCTTGGCCTGCTGTTCGGGAGTCTGATGCTTCTGCGGCGACTCCTTGTTCTTCAGGATATCGTCGATCATCGAATCAACGCTCTTCTGCGGCGCGGGTTTGGGCGGCGCGGGCTTGGGCGGCTCGGGCTTCTTGACCTCGGGCGCAGGCTTGGGCGGCTCGGGCGGCTTCTCGACCTTGGGCGGCTCGGGCTCCTTGGGCTTGAGCGCGATCAGATCGTCGGCCGGCTTCGCGACCTCCGGCTTGGGCTTTTCCACCGGCGGCGGCGGCAGCGGCTTGGCCTCGGCGGCGTCTGGCTTGGGCTTCTCCGGAGCAGGCGGCGGATCGGCCGTCTTGGGCGGCGGCGCCTTGGTCGCCTCCTTGGCGATCGGCACCTCCCTGGGCTGCGGCGGCGGATTGCCGACGGTGGGCGCGGCGGCCTTCTTGTCGATCGCCTCGAACTCGACCATCACCGGCTCGGGGTCCATCAGCGGCGGGCGATTGAAAAAATCCAAGTTGAGCACCGCCGCCGCCAGCACCAGGACATGGAACATCGCCGACACGATGGCCGGTGTGCGCATCTCGCTGCTTTCGGGGGAGCGCTCGGCCATCGATCGCTTCGCCTCGGGTTTCTACCGGCGGGGTGCCGGCTGCTGCTGTGGCGCGGGTGTCGGTACTGGCGTCACGGTGCCGCCGCCGCCCTTGCCGAGCTGCTGGGCCTGCTCGCCGAGAAGGCCGAGCTGGCGGAAGCCGCTGTCGATCACCACACCCATGACTTCCATCATCTTTCCGTAGTCCACGGCCTTGTCGCCGCGCATGAACACGCGCTGGTCGGGCTTCTCCTCGTGCACCGCCTTCAGCTTGGTCGCGAGGTCAGCGACCTCGTACGGGGTCTCGCCGAGGAAGACCTCGCCCTTGGCGTTGACCGACACGACCAGCGGCTCGTCCTTGCCGCCGACCTGCGAGGCACTGGTCTTCGGCAGATCCACAGGAACGCCGACCTGCAAGAGCGGCGCCGTGACCATGAAGATGATCAGCAACACCAGCATGACGTCGACCAGCGGCGTCACGTTGATGTCGGCAATCGGCGTATAGCGCCGTCGCCTGAACCTGCCGCCGGTGCTGCCGGAGCCGGCAGCGGGAATGATGCCTGCCATCAGACCTCCTCCTCGAGCTGCCGCGACAGGATGGTGATGAACTCGCCGGCGAACGCCTCGAGCTGCTGGGCGTAACGCGCGACCTGGCCGGACAGGATGTTGTAGGCGCCGGCCGCCGGGATGGCCGCGACCAGACCGATCGCCGTCGCGAACAGCGCCTCGGAGATGCCGGGCGCCACCACGGCCAGCGAGGTGTTCTTGGACTGCGCGATATGACCGAAGGCGTTCATGATGCCCCATACCGTTCCGAACAGTCCGACGAAGGTGGCGTTGGCGCCGACCGTCGCCAGGAAGCCCAGCCGTTTCTCGATCGCCTCCATCTCGCGCGCGATGGTGACGCTCATCACCTGCTCGATGCGCTGGCGAAGCGCGGCCCGCGCCGTGGCGCTCTGCGCCAGCCCCTTCGACACTGAACGGCGCCATTCGCGCATGGCGGCCGAGAAGATGCTCGACATCGGGTCATCCGGCTTGGCGCCCACCCGATCGTAGAGATCCTCGAGCGAGACGCCCGACCAGAACGTGTCCTCGAACGATTGCGCACTCTTCTTCAACGAGCGCAGCCGCAGCATCTTCTCGAAGATGATCGCCCACGACCAGAATGACGCCAGCAAGAGGGCGATCATCACGGCCTTGACGACCCAATCGGCCTGCATGAACAGGCCATAGACCGACATATCAAGCGGTGGGCTGCTGCCGCCGAGGGGGGTTCCGGCGACCTGCGCAAAAGCGTCCATTATTGGAATCTCCGTTGGTTCAAAGGTTTATACCTGAATATGGCGTGAGCGGGGCGAGCCGCCCGACGAGACTTGGGCCAAGGCTGTGCGCAGATGCTGCGGCAATCGGACCGGCCGGCCATCGGCGCCCATGCAGGCGACGACGAGCTCGGCACGGACCAGGGTCTCCGCGCCGCGGCGCGCCTGCTGGATCATGTCGAGCGAGGCGCCGCGCAGTTCGCCGCAACTGGTGACGACCTCGATCGTCTCGTCGAGCCGGGCGGGCTTCAGATAATCGATGGTGCAGCGGCGGACGACCCAGTGGACGCCACGTTCGTCGCGCAGGGCGCTGTGTTCCTGGCCGAGCAGCCGCAGCAGCTCGGTGCGGCCACGCTCGAGGAAACGCAGCCAATTGGCGTAGTAAACGATGCCGGCCGCGTCGGTGTCCTCGTAATAAATCCGTAGCGGCAGGACGTGGGCGCCCTCGGAAAAATAGCCGGACGTTGGCCCGCTCGATATGGCGGCGCTCACGCCTCCTCCGCCGGGTCGCCGGTCGCCAGCAGGTCGAGCTGTCGTTTCTGATCCTTGGGCATCGCCACCCCGAGATGGCGGTAGCCGCCTTCCGACAGCAGACGGCCACGTGGCGTGCGCATCAGCAGGCCGAGTTGCATCAGGTAGGGCTCGATCACGTCCTCGATGACGTCGCGCTGCTCGGACAGCGCCGCGGCCAGAGTCTCGACGCCGACCGGTCCGCCGCCGTAGTTCTCGGCGATGCAGGCGAGGTAGTGGCGATCCATGGCATCGAGCCCGCGGCCGTCGACCTCGAGCCGCGTCAGCGCCGCGTCGGCGACGCCGGCGTCCACCACCGCCTGCCCGCCCACCGCCGCGAAGTCGCGGACGCGGCGCAGCAGACGGTTGGCCACGCGCGGCGTGCCGCGCGAGCGCCGGGCGATCTCGGCGCCGCCGTCCTTGGCCATCTGCATCTTCAGGACGCGCGCAGCGCGATGCACGATCGTCTCGAGCTCGGCCGGTTCGTAAAATACCAGACGGAGCGGAATGCCGAAACGCTCGCGCAGCGGGCGCGTCATGAGGCCCGAGCGGGTCGTGGCGCCGACCAGGGTGAACGGCGGCAGCTCGATGCGCACCGAGCGCGCGGCCGGCCCCTCGCCGATCATGAGATCGAGCTGGAAATCCTCCATCGCGGGATAGAGGACTTCCTCGATCGCCGGGGCGAGGCGATGGATCTCGTCGATGAACAGCACGTCGTGCGGCTGTAAATTGGTGAGCTGGGCGGCAAGATCGCCCGCCTTCTGGATCACCGGCCCTGACGTCGCCCGGAAGCCCACCCCCATCTCGCGCGCCACGATCTGCGCCAGGGTCGTCTTGCCGAGGCCGGGCGGGCCATGGAACAGTACATGGTCGAGCGCCTCGCCGCGCGACTTGGCGGCGGCGATGAAGATCTTCAGGTTCTCGCGGACCTGCTTCTGGCCGATGAAATCATCGAGCGTCTGCGGGCGCAGCGCGAGTTCCGCCGCATCTTCCTCGGCGCGCTTGGACGTCACCAGGCGGTCCGGCGCCTCGTTCATCGCGCCAGCTCCTGCAGGGCGGCCCGGATCACGGCATCGAGCCTGGCTTCAGCGCCAAGCCGCTGCGTGGCGCGCGCCACCGCCCCGAACGCCTCGACGCGCTTGTAGTCGAGATTGACCAGGGCAGAGACCGCGTCCTCGTTGATCGAACCGGCTGGCATCGCCGGCGCATCTGGACCTTTGCCCGTCGGCGCGACGCCGAACGCCGTGGCCTTGTCCTTGAGCTCGGTGGCCAGCCGCGCGGCTAGCTTGGGCCCGACACCCGCAGGACGGCTGAGCGTGGCGCGGTCCTGGGCGGCGATGGCGCGGGCGATCTCGTCGGGCGACAGGGTCGACAGGATCGACAGGGCCACCCGGGCACCCACGCCCTGCACTGTCGTCAGGATGCGGAACCAGTCGCGCTCGGCGGTCTCCAGGAAGCCGTAGAGAGCGATCGCGTCCTCGCGCACGATGGTCTCGACCAGCACGGTCACCTCATCGCCCGCCGCGAGCTCGCGCAGCGTGCGGGCCGAGGCCGACACCAGGTAGCCCACGCCACCGACATCGACAATCGCCGAGTCGGCGTCGACGCTATCCACGACGCCTTTCAGCTTGGCGATCAAAGTGCTGCCTCCACCCGCTTGGCGGTGGCGCGATGATGGGCGTGGCAGATCGCGACCGCCAGTGCATCGGCGGCGTCGCTGGTCGCCTCGACGCCGGGCAGCAGGCGGCCGACCATCATGGCGATCTGGCGCTTGTCGGCGTGGCCGGCGCCGGTCACCGACTTCTTCACGAGATTGGCGGCATATTCGAACACCGGCAGGCCGGCCAGCGCCGGCGCCAGCACGACGACACCGCGCGCCTGGCCGAGCTTCAGCGTCGATCCCGGATTGATGTTCACGAAGGTCTCCTCGACCGCCGCCTCGATTGGCCGCTGCGCCTCGACGATGGCGACGACGCCCTCGAAAAGTTCTTTTAGGCGCTCGGCCAGCGTGCCCGAGGCCGCCACCCTGACAACGCCGTGCGCCACGTGGCGCAGCCGGTTGCCGTCGACTTCGATCACGCCCCAGCCGGTCAACCGCAGACCGGGATCGAGGCCGATCAGTCTCATCTCTCGCGCTTCAGGCCGCGAACTTCGCCAGAGCGTCGTCCGACACCTCGAAATTGGCGTAGACGTTCTGGACGTCGTCGTTGTCTTCCAGGGCTGCGATGAGGTCGAGCAGGGTCTGGGCAGTCTCGCCTTCGACCGGTGTCGTGGTCTTGGGCCGCCACATCAGCTTGGCGGCCGACGGCTGGCCCAGCGACTTCTCCAACGCCTCGCGGACGGCGTTGAAGTTCTCCTGGGCGCAGTAGATCTCGTGCATGCCGTCTTCACCCTCGCCGCTCACCACGTCGTCGGCGCCGGCGTCGATTGCTTTTTCCAGCACTTCGTCGGCGGTGCCGACGCTGAGCGGAAAGCGGAACTCGCCGAGCCGGTCGAACATGAAGGATACGCTGTTGGATTCGCCGAGATTGCCGCCGAACTTGCTGAAGCTCGAGCGCACCTCGCCCGCCGTGCGGTTGCGGTTGTTGGTCAGCGCCTCGGCGATCAACGCCACGCCGCCCGGCCCATAGCCCTCGTAGCGGACCTCGTCGTAGTTGGCGTCGGCATCCGAACCCGACCCGCGCTTGATGGCGCGATCGATGGTGTCGCGCGTCATATTGTTCTCGCGCGCGGCGATCATCGCCGCCCGCAGGCGCGGATTGGCATTCGGATCGGCCGCGCCAAGACGCGCCGCGGTGGTGATTTCGCGGATCAGCTTGGTGAAGATCTTGGCCCGCTGGGCGTCCTGGCGCCCTTTGCGGTGCATGATGTTCTTGAATTGCGAATGGCCCGCCATCGCCCGACAACCAGATTGAGTGACTTGATGGGCCGGCTATACCACTTCTCGTGGGTTTTGGGAGTGTTAGTGAGTATGCAAGCAGTCGTCCGCACAAAAAAAGGCGGGGGCCGAAGCCCCCGCTAAAAAACGTCGGAACCTAGATTCCGACGCCCCCTCTAACCTTGAAGACAGTCCGCCAACGCGGCGAAAAATCGTTTAACATCAAAAGGATGCCGCTTTTTCCCCAAGCCGTCAACGAGGGTCTTCAAGGTACCTCTAATAGGTATGTATCGACCCTGTGGGATACAAGATGCTGCAATCTAGGCCGTCGGCGGCAGCCGACCACCCAGCCGCAGCGGGCGCACCGACTTCGCGAGACCGGTCCGGTCGTCGGTTTCTACCACCGCCGCGCATAAAGTCCCCTCGCCTTCGGCCGGCGCTAGACGTTCGCCGGGCATCTTCTTGACGAAGCGCTGCACGGCGATGTCCTTCTTCATGCCGATCACCGAATCATAGTCGCCGCACATGCCGACATCGGTCTGGTAGGCGGTGCCGCCGGGCAGCACCCACGAATCGGCCGTCGGGATATGGCTGTGCGTGCCCAGCACGGCGGAGACGCGACCGTCGCAATAGTGGCCCATCGACTGCTTCTCGCTGGTCGCCTCGCCATGGACGTCGACCAGGATGAAGTGCGCCGAGCCGCCGAGACCGTACTTGGCGAGCTCGGCATCGATGGCGCGGAACGGATCGTCGAGCGCGTCCATGAATAGCCGGCACATTACGTTGATCACCACGATCTTCTGGCTGCGCGCGGTCTGGAACAGGTTGGCGCCCCAGCCGGGCGTGCCGGGCGGGAAGTTGATCGGCCGCAGCAGCCGCTTGTCCTGCGCGATATAGGGGATGATCTCGCGCTGGTCCCAGACATGGTTGCCGGTGGTGATGCAGTCGACGCCCGCCTCGTGCAGCTCGCTGCAGATCTTGGCGGTGATGCCAAAGCCCGCCGCCGCGTTCTCGCCGTTGACCGCCACGAAATCGAGGCCGAGCTCGCGGCGCAGCCGCGGCACCTCCTTGATCACCACATCGCGGCCGGCGCGGCCGACAATATCGCCGCAAAACAGAACCTTCATGCGCTAGACAAAGGCGCAAGCACGCCGGTCGGTCAACAACCAATCGAGCGGCTGGTCGTCCGGCCCGTGCGGCACTTCGGGCACGAGCTGGGCGTCGAAGCCGACGCCGACCGCCGTCACCTTGCGCCGCGCACGCAGGCCTCGGAGCGTGCGATCGTAGAAGCCGCCGCCATAGCCCAGGCGCCAGCCCGCCTCGTCGCAGGCCAGCAGCGGCACCAGCAGCGCATCGGGCTCCACGGTCTCGCGTCGTGCCGAGGGCTGCAGGGTGCCGAACACGCCGGCCTCGAGGGGATCGCCGGGGCGCCAGGCACGAAACAGCAGCGGCTTGCCGCGCCCCTGCACGACGGGCAGCGCCATCTGACAGCCCGTATTGAACAGCTCGATCATGAGCGGCCGGATGTCGATCTCTTCCTTGATCGGCCAGAAACCCGACACGACCGCCGGCGTCGCGAAGGGCGTCTCGCGCCTCAAAGTGGCGAGCAGCCCGTCCGCGGCGGTGCGGCGTTCATCCTCCGCCAGCGTGCCGCGCCACGCGAGCATGGCGCTGCGCAGCGTGCGCTTGTCGTCGATCAGGGTCATGTCGGCGGGAGAAGCAAGGTGGGGCGGCTCCACGATGGGCCGTGGCTCGTAGAACCTCCAAGGCCTGCGTAAGCAGGTGGGCACCGTGTAGCCAAGACCACGGTCAAGGCCAGGAACAGTTCCCAGGAGATCTTATTGGCCCCGGGGTTTTAGCAAAACCACGCGCCGCGCAGAAATCCGCCCCACGCCTAATCTAGGCACTCGGAGCGCTTGCCGCAATGCACCGTGCACACAACTCAAATTCCTCTCCCCCCACTAGGGGAGAGGCTAGGTGAGGGGGACACGACGTGCCTCGCCCCTCACCCAACCTCTCCCCCTAGCGGGGGAGAGGAGCCTGATTCGGTGATGTGTCCACACCGCAGGTCATACGGAGAGGAAAGACGCTCAAGCCGCGCCGCTCACCTTCTTGCTCATCTTGTCGACGCGCGAGGTGATCAGGTCTTCCAGCGCCGTCGCCAGCGTCTCGGCGCTGTCGGTGGCGCTCGCACGGGCGCTCTCCGCCGCCTTGGCCATGCCGCGCGCCTCACGGCTCTCGTCGGCCAGGATCAGGGAGGCGAAGACCATCAGCTTGATTTCGGGGGCGCCCGGGAGCTGCTTGCGCAATTCGCCGACCTTCTCGTCGACATAGGCGGCCAGTTCGTGGACCCGCTCTTCCTCGCCGTCGCCGCAGGTGAGTTCATAGGTGCGATTGGCGATCTGAATCGATACCAGCGGCATTTTCCGCTACTCCTTTTATTGCGCCTTATCGGCGTTTGAGGGGATTTACAGTCTGACACGTCGCGCCGGCCGAAGCACCTCTTGCGTTGGCGGCGGCGGTGGACTTGTTACTGCTGATCGGCGGCCAGCAACGAGCGGATATACTCCATCGCCCGCTCCAGCCGACCCTCGACCTCGATCGCCACCTTCTTCAGGTCGTCGTGCTGACGCTCGAGCTTACTGAGACGCTTCGCCATCTCGTCGGCCCGTGCCGATTCGGCGCGCAGGCGCTCTTCCACCATCGATTCCAGCCGGCTGAGCGCATTATCCACGCGGTCCTTCGCATTGGCTGCCTTGGACATCGCTCCCCCGGCGGCGGATGGCAGGTCGTCTCCCGGCTGCATCTGCTCCATCCCAGAAGGATAAGTGGAGCACCCGTGAGCGGTCAACATGTTGGCCCTGTGGAGCATCGTGGCCCGCTAGATGTTGGTGGCGTCGCTGGTTTTGCGCATTGACGCGCCAAATTGCGCTCGGCATGTTGCGCGCCGCCTCTCAAAAACCGTACGGCGCCTGCATCAAATGACCGAACAAATCGCTGCCCGCCGCGACATGGCGAACGCCATCAGGGCTCTCGCCATGGACGCCGTGCAGCAGGCGGACTCCGGTCATCCCGGCATGCCGATGGGCATGGCCGACGTCGCCGCGGTCCTGTTCACGAAGTTCCTGAAGTTCGATGCCTCGGAGCCCCACTGGCCCGACCGCGACCGCTTCATCCTGTCGGCCGGCCACGGCTCGATGCTGCTCTATTCGCTGCTGCATCTCACCGGCTACGCCGACATGACGCTCGACGAGCTGAAGCACTTTCGCCAGCTCGGCAGCCGCACCGCCGGCCACCCCGAACACGGCCACGCCAGCGGCATCGAGACCACCACCGGCCCGCTCGGCCAGGGCCTCGGCAACTCGGTGGGCTTCGCGCTCGCTGAGCGCCTGCTCGCCGAGCGCTTCGGCCGCGATATCGTCGATCACTACACTTATGTCATCTGCGGTGACGGCTGCTTGATGGAAGGCGTCGGGCAGGAAGCGATCACCTTGGCCGGCCATCTCGGGCTCGGCCGCCTGATCGTGCTGTTCGACGACAACGGCATCTCGATCGACGGGCCGACCTCGCTCAGCACTTCGGAAGATCACAAAAAGCGCTTCGCCGCTGCCGGTTGGCACGTGCAAGCAGTCGACGGTCTCGACCCCGACGCGGTCACCCGCGCCATCCGCAAGGCGCGCAACGTCACCGACAAGCCCTCGCTGATCGCCTGCAAGACGGTGATCGGCTATGGCGCGCCGACCAAGGCGGGCACCGCCGCAACCCACGGCTCGCCGCTCGGCAAGGACGAGGTCGCGGGGGCGCGCCAGAAGCTCGGCTGGAGCCACGGCCCGTTCGACATCCCCGAGCCGATCTTCAGCGCCTGGCGCAAGATCGGCGCGCGCGGCAAGTCGGCGCGACGCCAATGGACCAAGCGTCATGCGGCGATGGCCGAGGCGGATCGCGCCGAATTCGACCGCCGCCTGAAGGGCGACATTCCGGCGGCCGTCGGCGAGGGGATCGTGGCTTTCAAGGCCAAGGTCGCCGCCGAGAAGCCCAGCTGGGCCACACGCAAGTCGAGCCAGGAGGCGCTCGAGGTCATCAATCCGTTACTGCCCGACATGGTGGGCGGCTCGGCCGACCTCACCGGCTCGAACAATACCAAGACAGCGACGCTGAAGGAGATGACGCGCGCCAACGTGGCCGGCCGTTACATCCATTACGGTATCCGCGAGCACGCGATGGCTGCGGCCATGAACGGCATGGCGCTGCATGGCGGCGTGATCCCCTACGGCGGCACCTTCCTGGTGTTCACCGACTACTGCCGGCCCTCGATCCGGCTGGCGGCGCTGATGGGGCTCCGGGTCATCTACGTAATGACCCACGATTCGATCGGGCTGGGCGAAGATGGCCCGACTCACCAGCCGGTCGAGCACCTGGCGGCGCTGCGCGCCATTCCCGGCCTGCAGGTCATGCGTCCGGCCGACGCCATCGAGACGGCGGAGTGCTGGCAGATCGCGCTGGAATCGAAGCAGAGGCCCAGTGTCATCGCGCTCACGCGCCAGAACGTGCCGACCTTGCGCGGCGCGGACGACGCCAACCTCTGCGCCCGCGGGGCCTACATCCTGGCGGGTGACGCTTCGGCCGCCGTCCGCCTGATCGCTTCGGGCTCGGAAGTCCATCTCGCCGCAGCGGCGCGCGACCTGCTGGCGCGGGACGGCATTTCGGCCGCCGTTGTCTCCATGCCGTCGTGGGAGTTGTTCGCCAGGCAGGACGACACATATCGGGCACAAGTCCTGGGCGGCGATGGCATGGTAAGGATTGCCTGTGAAGCGGCGTCAGGCTTCGGCTGGGAGCGTTGGCTGGGGACGCGCGGCGCTTTCGTCGGCATGAAGGGCTTCGGGGCGTCGGGCAAGGCGGCGGACCTTTACAAGCATTTCGGCATCACGGCCGAGGCGATCGCCGATGCGGCACGCCGGCTCAGCACTAACGGAGGGTGACATGGCAGTTCGGGTGGCAATCAACGGCTTCGGACGCATCGGCCGCAACGTTATGCGGGCCATCATGGAATCGGGCCGCAAGGACATCGAGGTCGTGTCGATCAACGATCTCGGTCCGGTCGAGACCAATGCCCACCTGTTCCGCTTCGATTCGGTGCACGGCCGCTTCAACGGCGAAGTGAAGGTCGAGGGCGACACGATCGATGTCGGTCGCGGCAAGATGAAGGTCACGGCCGAGCGCGATCCCGCCAAGCTGCCGCACAAGGCGCTGGGCGTCGATATTGTCCTGGAGTGCACGGGCTTCTTCACGTCCAAGAAGGCGGCGACGGCCCATATCGACGCCGGCGCCAGGCGCGTGCTGGTCTCCGCACCGGCCGACAATGCCGACCTCACGGTCGTCTATGGCGTCAACCACGACAAACTGACCAAGGAGCACGTGGTGGTCTCCAACGCCTCGTGCACGACCAACTGCCTGGCGCCGGTCGTCAAGGTGCTGAACGACGCGGTCGGAATCGAGCATGGCTTCATGACCACGATCCACGCCTACACCGGCGACCAGCCGACGCTCGACATCATGCACAAGGACCTCTACCGCGGCCGCGCTGCGGCGCTGTCGATGATCCCGACCTCGACCGGCGCGGCCAAGGCCGTTGGCCTGGTGCTGCCCGAGCTCAACGGCAAGCTCGACGGCGTGGCGATCCGCGTGCCGACGCCCAACGTCTCGATGATCGACTTC
>Ga0308309_10001514_pt1 | contig 13831 bp, 12 predicted proteins | sample HubBroMetageWFT5_FD_192491 | JGI IMG/M metagenome (GOLD analysis project Ga0308309, IMG submission 192491) | Warmed and freeze-thawed soil microbial communities from the Hubbard Brook experimental Forest, New Hampshire - Hubbard Brook CCASE Soil... | ecosystem: Environmental > Terrestrial >...
TGAGGAGAACCGGTGGCGGAAAAAGAAGCCCTAGAAGCGAGCATGGATTTGGATCGTGAAGTACTTCGATGTCAGGTATGCGGTTTAGTGCAATACCGGACACGCACGGACAACTGCCGTCGTTGTCTGCGCATGCTGCCCCCGAAGGTGACGTTCGTCATTCCGACGCCGTCAGCCCAGGATTTGCCGGGAGACGATCGCCAACTGTTTGAGAACTGGCCGAACCGCGAAACTGTGGAGAATATCGGCCAGCGCATCAGGCAATTGCGCGAATCACGCGGCATGACGCAGAGCCAGCTACAGGCACGTTCGCGCGTTTCTCGCTCCTATTTGTCCCGCATCGAAAGTGGACAGATGACGCCAAGTCTCGGCACGCTGGAAAAGATTGCCGAAGCGCTGGGTGTTGGTCTGAACCGCTTCTTCGTGCCGGAGACCAATGGCGAGACGGTGTTGGAAGATCCCTTCATTCAGGGACTTCGCCCATACCTGCGGCAGCTCGATTGGACGCAGTGGCAGGGCATTCTGAAGCGCTTGCAGGCGATCAGCGAACACGTCAGCACCAATCACACGGTGCGTGTGCTGCCGCCGCAAGTTGCCGAGCGCTTGCCTCACCACATGCCCCGCCGGCAACAGCAGATGCCCCATACTGCGACGGCGCTACACCGCTAGTCGTCGCGGGTCGGGATGGCGCAACGCCTGATGGACAGGCCGAATTCCGGGTAGGGCTTGGCACGCTTGTTTCGGCAACGCGCCAGGCCCGCTCCTGAATTGCGCGAAGTCCGTTCGGGCTAGCGCGCCAACGCCACCGAGCCATCCGGCTCGGCGCAGCCTCACGCTTGGTCTAATCCACGATCAAATTTAGCGCGACATTCTGAGGGCGAACTTCGTCGAGCGAGCCTGTGTGGGACCAGCCTGTTTGGAAATTACTGCGCTTCTTTCTTTCCGGCGCGAAACAGCACGATATCCACGCCGTCGCCTTTCCTGGTGAGTGCCACGACGCGCGCGCCGTCGCCGTGGTCATCCACAAATGCGATATCGGTATCGGAGTCCACCGTTACGCCGTGGATTGGGTGACGGGAGATGTCCTGTTCGCGGCGGAAGCTCGGGCCCAGGCGGTGTGCGTACCAGGTGTCCACTTGGTCGAGATTGTCTGAAGTGGCGAAGTGTTCTACGGCGATCCCCACTGCTCCATCATCGTTAGAAAGTTCCACCTTTGCGTTGTCGTCATTTCCGGCGGATTTCGCCCCGGGATAGACCGGCAGGCCGGATGCGCGCGGGGCATCCTTGTTCACTTTGATGGCACCTACGGGCGTCTGAATCTCGACGTTGTTGCCTTGATTGTGGACACGCAGATTGCGGATGAACAGGCCGGCCAGCGCCAGGCCGAAGAGCACCATCACCACGATGCCGCCGGCGACAATCCCCAGAATCCACCACACCGCGTTGTTGCCGCGCCGCTGCGGAGGAATCGCGGCTGGTGGCCTTCCGGACGCGCTAGACATAGTTCACCCCTTGCCTGTTAGACGCTTACAGATACGCAATGGAGCTTGAAAATGTTTCGCGTGAGCCCGAATTATCGCCTTAGCTAAACCGCACTTCCACGCCGGGATGCCGGTCGAGGTGCACGGAATCAATGAAGCGCACTTCAGCTTCCTCGAGCGTCATGATCAGGGAATGGGTGCGCGTGCCGTCGCGGAAGAAATTCACGCCGTGCAGCAGGCCGCCGCCGGTGACTCCAGTGCAGGCGAAGATAATTTTCTTTCCCGGCGCCAGGTCCAACGTGTCATAAACGCGCTTGGGATCTTTGATGCCCATCGCCGCGGTGCGTTCGAGATGTTCTGGTTTGGAAACCACCAATCGCGCCAAGATCTGCCCGTTCAAGCAGCGCAAAGCAGCCGCAGTGAGCACTCCTTCAGGCGCGCCACCCGTGCCCATCACCGCGTGCACTGACGTGCCGCGCACCGCCGCTGAAATCCCGGCTGAAAGATCGCCGTCGGAGATCAGGCGGATGCGCGCGCCGGCTTTGCGTATGTCCGCGATCAGCTTCTCGTGGCGTGGACGGTCCAGCACTACGATCACCAGATCCTCCACGTCGCGGTCGTAGCGGCGGGCGATGGCGCGCAGGTTATCTTTCACCGGCGCGTCCAGATCGATCGCGCCCTTTGCGGGCGGCCCAACGATAATTTTTTCCATGTAGAGATCGGGGGCGTGCAGCAAGCCGCCGTGTTCGCTGGCCGCAAGCACCACGATCGCGCCGGGCTCGCCCGTCGCGCAAAGATTGGTGCCTTCCAGCGGATCCACCGCGATGTCCACCTTGGGGTATTCGCGGGTCTTGTCGCGCACCGCCGCGCCTACTTTTTCGCCGATGAAAAGCATGGGGGCTTCGTCGCGTTCGCCTTCGCCGATGACGATCGTGCCATCCATTCCCACGCGATCCATTTCCGCGCGCATGGCTTCGACGGCAGCTTGGTCCGAGCCCGAGCGGTCGCCCTGGCCCATGGTGCGCGCCGAAGCGATCGCCGCGGTTTCGACAGTGCGCAGAAATTCGAGGCTGAGTTCTTTCTCCATGGCGGCTCCTGAAGTGTGATTTGCTTCCGGTGGCTGGGACGGTCCTTCCGGGCGGCCTATCATAATCCAAATGCCCTAAATCCAATCAAGCCGTTATTTGCTGGTGCCAAGAAGCAAGGCGGAAAAGGTTGCAGCAGTTTTTATTCGATTGACTAAATAGCTTGAGTCAAAAATCTTTCGTCTTGGCTGAGGGGGTGGCTGTGACGGTCACTTGTTCCCCGGGCCTCATCGCTCACGCTGCATCCGATCCTCACTATCAGACATCAATAGTGTGATCCTATTCCACACGAAGGCCGGTCATGTAACCGGGGAGGCGCCGCAGATGGACCACGTCGCGCACGTTGAGAAATGGTAAGCCCCGGAGGCGCTCGGCAGGTCAGCGCCGAGCAGCGGTTGGCGGAACTTGGCATCAACCTGCCAGCGCCGCCGGAGCCGTTTGGCACCTATGCGGAAGCGGTGCAGACCGGCAACCTGCTTTTTCTTACCGGGATGATGCCCACCGAAGGCCGCACGGCGAAATTTACTGGGCGCGTCGGAGCGGAACTTGATGTGGAAGCGGGGCGGCAGGCCGCTCACCTCGCGGCGCTCAACGGCCTGGCTGTCGTGCGGCAGCATTTGGGATCGCTCGACAGAGTGACGCGCATCGTCCGGCTGGGCGTTATGGTTGCAACTTCGGGAGATTTCCGCGACCAGCCCAAGGTCGCTGACGGCGCTTCCGAGCTGCTGCAAGCCATCTTCGGAAAAGACAAGAATCCCTGCCGTTTGGTGTACGGCGTCGCCAGCCTGCCTCTCGGCGCAGCGGTCGAACTGGAACTCATTTTCGAGGTGGCGCCGCAATAGATATTTCGCGAGGCGGCGACCCGCGCGGCAGCTGGACGTGCGCCTGAATGGGCACCCGTACGCGCAGCTGGCGCTTTTCCACAGGCGGAGGAATCATGGTGGCGAAGATCCCAGGAAAAATATTGGTAATTGCGGTCTTTATGATTGTCACGTCATGTCAATTGCCGGGCCAAGCCCAGGGCCAGGAACGAGGAAGGCAACGTCCCGTGGAAAATCCAATCTTTTATCGCACGATACAGATTGACGGTCTTTCGATCTTCTACCGCGAAGCGGGGCCGAAAGACGCGCCGACGCTTTTGTTGCTGCATGGATTGCCGTCTTCGTCGCGCATGTTCGATCCGCTGTTTGTGCGGCTCGCCGATCGCTATCACCTGGTCGCGCCGGATTACCCGGGATTCGGGCACAGTGACTGGCCCGACCCCAAAAAATTTGCGTACACCTTCGATCACATCGCCGAGGTCATGAATCATTTCACCGAAGCGCTGAGCCTCTCGAGTTACACGCTGTACATGCAGGACTACGGCGGGCCCGTGGGCTTTCGGATGATCCTGGCGCATCCGGAGCGGGTCGAGGCGCTCATCGTGCAGGATGCGGTGGCGCACAACGAGGGCTTGGGCGCGAATTGGAAGACGCGTCGCGCTTATTGGGCCGATCGCGCTACCTACGAAAGCGCGCTGCGCACTAATCTCCTCTCGCTGCCGACGACGCGCGCGCGCCACGTGGGCGACGATCCGAACCTGGAGCGTCACGACCCCGATGTCTGGACCGATGAATATTATTTTCTAAATCAGCCCGGGCAGGCGGACATTCAAAGCGACCTATTCTACGATTACCGCACTAACGTCGAGAATTATCTGAAGTGGCAAGCATGGATGCGCGAAAAGCAGCCGCGCTTGCTGGTGATTTGGGGCAAGTATGAAGCTTCGTTCGACCCTTCGGAGCCGGAAGCCTATCGCCGCGATGTGCCGAAGGCCGAAGTGCACATCGTTGATGGTCCCCATTTCGCGCTGGATACCGCGGCCGATCCGATTGCCCAGTACATCCGCGACTTCATGAAGTAGCGGCGGCGCGAAGGGCCACGACTACATTTTCAAGGCCTACTCCGAGGTAATCAGAGACTACTGGCGAGGAGTTCAAATGCGAGCTGACATTGTTGCGGGAGCCCTACTGCCGGATTACGAGCTTACCGATCACACCGGGAGACGCCGAAAGCTTTCCGAGCTGCAGGGACAACACCCGATGGTTCTGGTCCTCAGCCGCGGCGGTTTCTGTCCGAAGGATCGCCGCCAGGCGGAGGGACTCGTGCAGCTCCATCGCGAGCTGGAGGTCTCCTATTGCCGGCTGGTCACTATCAGCACAGACAACATTACGGAGACCAACGAATTTCGTACCGGCATCGGTGCGCACTGGCCTTTTCTATCTGATGCCGGACGCGTGGTGCAAAAAGATCTGGATATCGCCGAATACACCGATGCCGCGCACAACCCGATGATCCCACACGTGATTGTCCTCGAGCCGGGCTTGGTGATCTACAAGATCTACAACGGCTATTGGTTCTTGGGCAGGCCCACTCTGGAAGAACTCCGCCAGGATCTGCGCGCCATCACGAAAAAATGCCGGCCCGATTGGGACATCACGACGCCCGAACTCAAAGCAGCTTGGCTACAGGGGCGCAAGGAGCTTTTCTATCCCTACGGCAAGACGTACGCGCAAACGATTGGCGAGCAGGATTAGCAGCGGAGTCGCCACCACGAGCGGCTTTTTCCAAACAAGTTGGCGACTTGCCTACGCCGCAGGATGCTGCAAGATCTCCGTCAAAGGACGCAACCGTTTGGCTCCGCAGAGTTCTTCGCGCCGGCAATTCGCGCACCTTCCGTTCGTTGACTTGCAGTTGCGCCCATCCTAATATGAGCGCCACTCATGCCGGATGTTTCACCGCTCATCGGTCGCGTCGTCTCGCATTACCGCATCGTCGAAAAGCTCGGCGGTGGAGGCATGGGTGTGGTTTACAAGGCCGAAGATGTAAAGCTCGGCCGCTTTGTGGCGCTGAAGTTTCTGCCGGACGACGTCGCCAAAGATCCGCAAACCCTGAGCCGCTTCCAACGCGAAGCGAAAGCCGCCTCTGCGCTGAATCACCCGAACATCTGCACCATCTACGAAATTGACGATCACAGCGGCGAAGCCTTCATCGCCATGGAATATCTGGACGGCGTGACGCTGAAGCATCGCATCGCCGGGCAGCCGCTCGACGTAGATGTGCTGCTCGGCCTGGCGATTGGCATCGCCGACGCTCTGGACGCCGCGCACAGCAAGGGCATCGTGCATCGTGACATCAAGCCCGCGAATATTTTTGTTACCGAGCGCGGCAACGCCAAAATTCTGGACTTCGGGCTGGCCAAGCAGATTCGCCGCGCGGTTGTGCACACGGTTACGCAGGATGCAGTGCTCTCTGCGCAAATGACCGCCGGAGTGACTCCGGAAGATCTCACCAGTCCCGGCGTCGCGGTGGGCACGGTCGCGTACATGTCGCCAGAGCAAGTGCGCGGGAAGGAACTCGACGCGCGCTCCGATCTGTTTTCTTTTGGCGTGGTCCTCTACGAAATGGCTACCGGCTCTGTGCCGTTTCGTGGTGAAACTTCCGGTGTCATCACCGACGCGATCTTGAATCGCGCGCCCGCCGCACCGGTGCGGCTGAATCCGGAGATTCCTGCGAAGCTCGAAGACATCATCAACAAGGCGCTGGAGAAAGACCGCGACCTGCGCTACCAGAACGCTTCGGACATGCGCGCGGATTTGAAGCGCGTGAAACGCGATGGCGACACTGGCCGTTCCGCGTCCTTTCCGGCGCTGCCTGCCGACGAGGCGTCCGGCAGACTATCAAATTCGTCGCCCGCTTCTTCGCGGGGACTGTCGCCAGGCTCGTCGGCGCAAGCATCGTCTGGGAGGCGGTCCGCGATCTCACTCGCCGCGGAAGACGAGTTGGCCTCAATCACTGCAAATTTTTCAGCACCATCCGGCCCGCCTTCCTGGCAGAGCTTCCTGCCGTGGGCGTTTGCCGCGGTCCTCGCCGCGGGATTACTTGTCGCTATGTACGCGCTGCATGAGGCCGGGCATCCTCCGGCGCGGAAAACTGCGGAACTCTCGCTGTGGATTCCCGCAACCGAGCAGCTCCAGCTAGACAGCGGGCCAGGTGTGATCATTTCTCCCGATGGCACGCGCCTGGCGTATGTCACGCGTGCGGGTGGCTCCGGTGTGGGACAGCTCTACGTGCGCGAGCTGGACAAAGTGGCGGCCGTGCAGCTGGACGGCGCGGCGGGAGCGCAAGCCGCATTTTTTTCCGCGGACAGTCAATGGATCGGTTTTTTCGCGGACGGAAAATTGAAGAAAATATCGGTGCGCGGCGGCGCGCCTATTGCGTTGTGCGACGCGGGCGGCGCTCGCGGGGGCGATTGGAGTGAAGACGGCACGATTATCTTCCCGACGCAATTTACCAGCGCGCTGTATCGCGTTTCCGCAAACGGCGGCACGCCGGCGGCGGCCACGCATCTGGATACAGCGCGTTCCGAGATCACTCACCGCTGGCCGCAATTTCTTCCGGGCGGCAAAGCTGTTCTCTTCACGGCATCGTCGGACAATAACTTTTTCGGGCATGCCAGTGTGGACGTCGCTCCGCTCGATACGGGCGTGCCAAAAGTCCTAGTGGAGAATGCATATTTTGGGCGCTACCTTGTCGGTGGCTATCTCGCCTACGTGTCCCAAGGCACCGTATTCGTTGCGCCCTTTGATGCCAGCGCATTGAAAATCACCGGGACCGCGATTCCGGTCATGCAGGCCGTTAACTACGACATATCCAACGGCAGCGCGCAGCTCAGCGTGTCCAAAGATGGTACGGCGGTTCACTTGGATGGCGGCTTGGCGGGTGAGAATCTTAATCTGGTGCTGATGGACCGGAAGGGCAACTCCTCAGTGTTGGTAAGCAATCAGCCGGACGCCGCCGTGCCACGCCTTTCTCCGGATGGCAAGCGGCTCGCCTTTCAGCAGGGTACAGGAAACATCTGGGTATATGACCTGGAGCGAAAAACTGCGTCTCGCGCAATGCTTGGCACCGTTGGCGCGAGCTGGCCGCAATGGACGCCGGACGGCCAGCGGCTCACCTATGCGCATCCTCACAGCACGTCGAACGGCTCCGGGCAATCCATCTACTGGGAACGCGCCGATGGATCGGGTGAAGAGCAGCCTCTGACCCCGGAAACTATTTTGAACGCCTATCCGTCCTCCTGGTCGCCGGACGGCAGAGTCCTGGCGTTCCAACGGCTCTCGGCAAAGGATGGGAGTTGCTGCGAGATCTGGAGCCTCCCAGTGGACGAAGCGGGGAAACCCGGAGAAGCGCATCAGGTTCCTGGGGTGGGTAGGGGATTTGCGCCGGCGTTTTCGCCGGATGGCCACTGGTTGGCCTATACTTCGCCGGAATCCGGGAGCGTGCAGATTTTTGTGGTGCCCTTTCCCGGTCCGGGGGGCAAATGGCAAATCTCCACCGGCAGCGGATTCGACCCACGATGGTCGAAGAGCGTTCACGAACTGTTCTATGTGGATGGGCATGCGCTGATCGCGGTGCCCTACTCCGTCGAGAAAGGCTCATTCCAACCGGGAAAACCTGAGCAGCTTTTCGCGGACCGTTTCGAGATGCGCGCTCCGCTAGGCTCCTATGACGTTACGCCCGACGGTCAGCACTTCGTGATGCTGCAACTCACTGGCGGCAGAACCGCCGCGGCGTCCGGGCCCACCGTGGCGCTGAATTGGATTGACCAAGCTCGTCAGCTGGTAGCCGCCGGCCAAAACGACGCCGCGAAATAAGCGCCGCAGTAATTACTGAATGCAGGAATCGCGCTTGCGAAGAAGTTAGGGCAATGGCTGGATCCTGGCGTTCACCAGGAAGGGATCGTCAAATTCGGTCATGTCGCCGGGTTTCTTTCCGGTGACGGGCTGCAAGCGGGCTGAGAGCGGCTTGTGCCACTTCACGGATAGACTGGCGACGTCGCCGAGGATCCGCTCCAGTTCTTCGGTTGTGACGTCGCCGGGCATCGGAATCGTATCGAGGCCCGTGCCGCACACTGCGGAATATGCGAGCAGCGCATCCATCGAGAGGTGGCCTTCGTTCCAACGATGCGCGAGGACCGTGTCCTCGAGTATCGGCAGCATCAACCCAGAATAGCCCGCTTGCTTCACTGGAATTGCTTTGAGCGCGCGGGTGATGATCGCCGCGACGGCCATGGTTCCGCTCGAGCCAACTGGCGCGCCCAGGAAATTCTCAATCGCGCGGCCGATGGAGACGTCCATCAACGGTGCGGGCGACAAATCCAGCCCGCCGTATTTCCAGCCGCTGGTGTTGCTGATCTCTATGGCGGTTTGTTCGATATCCGTGGCGTACGTGCCCAGTGTATATTTCAGTTGCTGTTCGGCTTCATCAGGAGACTTCGTCGAAGCGAACACCTCGCTCACCACGTTTGCGGACTGCAGGGCCACGGCGAATTGCTTTCCTTCGCCGGTGAAATAGGACGCGGGATAAAAAGGCGTGCCGGAAGGGACCAGCGACGCCGCTGTAAAACTGAAATTCCCCTGGCTGTGCGGCGTGTTCGCTTCCAGATATTTTATCACTCCGGCTGCGGCGTGAATGGATTTCCAGTGGATGCCATCTTCTCCGGCGATGAACACCGAGCCTTCCAGCGTTTTCGAATTCGCGATAATTTTCGCCAGCAGCTCGGCTTGGTGCGGGTCGTCGGCGTCGCTCATCATGGCCGGGCCGATTGCGGCGTCGAATTTCTCTTTAACTGCGAGGGCGTCGTAGTCGCGGTAGAAGGCGAGGATCTGCTCGTCAGGCATTCCGTGCGTGTATTCCGGAAACGGCTGCGTGGTGATGCGAATGGTTTCCACTTCGTAGCCGAATTTTTCAAACGCGGCTTTGGCCCCGCGCAAAAAATTCAGCGTGTCTTGAATTTGCGCTTGGTAATGCGCGGGATCGAGGCGCACGAACGCAGTGATCGCGCGCACTTTCGGCTTGGAGCGAACATCGGCCGCCCGCGCGGGAAACGCAGCGCCGAAAATCGCTCCGAACGCGCAGATCGCGGCGACCAGCGTGAGCGCGGCCTTGCGTCTGATCCGAGCGCCGCTCACGAAAACGCCGCGATGCCGGTGATGCGCTCACCGATGATCAATTTGTGTATGTCGTGCGTGCCTTCGTAAGTGAACACCGATTCGAGGTTGTTCATGTGGCGCATCACGCAGTAATCGTCCACGATTCCATTCGCGCCCAGGATTTCGCGGGCCATGCGGGCTGTTTCCCGCGCCATCCATACGTTGTTCATCTTCAGCATGGAAATATGCGAGGGATGCACGCGCCCCGCGTCTTTCAACCGACCCACCTGCAGCGCTAGGAATTGCGCCTTGGTGATTTCGGTGACCATCCACACTAGCTTTTCCTGCACCAATTGATGCGAGGCAATCGGCTTGTTGTCGAATTGCTTGCGCTGCTTGGCGTAATTCAGCGCCGTGTCGTAACAAGCCATCGCCGCGCCAATGCCGCCCCAGCCAATCCCGTAGCGAGCCTGATTCAAACAGGAAAGCGGGCCTTTCAGCCCTTGCACGCCCGGAAGCAGATTTGTCGCTGGGATTTTGCAGTCGGTCATCGCCAGGCCGGAAGTCACCGAGGCCCGCAGCGAATATTTTCCGTGCACGTCCCAGGCTTTGTATCCCGGCGTGCCTTTTTCCACCAGGAATCCGCGAATCACGTCGTCCTCGCACTTCGCCCAGATTACAGCGACGTCCGCAATCGAGCCGCTGGTGATCCACATTTTTTCGCCGTTCAAAATGTAGTCGCTGCCTTTTTTCACCGCGCGCGTCAACATTCCGCCGGGATTCGAACCGAATTGCGGCTCGGTGAGGCCGAAACAGCCAATCGCTTTTCCCTGTTGCAACAGCGGCAGCCATTTTTCTTTTTGCGCGTCTGAACCGAACGCGTGGATCGGATACATCACCAGCGCCGACTGCACCGAAACAAAACTGCGAAGACCGGAATCGCCGCGCTCCAGCTCCTGCGTCACCAGCCCGTATTCCACGTTGGACATGCCCGCGCATCCGTAGCCCTTCAGGCTCGCGCCAAAAAGACCCAGCTCGGCCATCTGCGGCACCAGTTGCACCGGAAATTTTCCTTCGCGGTTATATTCCTCGATGATCGGCATGATTTCCGCGTCTACGAATTGCCGCGCGGTGTTGCGCGCCAGCTTTTCTTCGTCGCTCAGCAGGGAATCGAAGTCGAGGTAGTCAACCCCGGGGAACGATGGCATGAAATTTCTCCTTGAATATGGACCGCGCGTGTCGGCAGGCAACAATATCTAGCGCAGTCCAAACCGCGATTGTATCGAATTCGCGGCACCGAGCGCCAGTAACTGAGCCGAGCCTCAAAATTTTACTGAATGAAACGCCGGCAATTCGGAAGCTTAGCCTTTGCCTGCCGCGTTGCGATTCCGTACTCGCGTTCTGGCGACGGACTTGGCGGCCAGGGCCTGCAACACTTCTTGGTCCACATCGGCGAGCTGCTTGATATAAAGGCAGCCCTTCCCGGTCGTGTGCTTGCCGAGCTTCGCGAGCAGCGCTGCGGAGTCACTGGACCCGAGCAGGTTATATAGAACTGTTGCAGCTTTACGCGGCGAAAAACCGATCAGTGGCATATCGCCCTCGCGCCCGCTTTCGTACCGGTAGTGGTAGCTGCCGAATCCTATGATGGATGGTCCCCACATTTTCGGCTTTTCGCCGGCCACGCTTTGCATCAATTTGACCAGCATTTTGGCATCTGCGCGTTTGGCTGGATCCGTAAGAGCCTCAATAAATGCCGCAACGCTTAATTTGGTGGGTTTCGTTTTGTTTTCTGCCATGCCTGCGGCCCTCCCTTTCTGCTGACGCTATCATGGCTTGGGAAAACGCGCGCGGGCCGCTGGCGCAGGGGCCCGGAGGACGGCGATATCCCAATCAACACTCATCGCTGATAAATGCCGTTAGCTTAGTTGTGGGCACTGCGAGAAATTTTTCGGGTTGCGCCACTTGTATTTATGGCCTTTCCCACTGGCCGGAATCCGCTGAGCGGAAAATCGCCTCGATCACGGCCATATTGTTGATTCCGTCAGAAACCGAAACTGGCACTTCGCCGCCCTCGCGTATGGACCGGGAAAAGGCGTCGCCTTGGATCGTGTATTGGTCACAAGTGTCAAATGTCTCGGTTACGATCTCTTTGCCGACGCCGTCGCGGCCTTCAGCAATGAATATTCGACATGGCCGGTCGTTGGGAGCATTGAACGGTATCTCGATTTCAATGCGGCCCTGTGTTCCTAGGAAATGAAGCCGCTGATAGGGAACCAGCTGGGTGCTGCACGTAAAAGTGGCGTGCCCGGACGGAAAATCCAGGATTGCAGAGACCAGCCTGTCTATCTGCATTTCTGGATCTCTTGCAACTAGCCCGAGAACGCGCGACGGCTCCTCAGCAAATGCGAAACGCGACGCCGTGATTGGATAGCACCCTATGTCCATAAGCGCCCCGCCGCCGTACGCGGGTATGTTGCGAATGTTGACGGGGTCGCGATTAAAGTAGCTGAAGAAGCTAATGACTGAGCGCAAATCCCCAATCCGGCCCGACGTGATCAGCTCCCGTGCGCGCAACCATTGCGGATGTGTGCGCACCATGAAGGCTTCGCCAATCTTCACGCCCGTCTGTTTCTGCACCGCCAAAAGAGCGAGTGCTTCCGCCTTCGTCATCGCCAGCGGCTTCTCGCACAAGACGTGCTTTCCGGCTTCCGCCGCCTTAATAGACCAAGGAACGTGCAAATGGTTCGGAAGCGGATTGTAGATTGCTTCCACCTGCGGGTCGGCCAGCAACTCCTCGTAGCTTCCGTAGGCCTTTGCAATGCCGACTTCGTGCGCGATATGCTCCGCTCGGCGCCGATCTCTGGAAGCAATGGCGATCACCTCGCAGCGATCGCCTTTTTGCATCGCCGGGATGACCTTCTTGACTGCAATCTTAGCGGTGCCCAGGATTCCCCAGCGGACTTTTTTCGGCATCGTTGTGTCTGTGCTCATGACGAACTCAAGCATACCGATGCAATTACATCTTCGCCTACGTCTCGAGACGGGTCGCGAAGACTGAATTCCTCATTCTCAATCTAATGCATCAGCGCATGATATAAAACACAGTCTCGGCCCGCCAGTATTAACGTGCATATCTTGCCGGCCGATGCCACCACCCCAGCGCATTGGCAAAAGTGAAGAATGCTTGCTATGTACGGTAACGCGACGCGCGTTAATCGAAAAAGCGATTCATCGCGCGCCGGACATACGGGCGCGCGACGAATCAGCAGTTACCATCGTTTAGGCGTTCGTGCCACCGTCAACGGTCAGATTCGCGCCGGTGACGTACGAAGCTTCGGGACTAGCCACGAAGGCCACCAACGCGGCGACTTCGGCAACAGTTCCGAAGCGGTTCAGCGCCGTATTGGCTTTTTGCGGCACCGCCCAATCGCCTGCTGCGGGATTCAAATCCGTGTCGATCGGACCGGGCTGGACATTATTTACCGTGATGCCCCGGCCGCCGACCTCTCTGGACAATCCCTGCGTGAACATCTTGATCGCACCCTTCGTGGCGGAGTACGCCACCAGGCCGGGCGTCATCATGCGCTCGCCTACGCAGGAGCCGATCGTGATGATGCGGCCGCCGTTCTTCATGTGCTTCAGCGCTGCCTGTGTTGCCACGAGTGCGCCGCGGACGTTGAGGTCAAACATTTGGTCTATATCCTCCACCGTGGTTTCCTCGAACGGCTTGGGAATGGCCGTCCCGGCATTGTTCACCAGGATGTCAATCCGGCCAAAGGTCTTGGCGGTCTTTTCTACCGCAGCATTCACAGCGCCCGCATCCGTGGCATCCGCCTGAATCGCGAGCGCCTTTCCGCCGCCGCGTTCGATCTCCTTCACCACCGCCGCAGCCGCGTCTGCGCCTTTGGTGTAGGTGATGGCCACGCTCGCGCCGTCTGCAGCCAAGCGCTTGGCGATTCCAGCGCCGATGCCTCGCGAGCCTCCGGTAATGAGTGCAATTTTTCCTTCCAGTTTCTTGGACATTGAATTTCTCCTGTTCCTCTTAAAGTCGCCTTGCGCCAATTAACTATTTGATGCAGGCCGGGCAGTCGCGGATGATGAGCTTGCGCCGCACCCGGTTCTCCGAATTTTCGCCACGTCGCGCCCTCGCCATGCTCCGGCCCCGGTTCGCATATTCGTTGCGTCCGCACCTGGAGAAGCGTAGGATGCACCAACCAGCTGGTCCACGCCCCCGTCCAGGTTTGGATCCTGACTTAACCCTTCAGCCGGTACGAAGCGCACCTCGCGACTC
>Ga0308309_10001515_pt1 | contig 13829 bp, 13 predicted proteins | sample HubBroMetageWFT5_FD_192491 | JGI IMG/M metagenome (GOLD analysis project Ga0308309, IMG submission 192491) | Warmed and freeze-thawed soil microbial communities from the Hubbard Brook experimental Forest, New Hampshire - Hubbard Brook CCASE Soil... | ecosystem: Environmental > Terrestrial >...
GTTTACAAATTCCGCGACGCCCTTGGAGTCCATAGTCTGAATTGTGACTTGCATCGGCACTGGCGCGGGCGGCGGCGGTAGCGGATTGATCGAAGCATTCCCAAACGTTCCGCCAGGCCCGGTCGAGAAGTTACTCGCGAGCGTCGCTCCGAACGTTCTCTGTGCGGATCGGTCAAATTCCTGTCCCACGAACGTGTTCGGATCGATGTATTGCTTTTTGATAGCCGCCTGAATTTGCGCTTGCGTTGGGCCTTTCTTTCCGCCGAAAAGCGTACGAATCAGACCAAGGCCAAAGCCAGCGGCCGCACCGATGGCCGCTCCCACCGGCCCACCAAACGTCGCGCCGATTGTTAAACCCCCTAGCGCGTCGGACAGAGCACCGCCAATACCGCCTTGCGCAAGGCCGGAAATTAAAAGCCCAGCGCCGGCGATTGCGCCGGGGACCTTCTGCAAGCCGTTCAGCGCAGCGCCGGCGCCGCTAGATTGAGAGCCGTTATTCCCGCCCGAGCCACCCGGCAAGCCGTGGAAAATCAATCCACCGGCACCGCCCGCACCGCCAAATAGAACTTGGCCGAGGCCGCTACTCGCACCGGAAGACGCACGGCCTGATATGGAACCTCCCGAACCGGACGGAGCCGTTCCCGTCAAAATACCGTTGAGATTGTTCAACGCTGCGGTATTGTCCTGCGTCGCCGTCGTGTTCAAGCTGACTTGCTGCGTATTCGTCCCAATAGCCGTTGGCGGCGAAAGTTGCTTGCCGATGGCACCGAGGATGCCGCCTTGGCCTTTGAGGCTATCGCCAAGGTTTTTCAAACCGTCCTTCGCGGCCTGGACAACGGGAGTGAAAATCGCACCGACTACGGCTTCAAAAACCTGTTTGACGGGCGAGAGCAAAAGATTTTGCAGCGAATCTTTCAGCGCCTTGGTAAAACTTCCGCCGCCGCGAATGAGCGCGTCGAACAGTTGCCCGGCTTGTTGCTCGACTTCCTTGTTCGTCTTGTCGAGCTCATCCTGCCGCGCTTTGGCGATGCGCGCGTTGGCGTCCTGCTCGATCGCTACGCGGAGATTGGCAAAATCCTGTTCGCTCGCCCCTTGCAAGGCAATCTGCTTTTGCAGTTCGTCGAATCGTTTCTGCTCTTCCGCAATAATTTTTGCGACGGCACTTTCCGTTGCCGCCGCCGCGTCCACGGCGGCCTGGTCCTGCGCCTGCTTGATGATGTTGTTTATCGCGATGCGCTTGTTCTGTTCTTCCTCTAAAATCTTCTCGACCGCTTCGCTGGCCTTTTCGAGCGAATCCTGTTCAATTTGCGCGAGACCCGCAATGGTATCCGCTGTCAGTTTCGCAATCGCGGCATCGGCGCTCTCGACGAGTCCCGGCAAACCAAGAACCGCTTCGCGAATCTTTTCAATCTCATCGTTCATTTCCTGAACGGCACGATCCGATTCGGAAGCGCCGGGCGGCAACTTATGAAGCGTGTTCGTGATGAGAGACTGTGCGCTGTTCCCACGCTCGATTTGCCCTTGCTCGAATTCCTTGGCGTTCTCGTTTATCTTTTTCAGGAACTCGTCAAAATTGCCGGCGAGAATTCCGTCGAGCGTGACCTTAAGCCTGCTCCCGCCAGCCTCGGCAATCTTGAACATGGCGTCGAGCGAGGATCCCGCCGTGACCGCCGCTGTGCCTAACTTGTTCACTGGCGACGGCAGTAACGCAAGGTTCGTGCTAATGGCTCCAATCGTAGCGCCCGGATTGCCGCCGCCGCTAAGTATGCCCGCGAATATTCCGCTCGCCGTTCCGCTTGGATTCTTTACCGCCGTACTCAGAAAATATGCCGCGCTCTCAGTCAATTTCGAAAGAACATCGAGCACCGGAATCGCGGCAACCTTCAAACTGTCAAACGCGAGACTGAGTTTTGTAGTCGCAAGTTGCCAGTTCAACTGCGACTGAATAGCGTTCTGGTCAATCGACGGCCCGAACTGCTCGACGATAGCGCGGAACTTTTCAACGCCCTCCGCGCCTTGATTGAGAATCGGGATGAGCGGCAACCCGGATCGTCCAAACAACTGCACCGCAACGGCTGCTTTCGTCGGGCCGTCCGGCAATTTTTGGAACGCCGTACCAACTTGCTCGATGGCGGTAAACGAATCTTTCGATGTGACGCCAAGCGCTTGCAAAATCTCCGTGGATTTCTTTGTCGCCGTTTGGAAGTCGCCGTTTTCGTCAACGCCGCCGCCAGTGAGTACTTGGCTGAATTTACGAAAGCCAATGACAAGATCATCGAGGCTAAGGCCGACAACGCCTCCCGCTGCCTGCAACGCTTGAAGATTCTGGATGGAAATTCCGGTACGCTGCGAAACGTTAGAAAGATTCTGGACAAGCGCGCCACCTGAAATTGCGAGTCCTACCGCCGCGCCAGTGGCAGCAACGAAAGCCGCCGCCAGAGCGCCTAGAATCGCTATGGCTGGACCGCCCGCCGCCGTTACCGATGTAATGCTTGCTGCGGCTCCCGCGAAAGCTGCCCCGCTGGCACCGCCGCCACTTCCGCCGCTACCCCCGGCGATTCCAAGTAATCCCGCGCTCAGTCTCGAGATGTTGGCGATGATCGGACTCGAAACCAAACTGAGCGCCGAAGTTGTTCCCGACGTGACGCCGACGCCGCGGTTAAGCGCATTCGATTGTCGCTCACGTTCAAGTGTTAACTGTTTCAGCGTCGCGAGCGCTTGCTTGTCCAAATCGTTCCGCGTCGCAAGTTGTTTGATTTGAACGTCGAGCGATGCGACGAGCGCCTTTTGTTGCGTCTGTAAATCTTTCAGGCCAATACTACCCGTCGAATACAGCGCGCGGAGCTGCGCGGCCTGCACGATGAGTGGATTCGCAATCTGCGAACCGATGCTCTGGCTTACCTGTTTGTTTTGCGCTTGGACTTGCTGATTGACATTCGCGAGGACGGACTGCACCTGCGCGACGAGCGAGGCTTCGTCGACCGAAAATTTTATCACGGGACCTGGTACAAAGCCTCCCATGCGTCACCTCTGCCATTTCTGCGCGATTTTCGTAGCTCGCACAAGCGCCTTCAAAATCCGTGCTGATTTTTTATAGTTCTCGGAGAGTTCGAGCGCGGCCGTTAGACCGCGTTCGAGGTCGAGTGATTGGATTTCGTGATTGATGGCGCCAACTCGCGCATTCAATTTCGAGAATTCATTTTGCAAAGCACTCACGCGCGCCGACCACTTCTGGAGCTGCGCATCCGCTATGCGAGCAATCAAACGCGCGACGGGATTTTGGATTGCATCCATTGTTGCCGCCTTCGAATTTTCTTGAGGAAAAATAAGGCGCCGCATTGTTGCGATTTGCAGCGCCCTACCTTGGCCAACTTCGTTTTAGGCGACGCCTTCGAGAATGCCGACGCTGGCGGAATGGCCGGGTTGAATGTCGCACTGGAAAAGAAGCCGGATGGCGACTTGTGCGTTGGAAAAGAGCGCGTGTTCGGAAATGTCAATGCGGATTCCCAGGTCTCCGACGCCAACACCAACGTAAATGTCATTCATGTTTACGAGCAGGATCGGCGACAGATTCGTGCCGGTGCCCTTGGTTTCGTTTTTCAGAAGCTGCGTGGTCTTGTAGAACGGATAGCCGAACAAAGTTTTCGGGTCGCCGTTCACGAGCGGCTGTCCGAAGTTGTAGAGCAGCGGCCGGTTCTGGCTGTCCACCAAGGAACGAATGCGGGTGAACGAGCGAGGATTCATAAACCATGTTCGGCCCAGCTCGTCCACATTCGCGCCATCGAGGCCGTCGAGAAGGTTGACAAGATCACCATAGGCCAAGTTTCCGCCGTTGGCGTTGCCGTTCTGCGCGCCAACGAGCGTCGGCGAAGAAACCGTGCGCAAGCCAGTAGGACGGTTGGAGCCGCTGCCGGTCAAAAACGCAGCGTCAACGAAACGCTTGAGAGAACGAACGAGATTCGCCTGGAACGCTGCGTCAATCGCCGGCGAACTGTAATTCATCCACTCGATCGAGTACGCGGACAGAATTCGCGCCGTGTTGAGCGTTAGCGTAACTTCGCTGGTTGCAGGAGTGCTCTCCGTCGAGCTGCCGGCTTCACCAAGCCACTGAGCGGTCGCATCCGCACCGAACGCCGGCAGATGCATCTTTTTCCCGGGGCAAGGAATAATCTGCGGCCCAGCGCCAAGCACGACAGCCTTGGCCGCAAGTTCGGTAATGACCGAATCCTGCCATACTTCAGGAATCAGAAATCCGCCCGCCGTTGTGGTTCCCGACGCAAACGCTTTTTGAGTGCCGAGCGTCTTTTTGAGATCATCGCGGAGGTATTCGACTTCCTTCTGGTAATGCTTATCGGCCGGATAGTCGCCCTGCGTTCGTTTTTGGACGTATGCAGTGCAAAGCCGTGCGATAGAGAGTTCCGGCTTCGTGTTGCCGCGTTCGCGAGTCTCTTGCGAGACGAATGCGGGCGCGGTTTTCAGTTCGGCAATCTCGCGGAGAACAGTGTCGTACTTAGTTGTAAGTTCCTTGTTTTCCTTTTCGAGTGCCTCGAAGTCTTTAACGCTGACGTAGCGACCGTCCGTTTCTTCCAAGAGCGGTGCCAGCTCTTTTCTTAGTGATGCTGAAAGCATGTGAATTTCTCCAGTTGAAAAGTTTTAATTGCTGTCTTGGCCGAGCAGCTTTAGCGAGCTCTGCGATCTCGTACTCCGGTTTGGCTGGCACCATCCAGGCAGCGGTTTTTGCTCAGGGTTCCCTGCATTCCCAGTTCGGGTTTTTAATGAGGCTCCGAATTCCTCAAATTGTTCGATGCGGAAAAATCGCGCTCAATTGCCTTCGCGTTCCATCTCATCGAGCGCGTCGAGAAGCCTTTGGCAGGTGTCTCGTTTAGGTTGTTTTCCTGACACCTTGGCGATTAGCTTTTCCAGTGTCTCGGGCATATGCGAGGCGTCGTCCACAACGAGAGCCTCAGGATTTGCCGGAACTGTCACCGCGCTTATTTCGAGCAATTCGACCTGTGTGAACCGAACGCCCATCGGCGAAGCGCTATCCTCGTCCGGCATATCGATTTCGTAGTCAATCGGCAGAAATCCGACACTCACCGCATTTAAGAAACCCTTTTGGTACATCTTGAAAATCATGTCCGCGAGCGGGTACACGTCCGCCGTCAAGAACTGTACGGTTGCGACCAACTGGTTTTTCGATACTGAAATATTCGAAACTTTGCCAATTGGCGGCGCCGAAGAATCGTGTCCCCAGAGAAAAACGGGATTCTTTTGAAAGTTTTCGAGGTTCCATCCGTCCTGTTCGATCACGTCGCCGTAGCGGTCAACCGTATCCGTTGACGCTACGAATTCCATGCTCCGAGATTCAGCACTTACTGTCCTCGCGACGGCATCCAAACCGAGCGCAAGGTATTGCCGATGCTCGCTCTTCTCGACAAGTGCTGCGAACGCGTCGCTCATGCGCTCGCGTTTTATTTGAAACGAAGTCCGTGCTGATTTTCGTATTTGCATAGATCACCTTGTAACGTATTCGCCGCGGCGCAGATTGATTGCCGCGTGCGTTTGAGAACGTGAGAAATCGAGCGTGATTTTCAGTTTCTTGCCGCGTGGCCTGAGAAGATTTGCCTGGCGATTTTCTTTTCGAAACGCTTTGAGGCATTTAAGGCAAAGAGATTGCCGAGACACTACTTCTTTCTCTTTTGTTTCAAGCATCACAGTCAACACTGAATAGGTCGATTCGCATTTGCAGCACTCGTTCATCGCGCGCCCCTTCCCAATCCAGTCCACCCGCGATTGCCGGAAAATTTGTCCGCCGTGAGGGATTTCCCGCCGCACGAAACGTGGACCATGCCTTGCGAAATTCCTGACACCGCTAAAACCAACGCGCCGGCTGCGGCGTTCGCCAGATCATCGTGAGAGCCGCGCGGATGATCGACCGTATCTTTTCCGATTGGAGAAACGCGTCTTTCGAGTCCGCAGAGTTGCACGCGTAGATGGTTCTCATCTAGCAATTCGACGCGTGCCGAATTCAGCATCGGCAAAAGTTCTAAATAAAGTTCACTGCGCGTTTTTTCGGAGTGGCGATACTTGATTCCGTTTTTCGAAAAGAGCTCGACAACCCACTGGCCGGCGTAACGGTCACCGTGTACTTCGGAAAGGCCGTATGACCGAATCAGTTTGCAAAACTCCGCTACCGTTTCGTCAGGCGAGAATGGCGGTCTGACTTCGCGGAGCGCATCGAGTACAGCGACTTGCATCGCCGGGCCGCCATTTTTCGCGCGGCCAAACGAATGCGCGATTCCGACCGTCATGCTATCGGAGCTTCCGCCGCTCGGATCGCAGAATGCCGCGTATTGCACATCGGCCACTTGCGGGAGTTCGAATCGACTGCTCACTACGCAAGCATCGACAACTTCCTGTCTCACTAATCGCTCAACATCGCTCCGAAATTCCGCGAGATATTCCGCACGCGCAGAGGCTTCGTCGCGTTCGAGCTCGTCTTTGACAAGCTGTTCAGGAAGCGACGGATTCATGGTCCGGCTCGCTGCCTTCCAAAAAAGAACGCGCGAGTTCTTTCCGAAGTGCTTGCAGAACGCTTTCCACAGTTCGCCACGGCGCGCGTATGGCGACGAAATGACGAGTAGTAGTGCGTTCGGGATCGTCGCTAGTGTTGGTCGTAGCGCGACGAGCAATTCCGTATCCGGCTCGCTGGATTCGTCGGTTGGCAAAAATGCGGCTTCGTCTACGATGACGGCAACGGCCGTAAATCCGCGGCTTGTTTTGTGGGAAGCTGTCGCCACTTCAATCGCGATGCCGTTGGCGAGATCCACGGATTCCGCGCGCTCGTTGACGATAAGTTTCTTGAGGAATGGGACGTTCCGCAGGAAGCCCATGATGTACCGCAGTAGAACTTTGCTCTGGCGCCGGTCTGGCGCGACGAGAATCACCACTCCCGTTTCGCCTGGCTTCAGATAGGCGTTGTAGTTTCTGAAACACGCGAGGAATACCGCGAGCGTCGCTGCGGCGAGTGACTTGCCTGCTCTGCGGCCGCATGAGCACCAGACTTCCGTGAACGCTTCCGTTGGTATCTCCGTTCGTCCAGTGCACGCGCGGAATATTTGCGACCATTCTTCGGTCAATTCGAGGCCGAAAACGGTAGCGAAAAAGGCAAACCAGGCGTCCCAAGTCCCGCCGTCGAACCACGGGCCGAACAGTTTCGGATCGTGGCAAGCGTCGAGGATCGTCGCGCTATTCGGTTTGCTTAACCGGCTCATCCGTTTTCCCTTCTGTTCGACCGCTGAACTTCTCAGCGATGTATGCTTCGAGCGTTCCAGCGTCGCGCGCGCGGCGTTCCAGGCCGAGTGCAGTGAGGTTTAGGCGCAACGTGTTCGAATAAACGCACAGGATTCGCAACAAACCGTGTGGCCTGCCCTTCTTATCCACGATGTTGCTCGCGATCATGTAACTCTCTGCCAATCGAAGAACGAGCATCGGAACTCGGCAACTGCGGAGTATTTCGCGCTGTGCGCCAGTCAGATCGCCGCCCAGGTCACGCGAGATTTGATCCAGAACGCCGTCTACGTCGGCTGCTATCGCCTGTGCGCCCGTCACAGCGGGGATTTGCGAGCCTTGGCTATGGATGACCGCGTACACACCGTGCTTCGTCGCGCCACGGTCGCCGGAAGACGCTTTGCCCGCAGCCAGGTTTCGCAGTCCGGCTTTGCGCTCAGCGTCGCTCTGTCGCCTTTTCGGTTGTTCCTGTTCGCTCATGTTTGTTAGCAGTTGTGTTAGCGGCCTTTGTAACTCGCTGTTATTGCTGCCTTTTCTCGACGCCTTCGGGTTGACTAACCGAAGGTTCAACGCCTCGCCGACGAGTCTCCATCCATGCGACGATCCGCTCGCGCTCGAATCGCAGATGCCGTCCGAATTTCAAATGCGGCAATACTTCAGCCGCGCCATCGCACGTTCGCGCATATATCCACGATTTCGGCACGCGCAAAATCCCGGCAACTTCAGCAATCGTCAACAGTTCGCTCGCCATACCGTGTCCTCGGTTTCCAAAAGCATTTAATCTCAAACCTGTTTTTGTTCGGCGCGGAGTTCACCTAGCACGCGTAGCCAACCCTTCGGAGCGTCGAAGTCCTGCCCATTGCACGAATTCGCAACGTGCTCCATAAAATCGATCGCTTGCTGTCTTCCGCCCATGGGAACATCGCGCCGCGCGTCGAAGCACGATTTGACGACCGTGAGGAATTCGCCCTTGTCCCTATATCCACGGAAGCCGACATCGGCGAGGAACTTCCCAGCAGTGAGTATTTCCAGCGATGTCTCAGTCGCGGGATCGCTTATGAGTTGGCCGTATGTCTTGTCGGCTGCTTTTGCGCCAGCGGCGGGAGCACGATAGGTAGCGTTCGCGGTTTTAGCGAAGTCAGACTCTTCTCTGCTCTTCTCACTACCAACCCTACTCTGCTCTGCTCTACTCTGCTCAGCGATACACGTCGATACCTGTTCATACGCGTTCGAACCTGTATGTACTTCGTCCGAACCTGTATCGACTCCGTTTGAGTTGGCATTTTTCTTCGCGCTCGCCTTCGAATTGCCGCGAACGCGCTGTGGCACTTCGCGTTTTCTTCCAGTGAACGCTTCCCACTTTTCGACCATTGCCGCAGGTGGTGGCGGGTATTCGCTTTGGTCTGTCATGTGACCGACGAGACGTTGCGTCGCGCCGGTATCGCAAATCTCGAGAAACCACTGGCGTCCGACCTGGTAGTGAAAAATCAGCCGGCCTTTGACGAGCACCTCGAGTATTTTCTCGGTTCGCTTGCGGTTCAGCGGAACGCCTGGGAATAGAATCCCGGCCAACATGCCGGCATCGCCTGGCAGCCGCCCGCAGTTGTCGCAGGCTAGTTTCGCGCGCAAGAAAAACTCTCTAGCGAGCGGATCGTCGATCTCGTTCAGCCATGGATCGGACAAGTAGCTGCGCGGAATCGGCGTCGATAATCGGGTCGAGTGCGGCATAGCTTCCTAACTGCGTTTCCGCCTTCCGTAGTGCGCCGGCGCGTGTGCGGGCACCACAATGTCCGCGGCGAGACGTTGCTGTTCAATGACCATCTGTCGTTTCAGCGCTCCAAGCCGGCGAATGAGCACAACGATTTGCTCTTCTGTGCCCCGCGAGATCTTCGTTTTTTTGTTTTCAACGTTCGACAACCACGCGCGGCTTTTCTTAAATGGTCTGATTACCTCGTCGCCAGACAAATCCTCTTCCAATCGCGCCGGAAGAATTTTCGTTGAGAAGATTTTCATTCGCGCTCACCCTTCCACACTTCTAAAATTGATTCGGCCTTCGCATTCCTCTTCGCGCTTTTGCTAGTCGCCTGTCCAAGGAGTTGAACGTAGCCAGGCCCGCTCATTCGCGCGGACAGGCCGCGGAGACTGCCATTGAATGGCTTGGCATCACGAAAAATCGGCACGGTCATTTTGCCGGCGCTCGTTTCGACTTCGATCTCGATGTTGAGTGGCAGCAAACGTCCTTCTGTGGCTAGTTTTTGCGCACGTGACAGTTCGATGATGCGGTCACTTTTTCGTCCCCTACCACCTTTGACAAGCGCACCTTCTTTCACAGGTCGCGCCAGCGTGATGACGAAGTTTTCCATTCTGCAAAATTCCCCTGAACGCACGAATACACGCTCGTCAGTTTGTCCGTCGCGTAACTGACGGACTCATCCTGCGAGAGCGTGAAGCTCGCTAATTTTGCTCTGTCCGGGGCATGGAACCAGGAAGGAGCGGAAACCAGTCTGCTTCACGCCAATCGCAAGGCCGGCTCGTCTTTCCGGCTTGCACTGTTTGGTGAAGCGGCTCAGTGTCTCCGCTAGATGGTTTATTGACGCGCTACATCCGAGGCGCGGCACTTTGGTAAAGCGGCGTTTGCTACCGCTGCTTGTGCTTTGTTGACGCGCTGCACGCTAAGGCGCGGCCATTGATGAGGCGGTTCTGCTACCGCCGCTAACCGTTTGTTTGGGCGCTCGGTGCATAGGCGCCGTAGGGTGAAACATTCCCTACAGTAATTTTGATTCCGGCATTCGTGAAAGGATGCCTGAATCAAAAATTATTTTTTCGTCGGCATCTTGCGAGCGATTGTGTCCGACGCTTTCCGCAGTCGAGCATTCATGGCAACGATGATCTTGTCTATCTTCATTTCCGTCCTTTCGGATTTTAGGAATCCCAAAATCTCGTACCCGTCGCTGCTAACATCCTGCTAACACTTCGGTGTTTCCGCCTGTTTCGTTCACCCTTTTTTGATTCGGCCTATTAATCTAAATCACTGAATAGAATGGAGCATCGGGAACAATCAGAAATAGAACGGAACGCAAAGTCTAGGCTCATAACCCGAAGGTCGTCAGTTCAAATCTGACCCCCGCAACCACTTCGGTGTAGAAAACAAAAGGCTTCCGGCGCTCCAACCGGAAGCCTTCTTTGCTTTTGGGCGCAACTATGCCTGAACTATGCCTGTTTCCTGAAGAGCGCCACTTTCTTCTGCGCCGCGAGCACGTCGGTGCTCGAAACGATTGCGTAACGGTCGAACATCGCTGAGGTGCGATGTCCGGTGAGTTCGCGCGCGACCACTTGCGGAACACCGGCGGCGAGAAGCCGTCGCGCGCACGTTCTGCGGAAATCGTGAAACAGCCGCCCCGGACACTTCGCCTTTTTCGTAGCCGTCGCCCACGACTTTTTGAATTCCCCAACTGGCAGGCCATCGCCACGATGGAAGATCGGCTCAGCCAATCTCGTGACGCCATCGATCGCCACGAGACGGCGCGCCTTCTTCCGCCGCACGATGATCTCGGCGAGTTCAGGACCCAGTGGAATTACTCGGGGCCGCCGATTCTTGCAGATCTCGCCGGGGATTCGGAGTTCGTCTCCGTCGACCATGCCCCATGTGAGTGAAGCGATCTCACCCTTTCGCTGACCCGTGCAAGCCGCCCAATCGACAAAATCGCGCAGCCCGTCGTCGGGTAGATTGGCGAGGACGCTGGTGATTTCCTCCTCGCTGAAAAACCCCTGACGCACATTGTTTGCTTCGGAGAGTTTACGAATGTACGGCGCTCGCGAGAGCTTGCCTCGCTTCACGGCCAGATTGAAACACTGCCCGAGCAACTGCAGGGAGCGGTTGATCGAAGCCGGCCGATCGCCGGGAATCGGCTTGCCCTTTGCGTCGCGATTGCTGGCGAGCCGCCTCGCGATGTACTTGTCGATTTGTTCCGGCGTCACTGCGGCGGCGAGTAAGTCGGCAAAATCATCTCTCACGCGCTTCAGGTGCGAGCGGTTCTGGGCGCTCCACTTTCCCCGAAGCGTGAGATCGCTTTCGAGTGCGTCGCAGAGATCGAAAACGGTGACCTTCCGCATGCGCACTGACTCAAAAACGAGACCCGTAACCTCGCTCGCATGCACTTCCTTCAGGCGCTTTCTCAGGACATCGCGGGCCTTCTTCTCGTCAGCCTCGCCCGTACTCTCGCGATGCTTGAGTCCGTTCAGGAAGAATTGCATCCAGTAATTTGCCGAACCCTTTTGCCGGTAGAGACCGCCATCACCTCGTGCCATCTCGGTTGCTCCTTTCTGGGATCACCGCATAACGCTGTGTGGCACGTTAACTCTGCTGACAGCCCTGAGTCATGTTTTGCTAGGGATGCCGCTCAGTCTGCTCTCCGCGCCATGTACTTTTCTAGACCGACCGAGGAAAAGAGAAGTTTTCGTCCGATCCGGCGTGCGAACGGAAACTGCTTTCGATTTCGATACAGGTAGTCGCGACTGACACCTAAACGCTTCGCCGTCGTGCCGACGTCGAGCAACTCGTCGGTCGAGATTGCGGCTGTCGGCATTGCAAGTCGAGCCAGAGCCGTCACCCGGATCTGTTCAAGTTCACCGAGCAGCGCGGGAATCTCCTCCGGGCTAGACGTCTCCGCGAGGCGCAGTGCGAGTTGGAGTTCGCTCCTCATTCTTCTAGACCGTGCGGCCGTGGAAATTCTTCTCGCACCAAATCCGGACACCGGGGATGTTCGCCAGCTTTTTCTGGCTGCGCACGACCGCGCCGATTTTCTTCGGATCGGGCGACATGAACTCGCGCGGGACGAGCCTTTCGTCGACGACTTCGAATTGCCAGTTCTCGCGCGCCTGTATTTCCTTCATCTTCGGCGTTTCTTTCGGCAACACGACGACCGGCGCCGGGGCTTCGACCGCCTGCTGGATGACTTGCTCGGCGAGTTCCGTTTCCCCGATTGCCTGCAGCGATTCCGCCTCGGCAACCGCCGCGGCCTCTTGTTCTTTCTTCAAGCGCTCCGACTCTGCAGCTTCCCGCTGGCGCTTCAGTCTTTCCTGTTCAGAGTCGAATGCCTGCAGCTTACGGTTCAGAATCCCCGACGCCTCGTCCTCGTTTCGCACTGCATCGTTTCGGAGGTCGCACGCCGCTCTCCACGCCTTGTGGTTCTGCTCGACGACGACCGTAACGCGATCCCAATTTGCTTTGCGGCGCTTGGCGACCATGCCCATCAGCACGCCCGCCATCTCGTAATCTTCTTTCGTCTCGACCGTCATCTCCTGCGCTTGGCGGACGATCGGAGAGATCGTCACAAGTTCCTCGCGGAGTTTTTCGAGGCTCACCACCGCCGGCACGATCGCCGTTTCAGCTTGCGCTTCCATCGCCGTCCTCCATTCCGAACGTCTTTCCCTTTGCTTCCATCCAAATCCGAATCGTTTTCAGCAACGCGTCCCGACGTCGCGGCATGTAGTGACAGCTGAGCGCGAGCTTGAAAATTCGGAAGTCCTGCACCTCGCCGTAAGAGATGAGCCGATACGTGCCGTTCGGCTTCAGCCATACGGCGATCCGCCTGCGAAACGGCCCTGCACCGTTGCCGATCCGCCGCACGGCCATTTCGTACGCGGACGTTTGCGGACCCCACGATGGCTCGACGTTCGCGGTGCACTTCAGTTCGAGCAACGAGCGTCGTTTGAAGAGCAAGCCGGTCCTGTCCAGCGTCCAGCCGTACTTCATCCCATCGACCTCAGACACGCCCCGATACTCAATGAATTCCGGCTCGAAGTCCGACTCGCGGCGGAATCTTTTCCACGCGTTGACGTAGCCGAGAACGACCGGATCGACAGACGATTCGTCCAGATCACCCTCGTCGAAGTAGAAGCTCGCAGCGTGCGCGGCGGTCCCGATTTCCGCCTTTCGATTCAGCACTGCTTCGGGAATCCCCGCGTAGCAGACCATGCCTGCGGCTTCGAGCAGCGACGTCGTGCCGGGAACGCGCTGCATCTTCTCGTCGTAGTAGGCATGCTCGTCAGGATCGAAGAACCCGCCCGGGATCTTCTCCATCGCCGCGTTGTGAGTCGTGGCGGACATCAGAATGGAATGTCCTCGTCGGTCGCCTGGTAGGGCCTGTCCCCGACGCTGGGTTTCTGTTTGCCCTTCGAGTCGAAGTACGCCCACACTTCCGAGAATTTCTCGACCGGGACGTGCGCGGTGTCGGGAATCTCCCAGAAGAATTTCAGCATCCGTTTCGCTTCGACATTCGCGTAGCCGCGCTCGACGATCATGGTCCGCAGCTTCGCGCTCTGCTCAGAGCTGACGAACTCCGCTACGCTTGCTTGCTCGTTGCTATTCTTTTTTTCGTCGTTGCGCGGCCAGATATCGGCCTGCGCTACAGCGGAGACGGGTTCCGGTGAGGATCGTGGCGCGGGCTCTTGAGCGGGCGTCGCCGACAAACGACTCGGCTGCTGGATCGCGGGAGCCGCAGCCGCCGGTGCGGCCGGGGCAATCTCTTCTGCCGGGT
>Ga0308309_10001519_pt1 | contig 13804 bp, 13 predicted proteins | sample HubBroMetageWFT5_FD_192491 | JGI IMG/M metagenome (GOLD analysis project Ga0308309, IMG submission 192491) | Warmed and freeze-thawed soil microbial communities from the Hubbard Brook experimental Forest, New Hampshire - Hubbard Brook CCASE Soil... | ecosystem: Environmental > Terrestrial >...
TCGCGCCCCGACAGCATGGTGTTTGGCCGCGCGGTGCAGACCAGCCGCGAAGAATTGGGACGCCAACTGGCCCGCGAAGCGCCAGTGGAGGCAGACCTCGTTGTTCCTGTCCCTGATTCGGGCGTTACGGCTGCCGTGGGTTACGCGGCGGAAAGTGGCATTCCTTTTCGCTTCGGCCTGATTCGCAATCATTACGTTGGGCGCACATTCATTGAACCAAGCCAGAGCGTGCGTGATTTTGGCGTGAAGCTCAAGCTGAACCCTGTCCGTTCGCTGCTGGAAGGAAAGCGCGTCGTGCTGATCGATGATTCGATTGTCCGCGGGACCACCAGTCGCAAGATCGTCCGTATGATTCGCAGTGCTGGGGCGAAGGAAGTGCACATGCGCGTCTCGTGCCCTCCTACGATTTCGCCCTGCTATTACGGCGTCGACACGCCTTCGAAAAATCAGTTGATCGCGGCCAACAAGTCGGTCGAGGAAATTCGGAAATACATTCGCGCCGACTCGCTGGCGTATTTGTCGCTCGAAGGACTGAAGACCGCCTGCGGCGAGGGCGACAAGACTTCCTACTGTTCGGCGTGCTACACCGGCAAATATCCCACCAGCATTGTCGATGTGGAAGAGATTCAGCCGGCGAGTGTGCAGACGTAATCACATTCGCCGCGAACTGTCACGGATCAGCGGCTCAAAATTGGGTGCGCCTTCTCGCTAAATATCTAATCTTTCCGCGCCTGCACCACCCGCGGAATCGATTGCAAATCCGGGCGGACCCGAACCTCGCCCCAATCCGCCAGCATCAGTTTCACTTCCTCGGCGATGGTTCCGCTGATTTCCATAACCAGCCAACCGCCGGGCTTGAGCACAGCTTGCGCCTGTGGAATGAGCCGTGCAATCACTTCGATCCCTTTCGGCCCCGCAAAAACCGCATTACGCGGTTCGAACTTCCTCACTTCGAGTTGCACCGAGTCAATTTCTGATTCGCCGACGTATGGCGGATTCGATACGACGAACTCGAAGGAATTATTCTCGAAACCGTCGAGCAGATCTGCTTCGCGGAAATCGATCCGGGATTCCATGGAATGGCGAGCCGCGTTGGCGCGTGCTACTTCGAGCGCCGCCGGAGAAATATCGGTGGCATGAATCTCAGCGCGCGGAAGTTCTTTCGCCACGGCCAGGGCGATACAGCCCGAGCCGGTACCGACATCGACGACGCGAAGGCCCGATCTCGGACTATGAATTTCAGGTCTTGGAGTTGAAATCATGTTTCGGTCCGAGGCCCGATCCCCGAGGGCCGGGGTCTGCAGTTCAAGCACTGCCTCGATCAAGTGTTCTGTCTCCGGCCGCGGAATTAGCACCGCCGGTGTCACAATCAAATCCATGCCCCAGAACTCCTGGTGGCCCGTAATGTACTGCGCAGGAACGCCGCGGGCGCGCTCAGCGATCGCCGCTTCGTAGCGCCTAGCCTCGTCCGCGATGAGTTCGCGCTCGGGATGCGCAAAGAGGTAGGCGCGGTCGCAGCTCAGCGTGAACATCAGGAGTAACTCCGCGTTCATGCGCGGAGAGGAGACTCTTTCCGCGGTGAGGAAGTTGACTGCGGAACCAAGAGCTTCTTTTAGGCGCACCAGAGCATTTCAACACAGAGTGCACAAAAGAACACAGCTGAAGAACAGCCGTAATCACCGAGGCGATCAGGATCGAGCAAGATTTCGGCGGACGATCTCGGCGTTCAAAACAGTCGCGTAGGCAACCCAAGCGGCGTAAGGAATGAAAGCACTAGCAGCCGCGCGATCGACCTTCCCGGCAGTCTTAATATAAGAGAGAATTGTTCCTTCCAGCGCGATGGAGTCGAGCAGGGACGCTGCGATACGATGTTCGCCGAAGAAAAGCCTGGACCATTTTGCATTTGCGGCGAGTTGCGACATCCACAGGCGCAAAGCGACGGCGCGGTGGCGCGACGGCGCGGCGTTCCAGACCCTCCATCCTGACCAAGCAATCAGCGCGTACAGTGAAGTCCATACGATCGGAAAGACTTCATCCGGCGGCCTGAAATCCGGCTTGTCCAGATGGCGATACCAGGCGTCGCGATTTCCTTTGCTGTAGCTGGCACCGTACCAGGCCGCACCGGCAGTGGCCAGGCCAAAGCCAGCCAGCACCAGCCACGAGGTTGAAGATCGCTTCGCCACAAGGTCTCTGGTGCCGAAACTCCGAGCGCGGTTGGTTAAGATAGACCTCTCTTTAACCGGCCACTCGACATCACTATTCTATTTGATCACGCTGGCTTGAATCATCGGATGACGGAAAGATGAGGTGTTCCAACATCGAACCATTGCAACATCGAAGACAGCAGAGTAGGCTTGCTCCGACTCAAGTTCCGCGTAGTGTTTCTGCTACGTGGCGCCACGGTCCCGAATTTTGGCAATCCGAAGGAGCATGACATGATCGCAGGGTTGATTTGGTGGATCGTCGTCGGACTGATTGCAGGTTGGGCCGCAGGCAAAATCATGAAGGGCGGCGGCTACGGCGCTGCCATGGACATCGTGCTTGGCATCGTGGGCGCGGTGGTTGGCGGATGGCTTTTAGGCGCACTCGGCATTCACGCCGGCGGCTTGATCGGTACCATCGTTGTCGCAATCATCGGCGCGATGTTCTTGATCTGGTTGAGCCGCATGATAAAGCGAGCGTGAGCTAGGCCGGAGTCGCAGTCTGCATGGCATTCACGACGGCCTCCAGATGTGCCAGTGTTTCTTCGACGGTGAGCGAGTACATTTCTCGACCCAGCCCCTCGCCTGCCTCGAGTGCAGCCTTCAAGTAGTGCCCGGCAATCTCCACAGCGAGCGAATCCGTAATGAGCCTTCCCGTCCTCTTCTTATACTCAACCCATGCAGGATGCGGCAAGGCAACCCAAACGGTTCGTCCATCCACCAGGAATTTTATGTCGACGGCATCGGCGTGCCGCGTGGCAATCGCCACAATCAATGCTTGATACACGCAATGCACCGGCTTCTTGGTCCAGCGGTCGGCGGCGGTAAAATCTTCAAACATAGCTAGAAAAACTATATAAGGATAGCTGCGGTGGAGCAAATGCTTAGACGGAAGTTAGAAGACTGAGGTCGGTTCATGTCGAGCACCCGCAACTCGTCTTTACCCTCCGGCAATAGCCCCAATGATCAGCAACGGCTCTTTGCCGGAAGCGACAACCTCTGGCAGCGGCGCGTCAGGATGTTCGTGCGACAAGTCTTCTTCGTTGGCAAAAAAACGCAGAAAAGGGCGGCGTTGCAGAGTCCCGTGGTCCCGAATCGTTCCGCGTAACATCGGATAGCTTTTTTCCAGGGACTCAAGGACCGTCCGCTGCGTCACCGCGCCCTCAACCTCAACCGATACCTCGCCGCCAATCCCCGCAAGCGTTCGCAGGTGTTGCGGGAGAATGACGCGAATCGACCGCGAGCTCATCTGATCGGGATCCCTCTGCCTACGATCTCATTGGACGAGTAGACTTTCAAGCGCAGAAAATTCCAGTACAGGAAACCCCTCAGGCCTATCAGCAATAACCCGGATACCAACCATTCTAGCTATTTTGCCATCGTAGCCATTGCCGGGCGACCACAGCAGTAAGCCAAAATAGACGTGTGGCTTCAAGTGTCTTCGTTGCCGCCGGATGAAACATGATTGGGGGACACATTGGACGCCGTCACTCACGCCTCGAATACGCACCTGCAAGACATAGCCGCCGATGCCCCAGTCAGTGATGCTCGCGTCAACAGTGGCTGCGCTGGTTTGGACAACATCCTGAGTGGCGGCTTCCCTCGGGGCCGCATTTATCTCATCGAAGGTGATCCCGGGGCCGGAAAAACAACCTTAGCTGTGCAATTCGTACGAGAAGGTATAAAGAAACGTGAGCGCACACTCTATATCACCCTTTCCGAATCTCGCGCTGACCTGTTTCACGCCGCAAAATCTCACGGACTGTCGCTTGACAACGTGGAAATCGTCGAACTGCTGCCCGACGAAGATGACCTTCTTCCGGAGCAGCAATATACAGTCTTCCATCCCGCCGAAGTGGAACTGAACGATCGCATGCAGCGCATTGTGAAAGAAGTTCAGAGGGTGCGCCCAGACCGGTTGGTGATTGACGCTCTCAGTGAATTGCGCATGCTGGCAAAGGATCCCTTGCGTTACCGCCGCCAGATTCTCTCGCTCAAAGACTTCATGGCCGACCAGGAATGTACCGTGTTGCTGCTCGATGATCGCAGTTCCCGCGACCCGGACCTGCAACTGCACAGCATCGTACACGGAGTGATCAGCATGGATAGAGTTCCTCGCGACTATGGAAAAACGCGCCGGCAAATTGAAATCGTCAAGCTGCGCGGTACGAGCTACCGGGAGGGATTTCATGACTATTCGATCGTGACTGGAGGCGTAGTAGTGTTTCCGCGTCTTGTGGCGGCGGACTCCCGAAGTCATCACGCGCCAGAGCCTGTTTCGAGCGGCATCGCCGAGCTCGATGCTCTGACCGGCGGCGGGCTCGACCGCGGCACCAGCACTCTGTTAATCGGCCCGGCCGGCTGTGGCAAAACCAGTGTCGCGGTGCAATGGGCGGCAACCGCTGCCCGGCGTGGCGAGTCTTGCGCGATCTTTACCTTTGAAGAAGCTCCCCACACTTTGCTGACCCGAGCGGCCGGGTTGGGCATTGACCTTCGTCCGCACCTGGCAAATGGCAAGATCACCATTCATCGGGTCGACCCCGCCGAGTTGTCGCCCGGTGAGTTGGTGGCTGCCGTGCAGGATCATGTCGAAGAAAAAGATGTCCGGCTGGTCGTGCTCGATAGCTTGAATGGATATCTACAGTCGATGCCCGGTGAGCAATACCTCGCTGTGCATCTTCACGAACTTCTTGCCTACCTGGGCAATCGCGAAGTTCTGACCCTGATGGTTCTCGCGCAAGCCGGCACCATCGGCTGGCCGCTGCAGAGTGCGGTCGACGTGAGTTACCTTGCCGACAATATCTTGTTACTGCGTTATTTCGAGAATAAAGGAGAAGTGAAGCAGGCGATTTCCACGATCAAGCGCCGCAGCGGTGCGCATGAGCGGTCGATTCGTGAACTTAGACTGGGCCCGGATCGTATTTATATTGGCCGCCCGCTGCACGAATTTCAAGGGATACTAACCGGCACGCCGACATTTCTCGGCGGACTCAAAGAGAATTGATGTCGACGTCTCTCCATTCCGACTACAGGGCACTCGTGCTGGCTCCTTTCGGAAAGGACGCCATGCTGGTCCGCGAAGTACTGGAGCGCTCTGGAATTCCGGTTGGCGTCGTCACGAGTGTGAACGCCATTGCGCGCGGCGTCGCCGGGGGAGCCGGAGTGGCGATCGTGGCCGAAGAAGCGCTCGACGAAGCGGCTATTGAATGCCTTGGGCGCGCCGTTGCCGCACAACCGGCCTGGTCCGATTTTCCGATCATTGTGCTGACGGGTGGCGGCGCGACCACTGCTTACACCGAGCAAATGGTTCGATCGCGCACTCCCATGGGCAACATCAATTTGATTGAACGGCCGCTCCGTCCCGCCACGCTCATCAGCGCCGTTCGCACTGCGATTCGATCCCGCCTTCGCCAGTACGAAATTCGCAATCACCTGCAACAGCGCGAACAGGCTGAAGAGGAATTACGTCTCGCGCACGATGAGCTTGAGTCGCTGGTGGAAAAACGCACGACAGCATTGCGCAAACTTTCCGCCCGGCTTATGCGCGTGCAGGACGAAGAACGCCGCCGCGTCGCTCGCGAACTCCACGATGGCCTCGGCCAGTGGCTGGCGGCGGCGCAGATCAATATCGACATGGCGCTGATCCGCGAGGAAAGGTCTTCACTGCTGCTGCGGGAAACCCGGAACCTGGTCGAGCATGCCGTCTCCAGCATTCGTTCGATGTCTTATCTGTTGCATCCGCCGTTGCTCGATGAAGCCGGCTTCGAAGCGGCCGCCCACTGGTTCATCGAAGGATTTTCCAAGCGCAGTGCGATCGGGATCAAGACAAACTTCTGCGATCCGGAGAGCCGTCCAGCAGGAAATACGAAGAGTCCTCGTATGCCTGAGGTGGTCGAACTGGCCCTCTTCCGCGCCCTGCAGGAAGGAATCACCAATGCCTATCGCCACTCGGCCAGTCCCAGTATTGAAGTCAAATTCGAGCGTTCGCCGGATCTCGTAACGCTGGAAATTCGAGATTTTGGCCGCGGCCTGCCCGAACCTGTAATGGATCGATTTCAGCGCACTGGCACAGGATCAGGCGTGGGCCTCGCCGGCATTCGCGAACGCATGAATGAGCTCGGCGGCGAATTTACCATCTCCTCGAGCAGAGGGGGAACAACCTTGCGCTCGTCCGTGCCTCTCTCGACGACCGCAGGTCGGCTCCCGATCGGGCCGATCCCGGCTATCGGCAGTGCGGGTTCCAAGACTAGGATCGGCACTCTTGCAACGAACATAAGCCCCATTTCCTGACGGCCCACGCTATCCCGCCAGCGTCTGCACCTCAACCGACAACACTGCCGGCAAATCCCGCACAATCGGATTCCACGAATCTCCCGCATCCGCCGAAGCGTAAACTTGTCCGCCCGTCGTGCCGAAGTACACGCCGCACTCGTCGAGGCGATCGACAGCCATGGCATCGCGTAGCACATTCACGTAGCAATCACGTTGCGGCAACCCGCCAGTCAGCGCCTCCCATTCGTTTCCGCCCGTGCGGCTGCGAAAGACGCGTAGCTTGCCTTCGTGTACATAGTGCTCGCTGTCACTCTTGATCGGGACCACGTAAATAGTATCCGGCTGGTGCGCGTGAACGTCGATCACAAATCCAAAATCAGTCGGCAAGTTTCCGCTGATCTTCTGCCAGGAATCTCCGGCATCGTCGCTGCGCATCACGTCCCAGTGTTTCTGCATGAACAACACGCCGGGTCGCGAAGGGTTCATCGCGACATGATGAACGCAGTGACCAACTTCTGCCGTCGGATTCGGGATGTACTTGGAATACAGTCCTTTGTTAATTGGCTTCCAGGTCTTGCCGCCATCGTCGGTACGAAACGCTCCAGCGGCCGAAATGGCGATAAAAATACGCTCTGGATTGCTTGGATCGAGGATGATCGTGTGCAGGCACATTCCGCCGGCGCCAGGTTGCCACACCGGGCCGGTGCCATGGCCGCGCAGTCCGGGAAGCTCACACCAATTCTGCCCGCCATCGGTCGAACGAAACAACGCGGCATCTTCGACGCCCGCATAAACCGTCTCCGGATCGGTAAGCGATGGCTCAAGATGCCAGACTCGTTTGAACTCCCAGGGATGCTGTGTTCCGTCATACCACTGGTGTGTGGTTAGCGGTTTGCCATCGTCAGTCGTGTCGTAAGCGAATTTATTGCTCTCGCTCTTCGGCGCGCCCGGCGCGGCAGTCTCTCCAGCGGGCGTTCCAGGCTGGTGCCAGGTCTTGCCACCATCGTCAGAGCGCTGAATAATTTGTCCGAACCATCCGCTGGATTGGGAGGCATACAACCGGTTCGGATCGGCCGGCGATCCTTTGACGTGATAAATCTCCCATCCCGCGAAGTGCGGTCCGCTGATGTTCCATTTTTCGCGCTTGCCGTCTGAGGTCAGAACGAATGCTCCCTTGCGTGTGCCGACGAGAACCCGAACTTTGCTCATGCCCTGCTCCTTTGCTCATTATCTCGCGATCAAAATTGGACGGATGCGCCTGCCCTTCGTTATCCGAAGGGCAGGTGCTTTACAATCCAGACCGTTGCTAAGCCGCTTTTGGCGCCTGGCTGCGCATCTGTTTCATCATCTGCCGCATGGCAGCGACGTGGCCGGGAGACCGTTTTTCGACCCAGGCTTCGTAGCGCTGCGCCGCTTTCTCGAGATGTCCGAGGAAGAGTTTATTCTGGAAGCGCTCTCGCATTTGCGGAACAATTGCCTTCGCGCTCTCCCACACCCCAAAGAACTCTCCCGTGGTCTCAAAGAACAGGTCTTCGTGCAGTAGATCGTAATTGAGCATCGCGCAAGTTTGCTCCCAGTAGCCGAGCACCATCATCGCGAATGTTCCTCCTTCCGTTCCTGGACCGGCGACTCGCATCGCATCGTCGGCGTTTTCCACGATATAGTTCTTCCAGAACCAATCGCGCGCCTCGCGCAGCCGCGCCTCACGGCGCTGTTCGAAGAGTTGTAGTTGAAGTTGTGCTTGCTCGTGCGTAGGCTTTGTCTCCATTGCTTCGTCTCCTTATGATTTTATTGGCTGGTTATAACGTGGCTAACAAGCGATTTCTTGTAGTCGTCTGCCACTTGATCGTCGTTCAGGCCCTGTGGAAATCGACAAACGCCGAGAAAATATTATTCCATCACGGTTTTTGGTAGTAGAGCACGACGACTCCCGAGGCGAACACCTTGTTTTTTGGGCGTCTGTCCGTTGTTTCGAAGAAGCCATCCAACGACATAAGGTTCGAGACAAGCAACTTTCTCATCCCAGGTCTCTCCCAACTGTCTGCCGCCCAGCTTTCGGCAATTGATCAGGCAGGACTGAGCAGAGGAAACTATCGACTGTACTGGTTCTTTTTCTTTTCCGTATGCCGTTCGATCCCGAGGCGAATCAAGCGGTCGATCAAGTCGGCATACTCCAACCCTGAGGCCGCCCACAGCTTGGGATACATGCTGATCGCCGTAAATCCCGGCATGGTATTGATCTCATTCAAATATATCTTCCGCGATTTCGGGTCCATCAGAAAATCAACTCGCGCCAGCCCTGAACAATCCACTGCTTTAAACGACCGGATCGCCAACTCCTGCACCTTCTTCGTTTCCGCCCTGGTCAGCTTCGCCGGGATAATCAGCTCCGACCCCTCATCCAGATATTTCGCGTTGTAATCGTAAAATTCCTTCACTGGAACAATCTCGCCCGGGACCGACGCCACCGGTTCATCGTTGCCCAGCACCGAGCATTCAATCTCGCGCGCTTTGCTCTTCTTCCCGCCTACGCCTTCCTCGATCACGATCTTGCGGTCAAATTTCGCCGCTTCCTCAATCGCTGGACCAAGTTCTTTCCCATCGTGCGCCTTACTGATCCCCACAGACGACCCCAAATTCGCCGGCTTCACAAACACCGGATACTTCAGTTTGCCCTGCGCAAACTTCTGGATTTTCTTCGGTTCTTTTTCCCACTGGCTTCGCAGAATTGTGACGTGTCTCACGATGGGTATGCCGGCGGCAAAAAACAAAGCCTTCATTACATCCTTATCCATCCCGGCCGCTGATCCCAGCACTCCTGCGCCAACGTAAGGAATGTCCGCCAGCTCAAGCAGCCCCTGTATCGTACCGTCCTCTCCAAACGTCCCATGCAGGACGGGAAAAATCACATCGACATTGATCGCCCGATCACTGGCCCGCCGCGTCAATGCCGCCTCCGTCTGGAAAGGAACCAGCCCGCTCTGCCGATGCACAGGCTCCGGCGGGACCACCACTGCCTCTCCCCGCGCCAGAACCGCCGCAGGCTGCGTAATTTCTGGATCGCCCGCCCGCAAGTGTCGCGCCTCCAAAATCAACTTCCCCTGCAACAGATTCTCGGCGTCACCGGCCGTCAACCAGCGTCCATCCTTGGTAATGCCGATCGGCACCACCTCATACTTGTCTTTATCGATAGCTTGCAAAACAGATGCAGCGGAGAGGAGCGAGACCTCATGCTCTCCACTGCGCCCGCCAAAAAGAATGCCAACTCGAAGTTTGCTCATAACCTAAAGTATCTTCTTCCCAAACGCCGACAGCGCCAGCTCTACCGCCAGATCTGCCGTCCGGTTGTGCTCGTCGATCACGGGATTTACTTCGACGATTTCGAAACTCAGCATGCGTCCGTGATCGGCAATAATCTCCATCGCCAGGTGAGCCTCCCGATAAGTCGCTCCTCCGCGCACCGGAGTCCCGACCCCAGGCGCGTCCTCCGGATCGATCCAATCCATATCGAGCGAAATGTGGTAGCCGGCGGTGCCGCGCCCCGCCATCTGTAGCGCCTCTTCCATCACCGTACGCATGCCGCGCTCGTCGATGTCGCGCATGGTGAAAACCCCGATGCCAGTTCGCCGGACATTCTCTTTTTCAATCGCGTCAATGTCCCGCACCCCAACCAGCACACAGTTCTCCGCCTTCACCTTGGGAGAAAAATCAAAGACATTCTGCAATTCCGCCGGCCCCAACCCCATGAGTGCCGCCAGCGGCATCCCGTGTACATTCCCGCTTGGCGAAGTCTCCGGAGTATTGATATCCGTATGCGCATCGATCCAGATCAGGCCGATCCGCTGATGCTGCCGCCGGTAAAATTCCGCCACGCCCGACACTGTGCCCGCAGCCATCGAGTGGTCGCCACCGAGGGCCAGGGGAATCTTTCCGGCTTCCAGGGTCTTCACCACCAATTCCGCGTGCTTGGTACATGTCGCCGTAATCTCTTTCAGGTATTTAGCGTGGGTATCACCTTCTTTTTTCTGCTCCGGAATGGCCACCGCAACATTACCGCCGTCTTCCACTTCGTGTCCCAAAGCCTCCAACCGCGCCTCCAGCCCGGCGACGCGAACCGCCGAGGGGCCCATATCCACGCCTCGCCGGGACTGCCCCAAATCCAGCGGCACTCCAATCACGCGAATCTTCTTAGGAGCAATGTTCGTAGTGCTGATCGTTGTCATAGATTTTGCAATTGAGCGATCGGATGTTGGGCAATTGAACGAACGATTACTCTTCAATCGCCAGATGGCTCGATCGCCCGATGACTCAACTTCTCAGGGATAGAGTCTATGTAGCATCCGCGGGAACGGTATCGTCTCCCGTACATGCTCCAACCCGCAGATCCAAGCCACGGCCCGCTCAATGCCCATGCCGAAGCCGCCGTGCGGAACGCTGCCATATTTCCGCAAATCGAGATACCACTTGAACGCTTCTTCCGGCAATCCATGCTCATGAATCCGCTGCACCAGCAGCTCATGCGACGCCATACGCTGCGAACCGCCGATGATTTCGCCGTATCCTTCCGGCGCCAGCACGTCAACACACAACGCCAATTCCGGCCGCTGCGGGTCAGGCTCCATATAAAACGCTTTCACCTTCGCCGGATACCTATGCACCATCACCGGCTTATCAAATTGCGCCGAAAGATAAGTCTCATCCGGAGAACCCAGATCACCGCCCCATTCGAATCTCGTTTCGAGCGCGCCCTTGGCATGCCCTTCCTGAAGATTCTTCACCGCGTCGTCGTAGCTGATGCGCGGAAAAGGCGCTTCAATATTTTCCAGCTTCGAGATATCGCGGCCAATCGCCTGTAAGTCGGGCCGCCGCCGCTCAACGCACCGCTTCACTACAAAACTAATGAGCCCTTCGGCCAGGTCCATCAGATCGTCAAGTTCGGCATACGCAACTTCCGGCTCGACCATCCAGAACTCCGTAAGATGGCGCCGCGTCTTCGATTTCTCGGCCCGAAACGTGGGACCGAACGAATACACCTTCCCCAGCGCCATCGCCGTCGCTTCGATGTAAAGTTGTCCCGACTGCGTGAGGTATGCCTGCTCGTCAAAATAGTCCACAGGGAACAGCGTGCTCGTTCCCTCGCATGCCGCGGGAGTAAGGATCGGAGGATCAGTCAGCGTAAATCCGCGCTCGTCGAAGAAATCGCGTACCGCCTTTACAATCTCCGCCCGCACCCGCAGAATCGAAGCCTGCCTCTGCGATCGCACCCACAAATGCCGGTGCTCCATCAAAAATTCGGTCCCGTGCTCCTTTGGAGTGATCGGATAAGGATCAGCTTCCGGCACGCGTTGCACCACCTGCACATTCGCCACATCCAGTTCGTAGCCCCCGGGCGCGCGCTTATCGGCGCGAACCTTGCCCTCGACAATCACGCTCGACTCCTGCGTCAGCGTCTTGACCGCTTCAAAAACCTCCGGCGTGACGGCATTCTTCGGCACCACGCCCTGAATCACTCCCGACCCATCGCGAAACTGTGGGAACAAAAGCTTCCCGCTCTCGCGCAGGTTATAGAGCCAACCGCGCAGCGTGACTGTCTGCCCTTCGTGCTTGCCAATTTCCGCGATGGTAGTTACAGGAGACATAAGAGTTGAGTAATTTGGTAACCGGGTAATTTGACAATTTGAAAACCGCCGCTGGCGAGGCTCCAAATGTCCTAGGCCGTCTCCAGCTTATCGAACGTAGCCTGCAGCCTTTCCAGCGGATTTACCTTCTCGTCCCCTTCCAGCTCCAGCAACAGCGCTGGTTTCTGCGGAGCGGAGCGCAGCAACTCCATCGCTTCTTTCCAGTCGATCGTCCCGTCACCCGGCCAAAGGTGCGCGTCCCGCACCTTCTCATTGTCGTGAACATGCGTCGAACAAACTAGCTTCCTCACAACTTCGAACGCTTCGCTCACAGAGCCCATCATGTGTGCATGCCCAAAATCAAAACAAATGCCTACATCGTCAAAATGTGCTGTCTGAATCATCTCCACTAATTTCTCCGGCGTCGAAAGCTCGTTCGGAATGTTCTCCAGCAAGATTCGCACGCCCAGCGGCTTCGCAAAAGCCCGCAAATGTTCAATCGAGGTCATGGCCGACTCGAACTTCTTCTCGCTGAAGCCCTCATTCGGCAGTCCTAAGTGCTGAATTAAAAAGCGAAAAGGAATCTGCTCTGCAATTTCCAGCGACCTCTTCACTTCATCCATCGCTTCTACTAACCCCGCTCGGTCGGTCGACGCCAGATTGAGCGGAGGAGATCCCGTCCGCCCCCACTCGTAGTCGGCATACAGCGGCGAGTGCACAGAATTCAGCGGTACGCCACTGCCGCGAAACCAATCGGCAATTTCCTTCAAGTGCGCCTTGCGGTTGACGTAGTCGAGGTGCTGGCGCGCGGCAAAAATCTCAATCGCCTGCACTCCGTTGCGAGTCAGCCCGTCCAAAATCCCCGGATGCAGCCGCTCCTTCACGTACAAATAAGTTGATACCGCTTTCAACATGCCCGATCCTTGTCAGGAAATTGCAAACCGCTGACCGCTAAAGTACTAAGCGCTGCGACTGAGAACAGAGAACTGCTACTAGTATCCCACGGCCTTCCCGTTATTCCTGGAATCGCTCGCCCCAAGCCGCTCTCCGGTCTTTGCGTCGACAGCAATGCACTCGGCATCACTCCAATAGCCGCCCTCATCCGGCCCATCCGATAGGCCGAACTGAATTTTGTATCCCATCTTCCGCAGCGCCTGCACCGTATCGGGCGAAAACCATCGTTCCACGTACAACACATCCGGCAGCCACTGATTGTGGAAGCGCGGGGCGTCCACCGCCTCCTGAATATTCATTCCGTAATCAATCACTCCCATCAAAACATTAGCGACCGTCGTAATGATTTTTGAACTCCCCGGTGAACCCAGTACCAGAAACGGCTTCCCGCCGTGGACCACAATAGTAGGCGTCATCGAGGACAGAGGCCGCTTCCCAGGCTCAATCGCATTCGCTGGACCCTGAATCAACCCATCCGAATTCGGTACGCCCGGCTTGGCTGTAAAGTCATCCATTTCGTCGTTCAACAAAAATCCCAACCCATCCGCCGTTACTCTCGATCCGAACCAATCATTGAGCGTGGTTGTAACCGCGACCGCATCTCCCTCCGCATCCACAACAGAATAATGTGTCGTGTGTGGCGACTCGCGAACCATCTGAGGCTGCGGATGCGCCTCCGCATACTGCTCAAGCTGGTTAAAAATTGCCGGCCGCTTCAACTCGCTGCTTGGACTAGCGTATTCCATCAATCGAATCCCG
>Ga0308309_10001520_pt1 | contig 13798 bp, 11 predicted proteins | sample HubBroMetageWFT5_FD_192491 | JGI IMG/M metagenome (GOLD analysis project Ga0308309, IMG submission 192491) | Warmed and freeze-thawed soil microbial communities from the Hubbard Brook experimental Forest, New Hampshire - Hubbard Brook CCASE Soil... | ecosystem: Environmental > Terrestrial >...
TTGCCGGGCACGGGCGCGAAGTTGATGCCGAGCACGAGCGCGGCGACGAGCAGCACCGAGAGGATGCCGCCGAGGTTGTCGACGGGGTCGCTTGTCTCGTTGACGTGGGCGGGAACGAGGCGCCACGCCATCACGAATGCGACCAGGGCGAGCGGCAGCGTGATGAAGAAGACGGAGCCCCAGTGGAACTGCAGGAGCAGCGCTCCGGAGAGCAGCGGGCCGAGTGCGGAGATCGCGCCGCCGATGCCCGACCACAGCGCGATCGAGCGCGTGCGGGCGGGTCCCGACCACAGTGCGGTGATCAGCGCGAGCGTCGTCGGGAACGCCATCCCTGCCGACAGGCCGCCGATGATGCGGGCCGCCAACAGCACGCCGATCGACGGCGCGAACGCCGCCAGCAGCGATGCCGGGATCGACAGCCCCATGCCGAGTAGCAGCATCAGCTTGCGCCCGTAGCGGTCGCCGACCGCGCCGAGGTAGAGGACCGAGGCGGCGAGGCCGAGCGAGTAGCCCACCGCGACGAGGTCGAGTTCGGTCTGCCCGGCTTCAAACGCCTTGCCGATGTCGGGCAGCGCGACGTTCGCGACCGCGAGGTTGAGGTTCGCGACTGCGGCGACGGCGATCAGCGCAGCGAGGACGAGCCCCGCGCGCTTGGGGGCCGACGAGACTTCAGGCGCCGACGAGGCTGCGGCAGTGCTCGCCATGGCGGCGATCCTGAAGGGGGGCGGGGTGAGCCGGCATCATCCCAAGCGGGCGAGGGCCGGCCGTCGAGGGACCTGCGCACGATCGCCGACGACCACCGGATCACTCGACGTCCACGAATCATCCACCACCAAGCGTCTCGCGCCTGTCGAATCACCCCGATCAGGTGATGTCCCCTCACCCGGGGTGCAAGCACACTCTGGCGCACGATGATGAGGCGCAGGAGACCAATTATGCGAGGTGCGATGGTGGGCGGCGTTGGCTACGCGGCCGGCCGCGCGGGCGCTAGGCGCTCGGGACAGGAGCAGTCCCAGGAGCAGCGGCTCGCGGAACTCGAAAGCCAGCAGCAGGCCCCCCCGAGCGCCCCGGCGGCACCGGCGCCGTCGGCGGAAACGACGGTCGAGCAGCTGCAGAAGCTTGCGCAGCTGCGTGACAGCGGCGTGCTGACGCCCGAGGAGTTCGAGGCTCAGAAGCAGAAGGTCCTCGCGGGCGGGTGAACACGGTGATCGGTCCTGTACAGCTACTCGTGGTCGGCTTCGACCAGCCCAACTTCCAGGGCGAGGTGCTCGCCGAGCTGCAGAGCCTCAAGGAGAACGACGTCGTCCGCGTGATCGACATCCTCGTGGCCAACAAGGACGCCGCGGGCGAGGTGGAGACGGTGCAGATCAGCGACCTCTCCGCGAACGAGGCGCAGGAGCTCGGCGAAGTCGTCAAGGCGCTGATCGGCCTTGGAGAGATCGCCGGCGGCGACCCCGAGGGCGCCGCGAAGATTTGGTCGAGCGACGAGCAGCCGGGCCTGACCGAGGAGGACCTCCTCGACGTGCTCGCCGAGATCCCCCCCAACACCGCGGTGGCGATCGCCCTACTGGAGCACCGTTGGGCGATCCCGATGCGCGAGGCGATCGTGAGGGCCGGGGGCTTCCCGATCCTCGACTCGTGGGTACACCCGCGCGATCTCGTCGAGGTGGGCCTGCTCGCCGCCGCCGAGGCCGAGCAGTCGCTTAGCTGAGACGTAGGGCGCCGGGTCACACAGGGTCGGCAGCCACCACAGGGGACCTGTCGCAGCAACGCCGCGCGGCCGTCCCCGAAGGGACGGCCAACTCCTCAAAAAAGACGCGGCGGGGCGGGTGAAACAGTTAGTCGGTGAGGAACGCGTCGGAGTGGACCGTCACGGCCCAGATGATCATTGCGTCGATCACCAGCAGGATCACCGACCACACGGGGTAGGCGCCGATCGACAGGAAGTTGAGCATGATGCCGAAGAAGGCCAGGGTGCCGGCGATGATCGCTCCGCCGGCCCGGCGGGCGGCCACCAGTATCGCGCCGAGGACCTGGATCGCTCCGACGACGATCGCGACCCACCCCCACGTGTTCAGTTCCGACCACAGCAGCCCGCCAGTGGTGAAGTAGGACTTGTTGCTGAGCGCCGCGATACCCCACACGATGTTGAGCACTCCCGTGAGGGTCAGGTACGCGGCGACGAACGTCGCCCATCCGCTCGATGACTCGTACTGCTGGGTAGTTGGTGTGCTCACCGTCAATCCTCCCGGGTCGTTGGCTTTACTACGATCGATCGTGTTGGATCGACGGGTGAGGCGGCGTCACCCTCGCCGGATGACGCTCCAGGCCAGAGGATTGCGCCCCTCGTGTGGCCTCATCCCCGGTGGGTGACGACCGCTCATCCCCACCGCACCTAGCGTGAACGTGCGAGGCCCACAAGCTGTGAGAGGCGCGCTCGCCGAGGATTCAAGTGACAACCGCGGTCTACGAGATTCGCATCAAAGGCGGCATGAGCGACCAGCTCCTCGCCGCCTTCGAGGGCATGGAATCGACCGTCCAGTCGGCCGAGACCGTGCTGCGCGGCCCCGCGGTCGACCAGGCCGCGCTGCACGGACTGCTCGACCGCGTCCAGGCCCTTGGCCTCGAGCTGATCGAGGTGCGGCGCCTCCCCGAGTCCCCGCCCGCGAAGGACGCTTAGACCCGCTGCATGACCCGGGGCCGCTTGATCCCGGAGGGGAGCAGGCCGAGCCGGCGGGCGCGGTCCACCGCATCGGCGCGGCCGCTCGCGTCGAGCTTGCGGTAGATGCTGCGCAGGTGGGTCTTGACGGTGTTCAGAGACACGAACACCTCCGCCCCGATCTCAGCGTTGGAGAGCATCGTGGGCAGGTAGCGCAGGATCCGCTGCTCGCGCTCGGTGAGCGGCGCGAGCAGCGTGACGGCGGAGGGGTCACGCTGGCCGACCCCGTCGAGCAGCACCTCCAGCAGCGCGGGGTGGTCGGTGCCGGTCTGCGCCTGGAGCTCCAGCAGCTCGCGCACCTCCGGCCCATTCAGCAGGAAGGCGTCGCGGAAGGGCTCGCGCTCGGCCGGTGCGAGCGCGTGCTCGAGCGCCTGTGAGGCGGCGGTGTCGTCGCCGGCCGCGTGGTCGACGAGCGCGCGCAGCAGCCACCCCTCGACGAGCGTTGCGGGGTGGGTGACGGCAGCCTGCCCAGCGCCGGCGGGCCCCTGCTCGGGGAGCACCCGATCGAGCGACTCGGCCGCCCGCTCCAGCGCGCCGGCGTGCAGGTCGATGCTTGCCTGGCGGATCAGCAGCTCGAGGTGCTGAGGTTCTCGCTCGCTGGCGGCGGCGAGCATCTCCGCGGCGCGCTCCAGCTCGCCGGCGGCCACCAGCACACGCGGCTCGACGTCCTCCAGCGCGACCCCCAGGAGCTCCGGAGTGGGGTCGCAGTCGGCCAGCTCGGCACGAACGGCACGCAGTTTCAGCGCGCCGCGGGCGGCCGAGCGTGGCCCCGCGGCCGCGAGTGCGAGCGCCTGGAGCAGGTCGGTGGCGAGCCGCACAGGCGCCTCGGCGGTGGCGGCGGCGCTCGCGGCGCTAGTCAGCAGACTCTCGGCGGGCTCGAACTCGCCCCGCTGGTAGGCGCCCATCGCGGCGGCGAGGTACGCGCACGCCGCCGCCGGGCCCTCGCACCAGCCGCGCTGCTCGGCCAGCCCCACCGCCTGTGAGCTGAGCTCCTCGGCGCGGTTCAGCTCGCCGCTCAGCAGGTGCACGAGCGCGAGCTGTGCGAGGCAGTCCATCGCGACCTGCTCGTGGCGCTCCTCGCTGGCGAGCGCGAGCCCCTCCTGCAGGTTCGCCGCGGCGGCCACGGCGTCACCGGCCCACAGCTGCGTGGCCCCGAGGTTGGCGAGCGCAAAGCTGCGCAGCGACGCCCAGCAGTGGTGCGAGGAGGCCCGCGCCGCGTCGGTGAGCTTGCGTGCCAGGCGCTCGGCGTCCTTGACGTTGACGCGCAGACGCGCCTGGTACAGCGCCACTGTCGTGAGGACCACATCCAGTGCCTCGCGGGCGGGGCCGGCGACCTCGCCGCGGGCTGCTCGTACGATCGCGAGGTGGCGCTCGGCGTCCTGGAGGTCCCCGTCCTGTAGCCGGCTGCCGGCGAACGCGGCCGCGAGCCGCGGGTCGGCCGCGACGACGTCGGCGGGCAGCTGCGCCATCGGGCCGCGCATCGCGGCAGACCGGCCGCGCAGGAACAGCTCGAGCCAGTTCTCGGCGATCAGGTGGCCCGCCTGCTCCCAGTCCTCGCCGGCGAGGGCGTGGCGGATCGCGGGCATCGTCTCGCCCTGCTCGGAGTACCACCGCGCCGCGCGGCGGTGCAGGAAGGGAATCTCCTCGGGGTGCGCGTGGCGCAGGTGTGCGCGCAGCAGCTCCCCGAACAGCGGGTGGTAGCGGTACCAACGGCCCTCGGTGTCGGTCGACTGCACAGGCGCCCCCAGGTGCTCGATCGCTGCGAGCGTGAGCGTGGCGCCCTCGTGGCCGGTCAGGGCGTCGGCCAGCTCGGGGCTGACGGTGTCCACGAGGCAGGTGCGCAGCATGAACTCGCGCCGGTCCCACGGCAGGCCGGCGAGCACCTCGGAGACGAGGTAGTCCGCCACCGTCCGGTCGGTGCCGGCGAACTCGGCCAGGAAGCGCGCCGGCTCGGGGTGCCCGTGCAGCGAGAGCGCCGCCAGTCGCAGGGCCGCGGCCCAGCCCTCGGTGCGCGTCCACAGCACCTCGATGTCCGCGCCGGAGAGGGTGAGGTCGAGCTGCCGGCACAGCTCGGCCGTCTCGTCGCGATCGAACGCGAGGTCGGCGATGCGCAGCTCCGTGAGCGCGCCGTTCACGCGCAGCCGCTCGACCGGCAGCGGCGGGTCGGCGCGGCCGGCGAGCACGATCCGCAGCTGCTCGGGGGCATGGCGCACGAGGAAGTCGATCGCCGCCGTCGCCTGGGGGCTCGTCAGCTCGTGGATCTCGTCGAGCACGAGCACCAGCGGGGAGTCCAGTTCGGCGAGGCCGTTGACGAGTAGCGCCAGGAAGCGCTCCGTGCGTGCCCCCACCGGCGGCTTCAACCGGCCGAGGGCGCTGCCGGGCTCGATCTGCGTCGAGCTGCACAGTGTGCTCAGCAGGTCCTCGAGCAGCCGGCAGGCGTCGTTGTCGTCGCCGTCCAGCGACAGCCAGCACGCGGGCCCCGGCAGCTCGCGGGCCGCGATCCACGAGGAGAGCAGCACGGTCTTGCCCGCCCCGGCCGGTGCGGAGAGCAGCACGAGCCCCTCGCGGACTCCCCCGTCGAGGGTGTCGAACAACCGCTCGCGCTGGATCAGGTGCCGCGGGGCTGGCGGCACCACCAGCTTGGTGGCCACGGTAGGGGCCGCCAATGCCCGCTCAGCTGCGGGGCTTGACATTACGCGCTGCCTCCAGGGGGCCGTCTGACCCAGAACGTGCGCTCAACCTCCGGGCGAGAGGATGGATGCCATCGACCGCGATCCTATCACTCCGGAAAATCTTCTTCTTATCCGAATGTCCCTGTGGCTCGTACGTAGTTTCCCGCAGTGCGAGGGGGGCTCGTCGAGCTGACGCCGTTGCGCAGGTCGGACTGGTTCTCGCTGTCCTCACGGCCTGACACGTCACTGCACCGTCCAGCGAGTGGGCGTATGCTCTGTTTGTCACAAAGGTCCCCTCGGGCCGTGCGGGTATTCCACCCCTTGACTGAAAGGACACGTCGATGATCCTTGCAACCAGCTACCCGTTCCTCGAAGTCTTCTGGACGATGCTCATCTTCTTTGCGTTCGTCGTGTGGATCTGGATTCTGTTCACAGTGATGATCGACATCTTCCGTCGCCACGACACGTCGGGATTCGCCAAGGTCCTGTGGATCATTTTCATCATCGTGCTCCCCTACCTCGGCGTGTTCGTCTACCTGATCGCCGAGCACAAGGGGATGACAGAACGCGCCGTCAAACAGCAGCGCGACGCCCAGGCACAATTCGATCAGTACGTCCAGTCGGTCGCCACCAAGACTGACCCGACCGAGCAGATCGCCAAGGCCAAGCAGATGCTCGACGGCGGCACGATCACGCAGACGGAGTTCGACCAGATCAAGCAGAAGGCGCTCGCGGCCACTTAGACGACCTCCGCGACAGCGTCAGCGCGTAGCGCATCGGCCGGCACCACGCGACCTCGCCGCATCCGAGCGGCGGGGCGCGTAGCCGGCCAACCTGGGGGCGCTCAGCCGGCACCACGCGACCTCGCCACAGGGGCGCACAGCCGGCCAACCCGGGGGGCGCTCAGCCGGCAGCCGGCACCCGGTGTGAAACTATGCTGCTCGTGATCGACGAGCGGAGTACCATCGTGCGCCTCGCGCGCTTTGTGCTGGCCCACCGTCGTGTGGTGATGGTCGGGTGGCTGGTGGTGTTCCTGGCGGGGGCGGTGGGCGCCTCGCACGTCTCCAAGCGCCTGGCGCTCGACTTCTCGCTGCCGGGACAGCCAGGCTATGAAACGGCACAGAAGATCGACCGCCTCTACGGCAACGGCGGCTTCGCAGTGCCCGCGATCGCCGTGGTCACCGTTCCCCCCGGGCAGACCGTCCGCGGCGAGCAGGCCCAGCTCGCGCTCGCCTTCGCGCACGTGCACGCGCGCCTGCCCGTGGTGCGCGTGGTGGACTACGCCAACACCGCCGACCCACACCTAATCACCAGCGACGGCCGTACCACCTACGTCTTCCTGTTCACCCCCATGGAGAAGACGTACGGCCTGCCCAAGATCCCCACGCGCGCCGAGCAGGTGCTGGCCGCTGCGCTGCCCGGCGGCACGCGGACTCGCCTCACTGGTCTGCAGCAGCTCTCCAACAGCGAAGAATCGGGCAGCGGGCCCGGGGTGTTCCTGGAGACGATCTTCGGCGCCCTGGGGGCGCTCGCGGTGCTGGCGTTCGTGTTCGCCTCGCTGCTCGCGTTCGTCCCCCTGCTGATCGCCGCCGTTTCGATCCTCTCCACGCTGCTCGTGATCCTCGGGCTCACCTACATCGCCAACGTCTCGTTCATCGTGCAGTTCCTCGTCTCCCTCGTGGGACTCGGGGTGGCGATCGACTACTCGCTGCTGATCGTGACCCGCTGGCGCGAGGAGCGCGCGCACGGCCGCGAGAACCACGAGGCCGTCGTCGTCGCGATGGCCACCGCGGGGCGCGCCGTGGTGCTCTCCGGCCTCACCGTCGCGATCGGGCTGATCGCCCTGGTGGTGCTGCCGGTCCCCGGGCTGCGCTCCGTGGGCTACGGGGGGATGCTGATCCCTCTCGTCTCCACGTCCGTGGCGCTCACCCTGCTCCCCGCCCTGCTCGGCGGCATCGGGCCGCGCGTGGACTGGCCGCGGATCCGCCACGAGGGCCGTGCCAGCCGCGGCTGGACCGCGTGGACGCGGATGCTTGTGCGCTGGCGCTGGGTGGGGACGGCACTCGCCGTCGCGATCCTCACGGCGCTGATCATCCCCTTCTTCAGCCTCACCACCGGCGAAACCAGCGCCAGCGCCCAGGCGCGCACCGGGCCCGCGCACGCCGCCTACGAACAGCTTCGCGCCGGGGGTGTCGCGAGCGGGGTGATCACACCGATCGAAGTGCTCGTGCGCTCACCCCAAGCACGCGCCACCCAGGCTCGCCTGGCGACCCTCCCGGGGTGGAGCGACGCGCTGCTCTCAGTCGCCCCCGACAGCAACCGCGCCGGCACCTCCATCGTCGTGGGGGTCCCCCACGAAGAGACCGTGAACTCCACCACCCTCGACCCGGTGCGCGCTGCCCGCAGCGCGCTGGAAGGCCACCCCGGGGTGATCGGGATCGCCGGCGCGGGGCCAACCGAGCTCGACTACCAGCACGCCGTGTTCGGCAACTTCCCGTTGATGTTCTCGATCATCGCGCTGCTTACGATCGTGTTGCTCGCGCGCGCGTTCCGCTCGGTCGTGCTGGCCGTGAAGGCTGTCGTGCTCAACCTCGTCTCGATGGCCGCCGCGTTCGGCTTCATGACGTGGTTCTGGCAGGAGGGCCACGGCTCGCAGGCGCTCTTCGGGATCCCCGCCACTGGGGCGATCACCTTCTGGGTGCCGATCCTCGTGTTCGCCTTCCTGTTCGGGCTCTCGATGGACTACGAGGTGTTCATCCTCGCCCGCGTGCGCGAGGAGTACGACCGCACCGGCTCCACCAACCAGGCGGTCATCACCGGCCTCGGGCGCACCGGGCGCCTGGTGACGAGCGCCGCGCTGATCCTGTTCCTCGCGTTCGCTTCGCTGGCATCGGCGCCGAACACCGACATCAAGGTGCTCGCCACCGGCCTCGGGGCCGGCATCCTGCTCGACGCGACCGTGATCCGGGCGCTGCTGCTCCCCGCGCTGGTCTCGCTGCTGGGCGACTGGAACTGGTGGTTCCCACGTCCCGTGGCGCGGCTGCTGCGCGTCCCGGCGCCCGCGCCGCGCGAGGGCTACGCCTCGACGCAGGCGTGAGCGTGTAGCGGCGGTGTTGGGGGGGGCGGTGTTGGGGGGGGTCGTGCCCGCACGTCTACACCACCAAGGCGGTGGTAAGCCTCAGAGCTGCGGCTTGGCGATCCACGGTGTGCCAATGCCGAGCAGCTCGCCGAGGCGCTCGAAGTGGCGATCGTAGTGCAGCACTTCCAAGCCCGAGCGCTGCGCCGCAACCGCGACGGTGAGATCGGTGAGCGGCAGCCGGTGGGCTCCGTGGGATCCGCCGTCGGCGAGCTCGCGCATCGCCGAGAGGACACCCCGTTGGACGGTGCGATCGACCGCGATCTCGCGGAGGCCGTCGAGCGTCCGGTCAAGCGCGGCGATTCTCTGCGGGCTGGGTGCATCGACGGTCAGCTCGTAGCGCACCGGCCAGCACCAGGCGACGTCGCCCCGCTCAGCAGCCGCGAACAGCAGCTCCCGCACCTGGGGCATCCGGCGTGCCAGCATCCACGCCGAGGTGTCGGCGAGCACCGCAGCCTGGCCATCCCACACCTCGACGCTCACACGCTGCTCGGGGGCGCGTTGAGCCGATCGATCTCCTCCAGGTCCAGGTCGAACCCATCGCTGTCCATCGCGGCAAACAGGGCCTCGATCGCTTCACGGCGGCCGCGACCGGCCTCCAATTCGACCTGCGCACCCGCCACTGCGAGCCGACGCACCAAGGTCGCATCGCCCTCGCGCGTGCCAGTCGTCGCGCGCACGCGCTCCAGCGCCTGACCGAGATCTGGGTCGGCCGTCACAGCGATCCTTGGATGCTTGCTCGGCATGCAACCTAGTGTAGCTCGTCGGGGTTACTCCTACGTGTCGACGGCGGATGTCCGCCGCACGCGCACTCCCCCGAGCTCGATCGCCTCGCGTCCACCGGGCAGCTCGCGTGGGAGCTCCAGGGCGATCTCCACGAGCCCTTCCGCAGGCTCGCTCGCGGCCCGCTCGAAGCGGACCTCGCCGCCGTCCAGGCGCAGCTCCGGCCGCTCCCCGCCGATCGCCTCGATGCCCAGCACCGCTCCCCAGCGTGCTGCCACCGCTGCCGGGTCGCCCACCGCGAGCGTGACCCCCGTCAGGCATCCCGGTGCGCCCGCGCCGGTCCGCTCGGTCCACTGCGGCCCGCCCCAGCGCCACGTGCCGTAGGGCTCGGAGCGGTCGAGCGAGACGATCGCCCCGCGCATGTCCGCCGGGTGCAGGTGCGTGCCCGAGATGTCCGGGAGATCGATCTGCCACACGACGCGCACCCCCAACCCCGCCGCGCGCTCGCGCGCGCCCTCCAGGTCCTCGAGGTCGAACATCACCATGTAGCCGCCGTCGCCGCCATGGCGGGCTAGGTAGCGGCCGGCCGCGCTGTCCGGCTCCTTGGGCGAGACCACCTCCAGGAAGCAGTCGCCCACCGCGAACACCGTGTTGGCGAGCCCGAACCAGCCGACCCCTGGGTCGCGAAACGGCTCGTCGAGGTGCAGCGTCGAACGCAACGCCGCTGCCACAGGCTCCAGCTCGCTCGCCACGAGCACCGCCTGACGCAGCCTCACCCTCGATCCGTTGGCGCTCATCGAGGCGAAGGCTACCGCTGTGCCGAGGCGGACCGTCTGTGCCCTGGATGCGCGCCTGGCCGCTCGCGCCCTCCACGCCGCGCCGGAGCATCACCCTAAAGTGGGATGCGATGCCGGAGCTGCCCGAGGTCGAGATCGCCGCCCGGCGACTGGACGCGGCCCTGCGGGGAGCCGAGATCGAGTCGGCGCTGGCGCCGGGTATCAACGCGCTGAAGACCTTCGATCCGCCGCTCGCCGCGCTGGAGGGCCGCGTTATAACGGGGGTGGGCCGTCGCGGGAAGCACCTGATCGTGGAGATTGGGGGGGTCCCCAAGCCCGACGGACCTCCGCCGCTGGCGCTGCTGATCCACCTGATGTCCGCGGGCCGGCTGCAGCTGTTCGACAAGCGCGCGGGGCCGCGGGATCGCACTTCGCGGCTGCTGGTGCGTGTCCGTCTGACAGGCGACGGTGGGGCCGAGGCGGAGCTGCGCCTGCGCGAGTTCGGCTCCAAGCAGGCAGCGTGGGTGAAGCTGCTGCGGGCGGAGGAGCTCGAGCGCGACGAGACGGTGGCGAAGCTTGGGCCGGAAGCGTGGCCGGACCCGGGCGGGTGGGCTCGACTGCAAGAGCTGCTGGACGCTCCCCGTCCCCTGCACACGATGCTGCGCGACCAGCGCACGCTTGCGGGCATCGGGCGCTCGTGGGTGGACGAGATCCTGTGGGAGGCGCGCCTCTCCCCATACAAGCGCGGCGCGGACCTCGAGGACGAGGAGGCGCAGCGGCTGAGGGAGGCCGTCGTGGGCACGCTGGGGGCGGCGATCGAGCACTACGAGCGGGTGGTCGCGTTGCCGATCCCCGACAAGCTGCCGATGCCGCTGCGCGTGCACCGCCACGAGGGCGAGCCCTGCCCCCGCTGTCAGACCACGCTGCGCGCGGTCCACTTCGAGGACTACGTGATCGCCTACTGCCCCGCCTGCCAGACGGAGGGGCGGGTGCTCAAGGACCGTCGCCTCTCGCGGCTGTTGAAGTAACGGCGCCTGGATACGATGCAGGTGCCCGCCGAGGCGTCGCGAATGACAACGTACATCGCCGCGGGCGGAAGCCCGACGGTGGGTCGGCGCGAAAACGACAGGCAGGGGGCGTGATGCGGCATCCATGGATCGGCGGGCCGGTGTGTGCGGTGGCGGTTGCGATCGGCCTGCTCGCGGCGCCGGCAGCGGACGCGCAGACGTTCGTCGCGGACCCCTCGATCCCCGATACGACGGCTGCGAGCGCGTGTGCCTCACCCTGTGCCCTGCGTCAGGCGGTGGCGGCCGCGCAGGCCGCCGAAGAAGTCGCGGGGGAACCACTCGCAAACACGATCGAACTGCCGGCTGGGACCTACACGCTCACCAAGGGGCCGCTGCGCGTTGCCCACCCGTTCGAGGGCCTCGCTGAACAGGCTACGACGATCGTCGGGCTCGGCGGACGCGCCAGTGAAGTCGTGATCACCGCCGCAGGCAACAGTCGCGTTCTGATCGACGGCAACGAAGGCGGGACGAGCGGTCAGGTGGTGCTCGAGCGTGTCGAGCTCACCGGCGGCGACGGGAAAGAAGGCGACGGCACATTCGAAGGCGAAGGCGGCGGAGTCCTCGTCGAAGAGAACGGCACCTTGAAGCTCGACGAAGTCCTTGTGTCGGGGAACACCGCGGGGAGCGCTGGCGGGGGCATCGAAAACGCGGGTGAGCTCGCGGTTGAAGACAGCACGATCGCCCACAACACCGTCACCGGCGGCCTTGGTCTCGGCGGAGGGATCGCCAGCGACAATCTCAACGGACTCAACCACGAGTCGACCACTGTCCTCAACAGCACGATCGCCGACAACTCGGTTTCTGGGGGCAGCAAAGACGAAGGCGGCGGCATCTTCAACGGCACGACTCTGACCATCACGAGCTCCACGATCGCGGGCAACTCGGCTCCAGGTACGGGCGGAGCGCTCGCCGGGTCCAGCGCCGAAGAAGCGGGACACAAGCTTGGTGTGAGCGAACTCGCCAACGACGTCGTCGCATACAACAAAGGCAAGGACTGCGCCGGTCGCGCGCCGACTTCGCTCGGCGGCGACATCGCAGACGACACAAGCTGCACGCTGCTGGCAGGCCACGGCGACGTGACTGGCGATCCGGGCCTCGAAAAAGCCGGCGCAACGGAACCGAAGCTCGCCGAGAACGGCGGCGCGACCGAAACGATCGCGATCGCGAGCTCGCTCTCGCTGGCAGCCGACGACGGCCTGGAACAGTACTGTCCCGCGACCGACCAGCGTGGGACCGCGCGTCCCTCGCACGCGGACTGCTCATCCGGCGCCTACCAGTACGTAACTCCTGCGCGGTTCACTGTCACCGCGGCGACTGCGACGCAGGAAACCAAGGTGACCGCCCAGAGCTCCGGCACAGACGCCTCGTGCACCGCGACCAGCTGCACCGTCAACGAAGGGGAACCGGTGACGCTGACAGCCGAAAGCAAATACCCGGGCCTGCAGTTCACCGGCTGGTCGGGCGGCTCGTGTGGGAGCCAGAACCCTTGCAAGCTCGAACACGTCAAAGCGGGTGAGACCGACACGGCCAACTTCGAGCTCGGCCCGCCGAGCAGCCCGCCCGCCGGCACGTTCGTCGTCTACTTCAACTCCGGAGCCCCGAGCGAAGGCAACGGCACCCCGCAGGCGCCGTACCGGTCGGTTCACGGGATCGAACCGCAGCTCGAACGCCGCGAAGAAGAAATCGCGCGCGGCGGCGAAGTCAGCCCGCTCGAGCTTCTCTTTGCCGACGGCGAATACGAAGGCCTGGCATTCACGAGCACGAAGAAGATCTCGGTCTACGGCGACCTGAACCCGGGCACCTGGAGCGCCGAACGCGAACCGGCCGACCCCACCCGCTTCGTGGGGACGCCGCAGGGGCTGCTGCTCAACGGGTCAACCGCCATGAGCTTCCAGCAGGTGACCTTCCAGGGCAGGGCCCCCTTCTCCTCCGGGGCGTCCGCTTACGGCGTGCGCATGGTCGGCGGCTCGCAGGCCACGTTCGCAGACGTCAAAGCCGAGGCTGAAAGCGGACGCAACGGCGCGAACGGAGCGAACGGCGCACAGGGCGCCGAAGGCGCCGCCGGCGGGGCCGGCGGGCAGGGGTCCACGCCCGGCGAAGTGAGGAGCAGAGGCCTCGAAACCGGCGGCCTCTTCTTCGGCCAGGGCGACGGGGCGGGAGGGGGCGGCTGCCCCGGGCTCGGCCCGTACGGGAACTACGGCGCGCTCTCGGCCGCCGGTTACCAGCTCGGCGGAGCGGCCGCGTGTCCCGGCGTCGGTGAAATTTCCGACGTGGCGGCGCCCGGCGACGGCGGAGCCGGGGGCAACGGGGGCGAACTGGACGGGAGCTTGGGCTACGGCTATCCCGGGATCGCGGGCAGCCCGGCGATCGTCAACAACGCCGACGGCGCCGCCGGGGGAGCGCTCGGCGACGCGGGGGAGTCCGAAGGCACCTGGTGCTGCGAGAACCCCAACGGGGGCTCTCCCGGATCGGCCGGGGGGTCCGGCGGTCCCGGTGGAGGGGGCGACGACGAGGCGACCACCGCGCCGAAGGCGGGCGGGCTCTACGAACCGGGCACCGGTGCGGGCGGATCGAGCGGCCAGCCGGGCGGCGGTGGCGGCGGCGGTGGCGGCGGTTCCGGGGGCTTCGACGGGCTCACCAACGGCGGCGGGGACGCCGGTGGCGGGGGCGGCTCCGGCGGACTTGGGGGTGGCGGCGGGGTAGGC
>Ga0308309_10001521_pt1 | contig 13797 bp, 15 predicted proteins | sample HubBroMetageWFT5_FD_192491 | JGI IMG/M metagenome (GOLD analysis project Ga0308309, IMG submission 192491) | Warmed and freeze-thawed soil microbial communities from the Hubbard Brook experimental Forest, New Hampshire - Hubbard Brook CCASE Soil... | ecosystem: Environmental > Terrestrial >...
CCTTGAAGAATCGGCATCGTAGTCGTGGCGTGCGCGTCGTTGGTTGGTTGCGAATTTCCCGGGCGCGCAGCCTCAATGCGGCGCAGGTGATCGGCTGCAATCTGCGGAGTCGGATAGGAGATCAACATCAATGTGGCTTCGCCGGTTGAGCTGTTGTAATTTCCAACAACCACCTCAGCACCAAGGTTGAAGTCCACCAGTTCGGCTGGCACGGGAGCGGCGACCTTTTGCAGAGCCGCAGGACCAACCACGTATTTAGCCGTATTTTTCACATAGGATTGACTTGGCAGATATGTGGGCAAATCCGGCAAATTGCGGGTATTGCCGAGAGGGAGCGGAAAGCCTTCTGCCAGTTCGCGCAACTCGGCCGCGGACATGGCAGACAGCTGCTGAAACACAGCGTCCACCACGATGTTGCCCCGGTAGAACAGCACCCGTTCGTTCATCGATGCAGCCCCGTCCCCGATCTGCTCAGTCAACATCTCCCGCGTCTTGTAAAAGGTATAGGCGCCATAGGCTCCGCTGGCATCGGCGAACCGGGCCGCCTTGAGGGCGAGTTTGCGGCCGTCGTCCCGGGTGTACGTTCCGGACTCGAATCCAGTGAAGCCGTATTCTTTGAGAACCGCTGCATTCACGGGGTCTGCAACCGCAGGGTCATTGCTGGTTCTTGTCGAACCTGAAATCTGCCAACCGCCAAACTGCTGGGGAAGGATCGAAGAGCTCGCCTCGTTGGCAAAGATGGGACCAGTCAACCATATTGCAAGGGCAAGAATAGGAATGAGCTTAGAAAGCTTCATCAAGGCGGAATAGGCAGGGGACGACACAATCTTATGTTAATTAGACTACCGGGGAGCCAGGAAAGTTTCCAGAGCAGAGTTCCGCGATCAAGTCACACTGCCAGGTACCCTCCGTCGACCGGGAAGACTGAACCAGTTACCCAGGAAGACTCGTCGCTGGCAAGGTAGACCGCAAGTCCTGCAACATCCTCCGGCTGCCCCAAGCGGCCGATGGGATGCACGGCGATTCGCTCCGAACGAACCGAATTCGGATTCGGGGCTTTGCTGATGACGGCGGCAGTGAGATCCGTTTCGACGAATGAAGGGCAGATGGCATTCACCCGGATATGTTCGTGTCCGTGGTCGATGGCCATGCACTTGGTGAGCAGAACCACAGCTCCCTTCGAGGGCGCATAAGAGGCGCGGTTGCGAGCTCCGTTGATTCCCAGGACCGAAGCCATGTTGATGATGGACCCGCCTCCAGCTTTTCGCATCGCGGGAAGCACGGCGCGGGAGAGCAACCAAAGTCCGCGAACGTTGACATTGAAGGTCTCGTCCCACTGCTCTTCCGTGATCTGCTCGGCGGTTCCAATGTGATGGACTCCAGCATTGTTCAGCAAAACATTGAGGCCGCCGAAATGTGCCACGGTCTGCTCGACGACGCGGGCAATTTCGTCTTGGGCCGACACATCCGCTGCCACGACGAGAGCCGAATCGCCGATTTCTCTCGCCGTTTCTTCCAGCCGTTCTTTCCGACGACCAATCAAGGCAACTTTGGCGCCTTCACGGGCCAAAGCAATCGCGCAAGCGCGACCAATGCCGCTGCCCGCGCCGGTGACGACGGCGATTTTGTTGTTGAGTCGGGAGTCCAAGGAAACTAGTGTAGACGATAAGAAGCGAGTAGCCCCAGTCAGCGCAATGTCTCAGAAAACAGTATCAGTACTAGCGTGAACTGGCTCGGCGTTCGAGATGCTCCCGGCGCATTTGACGGCGCTTGCCAGCATCGTCATACCGGCGGCGCTGATCTTCCGTCTCAGGAATGACGGCGGGAACCTGGATACGGCGTCCGCCGGCGTCGACGGCCACGAACGTCAAGTAGGCCGAACTCACGTGCTTGCAATCGTCGAGGATGTAGTTTTCTACCCAGGCCTTTACACCCACCTCCATCGAACTGCGGAACACACGGTTTACCGAGGACCGGAGGATGACCAGATCCCCAACGTGTACCGGAACCCAGAAATCCATGTGATCAATGGCCGCCGTGACTACATAGTTCCGGGAGTGGCGATGCGCGGCCATGGCTCCGGCGAGGTCGATCCAATGCATAAGGCGTCCGCCGAGCAGGGCGCCGAGCGGGTTGGCGTCGTTGGGTAGAACAATCTCGGCCATCTCGGATTGCGAGTCCCGGACGGGGCGCGGTAATGCAAGGTCATTATTCTGGTTCATGGGGTTCCGATTAATGGAGTTGTGTCCGACTTGAGGCCCGCTGTGGCGGGCTGGATTCTACGAAGCAAGTACGATTGCAAATAACATTCTGCCATTTTCTGAATGCGCGGGTCGGCGTGAAAAGAGATCCACTGGCTCGACGACAAATCATATTCCAGCGTTCCATGGCCCGCGGGGCAATGACCGGACTCGTGAACGAACCAAAGGCTCAGCCGTGCTCCATGGTCGCGAGCGATCGAAAACCGTACCGCGTCGGAAGTACGATCCTCGGGCAGCCGAGGACAGGCCGTAGCGTAGCCCATGTTGCAAAGTTCCCGCAGCTCCTCATTCGTTGGTTCCGCGCCTTCGTGCCCCGGTGCGGAACAGTGGCCAATCCATCCGCCGCCCAAAGGAAGCCGCGAAGGATGAAGCCAGCCGCCATCTTCCAATTTGCTCGTCGGCATAAAGAATGGACAGGCCATTCGCGAAGACTCCTGTTGAGGGATGAAGGCATTGTACTCAGCCCAGAAATAGATCGCTAGTGTTGAAGGCAATTCGTGTCTTGTAGCGCCGGCATCTTCCCGGCTGTCGCGAGGGCATCCTGCCCTCGCAGGTGGGGGCGAGACGCCCCTAGGACAGCCGCCGGGACGGCGGCGCTACAAAGAATTTACTCGACGCATATAGTAATCTCGTATCCGAGTGGTTAGGCTAAGAGATGAAAGCTGAGGGCTGAGAGCTTACTTTATGGACCGACTGGCAATGCTCAACGAAATTCTCTCGCAGAGCCCTGACGATGCCTTCGCGCGTTACGGCCTAGCCATGGAGTTCTCGAAAGCGGGCGAAGTTGAACGCGCTCTGGAGGAATTCGGAAAGTTGCTTTCAACCCACCCGGACTACACCGCGGGGTATTTCATGGCCGCGCAAGCGCTGGTCAGTGCGAATCGAGTGGACGAAGCCAAGAAAATGTTGGTTGACGGGATCTCGTCGGCAAGGCGCACAGGCAATTCCCATGCGCAGTCGGAGATGACCGCCATGCTGGATGAGCTGAAATAACCTACTCGTGCTCTCGGGACATCCTTACCATCGCCCACGACACCAATCCCGGGAACAGTTGATAGAGTTTGATCATCGGAATCATCGTCCAGGGGACCACCACTTCCCGCTTTTCCGTCAAATACCCTCGCAGCACTGCCCTGGCGACCCGTTCGACGCTGATTCCTCGGACTCGGTCGGGCCGCACTTGTTTCGGTTCTTTGCCTTTGACTGCATTGGCGCCGAAGTCTGTGCGCACGTAGCCTGGACATACGGTTAGCACATTGATTCCGGAGCTCCTGAGTTCGATTCGCGCCCCCTTGCCGATCGCGTTCATGGCAAACTTGGTGGCACTGTAGACGGCATGAAACGGGATTGGGATATGCCCGGCCACGCTCGATATGTTGATGATCGACCCCGAGCCTTGTTGCTTCATCACCGGAATCACAGCCTGCATGGCTTCGACCGCCCCGAAGAAATTAGTTTCAAAGGTCTCGCGACACGCGGCTATATCCACGTTAGCGACGGAATCCAATATCCCGTGCCCGGCGTTATTGATCCACACATCGATGCGCTGGAAATGGTGGAGGGTAAGGCCGACCACGCGATCAATCTCTTCGCGATTGCGCACGTCGCAGGCGAGCCCCAGCGTGCGTTCGCTGTGGCCGATACGCCCGCGGGCCGCCTCAGCGCGCTCGGCGTCGCGTGAGAGCAACACGACGCTTGCGCTATTGTCCGCGAAGATTTTGGCAACCGCCTCGCCGATGCCCATGGATGCGCCAGTTATGACTACCACTTTTCCCGAGAGTTGCATTTTGCTCAATTCCATTTCGTGCTTCTATCCTTCTGGAGCTCTCAAGTCAAGCCGGGTGAGGTCGAGCTCTGGCGTACAATCCTAGAAATTCGCGCCGAGAAGGATCCGGAGGCTGTTCTTGAGCATATTGCTGCCGCTGTTTCCCCTAGATCTGGTTCTGCTTCCGGGCACACCCTTGCCGCTGCACATTTTCGAGCCTCGCTACCGGGAGATGATTTCCGAATGCCTCGACCGCAACCAGCATTTCGGTGTGGTCCGAGGCAAGGACCAGGAACTCGCCGAGGTCGGTTGCACAGCGGAAATCCTTACGGTTACCAAGAAATATCCTGACGGGCGCATGGACATCGTCACCGAGGGCCGCGCACGCTTCGAAGTCCTACAACTGAACCAGGAACGATCGTTTTTGCAGGGCGAGGTTCTGTACCTTCACGATGAACCAGGGGTCGCGTCGCAAGAGCAAATAGCGCAAGTGATGAAGCTCCACGGCGAGATTATGACCCTGGCCGGAGCGGAGCCAGAAAAATCCTCGGAAATCGACGAACGGCAACTTTCGTTTCATCTCGCCGGTTCGCTACCTCTTGATCTTGATTTCAAACAAACGTTGCTGGGGATGAAATCGGAGTCCGAGCGCTTGCAAGCCATCATTTCGTTCTTCGAAACCATCTTGCCCACGATGCGCCGCACCGTGCACGTACGCCGCAAAGCCGGCGGCAACGGGCACGCGGGATAAGATTGGAGGGGCGTATAATCGGGACCAGAAAGCTGTTCTCCCTGGGGGTTTTTTAATCATGAGTCTTCCACGGACGCTCGGCGAGTTACGCCACAGTCCATTTTCCGAAGAACAACTGCGAAACCGGCGCGTGAAGGACGAATTGCGCGACAACCTGATGGCGAAACTTCGCCAGGGGGGACCGATATTTTCCGGAATCGTCGGCTATGACGATACCGTCGTGCCGCAGATCATCAATGCCATTCTTTCGCGTCATAACTTTATTTTGCTGGGACTTCGCGGCCAGGCCAAGAGCCGCATCTTGCGAGCTCTGACCACGTTGCTGGATGCCCAGACGCCATACATCGCAGGTTGTGAGATTCACGACAATCCCTACTCGCCCATCTGCCGCCGCTGCCGGGACGAGGTTGCGAAGCACGGCGACACCACGCCAATCGCGTATCTCACGCAGGAAGAACGCTACGTAGAAAAGCTGGCCACGCCCGATGTAACCATTGCCGACCTGATCGGGGATATCGATCCCATCAAAGCGGCACGGGGCGGCCACGAACTCGGCAGCGAGATGACCGTCCATTACGGGCTGCTGCCACGGGCCAATCGCGGTATCTTCGCCATCAACGAATTGCCCGACCTCGCCGGAAAGATTCAGGTCGGTCTGTTCAACATCATGCAGGAAGGCGATGTGCAGATTAAGGGTTATCCGATCCTCCTGCCGCTCGACGTCGCGCTCGTATTCAGTGCCAACCCGGAGGACTACACTGCTCGCGGCAAAATCATTACGCCGCTGAAGGACCGCATTGGCTCCGAGATTCGTACTCATTACCCAACTTCGATTGAAGAGGGCATTGCTATCACCACGCAAGAAGCGTGGACGAATCGTGATGGATACAAGCTCCACATTCCGAAATATGTGCAGGAGGTCATCGAGCGAATTGCCTTTGCCGCCCGCGAGGACAAGAAGGTTGACAAGCGCTCTGGAGTAAGCCAGCGTCTGCCCATTTCGTGCATGGAAAATGTGATCTCAAACGCCGAGCGCCGCGCCATCCGACATAGCGAGAAACTGGTAGTGCCGCGCATAGGGGACGTTTATGCGGCCATGCCCGCGATTACCGGCAAGCTCGAGCTGGAGTACGAAGGCGAGATGAAAGGCGCGGATCATGTAAGTCGAGAACTGATCCGAACCGCCATCGCCAAGACCTACGATGGATATTTTAAGGGCACGGACATGAACCAGATCGTGCAGTGGTTCGACCTCGGCGGCGAGATCCAATTGGCCGATACGGCCGGTGCGGGCGAGGCCCTGCAATCGCTGCGCGGTATTCAAGGTCTAATGGAGAAGTTGGTCAAGCTGAACGTGGGACCGAAGGAGAACCCGGAGTCGCAAGTGTCGGCGGCAGAATTTGTGCTCGAAGGTCTACACGCGCACAAACGCATCGGACGGAATGAAGAGCGTCTGTTCACCGCCGGAGAAAAGCCGCAGAAAGTCGCGGAAAAGCCATTCGAGCGGGAAGATCCGCCGTTCCGCGGCAGAAGGCCGTTTAATTAGCTATTTGGTCGTTCGTCGTTGGCCGCGGCTCGGACCTGGTGTCCTTTGCGTACCTTCGTTTCCTTTGTGGTTAAGGTTTTTAAGGCGTCAACCACAAAGGACACGAAGGTACACAAGGAAATGCCAACGACCAACGACGAATGACCAACGACTGCTTTTATGAAACGCATTCGCTATTCAAAATACGTTCCCGACCCCGCCGGCGAAATGAGCATGGAAGACCTGCTCAGCGCGCTCTCCGATTACCTGCTGCAGAGCGGATTCCAGAATTACCTGTATGACGATTTCGGGGATGGCGAGCAGACGCTCGACGATCTGCGCCACGCGATTGAGCAAGCATTGCTCGACAGCAACTTGCTGGATGAACAGATGCGTCAGCAACTCCAGCAAATGCAGATGGAAGGCACGCTGGATGAATTCATCGAGCAATTGATTCAGCGCATGCAGCAAGAGGATTACATCAGCATCGATCAGCCCCACGATCCTTCGCGGCAATCGAGTGCGGGCGGCCAAGTGGGCGAGGCGCAACAGCAGGTGAAGTTCGAAATCACCGACAAGAGCCTGGATTTCCTTGGTTTTAAGACCTTGCGTGATCTGATGGGATCGTTGGGAAAATCAAGCTTCGGACGCCACGACACCCGCGACTTGGCCACCGGCATCGAGGCCAGCGGCGCATCGAGACAGTATGAGTTCGGCGACACGTTGAATCTCGACATTACCGCAACACTCTCCAGCGCCATCCAGCGCGAAGGCCTGAAGCTGCCGCTGAATATCGAATATTCCGACCTGCAGGTGCACCAGTGCGAATACCAGTCGTCGTGCGCGACCGTGCTCATGCTCGACTGCTCGCACTCCATGATTCTTTACGGAGAAGATCGCTTCACCCCGGCGAAGAAAGTAGCGATGGCGCTATCGCATCTGATTCGCACGCAGTATCCGGGTGATTCTTTGTCTTTGATTCTGTTTCATGATTCGGCAGAAGAGGTGCCGTTATCGCAATTGGCACGCGTGAAAGTAGGTCCGTATTACACCAACACTCGCGAGGGTCTGCGGCTAGCGCAGCGGATTCTGCAGCGTCAACGCAAAGACATGAAGCAGATTGTGATGGTCACCGACGGCAAGCCGTCCGCGCTCACGCTCGAAGACGGACGCATCTACAAGAACGCCTTCGGCCTCGATCCGCTCGTTGTGAGCCAGACGCTGGAAGAAGTTTCCAAGTGCAAGCGCGCCGGCGTCATGATTAATACGTTCATGCTGGCGTCAGATTACGGTCTGGTGCAGTTCGTCCAGAAGGTCACGGAAATGTGCCGCGGCAAAGCCTACTTCACCACGCCATACACGCTAGGCCAATATCTTCTAATGGATTACATGTCGCGGAAGACCAAGACAATCCACTGAGTGTACCGGACTCAGATCGAGCCTTCCGCCTTCTTCACCGCCAGTTCTGCGCCCTGGAATCCGATCTTGCTGTGCGTCCCGTCGCAAAACGGTTTGTTGACTGATCCGCCACAACGGCAGAGCGAAAAGGCCGGTTTGCCAGTTAGGTCATACGGGGTACCGTTGACGTCTACCAACTCGATTGAACCTTCAGGAGCTTCTACGCGATAGGGGCCGTTAGGTCGGACGGTGATTTTGACTGTAGCCATGAGACCTCCGTTTGAGATTGTGTTTGACTTATGAAGATACCAGCTTCTAGCTCTAGGGTTCTATGGAAGCATGTCACGGATGGGCGCAGTCCTGAAACGAAGAGCTAGAAGCTAGAAGCTTTTTCACGCCACTGCCAGCCTGGCTCCGATCAAACTGTGATAAAGCCGCACATACTCGTCGATCATGCGCTTGGCGGTGAAGCATTCGCGCGCGCGTTGATAAGCACGAGTTGCGTAGCCGCGGCATAAGTCTCGATGCTCGTGCAATCGTCGAATTACATCCGCCAGGCTCTCCGCATCATTGGCTTGAAAGTAGATCGCAGCATCACCCCAAATCTCGCGGAAAGGGGGAATGTCGTTCGCCACGATAGCGCATCGGGAGAACGCGGCTTCGAGTGGCGCCATTCCAAACGCTTCGTATCGCGAGGTGGCCGCGTAAATGGAAGCGCGGCTGTACAGGGTGCGGAGTTGGGCCTGCGTCTGCGGTCCTTTTATGGCCACGCAGACTTGATCGATTGCCAGTTTGACGTCGGTGCGGATCGGAATCTCGGAATCGGCAACCGGCGCCTCGGAGCCCACGATGCACACCGGCAGCGGGTGCGAGTGTTGAGTCAACAAGCTCACTTGCTTGCTCGCATCGCTCAATCGTCCCACCGCCAGCACGGAATCGTCCTTGCTCACGTATGGATTAAAAGAGACCGGATTGCGGCCGTTATAGATCACCGAATCGTGCCTGGGGCGCGTGTAGCAGGCGCGAATCGCATCCAGCATCCACACGGATGGAGCGACTACTGCGCTGGCGTGCCACAAGCCGCGCGTGACCGCCTCCCGGTACCAGCGCATCCAGCGACCTTCCCTGGGTTCGTGGCCATGCACTTCTTTCCACCAACTGATCAAATCGCCGTGAGCAACGACCACGCGAGGAGTATCGACGGCAAGACTTCCATAACATAACTGGTTCAGGTGCAGCAGGTCGGGCTTGAGCTCTTTGACAAGCGCCGCAAGATACGCGGAAGAATCTTTGAGATCCTGTTCGGCTTCCTGCATCCAGTCCAGACGAAATGCGGTTGGACGATATTCCAGACCCTCTAGATCATCCATCCATGAAATTTGGTGCGGCAGTGGAATATCGCCGAGGCTGACCAGCGTGACTCGTACGCCACGGCTCACCAGGCCCGAAACCAGTTCTTGAGTGTAAGTCCACACCCCGCTCAACGTATCGGTGGTCACAAGAACATGCACGGGCGTCTCCAATGTAGGCGCGGGCGTCCGCGCCTGGTCGCGACCCATTCTATTTCGGAATGGTCGCGGATTGAAGCCTTTCTTTTGAGGTCGCGATTCCGCGAGAGTGCAAGATTTTGCAACCCGCCCGCAACCGATGAGTCGCAACGCTCAAGTTACAATGAATCCATGCTCCGCCTGATGTGCATCACCGCTCATCCTGACGACGAGGCTGGGGGCTTTGGTGGCTCACTTCGTCTTTACGGTGATCGTGGCGTAGAGACCTGCGTAGTCTGCCTCACGCCCGGGCAGGCCGCGAGCCATCGTGGTGGGGCAGCAAGCGACCAGGAATTAGCGGCTGTGCGGCGGAAGGAATTTGCGGCAGCTTGTGAAATCCTGAAAGTTTCCCATGGGATTGTGCTGGACTATCCCGACGGTCAACTCCACCGCCAGGATCTCTACAAAGTGGTCTGCGAATTAACCCTCCACGTTCGCCGATTCCGGCCGCACGTGGTGATCACCTTTGGTCCGGACGGGTCCGTTACCGGCCACACCGATCATTCCATGGCTTCAGTTTTCGCCACGCTGGCGTTTCACTGGGCCGGACGCAGCAACCGGTATCCCGACCAGATCAGCGGCGAAATAACTCCGCACCGGGCCCAGAAGCTCTACTACAGCACCACGAACTTCACCCTGCCCGACCGCCAACCGGTTACGCTGCCCCCGGCCACCGCGATCATTGAGATTGGCGACTACCTCGAGACCAAGATTGCCGCATTCAAGGCTCACACCAGTCAGGCGCCCCTGTGGTCTCTGTTCGAATCGCATGTTCGACAACGCGGACGTCAGGAGAGGTTCCATCTCGTCGCGAGAGTGACTCCGGGATTGATTGAGCAGGAGACGGATTTGTTCGCGGGAATTGCTGATGACTTGTAGCGCCGGCGTACCCGCGCAGAGGGAAGACGCCCAGCAGGCCCTACCGTCCCCGTAGTTCGCGCAAGACCTGCAGTAACGAACTATGCGCAAAAGGCGCGGGCGCCAAGGTAAGAATCAGCATGACCAGACCGAACCCAGCAATCCAGCGGCGGACGCCCGTCACTCCCGGCCATTCCGCGACCATGGGATGACGCATGCCGCTGATCCTCAGGAGAATTGCCCAGATCAGCCACCCCGCCCAGAAATAAAGTGCCATCGGAAGAAGCGCAAGAATAGTCAATCGCGAAACTGTCTTGTGCGCGCGCGGAGCGAGTGAGAAGACGATGTGTCCGCCATCGAGTTGGCCACCCGGCAAAAGATTGAGCGCCGTTGCGAACATTCCCACCCAAGCCGCAATCGCAGTGGGATGAAAATAAATTGAGCGCAACGCAGACGAGCCAGTCTTCAGTTGTTCAAGCGGAAGAACGTACCAGGCCAAGCGAAAAATCAGCGGATATCCCAGTTGAATGTCGGGGCTTGCCATCGCCGGAGACATCGTCTTAGAGAGTGGCATGGCAAGTATCAGCACCGTTACGGCCACGACGAATCCCGCGATTGGTCCGGCAATTCCAATGTCAAATAGAGCGGTACGGGAGCGAATCGGAGAACGGATGCGGATGAATGCGCCGAGTGTACCGATTAACGTTGGCGCGGGAATGAAAAAGGGTAACGTCGCATTCACGCCGTAGTAGCGGCAGCACAGGTAGTGTCCTATCTCGTGCGCGAGAAGAATGAGCATCAACGTGGACGCGAACGGCACGCCCAGCAGCATCCGCGAGGGTTCAGCCAGAATCCAGCGCAGCGGGAAAAAAGGCACGTCGTCATCATTCAGCGAAAAAGCTGGCTGGTTGTGCTGGAAGTTAAATTCCATGCGCGCACCCACCACGAGGGTAGTGCAGATCGTGGCTAAAAGCAGGGCGATGTGCAGCCAGTAGCGCTGCTTCGGAGGCTGGACGACAAACACTTCGACCGGACGGTAATAATCTGTGGTCGAAGAGGAAGAAACTGGGGGAAGGAATTCAGGCATCAAGATTCCGCAGCTGTCAGGGCTAGAGCAAATGGGGGCGGGAACGCCCGTATCTCCATCGTACGCGAGAAAACGAACTCAGTCGATGGACTGCAACTCCTTGCCCGGCTTGAAGCGCACCGCTTTGCCCGGCGGAATGGAGACCTCGGCGCCGGTACGCGGATTGCGCCCGATGCCGGTTTTGCGCGGCCTCACGTTGAACACGCCGAACCCGCGCAGCTCAATGCGATCGCCCTTGGCGAGCGACCGCTTCATGCTTCCAAAAACGGTTTCTACCGCTAGTTCGGCTTTGGTTTTGGTGATTCCGGTCTTATTGACCACTTCGTTGATGATGTCAAGCTTGATCACAGGTGGCTCCCCCGAGCGATGGAGTCAGTACGACTGCACCAAGTGATTGATGCTAAGGAAGATATGAGAGATTGTCAACCGGAGGTTATCTCATCAGTTAAATGAAGAGAACTGGCTTCAGGGTTCAGGGATAGGCACAAGGCTTTAGGACGAACAGTATCCCAAATAGAATCAAGATCTCAAAACCGGAAGCCTGGAGTCGGAAGCCTAGCGCCTGGGAACTATTTCCGAGCGTTCTCGCCTTCCTTATACATGTACTTGATCGAGGGCTTGTAGATCATCAGGTTGGGCGAACCGTTGCAGTTCACCTTGAGGCAGCTCTTGTCGTACCACTCGATGACGCCATGGATTTCTTCGCCATCGCGGAGCACGATGACCATCGGAGTTCTCGCCTGCATCTGCTTCTGATAATAGAAATTCTCCGCGTTGGTTTGCTCAGGTGGAGGCGCCTTGCGACCACCGCCATTCCGGTCACTGCGATCGTTGCGCTCAAAAGACCGCTCCGGGCGATCGCGACGTTCCGCCACGGGCGCGGACGTATGGTTGTGGTCGGTGCGGTTTAGCGAAGGGCGAATCAGCTTCCGGTTGGCAAAACTCTCGGGTTCGATTGTCCGTTCGTCCGGCATGGAATCAACCGCATCTTTTGTAGCCATAACACCACCTGTTTGACACGCTTTTTTACGCGGGCCACAACCCGGCGCGACTGTGATTGTGGATTGTGAAGGCGTGAACTTTCCACTACCGTAGCACAGGAGCGGCAGAAATGACAATCCTCAACTTGTCGCTGAAATGGGGATCTGGGCCTTCGATAAAAACGAGGTAGGGTAGTAGTTCGCTCGGTGATGTATGTTGTTGCCGCAGGTTTTGCTTCGCAGGAGACGACGCTTTCGAGAGTGCGGGCGCGACCGGATTTGGTGGTATTGTTTTCCACAATTCCGCAATTTTTTTCATCCCTGGGTGGCCGTTCGGAGTGGAACGTGTCATTTCTCATTGCACTCCCGGATGAGTCGTGGTTATCTTATTGGGCGATATTCTTGCTTGCAGGTTAGAGAAGTATATGAAGATATCCCTTAAGTCTTGCTTCCCCCGTCTGATCGCGGTACTGGTCGGGGTTTGTGTTGCAAACGGGGTGGCGGCAGGTGCCGGCAAGTCCCACTACGTGGTTACAAATGACGATGTGCCCCCGGCCCTCAATGCTAGCGCGACCTTCTTTACGGTAGAGACAGACGGCCTACTGATCATGAAAGCAAAAATCCTAACCGGTCGAGGCGGTATCGCGGGGGGGTACTTTGCGGCCAATCGGGTGAGCGTGCTCAACAGTGGGAATGCACAGTGCGTCTACACTTCCCAGGCTCTGACCGGCGAGATCGAGGGAATCGTCGTCAAGACACTCGAAATTGGTGGTCATGCGGTTGGCTCCAGCAAGGACACCGGCGCCTCCAACGGCGTCGGCTTGGCAATGAACGCCAAATACCTGTATGCCAGCTTCACCGACTCAAGCAACATCGGAACTTTTCGAGTGCTGCCGGGCTGCAGCCTAAAGTTTGTTGGCGACATTTCTGTTAAGGGCCTGCAAGGCGGCGTGATCGACGGAATGGCAATCCACGGAACCCTCATGGTTGTCACTTATGGAGACAACTCCATCGAATCCTTCAATATTTCAGGCGGGGAGCCGGTTTCGAACGGCGATGAACAGAATTCCACCGGTTCGCGCACTGGCAATACCTATCCCAGTGGTGTCGATATCACGCAAGATGGGCACTTTGCCATCTTCGGCGATACATCCCCGTTCACGATAGTGGAGGTCTCGGATATTTCCTCCGGGAAGTTGGCCCCGACGGTTGTCTACCACTTGGGAAACGAGCTCAATTCCAGTAACGTACTGCTGAGTCCCGATGAGAGCCTCCTGTACATAAGCAACAATCAATCGGGCACAGTCACCGCTGCTTTTTTTGATAACGGCACGGGTAAACTTTCAAAAGGGTGCGTCTCCCGGCCCCTCAAAGGCTTCGACGCCGACTGGTCCTATGTCGCGTCGTTAGCTCTGGATCAAACGACGGGAACTGGCGGAGTGGTGTATGTGGCCGAGTATGGCGCTCCATCCTCGATCGGCGAGATTAACGTAAAATCGGCAGGCGGGAAGTGCACACTGACGGAATCCTCCCACTCGCCGGTCTCTGACCCAAACAGTCCGGGGTTGTTGTCGATTGGAGCTTTTCCGCCTCGTCCGTTCTAACACCAGACTAGGAGTTGCGTA
>Ga0308309_10001523_pt1 | contig 13791 bp, 14 predicted proteins | sample HubBroMetageWFT5_FD_192491 | JGI IMG/M metagenome (GOLD analysis project Ga0308309, IMG submission 192491) | Warmed and freeze-thawed soil microbial communities from the Hubbard Brook experimental Forest, New Hampshire - Hubbard Brook CCASE Soil... | ecosystem: Environmental > Terrestrial >...
CGAAGCCTTGGCCAGTTTCGCCAAGCGCTTCTTGATTTCCGGCTTCAACCTCATGCTCAATGTCGCGCTTCGTGTGTTCGCCATAAACACATTCTACCATGCCATCCAAAGGGCATCCATAGCGGCGCCGTGCGGATGGATGGTCCGCACATCCGTTTTCCATGCGGCGCTCCTGACTTTTCCACACATTTCCACAGTCTCACAAAACCGTCTCAATCCCGCCAACTGACTCAGACCTCTCGACTTCCGCGACTCTCGTTCGAATCCGTCGCCCCCCCGTTCGAATAAGCACTCAGTAAATGGATGTTTCTATTGACAACTGGTAACGTCTGTGCTACCATGCTTCATGTTTCGCTCGCGCTACCTCTTCTCTGCGTTTAGCCTCACCGGTTTTCTCTCGTTCAACGCTCAACTGTCGACGCTCGACCTCCCCTCTTCCCCAAAGAGTCCGCATCAATATCATTCCATTCCACTTAGCCATCCTTTGTTTTCATACTCTTACGCACTCTTTTGCACTGCGCAAATTGCTAACACTCGTATTATCAGTTGCTTGCGCACTCTCTGTGCAAAACACCGGGGGTGGAGTATCCCCCTCTCGCCTCTTGGTGCTCGACGCTTCCGACCCGTCGCCCCTTCCCTACTACTTACTCCTCACTACCCACCACTCACCGCCCGCTGTACACTGTACTCCGCCTCCACCAAGCAACCTCTTCGGAGCACAGCCCCATGCCTGACGAAAAAAAGCCAGCGCCCTCTCCGCTCGCCAGCGTCTTCGCGTCAGCACCGGCACAAGCAAAGGACGCGGCACGCGACCCGCGCTTGGACGCTCAAATCGACGCGCTACTCGCAGGCCGCCACGCCGATCCATTCGCTCTGCTCGGTCCGCATCCCGCCGGCAACGGCTGGGTGGTTCGCTTCTTTCGCCCCGGCGCTGCAGACGCCAGCGTGCTCCTGCAAGGTGCATCCGAGCCCATCCCAGCCCGCAGGCTGCGCCCGGAAGGCTTCTTTGAAGCCACACTCCCGGGTTCCCAGCAAAGCGCGCCAGCTCCCGCCTCCTATCGCATTCGCTTTCGCACCGGCCACAGCGAAACCGTCGAAACTTTTGACACCTACGCCTTCCCCTATCTTCTCAGTGAGTTCGATCTTCATCTCATGGGCGAAGGCCGCCACTACGACACCTACGATAAACTCGGCGCTCATCTCAAAACGCTCGAAGGCGTCCGCGGCGCCCACTTCGCCGTCTGGGCGCCGAGCGCCAAGCGCGTCAGCATTGTCGGCGACTTCAACAGCTGGGATGGCCGCGTCAATCCCATGCGTGCGCGCGGCTCGTCCGGTATCTGGGAACTTTTCGTTCCCGAGCTCGGCGAAGGCGCCGTCTACAAATACGAAGTTATCGGTGCAAACGGCGCGATGCTACCCCTCAAAGCCGATCCCTACGCTTTCCGCGCCGAACTGCGCCCCAACACCGGCTCCGTTGTCGTCGATCTCGACTCGCACGTATGGACCGACCATAAGTGGATCGCCGATCGTTCACAAAAAAATTGGCTCGAATCCCCCATCTCCGTCTACGAAGTTCACCTCGGCTCCTGGCGCCGCGTCCCCGAGGATGGCAATCGCTGGCTCACCTACCGTGAACTCGGCGATCAGCTCATTCCCTACGTTAAAGATCTTGGCTACACGCACATCGAACTGCTTCCCATCATGGAACACCCCTTCGACGGCTCCTGGGGCTACCAAACCATTGGCTATTTCGCCGCCACCAGCCGCTACGGCTCTCCCGCGGAATTTATGGAGTTTGTGGATCGTTGCCACCACGCAGGCATCGGCGTCTTTCTGGACTGGACTCCCGCGCATTTCCCGCGCGACACGTTCGGCCTCGCGGAGTTCGATGGCACGCACCTTTACGAACATTCCGACCCGCGCCAGGGCACGCATCCGGACTGGGGCACGCTCGTCTACAACTACGGCCGCAACGAAGTTCAGAACTACCTCATCTCCAACGCGTTATTCTGGCTCGACAAATATCACATCGATGGCCTGCGCGTGGACGCCGTCGCCTCCATGCTCTATCTCGACTATTCCCGCAAAGCCGGCGAGTGGATCCCCAACGAATTCGGCGGCCGCGAGAATCTTCATGCCATCTCGTTTCTCAAGCGCATGAACGAAGTTGCCCACGGCCGCTTCCCCGGCATTCTCACCATCGCCGAAGAATCCACGTCCTGGCCCAGCGTAACCCGGCCCACGTACCTGGGCGGACTCGGCTTCAGCCTGAAATGGAACATGGGCTGGATGAACGACACGCTGAAATATTTTTCCGCGAATCCCGTCCACCGCAAATACGAACACAACAAGCTGACGTTCTCGATGCTCTATGCCTTCTCCGAGAATTTCATGCTGCCCTTCTCGCACGATGAAGTCGTCCACGGAAAAAATTCTCTCCTCCACAAAATGCCCGGCGACTTGTGGCAGCAGTTTGCAAACCTTCGTCTCCTGCTTGCCTATCAATGCGCCCACCCCGGAAAGAAACTCCTCTTCATGGGCCAGGAACTCGCGCAGCGCGGCGAGTGGTACGAAGCCAGCAGCCTCGACTGGCACTTGCTCCAATACGATTCGCACAAAGGCGTCCAAAGTCTTGTCCGCGATCTGAACAAGCTGCTCGCCGCGCAGCCCGCTCTTCACGAAGTCGATTTCAACTGGCAGGGTTTCGAGTGGATTGACGCCAACGACGCGGACAACAGCGTCTTCGCTTTCGCCCGCCACGGCAAAAAGCCCGAAGATTTGCTAATCGTCATTCTCAACGCCACGCCAGTCGTCCGCGAAGGCTACCGGGTCGGCGTCCCCCAAGCGGGCTTCTACGAAGAAATCCTCAATACCGATGCCTCCGGTTACGGCGGCTCGAATGTCGGCAATCTCGGCGGTCAAAATGCCTCAAACCAACCGTCCCAAGGCCGCGCGAACTCCCTCTGCCTAACCCTTCCGCCTCTAGCCACCATCTTCCTGAAATGGCGGCCCAAGTAGCCAACCATGTCTTCGCGATCGGCAGGTCTTGTCCGTTGTAAGGGCACGGCACGCCCTGCCCCTCTTAAGCAAGTCGCCAGCCTGCGCAGTTTGCGAGCAAACGCAAAAAATCAGGAAACATTTTTGGGCCGAGCCTCGTATGTCTATGCAAATGCCTAAAGGAGGCATCCCGCTATGACCCACCGCACCCGGCACCTCTTCCCCGTAATAGCCTTTCTGGCTGCCGCTTTCCTCTTCGCCCCTCTAGGTACGAAAGCGCAAACAAGCTCTGCCCAATCAAGCACATCCGCCCATGGAGACCGCTGGCTGCACGTGCGGGTCATTAGCACCAACTCCAAAGGCGAGACCGTTCGCGTCAATGTCCCCCTCGAGCTGGCGGAAAAGGTTCTGCCGGCCATCGACCACGACCGCCTCCACAACGGCAAAGTTCGCATCGGCTGCATGGATTGCGATGGCGTGGACGTCCGGACAATATTTGAAGCAGTGCGCAATTCCAAAGACGGCGAATTCGTGACAGTGCAGAGCAACGATGCAGACGTCAGCGTCATGAAAAAGGAAGGGATGTTGTTCGTTCACGTTCACGAAAAGGACAAACCGAAGCATTCGCAGGTAGAAGTTAAGGTTCCCATGAAGGTTGTCGAAGCACTGCTCTCTGGCTCCAAAGACGAGCTGGACATTGTGGCTGGGCTGCATGCGCTTGCAGGGCAAGGGGACGTCGAACTGGTTTCCGTGAAGGATGACGAGAACACGATTCGCGTCTGGCTGGATTCCAAGAACGTCACGACGGACTAAGCAGAAAACGCCGTATCAAGCTCCGGGACGTCTCACGCAGGAAGCGGGAGACGGGAAAGGATAAGTAACATGGTACTGCTCGCGAAAATCGCTCTGGGTTTTGGGGCCACAGTGGTACTGGCGGGTGCTTATACCTTTCGCGAAGGGCTGCTGCGCGTGGATGTCGACGAGAGCCGCGGCCAAGGACACCACGTGCACGTCTGGGTTCCTGCGGCAATCGTTCCGATGGCGATACACTTCGTCCCCGGGGACAGGATGCGCGAGGCCGGAGAACGGTCGGCCAAGTTCATGCCCCTGGTGCACGCCGTAGCAAAAGAGCTTCAAAGGTATCCCGAAGCCGAGCTTGTCGAAGTCCACGACGGTCCTCAGTACGTCCGTGTCCGCACGCATAACGGCAATTTGCTGATCGATGCGGAAGAGCCCGGTCAAACTGTGCATGTGTCCTGCCCGCTCGCCACTATCGATGATGTTTCCCGCGAGCTTGCCGCCTTCGCGCCCGCATCCTGAATTGGGATTGTCTCGAAACAGGAAGATTTATTCGTAGGCGAGCGCGACTACTGGATCGTAACTCGCCGCGCGCAGCGCCGGATACATCGCGCCGATTGCAGCACCAGCCAGAGCCAACAAAGCCGCTGAAAGAACCCATTGCGGCGTGATCAAAATCATAAGGCTGGGGTTCGTCTCCTTCATGATGGCCTGGAACGCAAACGTGAGCACAATTCCCAGCGCGTTTCCCAATATTGTAAGTAAGAGCGTCTCTCCGAGAAGCATGCGCATGATCCCCAGGCGCGAGAGGCCCAGAGCCTTGAGGATTCCAATCTCGCGAGTGCGTTCCATCACCATGGTGTGCATGTTGAGGAGCACGACGAGAAAGCTGATGACCAGGCCGAGGCCAACCATGGTGCGCGTAAATGGCCTCAATTGAGGAAGATTGGAAGAGCTCATGAGAGTGACGTATTCCGACATGGAACGCACGCGATCGAGCGGAGTGAGCTTTATAATTTGCGCTCGAGTGCCTTCCGTGTCGCCTTTGCTGCGGACGTAAAACATAGAGACGCGTTTTTCCGCACCGGCGATCTCCTGCGCGGCTTTCAAGGGGATAAAATAGCGAGCGCCTTTGCCGTGGGCGACGATTCCGCAGATCGTAAATGAATGATTCAAAAGAGATATTTCCTGTCCGACTTTGAGGTGCTTGGTTTGGGCGATGATGTCATCGGCGATGGCTTCGTCGGGAGATTCGAATGGGCGCCCTGAGCGAAATAGGAACCCGCGGCTGAGGGCGTTGAAACGCTTGTAATCGATGCCATAAATGAGGGTCAAGTTCTTTGGTTCCGTGAGGATGAGCGTGGGGGCCACCTCGTCGACGCCGGGCAATGCGGCAATTTTGTCGGCTAAAGATTCCTGCATGACGGCGCTGGAGAAAGCAAAGAAAATAGAAGAGTTGGGGGGCTGGACAAGAAGATCGGCGCCGACACCCTCGACGCGTTTTCCCCACTCGGAAATAATTCCCGAAGTGAATCCCACAATGAGCAGAACCAAAATGACCTGGATGGCGATGGCGATTACGCTGAGAAAGCTACGTAGCGGGCGCGCAACGATGTTGCCCCAGAGCATTTGAAAGAGAGAGAAAGTTCCGTCGAATGTGTCGTTCATCAGAAGAGTCACTGTAGCATCCGCGTTTGGTTCTGGTCAAAATTCGGTGAGTTGCGGCAGGCAAGAGTTGTGCCGAACTCGACAAGAAATATTTCTGCAGGATTAAGTTTTCAACACAAGTGTTGATAAGTGTGTGGAAAATTGGCTCGCACTCCCGACTAAGTTCACTTTCTTCAACGGCCTGCTCCGGTTTGCACAATTTCAGTGCAACTATTTTTTTTGAAGGCGGCATTTTTCTACCGCGCTGGAGCAGGTGCAAAACGTGTAAAATCAGAATGCTGCGAGAGTTGAACAAGACAATTTTTGCGGAGCTACAGCGATTGCTGCAAATTTTTCACTGTTCGAAACAGATTAGTACCACTTCGGCGGTCTTTCGAGGCGGATTTTGATGACCTGGTGAGGATCGGTGATGTCGTACCAGCGACCGTACGTCTTCCAACCTTCGGCAATAATCTGAACGAGAGCACGGCCGAGAGGAGCTTCCGCGACATGGGCGACGCCTTCGCGGTTGGTTTTGACGTTTAATTCCAATTTCTTGTCTTTCCTAATGACATGCTCTTCGACGTACTTGACGTAGACGCTGGCATTTTCGACGGGAACGGCTTTGTCGCCGCCGGTGACTTCAATTGTCAAGCGGTTAGACTCAGGAGTTTGCGCCGGCGCTTTAGGCTGAGGAGCAGAAGGCTCCTGAGCCGAGAGAACAAACGCGACACAGAACAAGAGTGTGAAGACAAGACCACCCAATTTAGGCCAGGAAAATATCATGTTCCGGTGGACCCCATCCTCCACGGAAATACGCTACGGCGTCAAGTTACTCCGCTCTGGTCTAAGATGCAAACGAGTCTTTGGATGCTGCTCGGCTAATTCGGCCTTTGCGGAGGCGAAGCGATGTATTCCAGGCTACAACTCGGCGAGGCCTATTTGACTCACTGGTTATGGTCCTGTAAGTTCGGAAGAATCTGCCCTGCAGGTAATCGAAGCCGCAAGCGCAGCGATGGGCCCCTAGTCCCGAAACTTCCACATCACAGGGGAAGAAAAGCAGACTCGCCGTGCTGCAAGAGGTTCGACGCGCAGGGATGAGGCTAAGCGACGCAAGAGGAGATCACCATGGGATTTGCCACGAACGCGATTCACGTAGGCCAGGAGCCAGATGCCGCCACGGGAGCGATCGTTGCGCCGATCTATCAGACCTCGACGTACGTATACGAGGAACTTGGCAAGAACAAGGGTTACGACTATGCGCGGACGAACCATCCGAACCGCAAAGCGCTGGAGCGCACTGTGGCGAAACTGGAAGGCGGCCATAGCGCTTATGTGTTCACTTCCGGAATGGCAGCCATAGACGCAGTGTTCCGTCTTTACCGGCCTGGCGACCACATTGTGCTGTCCGAAGCGGTGTATGGGGGTGTGTATCGCCTGTCGACGCAGCTTCTGGTGCACTTCGGTTTGGAATTCAGTTTCGTCGATACCTCGATTCCCGCGTGCGTGCTGGCGGCGCTGCGGCCAAACACCAAGCTGATCTATATCGAGACGCCTACGAATCCGACGATGCGCGTCACAGACATTGGAGCCATTGCGAAGCTAGCCAGCGAGCGGAATGTTGCCCTGGCGGTCGACAACACGTTTCTGAGCCCTTACTTGCAGCGGCCTATCGAGTTGGGCGCGCAGATTGTCGTGCACTCGATGACGAAGTACTTGAACGGGCATAGCGATTCGACCGGAGGAGCCGTGGTGCTGACGCGGCCAGAGGATGCGGAGAAGATTTATTTTATTCAGCGCTCGGCAGGTGCTGGGCTGGCGCCTATGGACTGCTTTCTGATTTCGCGCGGGATCAAGACACTGGCGATCCGGATGCTCCAGCACAACGCTAATGGAATAACCGTGGCGCGGCACCTAGACGCGCACCCAAAGGTTCGCAAGACGTATTACCCGGGTTTGCCGACGCACCCGCAGCATGAGATTGCGCGACGTCAGCAAAAAGGGCCGGGAGCGATGCTGGCGATTGATTTGGGTTCGCTCGAAGCGGCGCGGCGGTTTTTGAATCAGTTGAAGCTTTGCTCGCTGGCGGAGAGTTTGGGCGGGGTGGAGACGCTTGTTTCGTTGCCCGCACAGATGACGCATGCGTCGATGCCGAAGGAAGTGCAGGAACGGATTGGGATTACGGAAGGGTTGGTTAGGATTTCGGTGGGAATCGAGGATGTGGAAGATATTATGGCGGATTTGGATCAGGCGTTGTTGTACGTGTAGAGAGACGGGCACGGCGTGCCGTGCCCCTACGTCCGTTTTGGCTTAAGTGACTTGTCTCAGACAGTTGGTTTCGTTAGCATCGCCTTATGAACTACCGCTTCTCTGCCCTCATCACTAAGGAAGACGATTGGTATGTCGCGCGCTGCCCCGAGTTGAGCGTCACTTCGCAAGGGAAAGATGTGGAATCCGCACGCGCCAATTTGCGCGAGGCCATCGAGCTCTATCTGGAAACTTGGGGTGCTCCCGATGGCAGGCCCAAATTGCCGAGCGTATCCGGCGAGCGCGTTGCCGAATTTCTTGAATTTCTGTAACAGTGCGTTTGATGGACTACGTGTTTTCGTCGAGCCAATCGAGATAGGCTTTCAAACCAGCGACGATGGGCAGGGCGATGAATTCCGGGTTTTCGTAGCTGTGGAGGCGTTTTACTTCCCTTTCGAGGCCGCCTATTTTTCTCGCCGTGGTTTTGATTAAGAGCAAGAGCTCGCGGGCTTTTTCTACCTTGCCATTCCAGCGAAAGTGGGATTCGACGGGACTGCGGAGGATATTGACGCAGGCGGCGAGGCGTTTCTCGACGACGCTGCGGGCGATGAGTTTTGCCTGGATGTGGTTGGCGCAGGTGACTAGCACGAGCCGATAATTCTCGCTGGACTTCATGCGGCGGTCTCCAATCAGTGAATTCAGTCCTTGTCGCAGCTAGGGCGGGGCAAGCCCCGCCCCTACAGGGGTGGGCTTTGCTCCACCCATGTAGGAGTGCTTCCGTATTGGAAAAACTGGGAATAGAATACGACGGTATGAGCGCTTCTCCCATGATGAACGCATCGCCCATCAAATTCGGCACGTCCGGATGGCGGGGGTTGATTGCCGACGATTTTACGTTTGCGAACGTGCGGCTGGCGGTGACAGCCATCGCGGAGCACGTGAATAGCAAGACGAAGAACCCGACGATTCTGGTCGGGTACGATACGCGATTTTATTCGGAGGAGTTTTCGCAGCTTGCAGTAGCGATTCTGCAGCAGCACAAGATTCGAACGTTGCTTTGCGAGACGTTTACGCCCACGCCCGCTGTCGCTTACGAAATTCAGCGGTCGAAGCTCGATGGAGCGATCAATTTCACAGCTAGCCATAATCCCGCGCAATATCATGGGTTGAAATTTTCATCGGCGGATGCGGGCCCGGCGCTGCCGGAAGTGACCAAGGATATTGAGGCGCGCGTGGCGAGAATCATCGCAAAGGATGGGGCTTACCCTACTTCGCCAGCTGTGCCTTCCGGCGGAGTGAAGACGGAGACAGTGAATCTTCGCGATAATTATTTGAAACGGCTGGGTGAGTTGGTGCGATTCGAAACGTTGCGGAAGGCGAAAGTGAAGTTTGTGACGGACGCTTTGCACGGTTGCGGGGCGGGATACCTGGATCGCGCTCTGGCGGAGTACGGAGTTACGGCGCAGGCGATGCGGACGGATCGCGATTGTTTGTTTGATGGGACCGGGCCGGACGTTAGTGAAGAGAATCTGGCGCCGCTGCGTAAGGCGGTACTGGATTCGGGTGCGGCGGCGGGGTTGGCTACTGATGGCGACGCGGACCGCTTTGGAATGATCGATCGCGACGGGACCTGGATTCAGCCGAACCATATTCTGGCGCTGGTCTACGATTACCTCGTAGAGACGCGAGGATGGAAGATGGCTGCGGCGCGGAGTGTGGCGACGTCGCAATTCATTGATGCGGCGGCGAAGGCGCACGGGCAGAAGACATTTCAGACGCCGGTGGGATTCAAATACATCGGGCAACTGATTCGCGAGGACAAGATTGCGCTGGGCGGAGAAGAGAGCGCCGGCTTGACGATTCGCGGGCATGTGCCGGAGAAGGATGGGATCCTGGCGTGCCTGTTGGTGGCGGAGATGATCGCGGCGCGGGGCGCTTCACTGGGCGAGCAGACCCGGCAGCTTTTTAAGAAGGTGGGGAGAGAGTTTTGGCCGGTGCGCGAGAATTTACACCTGACCGACGAACAAAAGGCAAACGCGGTAAAGAAGGTGGCGGTGGACGCTTCGACACTTGTGGGGCGGAAAGTTGTATCGATTGACCGGACGGACGGCGCAAAATTCAGTTTTGAGGATGGTTCGTGGATGCTTTTGCGGTTGTCCGGGACGGAACCACTGTTGCGCTTGTATGTGGAGGCAAATAGCGCAGCGGCTTCCGCGAAGTTGACGAGCGAGGCTACGAAGTGGGTATTGGAAAACTGAAGAAGAAACTGGAGAAGGTCTCGGCCGAAGAAAAGATTCGGTCTCTGATGCGGCAATATGGGCGCGGGCTTTTGGGATTGCTGGTGTTGGTGATGATTGTGCACGACGTTTTTGGGACGCACGGATTTCTGGCGATGCGGCGGACGCAGAACGAGATTAGAAAAGTTAAGGCGGACCTGGAGCAGTTGAGCAAGGAGAATGCGGCTCTGGCACAAGAAGTGAAAGATCTCAATAGTGATCCGCGATTGATTGAGAAAATCGCGCGAGATGATTTGGGTTTGGCGCGGCCGGGCGAGATAATTATCAGGATTCCGCAGGGGCAGCAGTTGGAACAGGGCTCGGGTGTAAAACGCTAGACGGGCGTTTCGATCTGGCTTATTTCCCTTCTAACTTACTTTCCTGTTTTAATTCTTAAAATAAAGATCCATTTTCTTAGGCCGGCTCGTCAGGTCAATGCAGGCGCGGCGGCTAGTTTTTGTGCCTTCGCGCGGCGGTTCTTCCAGTTTGTGCGCAGAAGCGAGAGCAGCAGCATGGCGAGGAAGATGATACAAAGGCCTGCGGTGGCTTGAAGGACACTGCATTGACGTTTCGGTAGGATCGAGAAGCGGCCGTAGACAAATTCGATGTGCACCCAGTAAACGAGGAGGGAGGTTTTGCCAAGCTGGATGATGGGGCTGAATCCCATTTGGGCCAGGCCCCAGCGGCACCAGGCGTAGACGCAGAACAGAATGATTAGCAGAATGCCGCAGCGCATCAGGAAGAAATTTGGGCTGGTGTGCCAGTAGTCGTAGACGGAATAGAGTTGGATGGGGGAAGCGTCGACCTTTAGGGAAAGGAGACAGGCAAGAATGCCTGTCCCACCCAGGGTTGCAAAAATGAGAGCTTCGTAGCGCTTGGCGGTATTTGTGAAGAGGAAGAAGCCGATGGCTAGTCCGACAAACGCGAAGGCCGACCAGGGGAAAATGGGGAAGAGCCACGGTTGGGGGTTTCCGAAAATGTGTACGCCGTTGATGTAGGACTCGAGAGGCCAGGGCAAATGGCGGGGGCGGTGGGTGGTCCAAAGGAGCGGCGTGGCCATCGCGACGAGTGTTGCGGCGAGAAGGGCGGCGAAGATGCCGCGGATTCGCGAAGTTGCGACGCTTTGCGAAAGAGCGGCCGAGTTTGCGGGTGAACGGGCGGCGCTGAGCCAGCAGAGAACGCCCATAAACATCATCGAGAGGCCGAGGATGTTGAGGATGTCCACGCGAAGTAGATCGGTCCAGGGAACCCAGCGGTAACCGAGGGCGTATTCTTGGACGCGGAAAAGCAGGCCGAGGGCAAAAATTTCTGCACCACGACGGATGGTTGTTTTCGCGATTTCGCCCGGAGAAATGCCTTTGTCGCGGAGGCGCTCGGTTACCAGCGCGAAGGAGATGCCGGAAAGAAAGAGGAAGAGCGGGGCGGGGAGCGTTCCGCCGAGTTTTGACCAGACCAGTACACCGGATTTGCGCGCCTCGGGGCTGAGCCAGGAGTCGTAACAGTGCGTTTGAAACATCAGGACGCAGGCGAGGCCCCGCATCCAGTCAATGTAGGAGAGGCGCTTCATGGTTCTTGCTTGACGCAGCAAAAATTCCTTTCATAAGAGCTAGCTAGTTTTGCGCCGCGGTTTGAGTTGGATTTGGGATGCCATTTGACTGCGTTACAATCTTCTCTTTCTTTGAAGGTTAAGAAGCCAAATTGCCAGCGACGCGCCAACTCGGTGTGCTTCCCATGCTCGGCCTGTGGGCGGGGCTGTGTCTTACGGGAACGTTTTATGCCACTTGGCATGGTTATGGCGGCCGCGACTTCGCGGCCACGTTGACGGCTTTTGCGTTCTTCTTTCTGGTGATGCTGCTCTTCGCGGCGCGCGGCGTTGCTGACGGGATTGCGGCGCGCTTCGGTCCCGGCGGAGGCATTGCGTTGGGGGCCGCCGCGTTCCTTGCATACCTGATTTACGGGCTGGGGACAAATACTTTTACGTTTGCGCGGGCTGGCGCCGCGGGATGTCTTGTGTTCGTGCCAATGGCGCTGACAGCGTCGGCGGAGCGGAAGCCGAGCGGGACGTGGCAGGATTTTTTGGCGCTGGCTGGCATTTGGGTGGCTGTGAAGTTTGGGCCGGCGCATTGGCTGTGGCCGTATCCCGGAGAGCGTCTTGCATATGTTTTCACAGTGCTCCTGGCCTTGAACGTTGCGCTGGCTGTGTTCGTTTTGCTGCGGCGAGTGGATGGGATCGGTTACTCGATTGGGTGGGGACGGCATTGGGGATTCTTCGTTCTTGGCAGCTTTGTCGTGTACGCGTGTATTGCTATCCCGCTGGGAACGGCGATGCACTTCATCGCGTTTGCGCCGCAGTGGCATGCTTGGAATTCTCTGCTGTTCACTTCCCTGGGGATTTTCTGTTTTACAGCGTGGCCTGAGGAGTTTCTTTTTCGGGGGTTGTTGCAGAATATGCTGGCCCGGTCGTGTAAGAGCGATTTGGCGGGCTGGTGGACGGCGTCGGTGCTGTTCGGGTTTTCACACATCACGAATCTCGGATTTCCAAATTGGAGATACGTCATCCTGGCGTCGATTGCGGGGATTTTTTACGGATGGACTTGGCGCAAGACGGGGTCGATCTTTGCATCCGCGATTGTGCATGCGCTGGTGGATGTGACTTGGCATTTTCTGTTCCGGGCAGGGTGAGGCAGAGGAAGGCAACGGAGTGTTCGCAGGCAGAACTGAGGCTTGAGGGACTGGTTAAGGAACACGGAGGCCGAGAGCAGAGGCGAGCTTGGTCTGTTTGCTGTCAAACGTATAGAAGGTATCGGCTTTCAGAACCAGAGCGGAAGCGACGTGCAGGACGTCCAAGGCACGATTCCCGAGCTTGGGTGTCTGTGTTCGGGCGATCTGCTTGGCGCGGGCGAAAGCAGCGGCGGGGATTGGGGTGATGCGGATGATACCCGCCTCTACGTCCTTCGAGAACGAGTCGAGAACGGCGTGCTGTTCGCCAATCAAAAACTCCTTTCGGAACACCCTCCAGCTTACAGCGTTTGTAAACTCGAATTCGCCGAAGTCCGTGGTATGGAGTGGAGCTTTGAAGTTGCTCATCCTTGCGGCGGCAACGGTAGAATTCGCATCAGAGACGTAAAGCGAGAAAAGGAAACTAGTATCGGCGTAGACGATCAAAAGCGTTCCCGCTCTGCAGCAAGTTGTTTCGCACCAGAGACTTTCATGCGTTTTTTGCCGAAGATTTTTTTCATGCGGCCGAGGAAATCCGGCATTTCAATGGGGATGACGGGCTCGGGGGGCAGCAGGCGAGCAATGACACGCTTGCGTTTGGTGATTTGGATCTCGTGGCCGTCGCGGAGGAGATCTTCGACCACGGAGAAGCGGTAGCGCAGGTCGCGAACGGAAGCTTTCTTCATGTGATGCATTTTAGCATCACAACTTTCTAAAAACAAGACTGATTCCCCGTTTTGTTGCCCCTCTAAAGGATGCGGTGGGAGAGGATGCGGCAATGTCTAGCCGGCTATGCGACACTCACCGGTCCGGGGGAACAAAGTCGCACTTGGGCGCGTCTGTTGTTTCTAGAGTTTTGGAAGCCTGGAACATAAGTCTGATTCGAACGTACTTAAATGCAGTGGAGGCTCTCGATGGGAACGTTGCGGCAAGATGTGCGGTTCGCGCTGCGGATGATGGGGAAGAACCTGGGGTTTACGACGGCGGCGGTGTTGTGCTTGATGCTGGGGATTGGAGCGACGACGGGGATTTTCACGGTGGTGAACGCCGTGCTGCTTCATCCGCTGCCCTACTCGCATCCCGAGCAACTGGTTCGCGTGTACACGGA
>Ga0308309_10001529_pt1 | contig 13761 bp, 9 predicted proteins | sample HubBroMetageWFT5_FD_192491 | JGI IMG/M metagenome (GOLD analysis project Ga0308309, IMG submission 192491) | Warmed and freeze-thawed soil microbial communities from the Hubbard Brook experimental Forest, New Hampshire - Hubbard Brook CCASE Soil... | ecosystem: Environmental > Terrestrial > Soil...
GAAGCTGTACTTGACGTTTCTACCCTTGAGGCTCCCCGCAAGCCGACCAAGGATGTCGCTGAATACGACCAATTCCTCTAATTCCCTTGTTCCCATGCCGATGCCAGAAGGTTCCCCGCAGTGAATGCAGTTGCTTGCCAGTGCATTTCCAATCCTGCCTAGCTTAGCAAGCGGCACGATATTAGCAGACCCGCACTTAGCGCACTGAATCCGCACAGAGAGAATGTCTTGCGGCGACACGAAACAGGTTTTCTCGAAAGTCACAACGGCTCCTAATTTACAGACGGCTTGTACATCATTCGCTTTCCTTCGGCTCCCTGTATTGCCAGCACCGTGCGCTCTCCGTCATTCATCTTGCGATTGTTCCACAGGAAGTCATACTGCCAGAGATAACGGTGTAGGTATTCACGGCTGATGTTGTGATAGATGCCTACGATGCCGCGCTTCACCAGCGCGTGGCTGCTCTCTGCCGTGTTTACGTGAACGTCGCCACGAGCGTACTCATTCGTGCGATGAGATACGGTCGCATGACCGCCTTCCCAATTCTTTTTGAGTCCTCGATAGGCGGAATATTCATCCGTCATTATCCGAGCGCGGCTGTCTACTTCCTCGCGGATTGCGCCTTGTAGAGTAGCGGCAGTAACATCGGCAACGACGCGACGGCGCAATTCCCCTTGCCGCTGGACAGCGCAAAACACTGGCTGCTTATTGGTAGAACGTCCCGGCCCGCTAACGCCCTTGAAACGCGGCTTACGTGGCCCGATGTACATTTCATCGCATTCCACAATGCCCGTCAGTTGCGGTCTGTACTCATCCGGCGCCATCGCAAACCGGATGCGATTCATTAGGAACAAGGCTGACTTGTAGCTGATCTGGCAATGCCGCTTGAGTTCTAGTGCGGAGACGCCCTTCTTGGACGTGCAGGCACGCCAGAACGCATAGCACCAGTGCCGTAGTTCAATCCGCGATTCCTCATACACTGTGCCAATGCGAACAGTATATTGTTCCTTGCAATCCCGACAGCGCCACAGGAAACGCTTGTTCCGTTCGCCCGTCTTAGCGTCGGCCATTTTGTAGACTTCGACACTGCCGCACTTGACACAGGCAGGAGTGTTGCCCCAACGCTGCTTTTCCAGAAATTCGACAGCTGCTAGTTCGTTGCTGCACGCTAACGGAATCTCTGCTACTGTCGCTGACTTCGCTAGTTGCCGCTTTTTATCTACGTTGTTCATGTTTCTAATTTACTACTTGGCGCAAGTTGTGTCAAGTATACAATCATTCAACATTCGGACTGATGTCATTTCCGCGAATATTGTGGAACACAACGTCCCTGACCCGGCTGCAACCTATAATCAGATTGCTTACGCTACTCGCATTGTGCTCTAGGTATTCCCCGCTGTTGCCTAGAGTCGCCGTAGCAGCCATGTTTAGTACCGAATCAAGCTGAAAGGAAGACTCCTCGGCTTTCTTCATGTCGGACGGGTGAACCCAGTGTAATTTCTCAGTACCGGAATCGAGATAGACCGCATCCGTTGAGCCGCCGCACCATACATTGTCTTTTTTTGCTCTATACATCAGGTAAGCGATTTGCTTCAGAACCATCTGGGGATGCCGTGATTGAGGCGCAGGGTCGAACAATGTGACGGCAAGCGGATCGGTTACCGATGCCCCTACGCCTGCAGCAACGTATCCTTCAGGCTTTGGCAATACGGTGTTAGGCGGTTCACAGAAGTACAACTGAACGCCGAAGCCTTTCAAGATGACCGAAATAATCAGGTGCGTCGTAGGAGCCTGAGCAAACGGTGCATACCATTCTGTCATCGCGTCAGCGATTAACGGTTCAATGTCCCCCCATCCGCGCATAGATACAGGCGAGAGGCGAGAAGCGATTTTTCGCACTAATGTTCGGGCTGCGTTTGCATCGTTAGAGGCATCAGCAATTGCGAACGCTATGTGTACGCCATCATGCTTGAGAATTTTATTTTCTGAAATGGTAGAGCCGTCTTCGTGGCATCTGCGCCTATCGGCGGCAACAATGGCTCCGCCGCCGCACAGCATACCGATAGCTATCGTCATGCTTTTCGGCTTCCTTTCGGGAAGCCGCTTCGGTTTCTTGGATAAAACAGGCAGATGCAGCGGCTTCTTAGATGCGCTAATCATAGCAGCCCCTTGCGTAAAGTACATACTTCCGACGCCTGTTAACAACAACTGAGCTACTGCAGCTTCGCGTACTCCGCTTTGGCTTCTTTCAAAATGGGCGTGTCGGGGTCGGCGTCTTTTCAGAGGGCGAGGAAGTCGCCGAAAAGGAACGATTTCGACTCAGGTTCCTTTGTTAGTGAATGACCATTCTCTTAACCGCGATCCAAGAGTGCTTCCGCTTCTGCCTTCCGGCGCAGACTCACCCAGATTCCTCCTCGTCAGTTAAATTGGATTGCTTTTCCGGCTCTTCCGTATTACAACGCCTGCATGCGGTCTGCGTCCGCCATTTTCGCCTGCCTCGTCGTGTCGATCGGCTCAGCCTTTGGACAAAGTGCTTCTCCCGCCACTGGCACGCTCGACACCGCTCAAGAAGCTGTTATCTTCGACCGGATCGAGAACAAGATCCAATTCGACGAAGATGGCACCGGTCTGCGCGACACCTCTGCCGTAATTCGCATTCAAAGCCAGGCCGGCGTCCAGGCGTTTGGGCAACTCGTTTTCGGCTACTCAGCAGCCACCGAAAGCCTGGAAATCCAGTACGTGCGAGTGCGCAAGCCTGACGGCAGGGTAATCGAGACCCCATCTTCCACAGCTCAGGACTTTGCCCCCGACATCCTCAAGGAAGCTCCCATGTACAGCGACTACCGGCAGCGTCACGTCTCGGTGTCCAGCTTGCAGCCCGGCGACACTCTGGAATATCACACCGTCGTCCGCGTGACCACGCCTTTGGCCCCACATCAATTCTGGTACGAACACGTTTTTCCCAAAGATGCCGTGGTTCGTGAAGACCGGTTGGAAATCGATGTTCCCAGGCACCGCGAAATCAAGCTGAAGAGCCCCAAACAGAAGTATGAGATGCAGGAAGTTGACAATCGCCGTTCTTACGTTTGGGATATCAAGGATTTCATGCCCGAACGTAAACACGAGAACGATCAGGCTGAAGACCTCGACTTCAGTCCTGACGTTCAACTCTCCAGCTTCACCGATTGGAGACAGATTGCCATCTGGTACGGACAACTACAGGGCGACCGGGTCACTGCCGATGACAGTTTGCGTAAGAAAGCCGAAGAGCTTTCCCGCGGCGCAACTACGCCAGCCGAGAAAGCTCGCCGCCTTTACAACTATGTAGCGTTGAACATCCGATATGTCAGCCTGTCGTTCGGCGTCGGCCGTCTCCAGCCCCATGCCGCCTCCGAAGTACTGCAGTACGGCTACGGGGACTGCAAAGACAAGCATACCCTGCTGCAGGCGCTCTTGCGCGCCGAAGGGATTGAGAGCTACCCCGTGCTGATCAACAGTTTTCGAAAGCTCGATCCCGACGTTCCTTCGCCAGCCCAATTCGACCACCTCATCACCGCTGCCAAACTCGGTCACGATTTCACCTGGCTGGACTCTACCGAAGAAGTCGCACCTTACGGTCTCATCGCCTACCAGTTGCGCAACAAGCAGGCACTTCTGGCCTCTCAGGACGCCAATGCAGGTCTAGTTCGTACCTCTGCCGACGCGCCGGTGAAGAACTTTCTCAACATGACACTGGATGGCAGCTTTACCGAGACCGGTGCCTTCGAAGCCAGCCTCGATCTCACCGCGCAGGGAGACAGCGACATGCCCTTGCGCGGCGCCTTTCGCCGTACGTCGCAGGCGGATTGGGTGCAGGTTTTCAGCTACGTGTTGCGGTCCTGGGGTTTGCCCAGCGAGGCATCCGAAATCCACGTCGATCCATCGGAAGACACGTCCAAGCCCTTTCACCTGACCTGCCATCTTCGCCAAGAAAATTATTTCCGCGTGCCCAGTTCCTTCACAGACTTTCGCTTACTACCTCCTATTGGGTTCAGCCGCCTGCCTGGGGTGAATACCAAGAACCCCTCGGAGCCCCTGGATGTCGGGCCAGGTGTGGAGCGCACCTATCGCGCTCACGTGCACTTTCCAGATAACTACACCGTCAGCGTGCCCACCGACGTGAAGATGTCACGTGATTTCGGCGAATATTCCTCCTCCTTTGTGCTCAAGGAGAACGTGCTTGACGCCGAACGCCACTTCGTTCTGAAAGTAAGTGAGCTGCCTGCGGCCCGCCGCTACGATTACGTGTCCTTCCGCAGCGCTACCAGCAGTGAGACTCAACAGCTTCTTTCGTGCAGCATTTCCGCGCCTTCCGGCACTCATGTCGCTTCCGTCAGTCCCAGCACCTCTCCCGCGGAATTGCAAAAGCTGGGCGCAGCCGCGCTCGAACGCCGTGACTTCTCCACCGCTGCTGAGCTCCTAAAACGGGCCGTCGCCAGCGACGCCCAACGCAAGGACGCCTGGGACCAGCTAGGCCAGGCTTACGCCGGGTTGAACCAGCACGACGACGCCGTTGCCGCGTTCCGCAAACAGATTGAGATCAACCCCAACCACAGGAGCGCTCATTGCGATCTCGCTGGCGAACTCCAACATCAGGGCAAGCTAGACGATGCGGTCGCCGCCTACCGGCAGCAGCTTGAGATTTCTTCCTCCGACAAACTCACGCACAAGAACCTCGGCTTGTTGCTGGCACAAATGAAACGCGACGACCAGGCCCGGGTCGAACTCGAAGCCGCCGCTGCCATCCCTCCTGTCGATCAGGAAGTCACTCTGGCTCTCGCCCAGGTGTACGCCCGCACCGGAGACTCGGCTAAGGCCGCCGCGCTTATGAGTGCCGTGACCGGGGCGTCCTCGGCCGCTGGCTCCGACATGTTTGCGGCTGCGTTGCCCGACAACCTCAACCCAGACCAGGCAATCCGCGAGGCCCGCGATACCTTGGACCAGATCGGCGACCACTTCGATTCCGGGGAGTACGATCGCCTGCCTCCGTCTGCCTTTTCAGCGATGAGTCTGGTGGCTCTGTCGTGGTCGCGTATCGGCTGGGCCAAGTTTCTGCAAGGTGAAATGATGGAGTCAATGCAGTTTTTGAATTCTGCTTGGCTGCTTAGCCAGTCCGGGGTCGTCGCCAACCGCTTCGCGCGGATGTGGGAGAAGGAAGGCCAGCGCGACCGAGCCCGGCACATGTTCGCCTTGGCGGCTGCCATAGGCGGTCCCGATGCGGCCTCCTCGCGGGAACAGGCCCGCAGGCTTTCTTCCGGCTCCCAAGCCGCCGATCAGGAAATTTCTCAGGCTTCAGAAGAATTGTTGAAAATGCGCACCGTCAAATTGCCTGCGGATTTGGGTAAGGGCTCCGCCCAGTTTGCGTTGATTTTTGACAGTTCCAGCATGCCCTCGCGTGCGGAGTACTTGAGCGGTGACGTTTCTATGAAGGCAGCGTCAGACAAACTGCGAGAGAAAGAGTTCCCCGTCCGCTTCCCCGATGTCTCGTCAGTGAAAATCGTCCGTCGTGCAACCCTCTCCTGCGATCCCGCTGGTTGCACCGTCGTTCTTGAGCCGCTTGAAAGCCTGTCCAGCCTCGGAGCGGCAACGCCGAGCCACTAGACTCGAAGAGGAGAACGCCGCGGAAAAACCGAGCGCTGAAGAACGGTCGTCGAGTCCGCCAAACGCGCGGTCCGACACCCAGTGGTGTCTTGACTAGCAACGTGCTGTTCTACGTGATTCCGTAAGGGCAAGGTGAGTTTCTGAGCGTTATCGAACGTCAATTGGTGATAAATCTCGGTTACACTCATTGACCGGGTTTTGAGTGTAAACGCCTGTTCTCGACAGTTGAGAATTGCTTCCGTAGACGCTCCCGGTTAACTCACGGCGTTTACCTAGCCGCCACCAACCTGGGCTGAGCGGCGGCTACTTGCGCTTTCACCTTCTGTAGAGTCTGGCGCGTGGCCCGAAGCTCCGATTTCAGATCGCGAATCTCCCGCTGCTGTTCCTTGATGGCGTTCAGCATCGTCCAGATAATCGGATCGTTGTTCACCAGCAGGTAACCTTTGCTGTTTTCTGTCACGGCTTCCGGAATGACTCGCCGCACTTCCTGCGCGACCACTCCGATATGTTCGTCCCCATCGCGAATCCCCATCGCGTTGTCTGGCTTGTAGCGATAACGGACTGGGTGGATCTTCAGAACCTGACTCAGGCCGGAATGGAAACTACCGTTCAGGGTCTTGAGCCGGCCGTCAGAGAACGTACCCCAAGAACCGCCGCCGGGCTTATCGGCACTGCCGTTGACAGTGAGAAGACTATCGGGAGCGATGGTTCCAATTCCCACGTTGCCGCCGTTGAGAATGTTGAGGGCAAATGATTGGCTGGGCACCGAGAAAGACATTCCGAAACCGACTTCCGATTGAATCAGGTTGTTGGTGTCACCCAGAAACAGCCTGGCCGTGTCGCCAAAGTTCTGGAAGTTGTCCAAGCCTCGTATTAACTCATTACCCAAATCGATTTCTAAACTCTCCGTGGGTGCAGTCGTACCGATGCCGACGTTGACGTTGGATGTGCCGCCGTTGACGCCGTTGATGCTGCCCAAGACCAGGGAGTTGCTAACTGTGACCGCGGCCTGAGCGCCGATCGCCGTGGCATTGGTGAGATTAGGGCTGCTGTTCGCCGAGGCGCCCACCGCAGTAATGAAGCTCCCTGTTGTGTTGCCCACCAGCGCATTGTTGCCGATGGCCGTGTTGTTCATGCCGGTAGTGTTGCTGTTGAGTACCGCAAAGCCGAAACCCGTGTTGCCTGCGCCTGTGGTGTTTTGTTGGAGCGCCAAGCCGCCGGTGGCGGTGTTGCCACTGCCGCTGCTGTTGGAGTAGAGTGCAGATTGGCCACTGGCGGTGTTGTTGGTGCCTGTGGTGTTCGAGTACAGCGCGCTGGCGCCCATCGCGGTGTTTTGCCATCCGTCAAACATGGCATCCCCGATATTGGAGTGCAGCGCCTGGTATCCAACACCGGTGTTGAATTGCCCCACGATCGCTGGGTTCCCCGCGAATCCCAGCAACGCATTCCTGTTGGCGACGGACCCGAAGTCAAAAAGGCTGTCGCCCAGATTAAAGCTGGTCGCGGCGTTGACCACGCCATTCACATCCAGGGTGGACTGGGGCGTGGTCGTGCCGATGCCCACTTTGCCAGCGCTGGTGATGCGCATCCACTCGTTCAGTGTCCCATTGTTGGTCAGAAATTTCACAACCTTCCCGTTCGTGTCCGAAGCGAAGAAAGACCCGGTCGCATCCTCCCCAAATCTGGCCGACGAGGCCGAACCGGTGAACTGCACCTCGGCCGTGGTTCCGCTGGTCAGCAGCAGCCGGTTCCCGCTAATGTGCAGCGGCGCCACCGGGCTGCTGGTGCCAATGCCCACATTGGTTCCGTTATCGAAAATGAGCGAATTGCCGAGCGTGGTGCTGTTGGTAAACTTGGCCACATAGTCCGTGGTCCCACTGCCTCCCACCGTAGGGGTAGCGCCCGGCTTTAAACTCGTCTTCGGGTTGGTTCCGACAGTTGTTTGGGTCGTTGCTGAAGAGCCTGAACTACTGGTCGCCCCAGTTTCATTCAGCACGAACGCGGACAGCGGCTTGCCACCCAACGTCTCCGCATCCGCCGCTTTCAATGCATACGGGGTGCTGACCAACAGCACGCGCGGCTGCTCGTCCTGTTCCTGCACTTGCACGCCCAGCCAATGGGCCTCGCCGGAGGCAAAGATGCCCGCCGGTAATCCCTGGCTGGTCGCCGAGCCCAGCAGCACCGTATAGTGCCCAGTCTTGTCCGGCCGCACGTTCTGCGTCTCCATCCACAACGGGGCCCCGCCCTGTTGCTCCCTATAAAGGTAGAACGTGATGCCGACCACACCCGTCAGCGGCTTGCCGTTCACGTCGCTAGCGACGCTAGAGAACTGAATAAATGGAGGCACTTGGGTAGCGGCGGGCTGGTTGCCTGCTGTCTGAGCTGTCAGGGACAGAACCAGCGACAAAAATCCAACTACCACACAACCGATGCGGAGTTTCATGGCAGGTATCTCCTAATGGAACGTCGAACCTAGGTTCCCAGATGGGACCGGATGCTCAAAAGTAAAAAGCCGGTACGGAAATTAGGTTCCGGGCTGTGGAGAAAGAGTATGTGCCCAAAACTAGCGAGAGATTATGTCCGCCGGGTGTCGCTCTGTCAAGCGCCAACACTTGCGATTCGTAGTCGGAGTGCAAAGGCAAGTCAATGAAAGCCGTGTAGTTGGCGGCACATCAAGGAGATAGTTGGCGTAACATCTCGATTGCACTCATTGACCCGGCGAGGGGGTGAGTGCTAAAGCCTGTTCAACTGTTGAGAATTTCCACTGTTCCAGTTGTTCCAAGGTCTCCGTCGGCGCTTCCTCGCGGTCCTTCTGCTGCAAGGCCCGCCACAGCGAGAGGTGGATCCCGCGCGGCGGATCGTCGATCTTGATGTCTGCGGGCTTCTTCATAGGATATTCCGCTAGGTTTGGTTATTTTTCGAGAAGCGCATTAAGAACTCGCGCCAACTCAGCCTTCTCCTGGGTTCTGCTGGCGGGATCGGGGGTGTCCTCAGTGAGTTGCGCGAGTTCGTGCGCCAGGACTCGCACGGCCACCGGCAGAGGAAGGTAGATAGTGTCGCGCAAAGGCGTTAGCTCCCAACTCGTGTTGTCGCGGCGATTGAGAGACCATCGCTGTCGTTCCGAACGCTTGTGGACGTCCGCCTTAGTGCCAGCGAGAGAGGCCAGTTCATCGATCTGAATCTCTGCCCAGTGCTGACTCCCCTTGTGTTGCACCTTCGTTACTACGATATGGTTAAACACAATCAGAGATTGAGCCGACTTGAAGAGGTCACGTCCACGAAGACTCTCCTCCGAGTCTGCGCACGCTTGAAGGAAGGCTGCGCTCACCTGATCGGGGTTGGGTCGAACGGAATTCACTACCGAAACACGAAGGGGCAACGCGTTCACCGGTTGGTTTTCCCCAAGCGTAGGGGAGTTCCCGGCCTCGCGGGTGGATTCTTCCGACATATCTGGCGCTGGTCCCTTAGCAACCGGCTCATTTGGTTCCGTGTTGCCTGCCGCCGGCTTTAGGCTCACAGGTCGGATCGAGTTGGAGAGTCCGCTACCTGAAACCGCTTTGACGTAACGAAAAAAACGGGGGCGTCCCCGCTGTTTCCAATAGGGTGAATCGTACCAATCGACCCCTGGGCCCGAGCGCAGCAAGCTGAAAAAGGAGTGCTGAACTGGATTGACTACAATCCCAGCATGTCCCTGCCAGACAGCCAAGTCGCCCGGTTGCGGACTTGCCACTCGCCGAAATTCGTTAATCCCCGCGTAGAGTTCCGAAGAGCTCGCGTATTCATAAGCGAAACCCGCGCGCTGATAGAGTCCGTGGACAAAGTGTGAGCAGTCGGAAGGGAAATCTGCATGATGGCGGGAATCCAGTGCCGCACCTAGAATCGCCAAGCCATCGCCTAGAGTCAGCAACCGAGGCCCAATTGGCCTCTGCATCCGTTCAGGGTCTTCGCGAGTGGCTCGGTAAGTTCCGTCCGGCCTTCCCGGGTTCCCTTGCGCTACTGCGAAGGGATTGAAAGTCAGACGGAGTAGAAGGAATAACAGATGATTTGGGGCAACTTTGGCCGGGCCGAGGGATTGTCTCAAACACCCCTCAGAGCTGGCCAAACGGGGCCATGCCGCTAGAAGGCTAAGTTCAATCCGAGGCTTGATGACGATGTTGGATTTGAGATCGAACCTAGACCCTAGAAGGGCTCTTAGTTCTGATTTCGGAACGGAACGAACAGCATGATTAGCAAAACACCTCTTCAAAGAATGCAATCCGCTGTGCTCTGTTCTGATTTCGTAACAAAGAACAGTACTGTTGAGGAGCACCCTTTCACGGGATAACGTACCGCCCTCCTTGACGGCCGGGGGGCAACAGGCAGATGATGCTCCTGCCTTTGTCTCCCCCGGCCCTCGAATTTTCCACGGAGAATCCCATGAAGATCAGCCTCGGTCGATTCCTCACCTTCACAATGATTTTGCTTTCGTCGCTGACGGCTTTTGCCGGCTCCTTTGCAGCCCTCTACAGCTTCTGTTCGGTGACGGGCTGTACAGACGGGTCGCAATCTGTTGCTGGGTTGATCCAGGACACTGCGGGCAATCTTTACGGCACTACATCCGATGGCGGGGCTAACACGGGTGCGAATAGTGGCAAAGGCGGCGGTACGGTATTCAAGCTCGCGCCGCCGGCACAACCCGGTGGCGAGTGGACGGAGACTGTGCTCTACAGCTTCTGCTCGGCGAAGAACTGCACAGACGGGGAGTCTCCCTTAGCTGGACTGATCCAGGACACCGCGGGCAACCTGTACGGCACTACCGAGTATGGGGGCGCTAACACAGGTGCTTTTGGTGGCCAAGGTGGCGGTACGATATTCAAGTTGGCGCCTCCGGCACAACCGGCTGGCGCTTGGACGGAGACGGTGCTCTACAGTTTCTGCTCGGTTGGTGCGCCCTACTGCACGGATGGGGAGTTTCCGTTGGCTGGACTGATCCAGGATGCTGCGGGCAACCTGTACGGCACTACAGAGTATTTTGGCGGCGCCGTCGGTGAGCCTGGTTCGGGGACGGTGTTCAAGCTGGCGCTGCCGGCCCAGCCGGGTGGCGAATGGACGGAGACGGTTCTCTACAGCTTCTGCGTGCTAGGTGGGACATCCTGCCTAGACGGGGGTGGTCCCTCAGCTGGGCTGATCCAGGACGCTACAGGCAACTTCTACAGTACTACCGTAGGCGGGGGCGCTGGTGGTGGTGGCACGGTGTTCAAGCTGGCGCCTCCGGCACGACCGGGTGGCGAGTGGACAGAGACGGTTCTTTATTCTTTTTGTTCTGCCGCGAACTGCGTGGATGGGAAGTGGCCCCTTGCTGGACTGATCCAGGACATCGCGGGCAACCTGTACAGCACTACAGAAGAAGGGGGCGCTAGCATCAATTATGGCACGGTGTTCAAGCTGGCGCCTCCGGCAGAACCGGGTGGTGCCTGGACGGAGACGGTGCTCTACAGCTTCTGCTCGCTGACTGGTTGTACGGACGGGGCGGAATCCTCAGCTGGATTGATCCGGGACGTTGTGGGCAACCTGTACGGCACCACACAGTATGGAGGCAGCAAGACTGATGGCGCGGTTTTCAAGCTGGCACTTCCGACACATCCGGGTGGGCAGTGGACGGAGACGGTTCTCTACAGCTTTTGCCCGGTGACTGGATGCGCAGACGGGGAGAATCCCTTCGTTGGACTGATGAAGGACGCTGCGGGCAACCTGTACGGCACTACCAAAAATGGGGACCCTCATGGCGGGGGCACGGTGTTCGAGCTTGCGGGCGCAGCCCAGAAGGCCAATGCTGCGCTCGGCCAGCAAGTGGATTACTTCGACGAGGGAAAGGCCGACTACACGGTGTGGCGGCCGTCAGACGGCATCTGGTTCAGTTCGGATAGCTCCGGCCACGAAGAAACGAAATCGTGGGGCGCGAGCACCGATGTCCCTATCATTGGCGATTACGATGGCGACGGCAAGACCGACTTTGCCGTATTTCGCCCATCGACCGGCACTTGGTTCATCATTTACAGCAGCAACGGGACAGAAGCCACCAAAGCCTGGGGTGTACCGGGAGATATACCAGTGCCCGGCGACTATGACGGCGATGGCAAGACCGACTTTGCCATCTTCCGCCCCTCCAACGCCACCTGGTACATCATTCAAAGCAGCAACGGCAAGATGGTCACACAGGGATGGGGCGCGAAGGGAGACATCCCCGTACCCGGCGATTACGACGGCGATGGCAAGACTGACATCGCCATATTCCGCCCGTCGATCGGCACCTGGTTCGTTCTGCAAAGCAGCAATGGTAAGGAAGTTGTCAAAGGATGGGGGACAACCGGGGATATCCCTGTTCCCGGCGATTACGATGGCGACGGCAAAACCGACTTAGCCGTGTTCCGCCCGTCGATCGGCGGCTGGTTCGTTTTGCAAAGCAGCAACGGTCAGGAGCTCACTAAGGGGTGGGGCACGAAAGGCGATGTGCCGGTCGCCCGGGATTACGATGGCGACGGAAAAACCGATTTTGCGGTGTGGCGTCCGTCGGACGGCACCTGGTACGTCATTTACAGCAGCAACGGAGATATCGTCACGAAACCCTGGGGTGCGAGCACCGACATTCCTATTAACAAGCCCGTGGGACAATAGATGCGGTCCGCTGCGACTGAGCCGCGTGTCCCTGGAGCACATTGCCCGTCGCAGCTACCCGGTCGATGAGAGTAATGTCGGCTCCCCGCCAGAGTAAAGTTGGTGGTGCTAAAGCCAACCAACAGGCTCGGAGAAAGGAGCCGAACGATGAACATTATAGGAGTAGATTTCCACCCCGAGTTTCAGCAAATAGCTTCGGTGGATACCGACACCGGAGAGTTCCAGGAAAAGCGTCTAGCGCATCGTGAAAAGGCGGAGAAGTTCTACCGTGCTCTGGCGGGCCAGAAGGTGCTGGTTGGGATGGAGGCCAGCGGACATGCACGCTGGTTCGAACGACTTGTGGCCGAGTTGCAGTTTGAGTTGTGGGTCGGAGACGCAGCCGAGATCCGTACGAAGCGAGTACGCAAGCAAAAGGATCGCCAGGACGCGCAGTTAGTCTTGCGCTTGTTGCTGGACGATCGTTTTCCGCAGATCTGGGTGCCGTCCTGCGGATCGAAATGCAGGCCCGCAACTTGCCTCCAGATTTCCGGATGGATACAGTCGAAACCGCGCTTGATTATTCGGAGGTTAGGCTTGGCGAGGCATCGTTTCTGCTTCCGGTCCATGCCGAAGCCTTGGGTTGCGAACGGGGTACCGGCTACTGCAGCCACAACATCATTGACTTCCGTAACTATCACAAATTCAAGTCTGAGAGCAAGATTCTTCCCCATTGATTTCGCTCAGACCTCTGATCAGGACGCGAAAGTCGGCTTCGGCCCAAACTTCTACCTCAGAGTTCATCGCCTTGGGGTAGGTGTGGTTGGCGATATCAGCTGGAAATTCAGTCATAAACCCGGTAATGAGTGTAATAGGGCTTTAACGCCAACTGACACTGGAACGACAGCTTCTCGTGAGAGTGACTGTGGTCAATCTGGCTGTAGCCTCTTTTTTGCGATCGCGACGCCAGTATTGCTCACGGCGATGTGTCGCATAATCGCCAATGATGAAGGCCAAGAAGCCCCACCCTCAAGAAGCGAGTAAGATGTTTGTTGCCTCACTTGTGGTCCAGGACCGAACGAGAAATCGAACTCATGGGTGGACTCCTATAAGTCGCATCGGGCCGACTACTGATCGCAACGGGCTAAGAAGGAATGCGGAAGAATGCGTTTCTTGCCGGTATGGGGCTTTCGTACTGGGATCGTAGGCTCTCTGTCGGGCGTCGACAAGTGCTGGAAGCGTGCTGAAGATTCTTCCAGCGACGATACTCAGGACAAATTATGACAACCTTGCGCATGATCGCATCGTGGATGTTTTCCTTCTACCTCATGTGCGGGGCGTTAACGATCGTTGCTCAGACCAATCCCGAAACCGGCCAGCCGGCGACCGTCCCGACAATTCCGATTCTCATCACTGAAAAAGTTGACGAAACCAAGTTGGTCATGTTGCCGGGCAACACGCGTCCTGAAGCGAATGCGACAAACGACCGGG
>Ga0308309_10001531_pt1 | contig 13749 bp, 10 predicted proteins | sample HubBroMetageWFT5_FD_192491 | JGI IMG/M metagenome (GOLD analysis project Ga0308309, IMG submission 192491) | Warmed and freeze-thawed soil microbial communities from the Hubbard Brook experimental Forest, New Hampshire - Hubbard Brook CCASE Soil... | ecosystem: Environmental > Terrestrial >...
GAGAGCATTGGCTAGATTGGCTGAAGCGCTGGACGTCGGCGTCATGTTCAGCTTCGACCATGACGCGGGCGAGCTGCTCCGTGCCGGAATAGCGGAGGACAACGCGGCCATTTTCGCCGAGGGCGGATTGGGCTTCAGCGAGGGCGCGGGAGACTTCGGGGAGGGTTTCGAGCGGGGGCTTGGATTTGACTTTGACGTTGACGATGATTTGCGGGTAGTCCTTGAGGCCTTCGACTAGGGATTCGATTTTGCCATGCATAGAGACGAGGGAGGCAATTTTTACGGCGGTGAGAAGGCCGTCGCCGGCGGGGCTGTCTTCTAGAAAAATGATGTGGCCGGATTGCTCGCCGCCGATGACGTTGCCGCTGCGAAGCATTTCTTCGAGGACGTAGCGATCGCCGACGGAGGCGCGGGCGAGAGTGATGCCTTCGCGGGCCAGGACGCGCTCGAGGCCGAGATTGGACATGGACGTGGCGACGACGCGGTCGCCTTTGAGTTTGTTTTGGGATTTGAGATGACGGGCGACGGCGAGGAGAACGCCGTCGCCGTTGACGATCTTTCCAGATTCGCAGACGAAGAGGGCGCGGTCGGCATCGCCGTCGAAGGCCACGCCAAGCCGGGCGCGCTCTGAGAGCATGCGTTCTTGCAGGCCTTCGAGATGCAGAGAGCCGCAGCCGGCGTTGATGTTACGGCCATCGGGCGAAACACCCATGGAGACGACGTCGGCGCCGAGGGTGCGAAAGAGCTCGGGACCGAGTTTGTAGGCGGCGCCGTTGGCGCAGTCCAGGACGATGCGGAAACCGGAGAGATTGGTGCCGGGAAGGACCCGGGCGCGAAGAAAATTGAGATACTCGGCGTCGAGGGACGCGTCGGCGACGAGAGGATGTGGATTTTTCGGCGGGGAATCGGAGCGATGCTTGAAGATGTCGGCTTCGAGGGTTTCTTCGACGGAGTCTGGGAACTTCATGCCTGCGTGAGAGAAAAGTTTTACGCCGTTGTCGTGGTACGGATTGTGGGACGCGGAGATGACGACGCCGGCTTGAAAATCATTTTGGCGGACGAGGCAGGCGACGCCGGGGGTGGTTATGACGCCGGCAAAAGCGACGGAGGCGCCGGCTTGCGTGAGGCCAGCAGCAAGGAGAGCGGCGATGTGAGGGCCGGATTCGCGTGTGTCCATGCCGATGAGCACGTGGGCGGCGGAGTGCTCGCGGAGCAAATAGGCGGCGAGAGAACGGCCGGTTGCGAAAAGGGTGGCGTCATCGAGCGGCGGAGTGCCGGGAACGCCGCGAATACCGTCGGTTCCGAAGAGTTCTTTGGGCATGAGAGGCTAGCGGCCAATTCCTGAAGGGCTGACCCTACGAAAGTTTAGCATAGCCTCGAAAGAGCGCCCGAGAGGGGCGATCGAGGAGTTCGCTTGGGTAAACAACCAAGCCGAATATCGTCTGAAGATCAGGAGTGTTTGGAGAGAGCGATTCGAAATACGAAACGTAAGCGAGAGGCGGGGGCACCAATTTGCATGAGTATGCTAACGTGTGTGGAACGGAGTGCCTCGTGCCTGAGATAGAGACGCAGCCATCCACCGTTCGAATTGCTGGATCAACTTTTAGTTTGCGCGTGCTCGCCGCGGCGATCATTCTCCTGTTTTTTTACTACGCGGCGGGAGTGGTCATCACAGTGCTGCTGTCGATTTTGCTGGCCTATTTTCTGGATCCCGCCGTGGAGTTGTTGGAGAGAATGCACGTGGCGCGTACGGTGGGCGCCATGGTGATGGTGCTGGTATTGATTGCGGTCCTGGTGGCGGTCGGCTATGGCTTGGCAACACGAACGGAAGATTTTGCGGCGAATTGGCCGAAATATGGGGCGCTGCTGAAACAAGCAGCAGGCGCAGTGGAAGGCAAGATCAGGGGAATCGAGGTGCAGGTTTCGGAGATCGCGCCAGAAACAGCACCAGCAAAGGGGGGCGGAGAGCGGCCGGAAGCGGCGATAGTACGCACGCTGTTGTTCCGCGGGATAGGGTCTCTCTATGCGCTGTTTCTGGAAGTCACGTTTGTGCCGTTTCTGGTGTTCTTCATGCTCGCAGGCAAACATGAGGTATGGCACGGAACGCTGCAATTGTTTCCCGCGTCGCAACGGACGCGGGTGAAGGAGACGCTGGAGGACTTGCGGGATGTTTTGAGAGATTACCTGGCGGGAATGACGCTGTTGACATTGATGGTGATCGCAGCGAGCAGCCTGTTCTTCTGGATTCTGGGGCTGGATTTTCCGATCATCACAGGAATTGCGTCGGGGTTGCTGAATATGGTGCCGTACATCGGCGCAGTGCTGGCGTGGCTGCCGGCGTTTATCATCGCGCTGGCCAAATGGAAGACTTTCGGGCAGTTCGCGCTGATCGCGGGGGGATTGACAGCCATTCACGTCCTGGCGCTGAATTTTGTTGCACCGCAAATTGTTGGGCGGCGCGTGCGGCTGAATGCCGTGGCGATTACGATTGCGCTGCTTTTTTGGGGATGGGTGTGGGGTGGAATGGGACTGCTGCTGGCGATTCCCATTACGGCTGCGCTGCGAGTGATTTGTGACCACACGGAATCCTGGCGGCCGATTGGACGTTGGCTGAGCGCTTGAAGCGGTGACTGGTGATTAGTGACTGGTGACTCGTGGGAACCTTGCTTTCTGCGGCGTGCCGGAGTTTTTATGTTGCAGAAACCTTCTTTGAGCTACTCTTTCCCTGACGACTAGAAAGACTTTGAGAATAGGGCCGTCTCTCGAAAAATCGCACATCACATGTTGAAGGGGAGCTATCCATGAAACGGTTTGCGGTCCATTTGTGCCTTGTATGCGGACTGATGTTGCTTCTGTGGCCGTCCCCGGCGCATGCGTGGGGATGCAAGGGCCACCAGACGGTGGCGTTGATCTCGGAGAAGCATTTGACGCCGGAAGCGAAACAGTTTGTGCAGAAATTGCTGACAGAGAATCCCATCGAGCCGAAATTGAATCGTTATTGCGGAGGGGCGAGCCGCGATCTGATGGCAGATTCATCGACGTGGGCAGACGACGTGCGCGGAGAACGAAAAAACGGACCGTGGCACTACATCGACATACCGCGAGGTTCGCAGCGCGGACCGCTGGAGCAATATTGCGGACAGGAAGGATGCGTGACGCGGGCGATCAGCGAGCAAGTGGCTATTCTGAAGGATCCGAAGGCAGATGGGGCGAGGCGCGCGGAGGCGTTGCGCTACATCATTCATTTCGTTGGAGATTTGCACCAACCGCTACACACCACCACGAACGCGGATGAAGGTGGAAATTGCGTGCCGGTAAAATACTTCCGCCGCGGTCCGCATGAGCACAATCATTCGTTTTCGCCCAACTTGCACAGCCTGTGGGATACGGCGATTCCGGAGCGCGACGCGGAAGGGGCTGATGCGGCGGAATATGCGGAAACGCTTGACGCGCAATTCGCGGCGGACATCGAGGGTTGGCAGAAGGCCGGGATTCACGTCGATGAATGGGTGTGGGAAGGCTACGATTTTGGGGAGAGCGTGGTGTATGGAGCCCTGATACCAAAAATCGCCATTGAGCCGAACGTCCCCGTTCATAGTTGTTCGGACGATAATAATATCGGCGAGCGCCTGCTCCGTCAGAACATTATGGCGGGCGAGGCATACCAGGAAAAGGCGGCGATCGTGGCGGGAAAGCGCATCACCGAGGGCGGTGTGCGGCTGGCGATGATCCTCAACGAGGCACTGAAGGCAAATCCGTAGCTGAATTGGACGGTGATTTCGGCGGGGGGACAGCACCGGGATCTGTTGCGGCAACGCCGAGCGATTTTATGTAGCTGACGAGCTGCCAACGCTGCGGCTCCGGCAGTTTGGACCAGACGGGCATGCCTCGCCAGACCACGCCATTGGTCAAAATCCAGAAAATTGCTCCTGGCTCAGCGGTCTGAACCTGTTCAACCATGAGGCTTGGGCCTTTTCTTCCGCCTTCGGCTAAATCGCCATGACATTCGGTACAGTGCTGTTCAAAGAGATTTCTTCCGGCGGCGACTGCGTCGGGATCTCTTTCCAGAGGATTCCGCTTGGCGCGCGCTTTTTGCGGGGCTTTGGCTAGCTCGGCGTAGACCAGCGCGTCCTTATGGTACTTGTATGCGGGAGGCTTCTCCCGCTGCGCGAGAGCGACGGATACGCTGAGGATGGCAACGGTGGCGGCGAGAGATGCAAGATACGTCCTCATCGGTGGCCTTCGAACATGCGGCTAACCATCGAACCGAACCCCGGGATTTCCCGTGAAACGCCCCAACGCAACAAGAAACGGTGGCTGTTGTCGTTCAAACCGAAACCAGCGGATAGCCGCAGAGTCCAGTCCGAGGGAAGGTTCCAGGCGACAACGGGAGCGAAGTAGTGTGAGGTTTCGCGCAGACCGAAGCTGTGGCGGTCGCCCAGGCCACCATACATTTCGGCGCCAGCGATGAAGTTTTGCCGGCAGAAAGAGCAACGCTTGGAAGAGGCCTTCAGGGCGAGAGGACGGCTCGCTCCGAGGGCATAACCAAACTCCCAGGGCGAATTAGAGAGATTCTTGGCCGCGAGCGTGTTTTCGACGAAATTCCATCCTTTGAGAGTGCTGGACAAGAGGAGTTTCAGCTCGATTTCGTTGATGTGCTCTTTGCGGGCTTCCGCATTAGGAGTGAGGAAGTCTGATTCGACATCGTGGCCTTCCCCCTCTTTGAGGATTTTGTCCGCCCCGCTTTTGTACTCGTATTCCACGTAGAGTACGGGATTGATGAAATGTTCACGCTTCAAGACGCGAAAACGGTTTTCGAAGCGGAACCCCGTGAAGAGGGTGGAATCGCCAAAAGTCGTCTGGCCCTCCACGTAGAACTCGGTAGTCCACCAGGCGGTGGCACCGTATTCAAACTCCATCCAGAAGGCATGGAAGTCATTTCCAGCGCGCTGAGTGCCAAAGGTCGAAAAGTATTCGATTTCGAGGTTGCCGGGCTCTTCGAGATAGTGGTCATAGGCAACGATGTACGGGTTTTCCTGGGCGTGGGCATGGCCGGGAAGAAAAAGCCCAAGGAGAGAAAAAGAGAGAAGGACGAAAAAAGGGCGAAAAGAGGGAATGGGCACGATTTCTCCTTGCAAATGATTTGCAACAGAAATGAGACTAACTTAGTCCGATATCAGATGCAAGTCATTTACAACTGGAAACGCCATCCTGTGTGTGCTGCGTTCAATAGCTCGCAGGGCAACCACGTAGAGCATTGCAGGTCCGGCTCTAAAAATCTAACTGGCTATTCCTTGCAAATGTGGAGTGTGCAATACGATACAGCGTCTTGCCGGGAGCTTGCGTCGAAAGGGCAGGGTGATAGACTCAGACTCGCACTGGATGTAAACACGACTTATCTTTCTGAAATACCCGCAGGTCCCTCCTCTCGCCTGCGGGAAACCTAGCCCCACAACTCGAGCGCCTTCCCCGTTCTGAAAGTACAGCAGGTACTCATGCTGCCTGGTCCGTGTTGCGAGCAAATGCTCGCGGCAATTCTGGAGTCGGCCGAGGATGCGATTGTCGGGATAGCCCTCGACGGCTCGATTGAACTCTGGAGCCGCGGGGCGGAGCGCTTGTACGGATACGCGGCGGCCGAGGTTAAAGGCCATTCGTTGTGTTCGCTGCTGCCGATTTACGAAGTTCCAGCGTTGCAGGCAATGCTAGGAATGGCGCGCGATGGGAAAATAATCGATTGCGAAACTGTCGAGCGGCTGGACAAGATTGGTTCAAAGTTGAGTGTAGCCGTGAAACGAACCGCAATGAGGGATGAACGGGGAGTGGTGACCGGCATCCTGGAGAGCGGGCGGGCAGCGCGCCAAAAAACGCAAGACACGCCGTCAGAAACACAGTTGCGACTCCTGGTGGAGCAGATGCCAGTGCTCCTCTGGACGACGGATCAGAGTTTGCGCATCACGTCGAATTGGGGCTCCGGTTTGCCCCACTCTGAGATACACGCCGGGGACCTGCTAGGACGGACGGTTTCGGAGTACCTGAAGTGCCACGACACGAATACGATCGCTGCAGCCCATCACTATGCCGCACTGCGCGGAGAGTCGGTGCACTTCGAGCACATGCGGCAAGACCGCGTGCTGGATATTCATCTGGAGCCTCTGCGCTCCGCGGCGGGGGAAATCATGGGGTGCATCGGAGTTGGCCTGGATATCACGCAACGAAAGAGAAGTGAGGAGCAGATGCGTTACCAGGCCACGCACGACGCGCTGACAGGTCTGGCCAACTACCGGGAATTCATGGACACTCTGGAGCGCGAACTGCGCCGGGCGGAGCGGAGTCATCATTCGTTCACGGTGCTGCTTCTGGATCTGGACGGCCTGAAGCGAATCAATGACCGGCTAGGTCACTTGAGGGGGAACCGGGCGCTGAAGCGGCTGGCTGAGGTCATGAAAGAGCAATGCCGTGCGACGGACTTGGCGGTGCGATACGGCGGCGACGAATTTGCAGTGCTGTTGATCGATTCCGACCAGCGGATGGCACAACACGTTGCGCAACGTATCGAAGCTCGCGTGCGGGGGGACGGGGAAGAACCCGCCATTAGCGTGAGTATCGGCATGGCGGTGTATCCCGGGAGTGGACGGACAGCGCAAGACCTCCTGGAGAACGCGGACCAGGAACTGTACGGGCGAAAGAGAAAAGGACAGAGCCGCAATGTGACCGTGGGGTAGGCCAAATCCTCCTCAGAAAAAGACAGAAAATGGCGCGCAGGGCGGTGAGGTATGAGCGCACGAGTGGAATGTTTTCTCTGATTTTGGGAAAAGAGCCAAAGGATTAAGCTTGAGGATGACGGCGAAACTGCCGACAAATCTCCGCTCAAGTGGGGAAAACATGAAGACGCAGGAACTGGTGTTGACGCTTTTCGACGAGGCCTACAAGAAGAAAACCTGGCACGGGCCGAATCTGAGACAAGCGATCCGGGGAGTGAGCGCGAAGCAGGCTGCGTGGCGGCCGGGTGCAGGGCGGCACAACATTTGGGAAGAGACGGTGCACGCGGCGTATTGGAAATACGCGGTACGGAGGCGGATCGAAGGGGGGAAACGAGGAGCGTTTGCGCTGAAGGGAAGCAATTTTTTCTCGCGGCCGGAGAAGGGCAGCGTGAGCGAAACTGCCTGGCGGGCGGACAAGGAGTTGCTGGAACGAGAGCATCGGGCGTTGCGGGCGGCCATCGAAAAAGTTCTGGACACGGCGCGGGGAGCAAAGTTCCTTCGGCAAATCTATGGAGTGGCTTTGCACGATGTGTATCACGCGGGACAGATCCGGCTGTTGCGCCGGCTGATGTCGCGTTGAGATTTACCTCAAATCATCTTCGGCTCAGAAACTTTGCTGACGAATGGTGCGGACGACGCTGGCGGGATCGGCGGAGTCCTGAAACAAACGGATGGCGGCGATGCCGGATGCCCCCGCGGAAAAGCACGAGGCAACGTTAGCTATGGTGATTCCGCCTATAGCAAGAACGGGGATCGTTACGGAGGTACAGACTTCGGCGAGACGCTCGAGGCCTTGGGGCAAGCCGAAAGCGGCTTTTGAAGGCGTGGCGAAGACGGGGCCAAAGAAAATGTAGTCCGCGCCAGCGGAGGCGGCGGATTGGGCGGCTTCCAAAGAGTGGCACGAAACGCCAACGAGAAAACCGGGCGGGAGCGTTTTCGCGGCGGGGTATGACCGCAAGAGACGTGTTGCTTCCTGGACGGGCAGGGAGTTTTCGCCTAGATGCACGCCGCCGGCCTGTTCGGCGAGAGCGACGTCGAGACGGTCATTGACGAGAGCGCGGCTCGCGCACTGTCCGTGGCTCGCTTGCTTCGCTATGCGGCGTAGTGCTTCGCGTGTGAGCGAAGCAGACAGTTTCCCCGACAAATCTTTCTCGCGAAGCTGAATCCAATCGACTCCAGCGGCTGCTACCAGGTCGATCTTTTCCAGGAGCGGCTGGATCAAGTCCGTTTGGGAGGCGACCTGCAAGCTGCGGCGATGGGTGACGTAACAGAGGATGGGCTTTCTCTGTGGACGGGGCTTGGAATCGAGCGGCGAACTATTTGGGGGGGACACTGGAAGGACCAGGACGCGAACCAATAAAGCTGAGAGCCAAAAGGATGTCCAACACGCCGAGACCGCTGACGGCGCCGCGGAACGAGGGATGAAGCACGACGTGAATGAGCGAGGGGAAATGGACCAGAAAAAAATTGTGCTCCCAGAAGGCAGACCAAGGGAGATAGAGGAGCAGGGCTCCCATTTCGAAGCAAATCACGACCAGCAGCGCGCGAAAGACACGGTTCATGGTTAAGAGGGAATCACCAGTATTAAATGGGTGCCGGGGATCAGCGAATGGGCTTCTGGAGAGCGGCGATGCGATCAGCGACGTCGCGATAGTCGATATTCATCGCGTAGACCTGAGAAAAACTTTTCAGCGCTGCTTCCGGCTCACCTGCGGATTCCTGGGCAACGCCTAAATCATACCGCAATGCGAGGATGCTTTCCGGTTCGATGCCTGGGGTGAGGAGGGCGCGCTCGTACCAGATGGCAGCGATGCCCGGCTGGCCCTTTTCCATGAAAGCGAGACCCAGGAGCGTGCAGCACTGCATGACGTAACGGAAGGGTTTGCCGCGCTCGGTGGCTTTGGCGACTTTTTGAAATTCGCTGATGGCTTCATCGAGGAGGCCCATTTCGCGGAACGCGGTGCCGAGATTGTAGTGGGTCTCGAGGTCTTCGTCCTCTGCACCCATTTCGCCGAGCTCGGCGCGAAAATCGTCGAAGACTTCCTTGAGGGGGCTGTGCTCCGCTGGCCCAGCGGGCTTTTCCACTGGTTTAGGCGGAGCAGCTTGGGGCGCTGCTTCCGAGTGGGAAGGCGTGAGAGCGTCGAGGCCGAGGTCGTCGATCTCCTTTGCAAGGTCGGCGAGAAACTGGTCGGAGGCAAAACCAGCCGCGGGCGGGGCAACCGTAGCATTCTGGGCAGCGTGGACAGCATCGGATTCGGGCTTTGGGACGACGGGGGTCTCAGGCGGCTTCTGGTCGTACGCGGGAACGAGTGGTTCCGGCTCCAAGACCAACTCGAAATCCTGGTCGAGCTCGAATTCGGGTGCGGCGGCTGAAGGAGGGGCAGGCTGTTTGTGAACCACCGGCTTTTCTGGGACTGCGGGGGCGTGACTCTCCTCGACCGATGCAGGGACTTTTTCCTGTTCGCGAACCGGAGGAATCTCCGCGGAAATATCGGCAAAGGAATTTGGCTGCTTTTCAAGTGTTGCAGGAGCTTCGACGGGTAGTTCGAAGCTGTCAACCTCGTGAGATCCGGCGGGTCTAGCGACGACTGGCTCTTCCGCGATCGAAAATTCTTCAGAGGCGACCGGTTCCGCAGCAACTTCTGGAGGAGGAGGAGCAACACCAGAGGGCCTTGCCGGAGGCGACTTTACGGCAGGCTCGGCCGGGTGAGAGTCTTCGAGCATCGAGGCCCATTCATCGGAGAGGTCGACCTCTTCCTGAACACCGGAGGCGTCCGATGAAGCACTTGCGTGGACCGTCTCGGCGGGGGCTGGTTCGGCAGCCGCTGGTGTTTCAAACTCAAGGACAGATTCTTTGCCGATTGGCTCGGGTTCGGTGGCGACTTCCATCATCGGGATTTCGGGGATGGTCGCGGCGGGAGCTTCCTGCTGAACAGGCGCGGTGCTGGCAGCTAATTCAGCATCGGTAAGACCGGCGGCGCGCTGGAACCTGCGGCGAAGTTCGCCGAAGCGCTCGGCGCCGCGCAGGTCCGCATGGTCGATATGGATTTGCTCAAGTTGGGCGGCAAGCTCGGCGGTGCGGCGATCATCGCCCGCGCCGAGGACGAAGTCGAGAAGCTTTTCGAGGGTTGGAGTGTGGCGAGGCGCGCGACGCAAAATGGCTTCCAGGAGGCCGATGGCTTTTTGCGTGAGCCCGTAGCTGGCGAACAGGTCGACATCGGTGAGGGACTGGGCGATGAACTTCTGGGTCTCTTCGTCAAGCGGAGGCTCGGAAGGGACGGAGACGGGAGCGGGTTTGTCGCCAGCAACCGGTGCAAAGGTGGATTCCGCGTCGGGACGCAGCTTTGGCGCAGCAGCCTTGGGGATCGTTGTCTGCAGATCTTCTGTGGGAGCGGGGGGAGCTGGCTCGGCAGCTAACAGACCCATCTTACGGAGGACGCCGTCTAGTTTGCGCTTGGCGGAGTCGCTATCCGGCTGGCGGTCGACCAGTTGCTCAAAGATGGCTTTTGCGCGATCGAGTTGATTGGCGGCGGCCAGCGCGTCACCCAACTGGGCGAGGGCGTCGGGAAGGCGGAACGAATCGCTGGTGCGGCCATAGAAGTCGACGAGCCATTCGAGCGGCTCGATGCGACCCGGCATGCGTGAGGCCAGTTCGTTTTGCAGGCGGCCGATAACTTCGTGCTCTCCCCCATCGATCATGGGGACGCGAATCTGTCCGATGATGGCCGTGGCGCGGTCGCTTTGACCTGACTCGAGAAGTGATTCGACAATTTTTTGCGCGGGGCCAAAATTTTTGCTGTCAGCTGCCAAAACTCGAAGCGCAAGAGCCGTGGCCTTATCCCAATTTGCGCTTTTGAGATAAAAATCGAGAAGCAGCTCGGTTTGTTCGCCGCCCTTATCAAGATCAGGGGCACGTTCAAGGAGTTCTGCCGCTTGCGTGAGATTGCCTTGGGAAGAAAAGGAACGGGCTTTTACGATCGTGGCGGCGAGGCAATTTGCGTCAATCTTCAACGCCTTGTCGGCAAGCTTGTCGGCTTCGGCTTGGTCGCCGCGGGCGAGGGCGCGCTGCGCAGCGGAAACGTAAGTGTCGACAGCCTCGCGCGACTGGCCCATGGCTTGATAGAGATCGGCCAGGCGAATCTGAATGCGAAGATTGTCCGGTTCGGCAAGGAGAAGTTTTTTCAAGAGCCCGACGGCTTCCGGCTGGCGGTTATTCTTAAGATGGATTTCCGCGAGTTGCAAAAAGAGGGGGCGGGCTTCGCTCATTACCCCCTGCTGGACGTAAAGGTCGGCGAGCTTTTCAAGGGGACGAATCTCTTCCGGAGCAAGTTTCGCGATGCGTTTGTAGACGGCGATGGCTTTTGTGAGAAAACCGTCGCCGACAAAAATCTGGGCGAGGCGCTCGAAATAATCGATAGCCTGAAAAGTTTCACCCTGGCGGATGTAAAGCTCGCCGATAGTCATGAGGGTGACTTGATCGCGCGGCTCAAACTTGAGAATTTGCTGGTATTCGGCGATGGCCTGAGGGACTTTGCCCTGATTGAGCAGCTTCTGCGCGGATTCGACAAATTTGCTCTTGCTATAGGCCATTCGTGTTCCCGGACAATATGCGTCCCGCGCCTGCCGGAGGACATCTCCTCCGCCCAAATGGTTGGGAAGGCAGACCCAAGTCGTGCTTGCTAACGCTAGCAGGCAGGGAAAAGGCAAGTCAACGAACCCAGAAATGGGTGTGAGCAGCCAGTTATCCCCGTTAGGACTAGGAAACTAGTAGGCGAAGACGAGGCGAAGCGGGGTAAGCCTGTTCTTTCGGCTATTAAATGCGTGAGAAAGAATGGCGACGAACGGTTTCCGCGGTGACGATGATAAACGCTCCGCCATCGATTTGCTCAAGGAATAACGCGATGGCGAATTACAGGATTGTGAGCTAGTGGTCAGAAGCCCAGTAAATCGCGGAACCATGAGGGGGAAGCGTGACATCGACAAATTCCTTGGAACCAAGGTCTTCGTGCTCCCAGAGGTCGCGGAGGTTGTAGCCTGTACGCTTGAGGCCCAAATCCTTCCAGGAATAGTGAAAGGATTGTGGCGCAGCATCGAGATTAAAGAGAGCGATGTAGGCGCCATCACCTGATTCCGGAGTGGAAAGCCAGGCGGCAGTTTTGTCGGTCGAGATGACGGCACGGCTGCCAGTGGAGTGCTGATCGACACCAATTAACTCGGCATTAGTGAGCGCGGATTCAGTCCACTCATCCGAGAGGGTGAGATTGCCTCCCATAATGAGCGGCGAACGAAAAATGGACCAGAGCGTGAGGAGAGTGCGCTGCTCGTCGTGAGTGAGCCGGGTCGTTCGCGGTTTCTCCCAGCCGGCGGCGGGTTCCAGACGGCCGAGCGGAAGCATGTCCGCGTCGGGCCAATGTCCGGGGCCCGAAAATGCCGCCCATTTCGCAGCGCGCGCGAATTGATTTCCCACGCCCTGGGGGAAATCCTTGTCGCTGTGCCACACATCCCAAACATCATCCGAAATACGCCACATCTGCGCGTAGCGGCGCAACTCGATTGCTTTTTCAATGGGAGCGGGACCTGGTGAAAGGCTGAGGACGATGGGCCGGCGAACTCTGCGAACGGCCAGGCTGATCATGCGGATTTCATCGCCCTTGTAAGGATGGCTGGAAATGCAATCGACTTTGAGAAAGTCGACGCCCCAGCCGGCGTAAAGCTTGGCGATGGAATCATAATAGGCTTGAGCGGCGGGAGACCCGGCTTTCAGTCCATAATTGAATGGATTCCATGGACACGAATCGCTATCGTCCGCGGCGGCCTTTGCGTGATATGAGGAGCCTGCAATCGGCAGGTTTTTGCGTACTGCTTCTTTAGGAATGCCACGCAAAATATGGATGCCGAATTTAAGGCCGAGCGAGTGGACGTAATCAGCCAGCGGTTTGAAACCGGCGCCTTGTTCGGCTGAGGGGATTGTGTTTACGGCGGGAATGTAGCGGCCGTAAGCATCAAGGCTAAATTCCGCGTTGGCGGCGTTGGTTCCGGCGGAATGATTCGTCACGTACCAGCCGGAATCCACGACTACATATTCCCAACCGTAAGATTTCAAGTGCTCCGCCATCCAGGCCGCGTTCGCTTTGATGTCGGATTCGCTGACGGTTTCGCCATAGGAGTCCCAACTGTTCCAGCCCATGGGCGGCGTCGCAGCCAGCTGAGTTTGCGCCTCGGCATCCCAGGAATTGGAGGCGAGGTCCGCGGCGAGAGTCCAGATACAAAAAACCGCGCAGATGATCGCAAGAAGAAGTGCTGTGCAGCGGGTGATCCATTTCCATTGCATCGGGCGGACCTCTGGAGTGTCTCGCGGAGATTTTATGTGACGCGCTAGAAAAGAGGTAGCGGAGTTTGCGTAGCTCCGGCGGCCCAGCAATTCGCGTCGCGGACAGGCGCGAAGGAATGTCGATGGAGCGGAGAGGGGCCGTGCTGTCGCAGGGCTTCCAAGTGGTCGGGAGTGGCGTAGCCCTTGTGGCGCGCGAGGCCGTATTGCGGGTAGATAATGTCCCACTTCTCCATGCAAGCGTCGCGATGGGTTTTGGCGAGGATGGATGCGGCGGCGATGGAAACGCTACGCGCGTCGCCTTTGATGAGCGACTTCTGCTCGATGAGAACATCGAGCTGCATGGCGTCGATGAGCAGATAATCCGGCTGAATAGAGAGCTGTTGAAGAGCGGCGGTCATGGCTTGACGGCTGGCTTGATAGATGTTCCAGGCGTCGATACGCTGGGCATCGATTTCGGCGACGGCCCAAGCAAGGGCGTGCTCCCGGATACGCGGAGCGAGCTCCGCACGGCGATCAGAAGTAAGTTTTTTCGAATCGTCGAGCCCAACAATGCGGCGCTTGGGGTTGAGAATGACCGCGGCGGCGACGACCGGGCCGAAGAGCGCGCCGCGGCCGGCCTCATCGAGACCGGCGATGCGCATCCAGCCGAGTTGTCGC
>Ga0308309_10001533_pt1 | contig 13748 bp, 11 predicted proteins | sample HubBroMetageWFT5_FD_192491 | JGI IMG/M metagenome (GOLD analysis project Ga0308309, IMG submission 192491) | Warmed and freeze-thawed soil microbial communities from the Hubbard Brook experimental Forest, New Hampshire - Hubbard Brook CCASE Soil... | ecosystem: Environmental > Terrestrial >...
GGCCGCCGCACCTTAACCTCTTCGAATTCCCGCCGAAATGCCGCATAAGCCTCGCTCGACGAAGCGATCCCAGCCCGGCCCAGAAACCGCGCATACGCGGCTTCATCAAAGATCTCGCGCAGCATCGCCACCAGAATGTGCCACCCGGAAACAATTCGCTTCATCCCCGTTCCTCCACCACCAGTTCCTCCACCAGCCGCGTCTTCACGAACGGAGCTTCCTTCACAGGCGCCTCTCTGGTACCACCCAGAATTCCCCACCACTGCCGCCCCGATTCCACCAGCACCAGGGTCACCATCACTACCAGGACTCCCGTGACCGCCGCATCCAGCCGGTTGTTGAAGATCAGCCGCCCCGTCGCGCCAGTCGCCGGACCGGCAGCCAGCGCCCGCGCCTGCGCCAGAAACCCCACTCGCGGATTAGGATCGAACATCTTTTGCCACGACGCCGTAAACGTCACTGCCACCAGCCACGCCAGCGGCGCCAGCGTCACTGCCGCATACCTCGCCCGGTGCATCTTGATGATGATCGTAGTGGCCACGCACAACGCCACCGTCGCCAGCAGTTGATTCGAAATACCAAACAGCGGCCACAAAGAATTAATCCCGCCCAGCGGATCCTTCACTCCCTGCCACAGAAAATATCCCCACGCCGCGACGATCAGCGCGCTGGTCCCGAGAATCGACGGATACCAACTCGTCCGCCCCAGCGGCTTGTACACATGCCCCAGCGCATCCTGCACCATGAACCGCGCTACCCGCGTACCCGCATCAAGAATGGTCAGGATAAACAGCGCTTCAAACATGATGGCGAAGTGATACCAAAGCGCCATCAACGTCTCCCCGCCCAGGCTGTGCGAAAAAATGTGCGCCATGCCCACCGCAAACGCGGGCGCTCCGCCCGTCCGGTTATAAAGCGTCTGCTCGCCCACCGCGTGCGCCAACGCCTGCATATCGGCCGCAGTCACCGGAAAACCCCAACTCGAAATAGTCGCTGCAGCCGTAGCTGGCGCCTGCCCCACCACCCCCGCCGGACTATTAATCGCAAAATAGACCCCCGGCTGCATCACGCAGGCCGCGATGATCGCCATAATCGCGACCGCTGACTCGCACATCATCGCGCCATATCCCACCATGCGCGTCTCGGTCTCCCGCGCAATCAGCTTCGGAGTCGTCCCGCTCGAAATCAGAGCATGAAATCCGCTGATCGCTCCGCAGGCAATCGTGATAAAGGCAAAAGGAAATATCTTCCCCGCAAATACCGGACCCGTGCCGTCCACAAACCGCGTCAAAGCGGGCATGTGCAGCGTGGGGTGCAGGGCCACAATACCCACAGCCAACAGCGCGATCGTTCCCAATTTCACGAACGTGCTCAAATAGTCGCGCGGCGCCAGCAGTAACCACACCGGCAACGCCGACGCGGCAAAACCATAAACCATGATCAAAATTGCCAGCGTAGGCGCGCTGAACGTAAAAAGCCGCGCCAGCCCCGGATTCTGCGATACATACTGTCCACCCCAAATTGCCGTCAGCACCAAAACAAATCCCAGAGCCGACACCTCCAACACTTTCCCCGGACGAATCCGCCGCAGATAGACGCCCATCAATACAGCGATCGGCATGGTCATCGCGATCGTGAACGTGCCCCAGGGGCTGGCCTTCAACGCATTCACCACGATCAACGCCGCCACACCAAGCAGGATAATCAGAATCGAGATCACCGCCACGTAAGCGACGAACCCTCCCACGCGCCCGATCTCGTCCCTCGCCATCTCTGTCAGCGATTTCCCGTCACGCCGCACCGAGAACAGCAGGATCACGAAATCCTGCACGCAGCCCGCAAACACTGCCCCCGCCAGCACCCACATCGTCCCTGGAAGATATCCAAACTGCGCCGCCAGCACTGGCCCCACCAGCGGCCCCGGCCCGGCGATCGCCGCGAAGTGATGCCCAAACACCACCCACTTATTCGTGACCAGAAAGTCGCGTCCATTCTCCAACCGCTCCGCCGGGGTCGCCCGCAAACCATCCAGCGCAAGAATCTTCACCGCAATGAACCGGCTGTAGAAGCGGTACCCTAGCGCATAGCAACACGTCGCCGCCACCACCAGCCACAGCGCGTTGATGGGTTCGCCGCGATGCACAGCCACCGTGCCCACAGCGACAGCGCCCAGCACGGCAACCGTTCCCCAACCCAGAACTCTAAGAGGCGTTTTCATTTCAGTTCATTTCATGTCAGCTCATTCCAGGGAAGCATTGTGCCGAAACTTGGGCCGCGACGCAAATGCTACGCAGGCCCTTACCCGCGGCGCGATGACGCGACTGCTTGCCAGGAATCAGTCCACGTTTAATGGTAATCTTGTTGTTCCCGGTGAACCGCTGACCCGCTGCCTCGGGCTGCCACGGAATCCAGCCCACGCTCGGAGAGCTTCCAGGGATCGTCGTCTGAATTCATGCACCGGAGCAAACCATGAAGATTGGCATCTTAACCGGCGGAGGAGACTGTCCCGGCCTGAATGCGGTCATTCGTGCAGTCGTCCGCAAAGGCATCTTCACCTATGAAGACGAATTTATCGGCTTCATGGAAGGCTGGCGCGGCGTCATCGAAAACACTAGCATACCCTTGAACCTCGACGCGGTCGGCGGCATTCTGCCTCGCGGCGGCACCATCCTGCGCACCTCGCGAACCAATCCGTCGAAGCGTCCGGATGGCATCGACCGTTGCCTGGCCACGCTCGAAACTAATCAACTCGAGGCTCTGGTCGCGATCGGCGGCGACGACACACTTTCCGTGGCTCAAAAACTCCACGAACGCGGAGCCAAAGTCGTCGGCGTTCCCAAGACCATCGACAACGATCTCGGCGGCACTGATTACACTTTCGGATTTGACACCGCCTGCAACATCGTCTGCGAGGCTCTCGACCGCGTCCACACCACCGCCGAAGCTCACAATCGCGTCATGGTCGTCGAGGTGATGGGCCGCGACGCGGGCTGGATCGCCCTCTACAGCGGCATCGCCGGCGGCGCCGACGTCATCCTCATCCCTGAGCGCCCCTTTGACATCGACAAAGTCGCCGACTCCATCCGTCAACGGCACGAGCGCGGCCGCTACTTTTCTATCGTCGTCGTCGCTGAAGGAGCGAAGTTCTCCTCCGAACCCGGCCAGGGAGCTCCCGTTCTCGCGGACATGGGCAAGGACGAATTCGGCCACGCCAAACTCGGCGGCATCGCCAACATCCTCTCCCGCGAAATCGAAAAACGCACCGGCTACGACACTCGCGCCGTGGTCCTCGGGCACATTCAGCGCGGCGGTTCTCCCAGCGCCTTCGACCGCGTTTTGGCCACGCGTTACGGCCTGGGCGCCATCGACATGGTGCACCGCGGCGAATTTGGACGCATGGCTGCCCTGCGCGCCAACAAAATCGTCTCCATCCCCTTGATCGAGGCCATCTCCCGTAACCGCGTCGTCGACGACGAAATGATTCAGATCGTCGACGGCCTGTTCCCGAAAGTAGCCGATCGAGAGCCCGCGCGGAGATAGAATGCTCCCGTAATGCACATCAGCAGCGGCAAGAATGTCGGACTGAGCAATGCTCGATCCAGAAATGCTCGATCCAGAAATGCTCGACCCAGAAACGCTCGACTCTGGCTTCTGCTGAGCTTCTGTGTGGCCGGAATCTCATGGCTCTACGTGCACCGGATCCTGGTGCCATGGACCAGCTACCTCCACCTCGAAAAAGGTTACGCGATCGCTCAAATCAGCGACCTATACTCGCCCTGGGTGGGCACGCGCGAACTCCTGCTCCACCGGCGCAATCCCTACGGGCCGGAAGTGAGCCACGAAATACAGATGGTTTTCTACGGCCACGAAATCAACCAGACGTATGGCGGGCCGGGGGTTGCATTAATAGATGAACAGCGCTTCGCCTACCCTGTTTACGAAGTTTTTCTCACTGCTCCCCTCGCCTACACAGATTTTCCTGAGGTGCAACGCTGGGCTCCATTCGTTTTGGGTTCGTTGATCGCCCTGAATATTTTCTTTTGCTTCAGTATTCTGCATTGGCGCCCGCCGTGGGAAGCGATCGCAGCCATAATCCTGTTCACTCTCAGCAGCCCGCAGATCGTGCAGGCCTTGCGCCTTCAGCAACTGGCGATCGTTGAATCCTGCTTGCTGATCGCAGGAGCGTGGTACCTCAGCAGGAACCACGCAGCCATGGCTGGCGTGTTGCTCGCGCTCTCCACCATAAAACCGCAGATGGCGCTTCTGCCTCTGTGTTGGTTCGCACTGTGGGCCGTGGGCGACTGGCGCAATCGATGGCGACTTCCCGCCAGCTTTGTAACGAGCCTGGCGGTGCTCATCGCGGCGGGCGAGCTGCTGCTCCCGGGATGGCCCGGATATTTTCTCGCCGGCCTCGCCGCCTACCGAAAATATGCCATGCCCACGTCCTCGCTCCGCGTCGTTCTCGGCAACACGTTGGGAACTGTCCTGGGTGGCATCCTCGTGCTCGGCCTTATCGCATTTGCCTGGTTAAATCGAAAAGAAGCAAGCAACTCGCGGCAGTTCGCCTCCATCCTCGCAATGTTTTTCATGTGCGCTGTTCTTGCTCTCCCGTTGTTCACTCCATTCAATCAGGTACTGCTGATTCTGCCCGCGCTTCTGCTACTGCACGACTGGAAGACTCTGCCCAAATTCTCCCGCCTGGTTTTTATCCTCCTGGTGAGTTGGCCAAGCATCATTTCCCTCGCATTGCTGCGGCTTCCGCCGAGCACTAACTCTCCCAGCCAACTCCCGCTACTGCCGTCACTGCTTGTGCCTTTTATGCCCTTCATCCTGCCCATCCTGTTGATGACCAGAACCAGGCCATGGAAGCTCACCGCCCCGACTCTGTGAATTGAGTATCATGGGCGGGCCGACGTATGACCGTGAGAGTAGCGAAAACCGCCGCCTGGCTCACCCCGAAACGTCTGCGCGCACACGGTCTGCTCCTCGCGCTGGGCCTCTGGTCTGTCTACACCTGGAACATGGCCGCGCCCGGCCTGCTCGATCGCGCCCGCAACCTCAAGGGCACTGACTTCCTGCATTTCTACACTCTCGGCTCGCTCGCGCTGGAGCACCGCGGCGTCGATTTGTATAACATAAAAGCGCAGTCCGAACTCGCAGCCCAACGCGTCCCGGCGGCCGCGGGCATCGAATATCTACCGCTGTATCCGCCCCAGGTTTCAATCCTCTTCGCACCCTTCGCTCGTCTCCCATATCCATGGGCGCTCACCTTCTGGCTCACGTTGAATGGGCTGATTTATGGCCTCTGTGTCTATGCCCTCTGGCGCGCCTGCCCCAACCTACGTAATTACAGACGGACCGTTTTGATTCTCGCGCTCGCTTTCCCCGCCTTCTGGCACCTGATTGCCTGGGGACAGACCTCCGCCCTCGCTCTCGCCTGCTTCACCGTTGCCTTCTTCGCCCTGCGCGCCGAGCGGGAATTCCTCGCCGGCCTGGCCTTCGGATGCCTCATCTTCAAGCCCCAACTCGGCGTTGCAGCCGCTGTCATCTTTGTTGATGCGCGCCGCTGGAAGGTGATCGCCGGCGCGCTGCTTTCAGCCTCAATTCAGCTGGCTGCCGCATGGGTTTACTACGGCCCCGATTCCCTCCGCTCCTGGATCCAAAATCTTTCCCGTTTGCCGAGCCTGCTCCCGCTGCTCGAACCAAAGCTCTACCAAACTCACTGCCTGCGCACCCTCTGGACGATGCTCCTCCCGTGGCCTCGCCTTGCGCTTGCGCTCTACGTCGTCACCGCGCTTCTCACTCTCGCGGTCGCAGCACGCTGCTGGCAAAGCAGCCTATCTTTATCCCTGCGCTACTCCGCTCTGCTGCTGGCTACAGTCCTCGTTGCGCCCCATCTCACGGTCTACGATCTCGTAATTCTCGCGCCTGCCTTCTTGCTGCTCGCAAACTGGATCGCAATTCAACCGGACGACCCGGGAGCGCCACAACTCAAACTTCTCCTCTATCTCGCGTATGCCCTGCCGCTACTCGGGCCACTCGCCCGCTGGACACACCTGCAGCTAACCGTTCCCGTGATGCTGGCCATCCTGTATCTGTCATTTCAACTGGGCGAAGGATCAAGGATCGTGGAAGAGCGGCGCTTCAGCGCCGCGTAAGAGCCCAGGACGAAAGCGGGCATCAGCCCCGGTGGTCGCTTGAGGTTTCGACTCGATCCTGTTCTTACTCTCCAAATAAAAACCGCAGCGCTTCCGGAAATCGCTCCGCCCACGCGGCCTCGTTGTGCCCAGCTCCATCCTGAATCACCAGCCGCAACCACTTCTCACTCAGCACCGCTCGCCGTAAGATGGCCGCCAGTTCCCGCACATCGTCCACCACCGTCCGGCTCCGCTCCGCGCTTCCAGCCTCGGCCGTTCCCACTCCCAGATAGATTCGCTCCGGCCAAAACCTGACCGACCGGCTCTCCTTGATCGCCTGCCGATGCGCCGCCCACAGCGACGGACTCTCCACCAGCAACCGTCCGATCACTCCCGGCCGCACCATCACGGTGTACAGCGCAATCAGCGCCCCCAAAGACGATCCGCCCAGTCCAGTATTCTCCGCTCCCGTCGCCACGCGGTAATTCCGCTCCACAAATGGCATCACTTCCTTCATCAGAAAATCCGGATAATGCCGCCCCTGCACCCGCAGCATCACGGGATTCATCGACCGGTGCGGCATGTATTCGCGAATCCGGTCCTTGCCCGCATTATCCATGCCCACAACAATCATCGGAGGCACCACACCTTCGCGGATCAGCCGGTCCGCCGCCTCGTCCACCTGCCACTCCACCCCCGCGAACGAACTTGCCACCTCAAACAGATTCTGTCCGTCATTCAGGTAAAGCACCGGATAATGCCGGCCTGAATTCTCGGCATCGTCATAACCCGGAGGCAACCACACTCGCAGAAAACGAGTGTTCCGAAAGACGCGGCTTCGAAACTCATGCAGCCGCAAATCCCCGGTAGCACCGGTGGCGCGCACACCCTCAAAAACCGCCCCCGCGACATTCTGTATTTTCTGGATTTTCCCCATTGAAGACTATTGTCGCCGGAGTCGCGAAGCGACGGCATTCATCATCCCCGCACGTAAGTGCGGGGAAAACCTGGCTGGATAAGAACTGAGTCCCGCAGGGACGACACCGGTCACAGCGCGGTTCGTAGGGTCTCCGTGGTTAGCGATACTCCTACCGCCCACGCACCTTCACCACTCCCGCCAGCACCGCGATCCCCGCAATCAGTCCCAGTGAACTTAAACACAAAATGCACCAAGTCTCCAGCACATACCCCTCGACATAAGTCAGGTACGAAGCGAACCCCAATCCCGCCAGCGCCGCAGTCAATAACCAAGTCGGCGTTTCCGCCCGCGAGCGGTAGACCGTCGCCAGCGCCAGCAACACTCCATATCCGGCAATCCCAATCCCCGCAACTGGAATTCCCATCACAGTCGAATACTCACTACGGTTCACGATGTCGCAATTGAACTTCTCTCCAACGTCGCAGAACGAGGTCGCTGACTTCGCATAGTGCCGCTCCAGCGACACCGCCGACACCGTGATTCCTGCGACCGCCAAAATGGCAATTGCTAAGTACAACCCCCGATTGCCGGCTCTGGAAATCGCGCTCACGGCAAACTGCACCCAGTCTGAGCGCTCAGCACTTCCAGAGGAAAAACCGAAGGCACCGGCGGATTCCCCCCAAACTGCCAACTAGGAAACAGTTTCACTCCAGCCGCCGAGCATGCCGGAGCAAGATCATGCGAGCCTTTAATCGCGCACTCGGTGTAAGGTACATACTGAAAAGACTTCCCAAACATTTCCTTCTGCTCGATGCAGTGCGGACACCAATACAGCCCGTACATCCTCGCCTGTTTCGATGCCAGGCACTTCGCAAATCCATCGTAGCGGTGATTGCTGTGGTACCAGCCCGCTGCGTAAACCAGAACAAACAGCACCACGATCCCGCCCCAGATCAGCTTCGTCCGCGACTGCGGATTCGCTTCCGGCGTGCCTTCCCGCTCCTGGTGCCGCTTTCGCCGCTCTTCAGACATGGTTCCCTTCCAAAATGATTTTAGTTTCTTATACCACTAGCTCAAGCCACCACGTTCAGCGCTCCCGGCAGCACACCCAACTCCTCGCAATGCAGCGTCAGTACTTCTCCATCCACCATCACATCGACCGGCGCATTTAAATCAAATTCCACCTGCTTCACCGCTTTTCGCTCAGCCAATCGATGTTCAATGTGAGTGCCGTCATAAAGCCCAGGTAAATTCCGGATCAGCCCCAACCTCCCAATTGCACCCCATCGCACATATTCAATCAGCCCGCTATTCACCTCAGCCTTGGGCGCGATCATCATCGTCCCGCCGGTAAACTTGCTGTTGTTGAAAGTGAGAAACAAACAGCGGCGCCGGTCAAACTCCCTTTCCCCATCCACCCGCACCGGAAACGGCCGCCTCCGCAACCGCGCCAGCCCCAGAAAAATCGAAATGAAATATCCCAATTCCCCCTGACGGCTGAAACGCCGTGCCCGCAACGTCGCAACGTCCGCCGGAAACCCCACACTCAAAAGATTGATGTAGTGGATCACTCCGCCGCGATGCTGCAACCGCAGCACATCACAAGTCTGAGTTCGCCCGGCAATCAACGACTCGATCGCATGCTCCACGCCGCGGTCACTGAAATCCCGCAAGAAAGAATTCCCCGTTCCCAGCGGCAAGAACCCCAGTGTGGGGCGGCCGCCCCCGCCCGCCTTGCCAGCGTGGGGACCATTGCCCTCGCCCGCCTCCGGGAAAAGCCCGTTTACCACCTCATAAGAAGTCCCATCGCCACCGACCGCAATAAACCGCCGCCGCCCGCGTCCGTAAGCCTCACGTGCGATCCCCGTAGCAGCGCCGGCGTTCTGCGTCTCCACCACGTCCACCACAACCCCGCCCGCCCGCAGTCGCTCCAGTGCCGCACCCAGCATCTTCCGGCTTCGCCCGCCCCCCGCTGCAGGATTGACAATCGCCAGACAAGATTCCCGCTCATTCACAGCCCCACCACCGCTGCCCGATTCACTGTCTTTCCCAGTTCTTCCGCCAGCGCCTGCCGCTTGATCTTCATCGACGCCGTCCGCGGAAAATCCTTCTCGCAGATCAAGTAACCGCCCACCCGTTTGAAGTCAGGCAGCCGTCGATTTCGGGCCACGATTTCTTCCAGCAGCGCGCTGTCAAAGCGCTGATTCTGTTCCAGCCGTAGCGCCAGCACCAGCATCTCCCGACCCAGAGTCTTTTGCGGCCAAACATAGTTCGCCGCGAACACGCAGTACTCCTTCACCTGCAGCCCATCGAAAACCTTCTCAATATCCTCGGGATAAATATTCTTTCCGCCCTCGGTGACAATCATGTTCTTCTTTCGCCCAAAAAGCTGCAGATGCCCGCTCTTGTCAAAGCGCCCCAAATCGCCCGTCAGAAGCCACCCATCCACAATCGTTTCCAGCGTCAGCTCCGCATCGTCCAGATAATGCGACATCACGGTCTTGCTACGCGCCGCAATTTCTCCTATCCCCTCCTCATTCGGACTCAGCACTCGCAGTTCCACGCCCGGCAGCGGTTTGCCCACCGTGTCCGCGCGAAAGGGCTTCAGATCGTTCAAGGTCAGCGCAGTTCCGGCCTCTGTCAATCCATACCCGTTCACCACCGGAATTCCCAGGTCATAGAAAAATTGCATAGTCGAGGGCTCCATAAAAGCCCCGCCAGTGAACACTGCCAGCACATCCCCGCCGAATGCGCGATGCACTCCCGGCAGCAGCGTCCGGCTCAACTTCACGCGCGCTTTGCTCCGCGTCAGAATCTTGTTGAGCCCAATCATTCGATTCAGAATTGCCCGCTTCCACGCTGGCAGTTCCTCGATCTTCGCGCGCAGCCCGCGCTCCAGATTCTTCATGATCATCGGCACCAGCGCCACATAAGTAATGCGGTAGCGCACAAACGCATCCCGCACAAATTCCGGACGCAGCGTCCGCAAATGCACCACGCACGCCCCGCACACAAACGGCCCAATAAATCCCACCATGAAATCAATCGCGTGATTGGTCGGCAGAATGCTCAAATACCGCACCCCCGGCCAGAATGGATACCACGCCGTCAACGCCCGGCACTGCTCCAGATAATTCTCATGCGTCAGCACGCAGCCCTTGGGCCGTCCGCCAGTGCCCGACGAATACACAATGCACGCCTCGTCTTCCCGCTGCCGCATAATGAAATCCGGCGCGCCCTTGCGTTTGAAGTCCTCCCAGCGAAATCCCCCTGCCAGGTCAGCTCCCAGCGGCGCCTCCGTCACCAGCACCAGCTTCATCTTAATGTTATGAAATTCCGGCGATTGCATGATCGCCCGCCAAAGGTAGTACTCCACCACCAGCACTTTCGCCTTTGAATGCTCTAGGAGTTGCAACTGCTCGCCCGCCGTCAGCTTGTAATCCAGAGGAACAAGCACTCCGCCGCAATAGAAAATCGCATAGGCCGAAAGCAGCCACTTCGACTGATTCGTCATCAGGATCGCCGCGCGATCCCCGGCATCGAAATCAGCATCCTCCAGCGCCCGCGCTAGAGGCATGCTGATTTCCTTAAAATCGGAATAGGTCAACCGCGTCTTTTCCCGCTCGCGGTCAGCCTCAATCAGGCAGGTCTCGCCCCCAAAGCGCTCCATGGCATCGCGCAACGCCGCGCCCAGACAGCTATATTTTTGGAGGTCGAGCATTAAGGAATCATTTCACCACAGAGGCACAGAGCCACGGAGAAAACCTTGTTAATGAGTTAGCTACCCGCACAAGTTGATAGCCGAAGCGCAGCTAGGGGATATTAAAGACTGAATAGTTTTTCTCCGTGACTCAGTGTCTCCGTCGTGAAGGTCTTTCTAGAGTCTCGCCTGAATCTTCCCCGCCAGCGTGCGAAAATCGGAAACCCCCTGCAGCTCATAATCCGGCAGTTCCACCCGAAAATGATTCTCCAGCTTGGTCAGCAGATCCAGCGTCTGTAAGCTGTCAATCCCCAGAGTCTTGAAAAAATCGTCGTCGGGACGAAGTTTCTCCCGCGGCACCCTGAAGTGCGCCGCCGCAAGCCCCAATATTTCATCAAGCGTCTGTTCAGCAGTGTTCATAAATGAGTTTCGTCATCCTGGGCAGGGTTGGCATCCTGAGCGAAGGATCTCCATCTCCTCAGCTCCCGCCGTTCTGCATTCGCAACGCTAAGGCAAGTACGGCTGCGCATCCGTACTCTCCACAAACTTCCGCAATCCCGCCTGCACCGCGGGCCGCGCAAACAGCTCACAGAAAATATCGATCTCCCGCCGCAACTCCTCCTGCGGAATCGGCTTAATGAACTTCTTCGCCGCGGCAGCCGTCGCCCGGTCAAACTTCCCAAGCTGCGCCGCGGTGGCTCGCGCGGCTCGCAGCGCCTCACCCTCGCCCACCACCTGGCTCACCAACCCGATCTGCTGTGCTTTAGTGGCATTAATGCTGCGCCCGGTCAGCAACAGATCTCTCACCACCGCATTACCCAAATCCCGCTTCAGCCGCGGAATCCCGCCGAACCCCGGAATCAGACCCAGCCTCAGCTCGGGAAAGCAAAACCGCGCCATCTTATCGGCGATAATCAAATCGCAAGCCAGCGCCAGCTCGAACCCTCCCCCGAACGTCACTCCATGCACCGCCGCAATCGTAGTCAAAGGCGCCGCATCAATCAGATTCAATACCCGGTGAATCCGTTCCAGAAACTCTCGCACACCCTTCACGGCTTCAGCTTTTTCCATCGCCTGTGACCGCTGATAAAGTTCGCGCAAATCCGCCCCAGCGCAGAATCCCGGCTTCATCGCGCTATGAATAACGAGCGCATGCGCCTTCGCCTGCATACCTTCCAAAGCAGTTGCAAATTTCTCAAGTTCCTCCAGTGACGCCGACCCCAGTTCATTGCAAGGCTCCCGATGCAGCGCCAGTTCGATAACGCCATCGGCAAGCGACCACGACAAGCCGCTCCCACGGCCATGGCTCAGCGCTTTTGATTCAGCCTTCCCGTCGGTCACCTGAATGTCCTTCGTAACTCCCGGCATCGCTCCCCACACTAAACAGCCTGCCTCACCCCGTACATTTCCTCAATCTCGTCTTTCATCCGCGCCGCAATCACATCGCGCTTCAACTTCCCGTTCACCGTCAACATTCCGCTCTCAATCGAGAACGCTTCCCCGCGCACAAAAAAAGCCCGCACCTGCTTGTAATGCGGCATCTCAGGATTTACCACGTCCAGCACAGCTTGCACGTTCTCGGCCTTCACATTTCCAGTCACGATCGCCGACAAATATCCGCGACCATTCCCCACCACAACCACCTGCTGCGCCTCCGGCAAACTCTTCGCAATCGCACTCTCGATCGGCTCCGGCGAAATCTTGTGCCCTGACCCCAACACGATCAGATTCTTAATCCGCCCCGCGATCCGCCAGTTCCCGGCGGCGTTCACCTCGCCCTGATCGCCCGTATGGAACCAACCTTCCCGCAGCGCCTCAGCCGTCTGCTCCGGCCGTTTCCAATAGCCCGAAAAAACATTAGGCCCGCGCACCAGGATCTCATCATGCTCTCCCAACTTCATCTCCATGCCCGGAATCGCCGGCCCGACGCGCCCCACCTCGACCCGGTTCGGATCATCCATCGTGCAAATCGCAGTCGTCTCCGTCAGCCCGTACACCTGCAGCACGCGAATTCCCAGCATCATGAAATAGAGCTGCGTTTCCGCGCTCAACGGCGCCGACCCGCAAATCAGCGCTTTCAGATTCCTTCCGATCATCTTCTTCCGGATCGCCGGAAACACCAGCGCATTGGCCAGCCCCAACCACAAGGCGTCCCCTGCTTTCGCTTGCCTATCCTGCCGCCGCGCCCACCCGCCTTTCGCCCGCGAATAAATTGCCTGTGCCACTCCTCCGGTCTGCCACAGTTGCTCATCCACCGCTCGCCGCATCCGCTCCAGCAACTGCGGCACATTCAGAAAATAATCCGGAGCCACCGCGCGCATGTCATTTGCGATCTTCGTCAGATCCATATTGATCGTGACCAGGCTCCGCCGCTTCAGAAAAGTCAGCAACGCAATCCACGACGCCGCAAACGTAAACGGCAAGTAATGAAAGATCCGATCGTGTCTCCCAGAACCAGAAGCCGACCCGGACATCAACTGTTCTAATCGCTCGGCGGTCCGATCCAGCATGAAGCCCACATTCGCCGCCGTCAGAACCACCCCTTTGGCTTCCCCCGAAGTCCCGGAGGTATAGATGATGGCTACCGGACTGTCTTCCTCCACCTGCGGCGGCTCCAACTGCACTCCATCCACTCCAGCAAAAACTTCGTCAAACAAAAACTGCGGCGGAGCTTCCGTCCATGCTTGAGCAATCCCATCTCGCAATGTTGCGTCTCCGCAGACCACCATCGCCGGAGTGCAGTCTTTCATCATCGCCACCAACTCCCCAGCAGCCTGCCGCGAATATAACGGCACGACAAGCAGCCCTTCGGCCATGAGCGCCAAGTCCATCGCCACCCAGCGAATGCTGTTCACCGCCAGCAACCCGCAGCGCTCACCCTTCTTCAGCCCCTTGGAAGCAATAAACGTTCTAGCCTTCCGGACCAACTCCAACAACTCACTACCGGTCACGCCAGTAACTTCGCCCTGGCGAATCTCGGCAAGAATCCGCG
>Ga0308309_10001534_pt1 | contig 13742 bp, 12 predicted proteins | sample HubBroMetageWFT5_FD_192491 | JGI IMG/M metagenome (GOLD analysis project Ga0308309, IMG submission 192491) | Warmed and freeze-thawed soil microbial communities from the Hubbard Brook experimental Forest, New Hampshire - Hubbard Brook CCASE Soil... | ecosystem: Environmental > Terrestrial >...
CACCTCGTCCAGCGGCGCGCACCAGCCATCGAATGGCGCGAAGATCTTCTGCACCGGCCCTACTCCCCGATCTCGGCCCAGTCGAGCGCCCACAGGGGATCGAGACGCGGACGAGCAAACCGCAGGCAAATGTCGTGTCGACCCGGCAGCGTCGGCAAGCGCTGCGCCGGCAAAATCGTCACCCCCTCGCGCATCGCGGCAGGTGCGAGCGGCAGGGTGATCGGCGGCGTCTCGCACCCGTCGATGTGAATCTCGAGTTCGCCCTGCGCGCTGCGCGCATCTCCCACCCGAATCTTCGCCGCGTCGGCGCCCAGTTCATAGTTGAACGGCAACGGCGCCACGGCGGCGGTGAATCGCGGTCCTCCCGTCAGGTCGGCGCCGCGATAAATCCAGCACGGATTCATGATATCGACGGCAAACGGTGCATCGGGCCCTGCGCCTGCGCTGGGCTCGAGCAACAAGCTGAGGCCGTTGCTGCAGAGCTCAAGCTGATGGCTTGTACGCCGCGCGAGGCTGTGCGAATCCAAATGCACGGCAAGTGTGCGCGAAACCTGCGCGCCGCTCATAAATGTGGCGGCGCGAATTTGGGTGCCGGGCGGGAGGTCCAAGGGTTGCGAATAAGGCAGCGATCCAACCTGCGGCTCGCCCCCGTCAAGCGTGTAGTGAATACCCGCCTCGGGCGCGGCGCGCTTTAGTTCGGGCAGAGTCGAGAGTGTCACGCGAATCGCGTCGCCGTCGCGGGCGTACTCAGCCTCGATGCCGTACACGCTGTCGGCATAGGCGAGGCCAAAGGCGCGGTAGCGCGCGAACATCGCTGCCAATCGCTGGAGGAAATCCGGCCAGTTTCTTTGCTGCGGGGACCAGCCTACCTCTGCCAACGCCGCCGCACGCGGCAGTGCCATCCAATCGACCCGCCGCTCGGTTTGCATGTGCTCCGTCCACAGATCAGCCTGCAGCCCGAGAATGTGGTGCTGCTGTGCGTCGGCAAGCGCTGGATCGCGCGGCTCGAAATCGTACACGTCCTTCAAGGAAATTATCGACATGCGCCCCGGCGGCTCCGTCGCCAGTGGGCTCTGTCGATGATCCAAATACACCTGAGGATCCGGCGCCAACACCGCATCGTTGCCCGCGATCGCAGCCGCGTGCGCGACCGACGCGCCATGCCAGGACATCACCACCGCATCGGGCGCCAAACCAGGCTGCAGAATTTCATCCCAGCCGACCGCGCGCCGACCCTTGGCAGATAGATGGCCGCTGATTTTTTGGGTGAAATAGGTTTGCAAGGCGTTGGCGTCGCTGATCCCCAGCTGCCGCGCTCGCGCCTGTACGGCAGCCGACGCATTCCACTCATCCTTGACAGCTTCGTCTCCGCCGATGTGGATGAAACGCGACGGGAATAGCTGCATCACTTCGTCGAGCACGTTTTGCAAAAACTCGAAAGTGCCCGGTTCCAAGTTGAATAGATGCGAATGAATGCCCCATTTGGCCGAGACCGGCAATGCGGGATGGCTGTCGATGGCGCCCAACTCAGGATAAGCGGCAAGCGCTGCTTGCGCGTGACCGGGCATGTCGATTTCCGGAACGATTTGGACATGCCGGGTTGCCGCGAAGGCGACAATCTCGCGCACCTGCTGCTGGGTGTAGAAGCCCCCGTACGGTTTTCGCGTCCCGCTGCCCGGCGGCGAGGCGGGAATTCTCCACGCTCCAACCGAGGTGAGCTTTGGGTACTTGCGGATCTCCAGCCGCCAGCCCTGATCATCGGTCAAGTGCCAGTGCAGCACGTTGAGCTTGTGCCACGCCATCCAATCGATCATGGAACGCACAAAGGCCGGCGATTGAAAGTGCCTCGATGAATCCAGCATCAGGCCGCGCCAGGAATATCGGGGCGCGTCGGTGATGGTTTGCACCGGGATCAGTCCGCCGCCTGGCCGCGCCGGGAGGAGCTGCCAAAGCGTCACGGCCCCATAAAAAAGGCCTGCGGCCGTCGTTGCAGAAATGGTAATGCGATGCGCAGAAACCTCCAGCCTATAGGCCTCGGCGGCGAACCCGGGCTCGCTTCGAAATAGGATGAGCGAGGCGCCAGTTGGGACGGCGCCCTGCGACTCGACCGGCAAGGTCAGCTGGTTGGATCGCTTCCAGAGCGCACCGAGATAGCGGGCGCCCTGCAGCGCACCGGTATCACCGCCCGCCGCCCGGATGATGGTTGCCGGGCTCACCGCGAACGAACCGATTCCCGGCTCGATCTGCGCGGGTTGGGGTATCACGCCCGCCGGTCCCGCCGCCGCCGGCAACGCGCATAAGGCAAGGGCAGCGATTCTCATCGCCGCCCTTGTTCGTTGCATCATCCTCGAGCCCTGCCGCACGCTTGACACTCTACCCCATCGCCATGGGTGGCAGCGGGTCCTGCGCCTTACATCTTGAAGCGGGCGGTCAAGTAGTACTGTGAACCGTTCTTGTAGAAAGCTCGCGGCTGGTCCTGGTTCAAAGCGTAGTACTTGAGTTCCGGATTGTTGAGATTCTGCCCATCCAGCGTAATCGAGAAGTTCTGGTTGATGATGTAAGCCAGTGACGCGGAGAGATCGCCAATGTTGTACTGCGTAAAGGCAGTATTGCGGTCCAGACCGCTGTAGAACGACGACCGGTAGGTGTAGGCCACGCGCGCGCTGATGTGCGCGTTCTCGAAATAGGCGGTGACGTTGTAGGTGTCCTTCGAGGTGCCGACCAATCGATCATCGCCATTGATGGTGATGTCCGAAGTTTGCTTGCCGTCCGCGTAGGTGTAATTGGTGATAATTCCAATGTTATCGGTGAAGGCCTGTTGATAGGCGAATTCGGCGCCTTCGACCCGACCCTGCGCGTTGACCGGCACGGTCAATATATAGGGGAGCAGCGCGCCATTCGGAAATGCGCTGCTATAGGTGAAATAGCTTTTGTTCACCGAGCCGTAGCTGACGTAGTTCTTCAGGTCCATGTAGAACAAGGTTGCGGAGAGCAGCGAGTGCCGCGCGAAATACCATTCCAAACCCGCGTCAAGATTGTTGGAAAGAATCGGCTTCAAATCCGGGTTGCCGCCCGAACCGCTGCCGACCTCGCCGACCGCGCCGGGGGGCGATAAGCTCGTGAAACCTCCCAGGGCAGAGTAATCGGCGCGGGTCATGGTCTCCGCGGCGGCGAACCGGGCGATCAAGTTGGGTGCCAGGTCGATCTTCAGATTCGCGCTCGGCAAGACATCATTGTAGTCGTGCGAGGTGGGAACCCCGATGTACTGGCCAAAATCCGAGTACTGCGAACCCGGCGTATTGGCGCTGACGCCGACATAGGTCAACACGTCTTCCACCGTGTGCACGAAGCGAACGCCGATGTTTCCGGCCCAGTTGCTGCCCTTGAAGTCCGCCTGCACGAAGGCCGCGGTGTCGAACTCATGCACCTCGAACATGGAATTCCAATCGATGCGCGTCGCTGGATTGCGATTCACATTGGCCGGACTGTTGTAGGCGGCGAGTTGTGCCGGTGTCCAGAACCAAATATCGGTGGGTACGCTGCCGCCGAAATTGGTGTAGTTCGACGGATAGTTTGAGAAGGTCGTGGGATACGCCGCGGTACTCTGGCCCGCGGCGGTGGGTCCCTGGCCGATCACGTCCGCGGAGGTGCGGCCGTGGCGCTCCCAGCGAACGCCGAACTTCAGGTCCTGCCAAGCGCCATCATCGACTTTGAATGCGCCGTCGAGCTTGGCCCACTCCTCCCGATCCTTCACATCGATGTTTTGATCGCCGAATATCCAGCTGAAGGCCACCGGCACGCCGCCCGGCGTCGGGGTCGTGTTGTTGGTCGTGCCAAGATTGAAGCTGGGACCTGATCCGATCCCATTCAGGGTATAGCCCGCACCGGTACCGATGCCGGGATTGGTCTCCGAAACATTTTGATAGGGGGTCTTGCCATCGCCCCAGGAATAGCCGACCTGCCCGAGGAAACTCAGGCGATCGGTCACATCCCAGGTGGCATCGAAATTGACGAAGTTCGCCGTGGCCTGTTCGTCCGGGCGCGAAATCTGGTCGTACACGCCGTACGCCGTGCCGGCCACGGGCGCGAAGGTGGCGGAGGTCAAGGTATTTTGCTGCACGACGTAGCCAGGATTCGGCGCCTGCCCGGCGCCCGAATCCACGAAGTGCGTAGACCACAATAGGTAATTGTCGTTGACGTTGCTCGCCAGCAGCCTGGATGAAAAACCCGTCAAATCCAAGGTCAGCGCATCGTTTGGCTTGAACTCGATGTCGGCCAAACCGCCGTTGCGCTCGCGCTTTTGCTGGAACAGGGCGGCGCCGATGTCGGTCGGATATTGCACACCGGAAAGATCCGGATGCGCCACCGCAATGGCGCTGCCCGGCGCGATGGTGTCGTAACCCAACACCTCGGTTCCGTCGCGGCGCAGATGCCGGGTTTCCGAGAACAGTTGCAGCATCACGCCAAAGTTGTTCGCGTCGTTCTTCCAGTCCGCCAGTGCACTGTATTGACCATCGGTCTTGGCCGGCAGGCTGGCATACACGGCACCGGCCGAGGCCTGCAGGGTGAAGGGCTGCGAAAAATCCAACGGTTTGCGCGTGATGATGTCGACCGAACCGGCGACTCCGCCTTCGACCAACGACGCGCTCGAACTCTTTTGGACCACGACGGTGCTCACGATTTCGGAGGGCAACAGCGTGTAGCTGACGCTGCGTCCCACGGTGCCGGTTTGATCGAGCACGAACCAGTCGCCGGAGGCGATATTATGGCCGTTGATCAATGTCTGGGTCAGGCTAGGATTCGTACCGCGCATGCTGACGCGATCGTTCTCATCGAAACCGCCCTCGCTCGCGCCCATTGAGCTCGTCGTAATGCCCGGCAAACGCGACAATGAATCGGCGACGTTCTTGTCCGGCATTTTGCCGATGTCCTCTGCGGTCACAACCTCGATGAAGTCATCCGAGGCGCGCTTCGCGGCGAGCGATTCGTCCACGGATTTGCGGATGCCGGTGACGACGATTTCCTGGAGCGCATTGTCATCGGGTGCTGCTGCTGCGGCCAACGCGAACGCGGGCGGCACGAGCATTGCGACTCCCAGTGCCGACTTGACCGCTAGTGCGATCCGATTCATATAGATATCCCCTGTCCGATTCATATCGATGCCCCCTGTCCTGTCACCAATTTTGTTTAGAATCCGCTGCATCCGCCGTGTGGTCGCCGTGCGCATGCCACACCAGTTAGAACCCAATATAATACCAATTTATAAAATTCGCTAGTGCCGCGTAATAAAGACATCGAAACTCGATATTTTATGATAAAAATCAACGTTATTCACACTTCTGGACACAGTTGTTGTTCTCATAGTGGTATTTGTTTGGTATTATTTGATGACTAAACAATTCACAACGGAAGTGCCTCCGGGCCCTATGACCTCGCTCGCTAAAACCATTGGTCCTTTGGATGGTCAGGGCAATTTGCCGCTCTACCAGGAGTTACAGCGGGTCCTGCGCAAGGCCATCGACAGCCGGGTTTTGGGTCCCGACGACGCCCTGCCTTCGGAACGCGATCTCGCGGTGGATTTCGCGGTGTCGCGCATTACGGTGCGAAAGGCACTAGACGGGCTGGTTGCCGACGGACTTCTGGTCAGGCGCCAGGGCGCGGGAAACTTCGTCTCGGCGCGCGTCGACAAGAACTTCGCCATGCTCACCTCCTTCTCGGAGGACATGCGCGCGCGCGGCCGCACGCCTCGCAGCGTTTGGCTGAAGCGCGCCGCGGGCACGGTGACGCCCGAGGAAGCGCTGGCACTGCGCTTGAGTCCCGGGACACCGGTGTTTCGCTTCAATCGAATTCGCTACGCCGACGATGCGCCGATGGCGCTGGAATACGCCACCATCGTCGCCACGGCCCTGCCCTCCCTCGAGGCAGTCGATGCATCGCTGTACGAAGCGCTGGAGCGCGCCGGACACCGCCCAGTGCGTGCGTTGCAGCGCTTGCGCGCGGTGCTCATCACCTCCGACCAGGCCGACCTGTTGAAGGCCAAGGCCGGTGATGCGGGCCTGTTGGTTGAACGCTTGGGATCGCTGCCCGACGGTCGGGCCATTGAATTCTCGCAGTCGTACTACCGCGGCGACACCTATGATTTCGTCGCCGAGTTGAGCACGTGAGCGCAGAGCGTTCGCGAGCGGCTGAGCGCACGCTCATGTTTGAGGAAGCCGCGGACGCGTCCAACGCAGTGCGCGCGCAGCTGCAAGATGCAGCCACGGCGATGCGCGCAATTGGCGCAAAGCTGCGGCATCTCAATCCGCGCGCCGTGATCACGTGCGCACGCGGCAGCTCCGACCATGCGGCAACCTACGCAAAGTATCTGATCGAAACGCATGCGCAGGTGCTGACCGCCTCGGCGGCGCCGTCAGTGAGTTCGGTATATGGCGTCACGCAAGATGTGCGCGGCTGTTTGGTTCTAGCCATTTCGCAGTCAGGACGCAGTCCTGACTTGCTGGCATCCGTCGCGTCGGCAAAAGCATCCGGGGCCACGGTCCTCGCGCTCTGCAACAGCGCCGATTCGCCGTTGATGGCGGCAGCGGATCTGGTGGTCGCGCTGAATGCCGGACCTGAAAGAAGCGTCGCTGCAACGAAATCCTACCTTGCATCCCTGGCTGCGATCGCCCAGTTGGTCGCCGCATGGAAGGAGGACGCCAAACTCGAGCAGGCGTTGGCGCAGTTGCCGGATTTAATGGACCGCAGCTGGGCTCTTGACTGGTCAGCGGCGCTCGCCGAGCTCCAGTCCGCCGACAATCTCTATGTGGTGGGCCGAGGATTGGGGCTCAGCGCCGCACAGGAGGTTGCCCTGAAATGCAAGGAGACCTGCGGCATCCATGCCGAGGCATTCAGCAGCGCGGAACTCAGGCACGGTCCCTATACGCTGCTGCGCAAGGGATTCCCCGCCCTCCTGCTCGCGCAGCAGGATGGTACGCGGCCGGGCATCGAAGCTCTCGCCATTGAGCTGGGCCGCCGCGGTGTTCCGGTGCTGCTGGCCGGCGGTAACGCTGCCGGCTCGATATTGCTGCCGTCGCTCGAAGTCGCGGCAGAACTCGCGCCGATTCTGCTGGTGCAAAGCGCTTACCGCATGATCGCCTCACTCAGCGTGAGGCGCGGCCTCGATCCGGATCGCCCGCCGCACTTGCACAAGATCACGGAGACCGTGTAATGCGCACCGCACTGGTGAACGGCCGGATCCTGGCCGGCGAGGGAATCGTGAACGGGCAGACCGTGCTGCTCACCGATGGCCGCATCGAGGCCATCACGCTTGCGGCGGATCCGCGCTGCCGCGACGCCGCGAGCGTCGATCTTGAAGGCCAACTGTTGCTGCCGGGCTTCATCGATGTACAGGTCAATGGCGGCGGCGGCGTGCTGTTCAACGATGACCCGAGCCTCGAATCGATCTGCGCGATTGGCACCGCGCATCGGCAATTCGGCACCACCGGATTCCTGCCAACTTTGATCAGCGATGATCTCGATACCATCGCGCAGGCGATCGCCGCCGTGCAATCGTCCCTCGATGCGCACCGGCCAGGTGCGCTCGGCATTCACATCGAGGGACCGTTCCTGAACTGGGCGCGCCGCGGTGTGCACGATCCGAAGCATTTGCGCCGGTTGGACAATGGCGTGATCTCCATGTTGCGCAGCTTGCGCGGCGGACGCACCGTGCTGACGCTCGCCCCGGAAATGACGACCAGCGACATGATTTCGCAATTGGCGGCCGGCGGGATTTTGATATCCGCCGGTCACAGCGATGCAAGTTATGCCCAGACAGCCGCGGCGATCGCACATGGCGTGCGCGGCTTTACGCACTTATTCAACGCGATGGCGCCGCTGACGCCGCGCGAACCGGGCATCGTCGGTGCCGCTCTCTATGACGCCAACACCTGGTGCGGAATCATCGTCGACGGGCACCACGTCGATCCAGTCATGCTGAAGCTCGCGTTGCGCTGCAAGCGTCATGATCGATTCATGCTGGTCACCGATGCGATGCCGCCCGTCGGGTCTCCGGCGACCAGCTTTGTTCTGCAAGGACGCACCATCCATGTGGTCGATGGCGTTTGCCGGGACGAGAATGGAACGCTCGCCGGGACCGGACTCGACATGGCCACCGCCGTGCGCAATACGGTGAATTTGCTGGGCTTGAGTATTGACGAAGCTGCGCGCATGGCCAGCGAGTACCCGGCGGCCTTCCTCGGCTTGGAGCACGAGCTCGGTCGAATCGCACCGGGGTATCGCGCCAATCTTGTGCTTCTGGACGACGAGTTGCGGGTGCGGCGCACCTGGGTCGAGGGCATTTCCTCCTAGGGACCGGGGCGCGCCGGCGCCTCGCCGCGCGCATAGGCGATGGCTTCATGCAGCGTGGAGAATATGCGTGCCGCGCCTACTTCTGCCGTGATGCCGTGTCGATCCAGATCGGATCTCAAATAACTGCTGACGCGGCCAAAGATGATCGTCACGTTGCGCCGCGCCATCTCGGCAATCAGATCGCGCAACGATTGTGCCGCGCTGCAATCGATGTCCGTGATCGCGCTCGCATCGATAACGAGAAAATGCACCGGCGTTGGTGCGCGCGCGACCAACGCGCGCACTTCGTCGGTGAAGCGATTTTGGTTGGCGTAAAACAGATCCGCGCCAAAACGATAGACGATGAGTCCGGGTTCGGTAACCTTGCCCGGCTGCGCCGGCACCGTCACCCACGGCCCGTCGCCATTCGCTTCCAGCATCATGGTGTGCGGGCGATAACTGTGACGCACATGCCGGAACAGCGACAGCGCGATCGCCAGCAAAATTCCCTGCTCGACCCCGAGCGCCACCACGGCGGCCGCGGTCGCGACTGCCAGATAGTACTCGCCGGGGCTTTCGCGCCGGATATTGCCCAGTCGTTTGATATCGATCATGCCGATGGCGATCGTGAATACGATGGATGCCAGTACACAGCGCGGCAGAAGTTGCAGTGGCGCGGTGAGGAATAACAGAACCAACAGCACGACGCACGCCAACACCAGGTGCGCGACCTGGCTGCGCGCGCCGACGTTATCCGCGATAGCCGTTTGGGTCGGGCTGCCATTGACGACGAAGGTGCCGGTCATCGCAGCGGACAAATTGGCGGCGGACAGCCCCAACAAGTCCGCATCGATGTCGACTCGCTCGCCGTAACGCAGCGCGAATGCCCGCGACGTCGCCGCGCTTTGCGCGATAATCATGACAAAACACGAACCCGCCAGCGGCAACAGCGACAGAACTTCACTCAAGCTCACCCGAGGCAGTCGAATCGACGGAAATCCGCCCGCGATCGGGCCGACAACCGCAACGCCGAGGTCGGCCAGGTGCAACGCGTTGCTCGCCCAGATAGTCAGCACCACCGCAGCCAAGGAGACGGGCCAGCGCGGCGCGAAGCGATTGCCGAGCAAAATGGCGGTTGCCACCAAACCAGACAGCGCGAGTGTAGGAAAATGCGCTTGACTTAGGCCGGCGCCGATCTGCCACAGCCGAACCAGCGAGTAACGAGAAGACGTGGCGACGCCGAACATATCGCTCAGCATCGCAATGCCGACCTGGAGACCGACCCCGGTCAAAAATCCGACGAGCACCGTGCGCGAGAGAAAATCCGCCAGGAATCCCAGCTTGAAAATCCGCGCCAGCAACAGATACCCGCCGGTCAGCAGCGCCACCAAGCTGGCGAGCGCCACGTAGAGTTCGCTCCCCGGCACGGCGCTGTGCGACAGCGAGCCGGCGATGATGGCAGCCGTGGCCGAATCCGCCGCCACCACGAGATGGCGCGACGAGCCGAACAGCGCGAATCCGACCAGCGGCAGCAGCAAAGTATAAAATCCGGTGACGACGGGCATGCCGGCAATGCGGGCATAACCGAGAACCTGCGGCAGATTGATCGACGCAAGATTCACGCCCGCCAGGCAGTCGCGCAGCGCCCGGCGCCGATCGAAGGGCCGCAGACCCGAAAACAGGCTCAGCGGCATCGCGGCAATTCAGTCATTCTTTCCACCCCCAATTCTTCGTCGTATCGTTAATGTTATGCTTTTAGGCGGCGTGCAATCGCGCTATCCGCGTACTGTCAGAAGGATACGATCGCGTTGAAAGAAGCTTTAACACCATTCCACATCGCCGTTCAAGTGCGCGATATCGGCGAAGCGCGCCGATTCTACGGCGATATTCTCGGTTGCAGCGAAGGCCGCAGTAGCGCGCAGTGGGTCGACTTCAATCTCTACGGCCATCAGTTCGTCTGCCATCTGAATCCCCATCTGGGCGCGCACGGCAAGCTGGCGAGCCATTTCAATCCCGTCGACGGACAAGGCGTCCCGGTGCCTCACTGCGGTGTGGTGCTAAGGCCGGCGCAGTGGGCCGAGTTGGCCGAGCGAGTACGGCAGCACAACGTCGAGTTCGTCATCGAGCCTTACACCCGCTTCAAAGGTCAAACCGGCGAACAGTCGACGATGTTTTTCCTTGACCCCACCGGCAATGCGCTCGAGTTCAAGGCGTTTCAGAACATCGAAACACAGTTGTTCGCCGTCGATCCGCCTTGAACGCCGTTGGGTGGCAACGCTGTGGGTGAATCGCCGTTCGGTTGCAATGCTGCTCACACAAGAGATGTTTTAACCCAGCCCTGAGAATTGCTCACTTGACGCGATGAAAGCGCCATTTTTTCCGCGAATATCTCGACTCCGTCACATCGACCGACGTTGAACTGTAACGAATTGCACCCATAGTGGTGCAGCGAGACCGCAACCTTTCCCGAGTTGTCGTGTCTTGCAATTTTGGTAACCGGGAGATGAGCATGCTTGGATTGATTGCCCGCTGGGGCCACAATGTGTTGTTGACGACGATGGGTTTGCTGACGATAGCCGTGGTGGTGTCTTTGATTCGCTAGCGATGGACGAGTGCCCATTTTTGGGCTCAGGGCGCCCACGACGCCCGGCGCCTTGCAAGATCGCGCCACGCGCAAAGTATCTGAGCGGCTTCACAGTTCGCCAGGCGGCGCGAGCCTATAGTCCATGCAAGAGTAAATACCCTTGCTGTGGATACTGGCCTCCTTGTTCTTCTTCTGGTGCGCGTTTCGCGAAATTCGCGACAGCATCGTCGCGCCGGCCGGCTTTGATTCCCCGAGACCCGTCGAGAAACCCTACCTCGCGTTGGTTTTAGGCTTGGCCGTCGCGTTGGCCTGGCCGCCGGTTCACACCTGGTATTTTCAATGGTTTCTATCCGTGAAGGCGACCCAACTGGCTGACGGTCATCGTGCCCGGGTCCATTGCAACACTCTGTTTGACACGATGCTCGATCCGGAGATGCTCGCATCCGGTCACGCCAGTCCGACCACCGGCAGAATCGTTTTGCAAAAGCCTTGGTGCAGTACTTTGACGTCTTACCTGCATCATCCTGGCCGGGCATCCCATGAAGAGCTCAATAGCCTGGATCTGATCACGCACGAGAGCATGCACGTACGCGGCGAAATGAACGAAGCGCGCACCGAATGTCAGGCGGTGCAGCGAAATTACCGGGCCGCCAAACTGCTCGGTGTTTCCGATGCGATCGCGAAGCAAAATGCGCTTGATATTTACAACATCAATTATCAGGAGCGCGGGAGAATTGGCGGCATTCAAGCCGCCTACTACTCGGCGCAGTGCGCGCCGGGCAAAGAGTTGGACGAGCATCTTGTTGACTCGACTTGGGCCGTCGAGCCCGACCCTGGCCTGCATTAGGGGACCATGCCGGTTGTGTGGCATTCTACTTGGGATGCTCATGCGGCTGGCTTTCTTGGGTTTTCTACTTTCAACCGTGACGGTGCACGCGGCGGATACGGCATTCAATGCCAAGCAGGAAGTACTGTGGGACCATTTGCGGCTGGCGATTGCCGGGGTGGAGCAGGAACTCGACGGGGTTCTAGGCGTTGCGGTGCTGGACTTGAGTTCCGGACAGCAACTACTCGTCCGTGCGGATGAAGTATTTCCGCAGGCCAGTTCCATCAAGATCGCCGTGCTCGCGGAGCTCTATCATCAGGCGCAGCAGTCCGAGCGCGGGGCGAGCGGCAAAGCGACATTGGCGGACCGCTATGTGGTACGCGCCGCGGATATCGTTCCTGATAGCTCCATCCTCGGCGGCCTCACACCCGGAGTTTCTTCTCTCACCAACCGTGATCTCGCGACGATCATGGTGGCCGTCAGCGACAACTCGGCTACCAACGTTCTCATTGATCGCGTTGGCATGGACAACGTGGTGCACTTGACCGAATCGCTGGGTCTTGCGCACACGCAACTGCGGCGCAAGATGATGGATCTTCAGGCGGCGGCTCAGGGCAGGGAAAATATCTCCACGCCGCGTGAGATGATGAAGCTGCTGGAGCAGATCTACCGGGGCAAGGTGATTGCGCCGCCGCTGCTCGATGATTTTTTTAACGTGTTGGCAACCAACAAAGACAGCTGGATACCGCGAGACCTGCCGCCCGATCTTAAAATTGCGAACAAGCCGGGCGAACTCGAGGGCGTACGCAATGACTCGGGCATCGTGTTCCTGAAGAACCGTCCTTACGTGATTTGTGTCATGACCACGTATCTTGCCAATGAACGTGCCGGCGAGGAGGCCATCACTCGGATTTCGCAGCTGGCCTACGGCGTCTTCGATCGCCTCAGCCGCGCCTCTGACTTGGGCCGGGTGGTTTCGCCGGGCAATGGCGGCGCGCGCTAAGGTGTCCCGGTCGGGGCTCGAAGCATTTCCCCCATCTTTTGGTGAATCAAATTCACGGCTTTTAGCGGGCGCAGCATTACCTTAAATTCAGTGATCTTTCCTGCGTCGTTCCATTTGATCATATCGACGCCATTGACGGTGATTCCCTCGAGCTTGACTTCGAACTCGAGCACAGCGTCCCGTTCGCCCCGCAATTCCCGTATGTAGCGAAATGATTCATTGAAGAAGACGTGGAAGGCGGCGGCGAGATACTGCTTGGTGATGAACTTGCCGACTTGCGGCGTGTGCACGACGGGTGAAAGGAACACCGCCTCGTCGGCCAGCAGCGAATCGAGTCCCGGCACATCTCTATTTTCCACGATGCGGTGCCAGGTTTCGATGGGGTCTGTCTTCATTGGGCGATGCTAGCATTTCGCCCAGTACCGATGTCGACGCGTCGCGTCAGGGGTCGCAGCCGGGTTCGTCGACGATACGCAATATGGGGATGGCGGCCTTCGCCTTGTCCATGTCGCTCTGACTCGCCGGCGCGTTGCCCAGGTTGAGTGTCTTGGCCGTCCCGTCCGCAAAGGAAATGCTAGCGGTGAGGTAGTGACCGCACTTGGTGGTGACCACCAGTTCGGTAGCATGGCTGCTCGGTGATTTAAGCGAGTTGCCGAGAAGATCGCCTAATTTTCTCGCCGTCCCCGCCAGTTGTTCTTGGCTACGCCTCACGACGTCCGGCGCGACGAGATTTGAGGGGCCCGGGGCCACGTAGAGAGCACCATTGTCCGCCGCGGCGGGAAGAATCGTGCCCGCGACACCGAACAGACCAAAGCCGATCAGGGTCAGTGCGCGCAGCCGAACTCGCGCCTTAGGGGTCATCGCGCCGATGATCGGACTGCCCATGGTCGAATCCTCTCTGTGGTAATTGATTGAGCGTGAGCCCACTCTAGAAGCTTGAAAAGGTGTCGCCCGTGACGGGCCGCTCATTACGGGAGCATTTTGGGCATGCCGGACATCGAGGC
>Ga0308309_10001536_pt1 | contig 13739 bp, 15 predicted proteins | sample HubBroMetageWFT5_FD_192491 | JGI IMG/M metagenome (GOLD analysis project Ga0308309, IMG submission 192491) | Warmed and freeze-thawed soil microbial communities from the Hubbard Brook experimental Forest, New Hampshire - Hubbard Brook CCASE Soil... | ecosystem: Environmental > Terrestrial >...
GCACCTTCTCTTTCATGATGAAGGCGGCGACGACGACCGAGAACAGGGGCTGCGAGAAAGCGATGGCCGTGGCGTCGGCGAGCGGCAGCATCGACACGGCATAAAAGCCCAGCACCATCGAGCCGGTACCCATCGCCGTGCGCCAGAAATGACCGACGATGCGCTTGGAGTGCCACGGCTTCACCCGCCCGGCGGCGATCATGGGCAGCAGCAGGATCACCGAGAGGGCGGCGCGGAAGAAGGCGGTCTGCACGCTTTCGACCTGGGTCGAGAGCAGCCGGATCATCGCGCTCGTAGAGGTGAAGATGAAGCCGCCGCTCACCAGCCACAGCGCGCCCTGCACATTGGGCGGCAGGCGTCGCAGCCAGTCGTGCATCCCCGCTTCCCTAGATCTTGCGCTCGCGGCCGGCCCGGTAGGGCTCGCGCGAGATCTTCTGCAGCACTTTGCCGACGGGGCCGCGGTGGAAACAGTCGATCAGGCGCATCTCAACGGCTCCCTGGCGGAGGCGCGTCGCTGCTGCCCAAGGCCCGCTGCATCAGGACGCTGTCGAGCCAGCGGCCGAACTTGAAGCCGATATTCTTCAAGGTCCCGACCATCTCGAAGCCGCAAGAGGCGTGAAGCCGGATCGAGGGCGTCTGCGCCGAATCGCCGATCACCGCCACCATCTGGCGCTTGCCGAGCGCGGTGCAGTGCTCGATCAGCACCGGCAGAAGCGCCTTGCCGACGCCCTGCCCGACCGCTGAATTGTCGATATAGATCGAATCCTCGACGGAGAATTTGTAGGCGGGCCGCGGCCGCCAGTTGCCGGCATAGGCATAGCCCAGGATCCGGCCGTCACGCTCGGCCACGAGATGCGGCAGGCCGAGATCGAGCACGGCGGCCCGCCGTTTCTTCATTTCGGCGAGGTCCGGCGGATCGACCTCGAAGGAGGCCGTGCCGTGCAGCACGTGATGGGCGTAGATTTCCGCGCAGCGCGCGACATCGGCCTCGGTCGAGGCCCGCACGATCAACTCGTTCACGTCTGGCTATCCCCACATCCTTTCATGCGGGGATCATAGCGCCTCAGCCGGACGAACGCCGCATCGAAGCAGTCTCGTCAGCGCCCGCTGTCGTTCGAGAACAGCGAATCGGCCAGCTGCATGCCGGTCTGCATGTTGGTGAGCGCCACGGAGACCTGCTGGCCACGACTGTCGATGATCGTCCAGCCGCGCCACGTCAGCGGGTTTTCCGAGAAGCGGACGATCACCTTGCCGTCCTTCGGCTTCTTCGTCTGGCTCATGGTGGCTTCGATCAGCCCGTTGACCCGCTCGAGCTTCTCGACCCTGAGATCGCCGCTGAGCGACATCGGATCCTTGACCAGGAACGAGACGGCGGTCCAGCCGATCGGCCACTGGCCGAAATCCTTGGTCGTCGGATCCCACATCGTCACCTGGAAGCCGTCGGCCACGATCTTGAGCTGCGACGGCGGGTCGTACTCGAAGCGCATGCGGCCGGGCCGGCGCACATAGAGCGTGCCCTGGATGATCGAGCCGTTGGGATTGGTCTGCACGAAGCGCGCTTTGAGCGTGCGGATCGCGTTGAAGTACTTCTCGATCTCCGGCACGCCGACCTGCCCCTGCGCCTGCGCGGGCAGCGCGGCGGCGAGCATCAGGGCGACGGCAGACAGAAGGACGGTGAAAAGGGTGCGCATGCGGCCGATATGACCGGCGATTGGGGCAGATTCAAGTGCGGCCGCCTCTTCCCAAGCAGGTAAACGACCGTTTACCATGCGATAACAACAGCGAGGAACGCCATGCACGTGGGAATGGCCGCCGTCTTCCAGAATACCGGCCGCGCGCTCAGCGACCACCAGATCTATCTGAACGAGCTGGCGCTGGCCGACATGGCCGAGCCACTGGGCTTTGACTCGATCTGGTCGGTCGAGCACCATTTCACCGACTACACGATGTGCCCCGACGTCGTGCAGTTCCTGTCCTACATGGCCGGCCGCACCAAGCATGTGCGGCTGGGTTCGATGGTGGTGGTGCTGCCGTGGCACGATCCGATGCGGGTGGCCGAACAGGTCTCGATGCTCGACCATCTCTCGGGCGGCCGCATGATCCTGGGTCTGGGCCGCGGCGCCGGCAAAGTCGAATTCGACGGCTTCCGGCTCGACATGGGCGACAGCCGCGAGCTGTTCGTCGAATACGGCGAGGCGCTCTTGAAGGGCCTCGAGACCGGCGTGATGGAATATCATGGCAAGCATTTCAAGCAGCCCGCCACCGCCATCCGCCCGGCCCCGTACAAGTCCTTCCGTGGCCGAACCTATGCCGCGGCGGTGAGCCCCGAGAGCGCGCGCATCATGGCCAAGCTCGGCGTCGGCCTCCTGATCATCCCGCAGAAGCCGTGGCGCGAGGTCGAGAAGGAGCTCACCGAGTACAACAAGCTCTATCGCGAGCTGAACGGCAGCGACGCGCCGCAGCCGATCTCGGCCGGCTGGACCTTCGTCGACCCAAGCGCCGAGCGGGCGCGCGACATGGCGATGAAATATATCGGCGGCTACTACCGCACGGTGCTCGACCACTATCAGTTCGCCGGCGCGCACATGAAGAACCAGCGCGGCTACGAGTACTACGCCAAGATGAACGAGAAGCTCGCCGTCTACGGCGACCAGAAGGCGATCGAGTTCTTCGCCGACCTGCAGGTCTACGGCACGCCCGAGCAGGTCTACGACAAGGTCCTGGCGATTCACCGGCAGACCAACAACTCGGCCTATGTCAGCGTGTTCTCCTATGCCGGCATGGCGCACGAGGAGGCGGCGCGCAACATGCGCCTGTTCGCCAAGAGCGTGATGCCCGAGCTCAAGAAGTTCGATGCCGGGGCCGACATCGACCGCTCGGCGATGCTGCCCGACCTGCGCTTCGCCGCCGCCGCGGCGTAAGGCTAAGGTAAGCCTGCCCGGTCATCGTACGTCCGCGATTGGAAAGGAGGCCCCGCTGCGTTTCATAGCACTGGGCCTATTGGCCTTGAGCCTTTTGGTGTCGGCATCTTCGACTGGCCGCGCCCGTGGCGGTCACGGGCATGGACATGGTCACGGCGCCGCTGGCGGCATCCATCATCCTCACAACTAGCTATCCCAGTAGCCATCCCCGGCCACCTTCGATAGGTTCGCGCGGCGCCTTGGGGAGATCACATGCATAAAATCATCTCGGTGGCCGCCACTGTGGCGGCGTGCCTGGCCGCCGGCTCGGCCGTTGCCGAGACCCAGCTCGAGCGCGGCAAGTACCTGGTCGAAAGCATCATGGGCTGCGGCAACTGCCATACGCCGCAGGGGCCGAACGGGCCAGTGATGGATCGCGCGCTGTCCGGCGGACCACCGATCGAGGAAGCCAAGCTCTTCACTGCGCACCCGTCCAACATCACGCCCGATCCGGAGACCGGCATCGGCAAGTGGACCGACGCCGAGATCAGGACCGCCATCCGCCAAGGCAAGCGCCCGCCCAACTCGGGGAATGGCGGAACGCTGATTGGGCCGCCGATGCCGTTCGGCCAGTATCGCGGCATCGCCGATGCCGATATCGACGCCGTCGTCGCCTATCTGCGGACGGTGCCGGCAGTGAACAACGCCGTGGCCAAGTCGACCTACAACATGCCGCTGCCGCCCGCCTGGGGCCCGCCGATCGACAAGCCGATCGCCGCACCGCCGGCGAGCGACAAGATGGCCTACGGCGCCTATCTCGCGGGCCCGCTCGGCCATTGCGTGGAATGCCACACGCCGATGGGCCCGGATCACCGCCCGCAGTACTCGACGCTGCTGGGCGCGGGCGGCCTGCAGTTCAACGGGCCGTGGGGCCTGAGCGTCGCCAAGAACATCACGTCCGATCCCGAGCAGGGGCTCGGCAAGTGGACCGACGCCGAGATCGAGCGCGCCATCCGCACCGGCATCGACAAGGACGGCCATCCGCTGAAGCCGCCGATGGGCTACGGCTACTACAGCAAGATTTCAGCCGACGACATGGCCGCGCTGATCGGCTGGTTGCGCAGCCTGCCGGCGAAGCAAAATCCCTGAGGCGCTGCCCTCGCTGCACGACCTTGCACGCGCGCAGCGCCACTAGCGCAGAACGGCGATCGCCTTGGCGGCGAGGCGGAACGGACGGGTGGCGTGATAGACGCGCCAGAGTTCCGGCGGCAATGGCATGGCCTGATAATCACCCACCGTCCGCGTCAAAGCGAGCTTCAGCACCGCCCTGATCCGGTCCCCCCTGGTATCGCAAAGATCGATATCGGAGAGGTTCTCATTCTCTTCGGGCGCCCGCTCGTTACGCCGCAGATCGTCGACCAGCGCGGTCGCAATCGAGTGGATGCGGCAGCGTTCTGCGACCGGCCGTGAAAGAGCGGGCGGTACCGGGACGCCAAGGAGTCGCTGCGACATGGCGCAGGCAAGCAGGACGGAGTCGCCGCAGCCTCGCGCCCCGGCGCGCCGATGGATGACGGACCAGTCGAGATCGGGTCGACGATCGAGCAGCATGGCGAAGTCACAGACCCAACCAAGACTCCGCCACGCCTCCTTCGTTCCGTGACCGGCCAGCAGCAAAGCGAGGTTCGTTCCCGATACCGCAGGCACGTGCTGACATCCGATCGGTACGTCCTCGAGTTCGTTCCAGATCTCTGCGGACGTCAATGGGAACGGCACATGGCTGCCGCTGAAGTCCCAGTGCAGGTCGATCGCAACGGCAAGGTCGGGGTGGATGAAGGCGTATTGGCGTTGATACGCCAGGAACGCACGCCGGAACGCGCGATTGCCTTGCGCGCCGCAGTAGCCGAGCGAGGCAAGGACGTCCTCGGCTTCGCCGAATTGCGCCTGCGGCACAATCAGGTCGATGTCGTTGTATTCCCGGGCAGAAAGATCGCCATACAGCGACTTGGCCAGCGTCGCGCCTTTGAACGCTGCGAAGCGGATGCCCCGTGCCGCGAAAGCGCCGGCCATCCGAGAGAGCTGCCGCGCCGCGGAAAGCGAGCAGACCAGGTGGAATCGCTGAAAGGCCGCGACCGAAGACAGAGACGCCGCAGGCACCCCTTCCCACGACAACGCCGCCAGGCTCCGCATCAGCTGGGGGCGGACCGAGTGCTCGGCAGCCGTCCGGAGCAGGCCCGCGACATCGATACCCTGGCGCAAAACCTCGAGCGCCCGCTCGAGGTCGGGCTGCGGCCTCACCATCAAGCACAGCAGGTCGAATTCAATAGCGGCGGTTCCAGTATTTGGCGACATCATCTCTTCTTCCGCCGATAAAGCTGCACGCCGCTCACAGCCGCACTAGCGGGTTTTCGTCATGTTTTTGGCCTTCCCACCGTCCGCTTTGCCGGCTTTGCCAACATGCTTCGTCATATCGCGCAGCGTGCCCCAGGCAACCAGAACGGGCTCCGCATACGGCTTCTTCACCCGCGCCGTCTTGCGAGAGGAGCTGGCAACTTTGGGTGATTGCGTGCCCATCTAGCGGGTTTTCGTACAGTTTTTTTTCTTGCCGCCGTCCTGATGGCCCTGATGGCCGACATGCCGGGTCAGATCACGCAGCGTACCCCATGCGACGAGGACGGGTGGCGCATATGCCTTCTTCTTCTTCATGGGTGACGGCCCATGAGGCGAGCCAGGACGTTCTCGAGACCGCGCACCCGTCTTGGTGTTATCTTCCCGCATTGGAACTGCATACTATTATGGAAAGCGCTTCAAAGTAACAATCGAGTGAACGCTGACCATTATCCAACGATTTCAACGAGACCTGCGTCGCGCATGCTGATCACGAAGCTGGAGACATCCGCCCGGCAGACCTCCGAGGCCACGTCGAATTGCGCCATGACGTCGTCGCAGATCTCGGCCACCGATCGCGGCTCCTGCAGCGCGTCCCAGATGTGGGCCGCAACACCGTTCAGCCCGAAATAGAGCGCCCGATCGAGATTAAGAACGGCTACTTCCTCGTTGAGAACGCATGAGACTTGGTTGGCCGATTTCTTCACGACGGTCGAAGTGTCAAGCATCTCTGGAGTCCTAAGTATGCTCGGCCAACGGTAACCGGCCTTGTTACAGGGGGCCGGGCCCGGATGCAATGCCGACACTGTGGACGGGCCGCCCCAGCCAGTGATCCAGCGCATGAACCGCAATCAGGCGTTCCAAGGCGGGACCGGCGGGAGGAGCCGTGGGCAGCCTCCGAACATCGACGTAAGGACTCAGTCGATCGTCGGCCGCCAGGTCGGGCAGGCCGTGGATACGAATCGGCTGGTCGAACGGCGCCTCTGCAAGAGGCGCCTTGTTGCGCGCGAGCACGGCGTCGGGAAGGCGCCCTCGCATTGCCTCGCGCAGCAGAAGCTTCCGTCGCGCCCACGGCACTGGTGGCAACGAGAGCATGAAGTCGAGGACGCGAAGGTCGAGGTAGGGATGGCGCCAGACCATCGGCGCCAGCGCTTCATCGCCGTCGAAGCTATCGAACAGCGCTGGCCAAATCGGGTCACCGAACGAAGCCACTGCCCGCGGATGCCAAGGATGGAGAGGTTCACGCGCTTCGTCACCGCCGCGGGCGTGTCGTGAGCGAAGGCGTTCGCGCAGGCCGACGCGCTCGACGAGGGCGCGGTCGATCCACGGCGGCACGTCGATCGGCTCGTCAGCGGAGCCGCGGCGGCCGACATGGCGCTGCAGCGTTTCCCCCCATCCGTCGAAGCCCTTGGCTTTGAGGTAGAGCAAGGCCGCTTCGCCCATCCGCAGCCAGTTCCGGCGCTCGAGCAACCACGAAAAATAGGCGCGTTGCTCGAACATGAGCGCGTTGTCCGGGCCCTCGCCAAAAAACCACACCCGAGCCCGACCTGCCTGTTCGAGCGCCATCATGCGGTCGGGACGCGCGCAGACGACACCGATCGACGGCTCCGCGCTGCGCGTCGGCCAAGTGCGCCACTCGGGATCGTAGGTGAGATCGTCGGAGGGCCTCAGATTGAGCTCGATTCCCAGGTGCCTGGCCGCGAGTGTGGCGAAGTGCTTCTCCTCGTCCGGCATCAACCTCTCGAAGTGCGTGCATTCGGCGACGACGCGCGCGGGATCCCCCATGACGCGCACCGCACAGGCCGCGAGCGTCGTGGAATCGAGACCACCGCTCATGGAGATGCCCACTCGGCCGGCGGGCAGGCGATCCGCGATCGCCAGCGATAACAACTCCAGAAACCGCTCGGCATATTGTCGACGGTCGCGGTAGTGGAGTGGATCGCCGATCTCGAGCCGCCAATAGCGGCGCGTCGCCGCACCGGCATCGGAGAATTTCAGGACATGCGCCGGCGCGAGCCGCCGGGCCTGGCGATAGGCCGTACGCTCGACATCAAGGCTGTGGCCAATGCCCAGGAAATCGCCGATCCAATGGTCGTCGATCTCGCCGCTGACGAGCGAGGCGGAAACGATCCAGTGGAGCGAATCGGTGACAAACCGTGAATGCCCGGTATCGGCATGGAACAAGCAGCGCACGCCGAGCTGGTCGCGAGCCGAGATCAGGCATTGCCGTTCACGGTCCCACAGCGCGAAACAGAAATCGCCGGCGAGGCGATCGACAAAGCTCTCACCCCACGCGGCGTAGCCATGCAGGCAAAGAAGCGCGTCGGAAAGCCTTTCGGGTCCGCTGCCGACCGCCAGAAGCGCGCGTAGCGCCTGCCGAACATCAAGGCGGATGCGACCCACGATCCAGTATCGGTCGGCGAGACTTGCCATGCCGTGCCACTCGCCGTCGGCCGGATCGGGCTCTGGCTTCGACCAGATGAAGGCGACATGGCCGGCACCGCCGGGATTTTCGACGCCGCGGGCTTCGCTCGCGAAGCGCTGGCAGTCAACCGGCCTGCCGTCGGCATTGAATATCGCCGCGAACAATTTCAGCTCGCGTCGCGCTGGTCGGCGGCAGACCGTCCGGTGGGCTCGACCGACGTCCAGGCCACAAGCCGGGTGTAGCCTTCGTGCTCTTCTTCGCCAACGAGGACTCGACCCTCGCAGCTTAGCCAGGCGTGGGCCGCGAAGCCTTCCGCCTCCCGGGCAACACCGATGTGAAGTTCGGAGGAATGGCCCTGCGCGGAGAGAAGGCGCTGCAGAGCGAACGCGGAGGCGAGGCACGTGGTGCCGGAAATCTCGCGGGAAGCGACGCGAACGGACCAGGCGATCCGGTCGATCGACTTCGATCCTGGTTTGGAGCGTCTCGCCCAGGCGCGCAGCCGATCGATCGAGAACAGGCGAAGACCAACCCTGACCGCCACGAGCGTCGCAAAGGCTTCCAGCAGGAGGAGCCGGTCACCTGCCGGCAGGGCCAGAAATGAAGTCAACCGTTTCACCGACGGACCACCACCCGGCGCACCTGCTCGACCACCCGATCCAGCAGCGCGTAGCGGCGCGCGTAGCACAGCGCATAGACGGGCAGGGTTCGCGCGACACGCTCGGCGAATCTTAGCTGCCGTGCCAGACGGTCGGGAGCGTAGTAGCGGATGTCCATGGCCGACGCTGTCAGTACCCGCATCAAATCCATACCGGCAAGTCGTGTCGCAGAGACATCGTCGGATGTCGGCTGTGCTGGCGGATTGCCTAACCAAAACAGAGCCGACAGCGGCCGAGGCTCGTGACGTGCCGCCGCCGTGGCGCCGGGCGCGATCATGAGCTTCCCGCTAAGCGCATTGAAGCGGCCGTCGCTTGTCGCCCGCGGAAGCAGCCGTCGGGCGGGCTCATCGAACAGCTTGAGCCGGTGCGGGCCATAGTGGGCAAGGCCCATGCCGTGCGAGAAGGTGAGCCGCAGCATGTCGTCGGTGACAAGCTTCGCGCCCTGCCCGATCAGGCCCGCCGCCAGGGTCGACTTCCCGGCGCCGCTGGGACCCAGCAGCGCAAGCGCCACGCCCTCGAGGTCAAGCACGGTGGCATGCAACGGTTCCTCGCCCCGCAACGTGAGCGCCGCGCTTAGCGCGAAGTTCAGCAAATTTGCCTCGAACGACCATTCGTCGGCGTCGCCGAGCCGCGCGCAGACGACGGAGCTCCCGTCGGCAGAGACGAGAGTTTCGAAGATCCCGTCCAATTTCATGTAAACCCCGCCGTCCGGCAGGACGACGTGCTGGATCCAGTCGTCGGAATCTGCTGGCAGTCCGCGAGCCCGCTGACGGAAGGTGCCGGATCCGAAGGAGATTCGGATCGACGGCTCTGCGTTCGCCTCGGTGACTTCATCGACCGAATTCAGCCGGAACTCGCTTTCGACGACGATGCCATAGACAAGGTACCAGTGAACGCGGGCCGCCGGGACATCCCGGCCGCCGCAATCGTCGGAGGGTTTGGCAAACACTTTCAAATCCGCTTCTTATTGAGGCATCGCACGTCCCTCCGCAACCTGCGAGGGAAGATAAAGTTCGGCAACCGAACACCAACTTCAACAGTCGTTACGCCAGGAACCCGCGGAACCAAGAATTCGACGACACCCTGGCGACCACGGGAGATTTGCGTAGACAGGGACGCGGAACGCACCCGGAAACGCGATCGGTCGCTCCCGCGCTTCAGAAGACGCCGTAGAGCGCGATCGCCTCGAGACCGTTCCGACAGATACAAAGTTTACGGGCATACACGTCGGCAGATATGCGGCGCTGACCGCTAATTTCAGTTTTCGGCAAATTCTTTCATCCATACGCTCGATGTCGTTGCGCAATCCGCGGTGACGGCCGTGCACGGTCCGCCACCGGCGAGCCGAGAGCGAGTGGGCGAAATTTTGGCGCCCGCCGACCAACTGTTTCTTCCCGATCTCTCCTGGCCTGGCCACAGCCCGGCGGAAGGAGCCGTCCCATGCGTCGCAAAATTTTCTCTTCTTCGATTATTCCGCTGCTTTTTCTTCTCATGCTCGGAGGCTGTCTCGGTCCCGACTATCTCGTGACGTCGATCGGACCATCCGCCCCCGAAGAAGCCGCCAACCTGCACGAGCACGAGCCGCACTACACCAGCCATCGCTCCGCCGCGGCCAAGCCCGAAATCGTGCGGATCGCCATCAATGAACAATTCAACATGTACGAGCGGGCGAAAATCCTGCGCGCCGTCAACGAATGGAATTACGTGTTGAACGGCTTCGTGCGGTTCGATATCGACCCGGCGGCAGACAAAGGACAGATGTGGGTCATCGTGCCGATGCTCGGCGGCCGCCCGCCACCGGTGCAGGGCACGATCTTCGGCCATGCGCTCGCCGCCACCCAGTCGGCGCCGCCGATTGGCGGCGTTGTGACCGTCTATGTCGATCGCGTGCGCGGCTACGATCTCACGAGCGTCATGCGGCACGAGCTCGGCCATGTGCTGGGCCTCGGCCACGACCCCAACGGCCGCCTGATGTCGAGCCGCTACACGATGAGCCGTCAGCAGTGCATCGACCGTGCCGCCGCCGAGGCGGTTGCGGCGAATCGAACATTGCCGCCGGCGGAACTCAATTGGTGCGAAGAGGCCCACGTCGCCAGCGCATCTGACAGATCCATGACACAGGCCGCAAACCGCGCGACGCGCTGACGCGGCCCGGCGGGCCGACATGGCACGCAGCGTGCTTTATAGGGCATCTTCGGAATCGGCATTGCCGTTGCGGTGACGGTGCCGCGAAGGAGACGCCTTATGAGTTCCCCGTCGGCAACGGGCCATGCTCCGGACGGATCGCAGGTGCGGCCCGCCTTCGAGCGGATTGCCCTCCTGCTGCAAGGTGGCGGCGCGCTGGGCGCCTATCAGGGCGGCGTCTACCAGGCACTGGCCGAGGCCGACCTTCATCCCGACTGGGTCGCGGGCATCTCGATCGGCGCCATCAACGCCGCCCTGATCGCCGGCAACCCGCCGGAGCGGCGGGTCGAACGCCTGCGCGCCTTCTGGCAGACCGTGACGCAGCCACCGCTGGGTATCCCCTATCTCGCGTCGGTCGACATCAAGAGCGACATGCAGCACCAGATGATCAACCAGTTCCGCGCCATGGGGACCCTGCTGTGGGGCGCCTCGAACTTCTTCAAGCCGCGCATACCGCCGCCGATCTTCATGCCGGCGGGCAACCCCGGGAACCTCGCCTTCTACGACATCTCGCCGCTCAGGGCGCTGCTCGAGCGCCTGGTCGATTTCGACCGCCTCAATGCCAAGGAGACCCGCTTCAGCGTCGGCGCCACCAACATCAGGACCGGCAACCTCACCTACTTCGACAACACCACGCACAAGGTCGGACCGGCGCATGTCATGGCCAGCGGCTCGCTGCCGCCCGGCTTTCCCGCCACCGAGGTCGACGGCGAGTTCTACTGGGACGGCGGCATCCTCTCCAACACGCCGTTGCAATGGGTGCTCGACGCCCGGCCGCGCGAGGATACGCTGGCCTTCCAGGTCGATCTGTGGAGCGCGCGCGGCGAGCTGCCGCGCGACATGATCGAGGTCGATACCCGCCAGAAGGACATCCGCTATTCGAGCCGCACCCGCGCCGGTACCGACGCCTTCCGCAACATGCAGGCGCTCCGTCGCGCGGCGGCCAAGCTCCTCGAGCAGATGGCGCCCGAGCTGCGCCAGACGGCCGAGGCCGAGCTGCTGGCGCAGGCGGCCGACACCAAGGTCTACAACATCATCCATCTGATCTATCACGCCAGGAATTACGAGGGCGCGTCGAAGGACTACGAGTTCTCGCGTCGCACGATGGAGGAGCACTGGAAGACCGGCTACAGCGACATGGCGCGCACCCTGCGCCATCCCGAGGTGCTGCAACGGCCGAAAAGCCCCGATGGCGTTTTCACCTTCGACCTCAAGCAACAGGGCCGCGAGCAGGAGAGACAAAGATGAAACTGGCCGACGTCCGCAAGAACGCCTTCGCCATGCCGCTCAACGATCCGGCGTACCCGAAGGGCCCGTACAAGTTCTACAACCGCGAATTCGCCGTCATCACCTACCGCACCGATCCGGAGCGCCTGCGTTCGGTCGTGCCCGAACCGCTCGAACTGGTGGGCGAAACGGTGAACTACGAATTCATCCGCATGCCCGATTCGACCGGCTTCGGCGACTATACCGAGACCGGCCAGGTGATCCCGGTGCGCTTCAGGGACAAGGACGGCACGGTGCAGGAAGGCGGCTATGTGCACGCCATGTATCTCGACGACAACTCGCCGATCGCCGGCGGCCGCGAGATCTGGGGCTTCCCCAAGAAGCTCGCCAATCCCAAAGTCTGCCACGAGAGCGAGACGCTGCTCTGCACATTGCATTACGGTTCGGTGCTCTGCGTCAGCGCCACCATGGGCTACAAGCACCACGAGATCGACCAGGCGGCGTTGCTCAAAAGCCTGGCCAAGCCCAGCTTCATGATCAAGATCATCCCGCACGTCGACTGCACGCCGCGCATCTGCGAGCTGGTGCGCTATTACCTCGAGGACGTGACGGTGAAGGGGGCATGGTCGGGGCCGGCCGCGCTGCAGTTCTTCGACCACGCGATGTGCGACGTCAACCGCCTGCCGGTGCGCGAGGTCGTGTCGGCCAGCCACTTTGTCACCGACCTGACCCTGGGCCTCGGTGAAGTCGTGTTCGACTACCTGGCCAAATAGATTTCGAGAACCATGCGAAAGGATCGCCCATGTCCCGCTTCACAGGAAGAGTTGCCATCGTCACCGGCGCGGCCAGCGGCATCGGCAAGGAGGTGGCACTGCGGCTCGCTGCCGAGGGTGCCATTCCGGTCATCGCCGACCTCAACCTCGACGCCGCCAACGCCACGGCCAAGGAGATCAAGGCCCTCCATAAAGATAAGGCTGGCGGCGGCGATGCCTTCGCCGTCGCCATGAACGTCACCGACGAGGCGCAGGTCGAGAAGGGCATCGCCGACACCATGGCCAAGTACGGCAAGATCGACATCCTGGTGAGCAACGCCGGCATCCAGATCGTGAAGCCGCTGGTCGACTTTCCCTTCGCCGACTGGAAAAAGCTGTTGTCGATTCATCTCGACGGCGCCTTCCTCACCACCAAGGCCTGCCTGAAGCACATGTACGCCGCCAAGTACGGCCGCGTGGTCTACATGGGCTCGGTCCATTCCAAGGAGGCCTCCAAGCTCAAGGCGCCCTACGTCACGGCCAAGCACGGCCTGATCGGGCTCGCCAAGGTGCTGGCCAAGGAAGGCGCGGAATTCAATGTCGCGGCCAACGTGGTCTGCCCCGGCTTCGTGCGCACGCCGCTGGTGGAAAAGCAGATCCCCGAGCAGGCTAAGGAGCTCAACATCAGCGAGGCTGACGTGATCAAGCACGTCATGCTGAAGGACACGGCGGACGGTGAATTCACCACGACTGACGAAGTGGCCGAAGCCGTCCTTTATTTTGCCGGCGCCAGCAGCACCGCGCTGACCGGCCAATCGATGGTCGTCAGCCATGGCTGGTTCATGCAGTAGGCCTGCGCATGAGCGTTGTGTTGCAAGGTTGCAACGCTCCCGGCTGTTAAGCACCGGAACCCGTGACCGTTGGCAACCACGGTCTTCGGCCCCTCGTTGGTTGGGCACTAGCGCCTCCTCCAACAAGGGAATCCCTGTAAATGTCCAAGAAGGCACTCCTGGCCGCCGCGGCGATCCTCGCCCTGCCGGCGGCGGCTAACGCCCAGTCGCTGTTCGACTCCACCGGCCCGGCTTATCCGGGCGTCTATATCGGCGCCGAAGGCGGCCTGAACTGGCTGCTGAACAACAACAGCTACACGATGAATACCGGCTGGGCCATCGGCGGCAAGGTCGGCTACGACTTCGTCGGCCCGCGCGTG
>Ga0308309_10001538_pt1 | contig 13714 bp, 15 predicted proteins | sample HubBroMetageWFT5_FD_192491 | JGI IMG/M metagenome (GOLD analysis project Ga0308309, IMG submission 192491) | Warmed and freeze-thawed soil microbial communities from the Hubbard Brook experimental Forest, New Hampshire - Hubbard Brook CCASE Soil... | ecosystem: Environmental > Terrestrial >...
ATACGCTCGATTGAGCCATGCCATTGCCTGATCCTTTTCTCCCAGGCCCACATAAATGACCGCAAAGTCGAATGGCGCGACGTAGCTGGACGCCGATAACCCTTTCAAATGATCCAGGACCTTTTGCGCTTCGGCCCTGTTTCCCGACAACGCGTAGGCGTGTCCCAGGCCTGACCAAATCTCGGGATTCTCTTTCTCCAGTTCGAGCGCGCGCTGGAACTCGGCAATCGCTTCCGGCAGTCGTCCTTTATGTTCATAAGCCCGGCCCAGGAAACACGGAGCAAACCAGAAAGTCGGATCAAGCTCCTTCGCGCTACGCAGTTGCTCAATCGCAGGGTCCCACTGTCGCGTAAAGACCAAAGCCGATCCGACGATGAAGTTCGCTAACGAGGAGAATGGATCGAGTTGCTGAGAGCGCTTGGCTTCCGCAACTGCTTCGTCCTTTCGCCACATCGGTGCCAGAAACCAGGAGTAAAACCCGTGAGCCTCCGAGTCGTCGGGATTCAATTCTATGGCTCGTTTGAACTCTCTTTCCGCGGCCGCCCAATCCCACTCGTACCAGTGGGCGACGATGGCGCGTGAAACGTGAGCGTCGGCGTCGCCGGCGTCGATCGCCAAGGCCCGGTTAGCGGCGTCTCTGGCTTTGGGCCCCGCTTCTTTGGGAGACATGAACCAATCGTCCTGATTAATGTAGTTGTACGCCAAACCGTTGTATGCCAAGCCATAGTTTGGATCGATGGCAATGGCCTGATTGAAGTAGGCGATGCCTTTGCCAAACCCGTCTTTGGTGAGTTTATTGGTGTAGTACTTGCCCTTGAGATAAAGCTGATAAGCCTCGGCATTGTCGGTCGAGCCTTTCGTCAGCTTTTGCTGATCCGCTGCGGATAGTTGCGAACGCAGCCGCTGAGAAACCGCTCTGGCGATGTCGTTTTGCACCGCCAACAGATCGGCCACTTTGCGGTTGTACTGTTCGCCCCACAGTTGTTTGCCGTCACGAACGTCGTCGAGTTCGACGCCAATGGTAAGGTCGTCGCCTCGCAGCGAGACGCGGCCCGTAAGCACGGATTGCACGCCAAGTGCGTCGCCAACCTTTTGGACATCCATCGACTTCCCCTTGTAATGGAACGCAACACTGTGGGGAGTTACCTTCAGACCGGGCAACCGCGCCAGGCTGTTGTTGATGCTTTCCGTGATCCCATCGGAAATGTAGTCGGCGTCGGAATCGTTGCTCCGATTCTCAAGGGGTAGGACGGCGATGGAATCAATCCCACCCGTCTTGGACGTTTTCAGATAAACGCCGATTCCGGCGGAACCAATCACCAGCAGACTGATGGCAATGGTCAAAGGGACGATGTGGCGCTTGATTCCGGAGGTGACACCTGTAGACACTCCTTCGAGCACGCGGCGAAAATCAGTGGGCGCATCTGCCTTGAGCGGTAGAGCTTCCGGCTCTTCGATGTTCGTCGCCACCAAGTGCTTGTGAGATTCCGTATCCCGCTTCAACCGCTTCAGATCAGAACAGATTTCCGAGGCGTGTTGGTAGCGCAGATTGCGGTCTTTCTCCAGAGCCTTGTTGATGATCCCTTCCAGTTCGAGTGGCAGATCGGGATTCAAGCGCACCGGAGCGACTGGAGCGCGATTCAGAATAGCCTCGAAAAGAGTCGCGGTGCTTTCTCCACGAAAGGGCAACGCGCCAGTCGCCATCTCATATAACACCGCACCAAACGAGAACAGGTCGGTGCGGGCGTCCAACTCCTTCGCCCGCGCCTGTTCCGGCGACATGTAGGCCACCGTTCCCATTGCCGTCCCCGGGCTAGTCAGATTTTCCGTATCGATATCAGACGCCGTTTGCGTCTCCCGCGCGGCAATCTGCGTGCCGGTACTGCGCGGAAGAGTAACTTTAGCCAGACCAAAGTCAAGAATCTTCGCGTGTCCCCGCTTGGTGACAAAAATGTTGGCTGGCTTGATGTCGCGGTGGATGATTCCTTCAGAGTGCGCCGCATCGAGGGCATCGGCAATCTCAATCGCCAAACTGAGCAAGACATCCATCTCGATCGGCTTTTCGCTGATGCGATGTTTCAGCGTCATGCCGTCCAAAAACTCCATGACGATGAACGGATGGCCGTCTTGCTGCCCGATTTCGTAGATTGTCGAGATATTGGGATGGTTAAGAGCCGACGCCGCGTGCGCCTCCCGCTGGAAGCGGGCCAAGGCTTGGGCGTCTTTGGCGACCTCCTCAGGCAGAAACTTCAGGGCAACACATCGGTGGAGGGTTAGGTCCTCGGCCTTGTAGACAACGCCCATCCCGCCCCCGCCAAGCTTCTCCAGGACACGATAGTGCGAGATGGTTTGCCCGCTGGTGGTATGGGCTTCAGCCACACCCAACGATAAGACGGTAGCGGTTCGACGCCTACTGGCAATAATGCCAGTCATCGAAACCGATGATGTTCTGATTTCCGTTTGTATACGCCGATTGCGCGATCGATCGTCGTATGCCGCCTCACCCCTGAAGTCGATCTCTGCCGAGGTATGATTAGCGGGTTGTCCATTTACTTATGCCCACGCATTTTCTCACCGGGTTCTCGTCGGTCAGCAGTCGCAGAAAACAATCGGCGACATCGTACCCATAGCTTCGCTGAGACAAGATTTGAAGCCTTGTCGCATATTTCCAATCTGGTATAGCATCCACTGGACGAGGTTCACCATGACAACGATCGCAACCTCACCCCGAAGTGACGCCACCACGGTGGCCCACCAACCGCAAGCCGCAAACGGTCTGGCAATCGTGCGAGTGACGATCGGCGCGATGTTAGTGTGGGTCTTTTTTGAGAATTTCGGGAAAGGCCTCTACACACCGGCGGGTTACGCCGGCCTGATAAGTTATTACATCAAGAACAGTCATTCACCGGCCATATGGAAGTCGGTTATGGCACTGGCCGCGAGCCACGCCGCGATGGCGGCTCCCATGCAGGCCGTGACCGAGATCTCTCTCGGTGTTCTGCTCATCGTCGGTCTGCTTACCCGGCCGGCCGCATTTGTGGCTTTTCTGTATCTAGGCAGTCTTTGGGTTTCGGAGTGGGGCACCTCCTGGATCTGGGAGCTGCTGGTTCCAGTGATGGCATCGCTCGGGCTCGCTGTCGGGCGCGCCGGCCGAAGATGGGGCGTTGACGCGTGGCTGGCGCAACGGTGGCCATCTTCTCCGTGGTGGTGATCGGGCCTGGTTCACGTGCGAGTGTCCATCATCATCCCTACCCACAACGAAGCGCAAGCGATTGAGCGCGTCTTAGCGGATCTCCCGTCCGATCTCACGACCGAGGTCATCGTTGTTGACAGCAACTCGAATGACGGGACGCCCGAGATCGCCGCAAGAATGGGAGCCCGCGTGGTTCATGAACCGCGCCGCGGCTACGGGCGAGCGTGCCTCACGGGTCTGGCTGCGGCAAATTCCCCTGACGTGGTCGTGTTCCTCGATGGCGACTACAGCGATCGGCCTTCAGAACTGCCGCTTCTCTTAGCGCCAATCACTGAGGGGCGTGCGGACATCACGCTCGGTTCCCGCCTGCGCTCTGCTGGGGCGTTGCCGTGGCATCAGGTGTTCGGGAATCGTCTCGCCGCCAGCCTGATCAGGCTTCTGTACAAAGTAGAAATCAGTGATCTCGGCCCGTTTCGCGCTGGCCGCGCCGATGTGCTACGCGCTCTCGCCCTCGAAGAGACCACCTATGGCTGGGCGGTTGAGATGATCCTCAAAGGCGCCCTGGCCGGATTCCGCGTGATTGAAGTCCCGGTGAGCTACCATCCGCGTATCGGAAAATCGAAGATCAGCGGAACGCTGAAAGGCACAGTCGGTGCCGCCTGGTTCATTCTCAGCTTGATAGTGCGCTATTATTTCCGACATCGAAGAGCCGGGACACCAAGACCAGCCTGAGTCTAGGCACAGCAAACCACGCCCGTAAGAAAACTTAGTATGCACGGTAAACGAAAAGGAGTGCTACCAAAAGGGTGATCGAGTTCCGATCTTGCTCGCCAACTCAAAAAGGCCACCTGGACAGATGGCGCGTCTCTATCCGGAGTGGTCTGATCTCGCTGGCACGAGTAAGATCGTAGCGTTCCCGAGGGGCTGATGAGAACCAAGCTTTGTGTATCGCTAGTCGCATTCGTTGAACTGTGTGCAGTTTCATTGGCACAAGAGAAACCGGCGACCGTCATCTCACCAAACAGCACAAGCGGAGCAACGTACATCACCCATGTGACGGTAATCGACACGGAAAATGGAAAAAAGATTCAAGACCGCACGGTGATCATTTCCGGCGACCGGATTTCGGAAGTAAGAGACAGCAACGGAATGAAGCCACCGGCGGGCACGAAGGTAGTGGACGGCAATGGCGAGTACTTAATTCCGGGACTGTGGGATATGCACGTTCATTCTGTGTACGAGGAGAGGCTGGATAGCATGTTTCCTCTCTTCGTAGCCAACGGCGTTCTGGGGATTCGAGACATGGGAACGCCTATGCCGTTGGCGGAGATCGAGCACATGCGCCAACAGACCGCAAACGGCTCCCAGCTTGGACCCCGCATTGTTGCCGCTGGGCCCATCCTCGATGGGCGCCCGAAACCCTTGCGTCCTAATCTTCTTGCGATTACTACGCCTGAAGAGGGTCGCGACACCGTGCGTCGGCTCAAAAACGGTGGCTCCGACTTTATTAAGGTCTATTCCAACCTTTCGCGCGATACCTTCCTGGCCATCGTCGACGAAGCGAACAAACAGAACATTCCATTTTCCGGGCACGTACCATTTTCTGTGTCCGCACTCGAAGCCTCTGATGCCGGGCAGAAGAGCATGGAGCACCTGTGGGGTATCTATCTCTCCTGTTCGAGTCGCGAGGAGGAACTGCGGTCCGAGATGCTAAAGGGCGGGGTCAACCTGTCAGGATCGGAACGCATACGCCTCGAGCTAGACGAGGCGGCTGCAACTTACGATGAGCATAAAGCTGCGAATGTATTCGCCCATCTTGCCAGGAACGGAACCTGGCTAGTCCCGACTTTTACCGCAGTCCTGCAGGATTCCGAGATTTTTGATGTCCGCGTGACGACGGATCCCCGGCTGAAATACATCCCTCCGGCTGTTCAAAAGCGTTGGGGCGAAGCAGCCTCGGAAGGCGCCGCGATCAAGAGCAAATCCTTTGAACGAAAGCTGCAAATAGTGGGCGCTATGCACCGAGCCCGTGTCCCTTTGCTGGCGGGGACCGATGCAGGGTGGGTCCAACCGTACGTTTATGCTGGATTCTCTCTGCACGACGAACTCGCACTACTCGTGCGAGCGGGTTTGACTCCAATGGAATCGCTACAAACTGCGACAATCAACCCCGCGCGTTTCTTGGGAATGGAAACAGACTTGGGGAGTATTGAAAGGGGAAAGATTGCGAATCTGGTATTGCTTGACGCGGATCCTGTTGCTGACATTCACAACACCACGAAAATCTCAGCGGTGTTCCAGGCGGGAAAAGAATTTGATCGCCCTGCGCTGAACCAAATGTTGCAGAATGCCGAAGCCGCAGCGAAGTTGGCCACAGTGAAATGAAAAATCAAGATTCGGAAGCCTCTTTTAGGGAGCCCTGAAGCTCTTTTCGAGTTTGCCGCCGATCGTTGGCGGATTACAAGAACGCTCTTGTGGGCATTGATCGACCGCTCCCGAGAAAACATCTGCTATGGAATCCTCCAGCCAGAATGAAGCACGTTCGTCCAACGAGGGTCGGACGCTCGTTGTTATGGCAAAGGCACCCAGGCCGGGCGAGGTTAAAACCCGTCTGGTTTCCAGTCTCTCTCCTACGGCCGCCGTCGCTTTCTATCGCTGTCTTTTGAACGACACGCTGGCGCTGGCGCGGTCATTGCGCGATGTGGAAGTTGCGATCATGTGTCCGGACTCGGACGTCGACGAACTGGCGCGGTTGGCAGGCCCGCAGTTAGCAGGCAAAGCAGCGGACGTAGTTGCGCAGAAAGGTGAAGGCCTTGCTGCAGGCCTCACTTCGGTGTTTGCGCACTTCGCAGAAGGTCATCGAACGAACGCACTTCAGCGACGCATCATTGCCTTCAACAGCGACAGCCCACACCTGCCGCGTTCTGTTCTCGAAGACGCGTTCGAAACCCTGGCCGCACATGACGTAGTCGTGGGACCGACGCACGACGGAGGCTACTATTTAGTCGGGGCAAAGGCTTCTCATCCTACGCTTTTCGCGGGCGACGGAATGGGCACCAGCAGCGCGCTGGAGAGACTCCTGGCACGCGCACGAGCGCTTGAGCTGTCCGTAGGTTTCGCAGATCCTTTTTACGATATTGATGTAGCTGCCGACCTGACTCGCTTGGCAGAGGAGTTGCGGCTGGCTCCGGCGAGAGCGCCACGCACGGCGGCGTGGCTTAAAGAGTGGGATTCAACCGCTCATTGACCCGGACGGTCGGTCGACCGATTCTCAATGAGCGTAAAGTTGACTTCCCATTTGCCCGTTATCCAAGACTAAGTTGGCCTTTGGAAAAACGAAAGGTAGTAGGAATGGCAAACAACAAGACCAAACCCACCGAATTAAGTGTGGTGGCATTTATTGATGCCATCACGGACCCGACCAAGCGCGCAGACGCCAAGGCGCTCGTCAAGTTGATGCACGACGCGGCTGGCGAAAAGCCGAAGATGTGGGGGCCATCCATCATAGGCTTCGGTAGCTACCACTACAGGTACGACAGCGGGCGGGAGGGCGACATGCCGCTGATCGGCCTTTCGCCGCGTAAGACGGCCATTGTTCTGTACAACATGATCGGGTCCAGCGACTCGAAGGCGCTCCTGGCAAAGCTCGGCAAGCACACGACTGGCAAGGGCTGCCTCTACATCAAGAAGCTTGCTGATGTGGACCAACAAGTTTTGGAGGCCATGATCGTGAAATCCCTAGCTGCCTTGCGAGCGCGGAACCCAAGCTGAGGAATTTGGTCAGTTGCTCCCTCGGACGGACGGTCGGCCAACTCCCAATGAGCGCTATGGCTTGGTTACAACAGTTACAATCTCCCGAACGCTATGGGCAAAAGACCTGTGTCAGAAACCGTTGATTTAGATGCTGCTCTGAGATTCGTGATCGGACGGATCGAAGAAGAAGCAGACCGATCAGGTAAGCCAGTGAGTGACGAGGAGCGATTGTTGCTCAACAATCTCCCAAAGGACCCGCCGCTGTTTCAGAACAGTGGAGGGTATAAGGAATTTCCGCCAGTTGTCGTCCCGCGGGATGCTACTTACGAGAGGCTCTGTGCCTTAGCAAAGTCGGCGCACCATTCTGACCGGGCGGTAAATGCGGAGGCTGGCAGTTGGGAATTTGCGGTCGCCGTGTCAACATTGTGTAGCCACCCAATTTCATGGCTTTTGTGGTGGGCAGGCGTAAGAACGCGTAAACCGGCAACGGACCCTTGGCTTCTGCTTGGGGCAGCTGCGCTGATCCTGATTTTTTACGGAGCGGCTCTGATAGCGTTTGTAGCCCACGAGCTTTGGACACGATTGCTATTGACTCTGATCGCCGCCGGATCCATTGCCATGGTGGTCTTCCTCTATTTTGTTTCTCAACGAACCGAACGATTGCAGTTGGAGCAGGGCATTGAGAGATATCGGCGTGGGTGACAGTCATTGGGTACGCTGACTTTACTGTTGAGAAATTGCCATTTCACTCATTGATTGCGCAGGGCCGGTGCCGGGAGTGGGAGCTTGTGGCGGTACAGTTCCGGACGGGCACAGGAGAATAGTGAAGATCACGCCCGCGTGGAGAGTGTACCTGCTCGGCGCCACATTGTGTGTGGCGCTAACCATCTGCTCACGCCACTTCAGCGATCGGGGTGGGCCATACTTCATGGCCTCTTTGACGCTTGCGGGCATCGTGTACCTCTTGGCGATCCGTGAGTTTTTCGCCACGCCAAGACTTCCCCGGCGCGTTGTCGTCATTGGGCTTCTCCTAGCTGCTACGTGGAACATTGCATTTCTTCGGGTGCCCGCGGGCGCCGATGATGATATTCATCGCTATGTTTGGGATGGCCGCCTGCAGAGGCTCGGCTACAACCCCTACATTGTCGTTCCCAGCGATCCTGCCGCCAAAGGGCTGCATACTCCGGAAACCCGCAACTTGAACAACCCGGATCTACCGAGCCCATATCCAGCAGGAGCGGAGCTTTTTTTCCGTGCAGTAACCGCGATTCACGAATCTACATTTGTGCTGAAAGTCGCATTTGTAGTTTGCGAGTTCGCAATTGTTTTCGTCTTGCTCGATGTCTTGCGTTGTACCGGGCAGGCAGCGCATTTGGTTCTGGCATTCCCCTGGAACCCATTGTTGGCCGTTGAGGTGGCGGGAAGCGGTCACATTGACATTGTGGGCGCGCTATTGTTGGTGGTGTCTGTCGCTGCGCTGGTGCGCCGTTGGCGGGCGACTGCGGCCGTCGCACTTGGGCTGGCGATAGCAGTGAAATTTCTGCCGGTCGTACTCTTGCCCCTTTACTGGAAGCGGGTTCGCCTTCGCGACACGGCGCTGGCGGCAGCCGTGGTCGGACTCCTGTACGTGCCATTTCTTAGTCGTTCATTTTTCAACCGTTCATTTCTTAACCCAGGCCGCATTCCGATCGGCTCGCTGGGTACGTATGTGCAAAGTTTCCGCTTTAATGGCCCCGTGTTTGCGGCACTCGCGCAGGTGGCGCCTCCGCAGTTGCTGGCAGGCCTCGCAGTGCTCGTCGGACTAGCGACTGCAACCTGGCTAAGACTAAGAAGCGCAGCGCCGGAGTGGTCTCCGGACCCATTTGCCTGGCCCGTGTTTGCCTGGCCGATGGCAGCCTCTCTTCTGTGTGCACCGGTCGTATTCCCGTGGTATCTTCTGTGGCTGTTGCCATTTCTGACGTCGGCCTCGACGCTGCTGATCATCCTCTGGAGTGTCAGCATCTTCCCGACTTACGTCATGTGGCACTTGCGCACCCTTGGGCGTTCGTGGGGTGCGCTTCCTGGTTGGGTCATGCTGCTGGAGTATGGATGCGTGGCAGTTGCCGCAGCAATTATTGCGTTTCGCCGCTTTCCACGATCTGCGATCAAGCCTCCAAGTCATTAAGATACAGCTAGTTAGATGCGATTCTCCTGCAATCTTGACAACTTCACGTATTGTGAAGTATTCTCGGTGGGTGGTCATCGTTACGCGAAAGCATCTCAGCGAGGCGATGGAACGCTATCCCGATGCAGCGAACGAAATCGAAGCGTGGGTGAGTATTGTCGAGGGGGTCCGCTGGCACAATTTTCACGAAGTTCGCGGCATGTTTAAGGACGCCGATACCGTGGATGGCTACGTGATCTTTGACATCAGACGAAACCGGTACAGGCTGATCACCGTTATCCACTACGCGAAGACAAAGAAAGAAATGCAGACCAAAGGACATGTTTACGTCCGATCTTTCTTGACCCATAAGCAATACAACAACCGTAGTAACTGGGATAGGAGGTTTGGGACGAAATGAGCAAAGTTCTCGCGAACGCGGCAGAAATGATCGCGCACGGCGCTCCCCACGTCATACACAACGACGCGGAACTTGAGGCTTATACCGACGCTCTCTTCCAACTCACGGCGCTCGAAGGCCCCTCCCGCTCTGAATTGGATGCAATCGAACTCCTAACCTTGCTCGTGGAATGTTACGAGCAAGAGCATTATCCTATTCCTGCGGCTGATCCGGCTTCTGTTGTGCGGTTTCTCATTGAACAGCAGAATCTCACGCAGCGCGACCTGGTTCCTCAATTTGGTTCGGAGAGTGCGGTTTCGATGTTTCTGGGAGGGCATCGGAATCTCACTGTTGAACAGGTGCGGAAACTGAGCGCTCGGTTCAAGCTTCCCGCTGATGTTTTCATCCCCAAGAGGGCCAAGGGAGCAAGAGCCTAATACCAAAACAACTCACGGATAAAGACTTGCAAATGAGGATCGGTGACAAAGTCCGGCTGATCGCACTTCCGCCCGATCTCCCTGTTGGCGATGCCGACCTCTCAACAAAGGCTGTATTCAATAAATGTCTGGGCCATGACTTTGCAGTGGCCGGTTTCAATGAGATCGGTTTGGCTGAGTTGCTGGTTGAATCTGTGACTGGCAGCGTTGGGGAAACCATCTGGGTCGAGCCGGAATTTCTTAAGCTAATTCCAAAGTAGCCGACTACCCGTGAACATGCTAGGGCACAATCACTCGGGGTTGCGTATAATTGCGCGCGAGTTGCGACTTGTGTATCCGGAAGCCTTACACTGTCATCCTACACAGCATCCGTTCAATTCACCGAGGAGCGAACTCTATGAAAAATGCCCGCCGTTTAACCGTGATTGGTCTTCTGCTTTGTGGAGTGGTGGTGCTTGCGCAAAACCCGCCGGCGCCGACGCGCGCGCCACTTCTCGATCAAATTGCCAAGACTTACGGAATCGATTCGTGGGACAAGGTTGAGGCCATCCGCTACACCTGGAACGGTGAGATTACCGGACTCTTCAAAGCTGCCCACAAGTGGGAGTGGGAGCCGAAGACCGGCAAAGTCACCTACGAAGGCACGGATAAAGACGGTAAGCCGGTGAACGTTTCCTATGTACGCACCGACCTTGGCAGCCAATCCGACGCCGTGAAAAATCAGATCGACCCGAGTTTCATCAACGATAATTATTGGACTCTGTTCCCGTTTCACGCTTATTGGGACAAGAGCGCCAGCGCGATCGACCAGGGCAAGTTTAACCTGCCAGTGGGCCCCGGCATGGCCGAGTTGCTCCCGGTGAAGTATCCCGCAGATAGCGGCTACACGCCCGGCGATACTTGGGACCTATACGTCGGTAAAGACAACCGCGTCGTGTACTTTGATTACCACCGCGGTGGGGCCAAGCCGCCGAGCCGCGTCTTCGCAACGTGGGCAGGGTACAAAAAGGCAGGTCCAATTCTGTTCTCAACCGAGCATCGCGGCTTCGCTGATGGCAAGCCCCTGCACATTTTTATTTCGGACGTGGCGGTTAAACTGACAGGCTCGGATAAGTGGATGGATGCGCAATAGGTCGCCGCAACTGATTGAATAATATGGCTTTATTTGCCAGTTCTTGACATGTGTGGCAAACTGCCATACACTAGGAGGCTAGGTGGATCATGGCGTCTGCAACGGCTACGCGGGGTGAGCGTTTGGACGCTCGTGTCACGCGGGAAGAGAAGGAAATGATTGAGACCGCAGCCAGCTTAAGCGGCACCTCCGCTTCAGATTTTATTCGAATGGCAACGAGACAGGCTGCCCTGAATGCAATTCGTGAGCACGAAGTCCTGACACTGAACGAAGAGGCAAAACGAGCGTTTGTGGAGGCACTCCTGAATCCGCCGAAGCCAAACGATAAGGCGATTGCGGCAGCGCGGAGATTGAAAGAGGAGATCGCATAGTTGGCAGATCGTCCCGTCCAGGAAAAACCCACATTTCGATTCGAGCCGCTCGACAAGAAAAAGCATGATCGAGCGGCTTTTTCATGCGAGCAGGAGTCGCTTGACAGATATCTGAAGGAGCACGCGACCCAGGAAATCAAGAAGCGAGTTGCTGCCGTCTATGTCTTGACTCCCGACGGCAAGACGATCGCGGGCTATTACACGCTTTCGCAGTACGGGATCGAGGCCGGTGAGTTGCCTCCTGAATTAGTCCAACAGTTGCACCTTCCCAAGTACGATAGACTGCCCGCGACGTTGCTCGGACGATTGGCGAGAAGCAAGGAGTTCAAGGGACGCGGTCTTGGGGAACTCCTGCTCATGGGGGCCATGAAAAGGGCACTGGAGCACAGCAGGAACATCGCCTCCGTGGCCGTGGTGGTGGACGCCATCGACGAGAACGCGCGCGGCTTCTACAGACGCTATGGCTTCATCGATATTCCGAATCACCCGAATCGGCTCTTCATAGCCATGAAGACAGTGGCGCGGCTTTTTCCGGATGTTGAAGCAGAGCAACTTCTCCGCTCATGGCGGGCTTGAGTGGGCACCGGCCCAAGTATTTCGGGCAGATGCCACATGGCTGATGTCGTCAATAACATCAATGGCGATTTTGCAACAATTGTCCGTGCGGGTCTACACTGCTGCAAATGAATTGCAGATGGAATCAGCGGCTAACCTACGCTTTTGTGGGTCTTTTTTCAGGTGACGCTGCACTGGTTCTATATATGTTTGTAAACGCATTTTTGGTTTGTACCACTTATCTTGCGGCCCACGTGGGCGAGCCTGAGAGACAAGTCTCGACGGCACTTCAACTCAGCACTATTTATGTGCTTTGTTCTCTTGCAGGCTTCCTAGTTGTTGGTGTTCCGGTTGCTCTGTTACTTCCCCCGCGTTTTGTCGCAGGTTGGCCATGGCTGGTTACAATTGTTGTTGGCGCTCTCCTCGGCCCACCGGCTTTGTGCATCGTCCTCTTTGTGCTTGGCGGCGGCAGCGTCCACCTCTCTAACAGTTTCAGAGAAACTGGACTGCTCTTCGCCTTTTCAATTCTGGTTTCGACCGTTTCCTTTGGCGTATATGTAGCCCTGTTGCGCAAGCAACTCCGGCGCACAAGATGACTCAATTTGCGATTTCGCTTGACGATTGGTCGACGAGTGCTATCGCCCATGACGACGCTGCATCTGGTGATGTAAGAGCCGGGAAACAGCAATCCACCCGACGACACGTCAGCCAGTGGCTTTGAACTTCGCGATGATCGCCGTGATGTCGTCGTGTTGTTCCTGAAAACTGAATCGCCGAACACTATCCACGATTGCGGTCAACAAAGCCTGGCACGGCAGGTCCCGATGTTGCTGAAGCGATTCAATCAGGCAGCGCTCGCCAAATTCCTCTCCTCGCTCGTTACTGGCTTCGGTGATGCCATCGGTGTAAAGCGCGAGCACGTCCCCGGGAGAAAGCTCCAACTCCCGCATCGAGCAATTCCATTCTCTGAACAGCCCGAGCAGCGTGCTGGTGGACTCGAGCCGATCGACTCTGCCGTCACTTCTTACCAAGAGACCTGACAAATGGCCGCAATTGACGTAGCGCAATCGCCGCGCCGCCTCGTCGTAATCCGCAAAGAAAAGCGAGGCATAGGCACTGTCGCCGGTGTTGTCGTAAAACAGGCGGTTCACAGACCGGAGCAACGCCTCGGGCTGATCGAAGGCCAGCGCCGACTGGCTCCGCAGGCTAGCCTGCAAATTCGCCATGAGCAGAGCTGCGGCGATCCCCTTGCCGGAAACATCGCCGATGATCCACCCCAGCCGCTGCGGCCCGAGATCCAGGAAATCGAAATAATCCCCTCCCACCTCGCGCGCCTGCAGGCAGATACCCGCGTACTCGACGGTTTTCAGCTCCGGCTGAATCTGCGGAAACAACCGGGCCTGCACCTGCCGCGCTATTTCCAGTTCCTGGGCGGTGCGGCGTTCGGATTCGAGTTTCTCGGCGTGCGCCCGCCGGCGCAACTCCAGGCTTTGCCTTACCTCATCGAAGCCTTCGAGGCCAAACGCATTCCCGTCCGGATCCTCGAAACGCGCATAGGTGCCGCCCCACCCCGGCGTCTCCGGAGCAGTTGTGAAACGAACCCCGCGTTCGCTCCATTCTTTGTACTTGGCGTGGACATCTTCGGTCATGAACAGGACCCAGCGGTAGCCGCCAATCAGTTTGTATTCCGGCTGGTCGGGCTTTGGTTCCACTAGCGCGAGATTCGCGCT
>Ga0308309_10001539_pt1 | contig 13714 bp, 13 predicted proteins | sample HubBroMetageWFT5_FD_192491 | JGI IMG/M metagenome (GOLD analysis project Ga0308309, IMG submission 192491) | Warmed and freeze-thawed soil microbial communities from the Hubbard Brook experimental Forest, New Hampshire - Hubbard Brook CCASE Soil... | ecosystem: Environmental > Terrestrial >...
TTCTCTTACATGACTTTCTTTGACGCAGCTATTGCTGACTGGGCTGGTATTTGTAAGACTGTGTTGGGCTCATCGACTTGATCGCGAATCCGTTTTCTCTCACAGCATTAGAAAAGCAGGGTGGGCGCAAGTCCAGACTTGCGTACGGGGCGCTGGCCGTCGTGTTTCTCGCGGTTTACGTTGGGTCGATGTTTACCCCGGGGCTGCTGGATGACGCTGACAGCACGCACGCGGAGGCCGCGCGCGAGATGGTTGTGACGGGAGACTATGTCACGCTGCACGTCAACGGGATCCGGTATCTGGAGAAGCCGCCGTTGCCCTATTGGTTGGTAGCAATCAGTTATAAGGTCTGGGGCGTGAACGAATTCAGTACGCGACTGCCGATGGTATTGTCGGTGATGCTGCTGGGAGTGTTGACGTTTTGCTGGGGGCGTCGCGCGTTCGGGGAGCGGACTGGGATTTATGCAGGATTGTTCGTATACACCTGCGCCGGGGTGTACCTGTTTACGCGGATTCTGATTCCAGATGTGCTGCTGAGCCTGCTGATTGCGGCGGCCATGTATTTTTTCCTTACGGCGCTGGAGCCGAATGCTGAGACCTGGCGATGGTACGCGGGATACGCGATGATGGCGTTGGGCGCGCTGACCAAGGGGCTGATAGCGCTAGTATTTCCCTGCGGAGCGGCATTTTTCTTTCTGCTGGTTACGGGAGAATGGCGGCGATGGCGGGAGTTCCGGCTGTTTTCTGGGCTGGCGTTATTTCTGGCGATTGCTGCACCGTGGCATATTCTGGCGGGTTTGCGGAATCCCGGTACGGCCGATCACCGCGGATTCTTCTGGTTTTATTTTGTGAACGAACACTTCCTGAGGTTTCTGGGGAAGCGGTATCCGCGGGATTACAGCAAACTTCCCGCATCGCTGTATTGGACGCTGCATCTGGTGTGGCTGTTTCCGTGGAGTCTGTACCTGCCGGCCGCGGTAACGACTGCGCTGGAAGCGTGGCGGGGCCAGCATAGCGGTTCTGGGACGGTCCAGAGCGGCGCGCGGCTGCGCGATTTTGCTCCGCAGACCCGGATGCTGTGCTGGATATGGGCGGGAGTGGTGCTGATCTTTTTTGCCCTGTCGACGAACCAGGAGTACTACACATTTCCTGCTTACTTCCCGCTGTTGCTCTTGCTGGCAGATAGTGTGGCACGGTGCGAGTGGACGGAGTGTGAACGCGGAGTGCGCGCGGGCTGGCTGACAACCTCGGCGGGGTGTCTGGCGGCGATTGGAATTGCAGCCAGCGCTGCATTATTGATCGGGTTGTGGAAGTCGCGGAACCTGCCGTTCGAGCCGGACATTGGAAATGTCCTGGGGAAACAGGATCTGGACGCGTACACACTTTCGATGTCGCACGCCCTCGACTTGAGCTATGCGTCGTTCGCTGCGTTGCGGCTTCCGGCGGCGCTGGCTGCGGCGGTGCTGCTGGTGGCTCCGTTAACGTCTTTCATTCTGCGCGTGTTCCGGCGACATTATTCTGCGACCTGGGTTCTGGGAGTGGGGCTGGCGGTCTTCCTGGTGGCGGCGCATATTGCGCTGGGGCGATTTGGTCCGTATCTTTCTTCGAAGCAGTTAGCCGAGGAGATCGCGGCGCGGGCGCGCCCGGAAGACAAAGTGATGATTTATGGCGATCAGGCCTTCGGGTCGTCTCTGTTATTTTATCTGCGGCGGCCGATTGATTTGGTGGAGGGGCGTACGACTTCGATGTGGTTCGGGTCGACCTTCGCGGATGCTCCAAATATCTATTTGAGCGACACGGATTTGCAACGGGACTGGGCGGAGAAGGGACGGGTATTCCTGTTTGTACCTCCATACGAAAAGGCACGAGTCGATGGACTTTTGCCGGCGAAGTTTGTCATCGCAGAGCTTTCCGGGAAGTACGTGTACAGCAATCGGCCGTGAAAGGGTTCGTTTTCAATATTCCTACTGAGGCTTAAATCGATGAAGAAACAACTAGCGTCAGCTTTTGCCGTGGCCGCATTGCTTGTGGTTGGTGGAGTTGCGATCGGCGGCGCGAAAACGCAGTCGAGTGCAACTCCGGCTGCTAATGCTGCCGGAACAAAGAAAGCTGAGGAGCAGTTCAAGAATATCCAGGCGCTCAAGGGGATTCCGGCCGATCAATTGATCCCAGCGATGCAGTTCATCAGCACTTCACTGGGTGTGGAGTGCCAGTTTTGCCACGTAGAGGGCGCGTTTGAGAAAGACGACAAGAAGCCGAAGCAGACTGCACGAACAATGATCGAGATGATGTTTGCCATCAATAAGGATAACTTCGAGGGGCATCGGGAAGTGACCTGCTATTCCTGCCACCGGGGCAGCCCCGATCCGATCGCGATACCGCTGGTGATGGCGGCAGAGATGAAGGGCACGGGCGAAGCAAAGAAACCCGAAGAAACAAAGAATGAAGAGGCGGGAAAGGAAGCAAGTGGGCCGCCGGCGGATCAGTTGCTCGACAAATATCTGCAGGCTGTGGGCGGAGCGGCCGCAATTGAGAAGATTACGAGCCGGGTGATGAAAGGAACGATCACCTTCGGCGACAGGAACGTCCCGATCGATATTTTCTCGAGGGATCCGGACAAGCGAGTGTCGTTTACGCACACGCCTGATGGAGACAGCGTGACCGCTTTCGACGGGCACGAAGGCTGGTTGGGCGTTCCGGGGCGCGCGGCGCGGGAGATGCACGGACCCGATATTGACGGAGCGTCGATGGATGCAGATCTTCACTTTGCGGCGCACTTGAGGGAGATGTTCAGCGAAGTGCATGTGCAAGGTACGGAGAAGGTTGGTGACCACGATGCGTACCTGGTGATTGGGCAGCGCGACGGCAAAACGCCGCTGCGGCTGTATTTCGACGAGCGGTCTGGGTTGCTGGTGCGGCTGGTTCGATATGGAGAGACGCCGCTGGGCCGGATGCCAACGCAGATCGATTACGAAGATTACCGGGACGCCGGCGGGGTGAAGATTCCGTTTCGGTGGACGCTGGCGCGGCCGGGCGGTCGGTTCACGATTCAGGTGAGCGAAGTGAAGGAGAACGTCCCGGTGGATGATGCCAAGTTTGCCAGGCCGCCGGCGCCTCCGGAAGCGCAGAAGGGTCCGGCGAAGTGAACGCTCTGTACTGCTTGGTTTCGCATAACAAATCCTGATAGGAAGGATAAATAGTTTCGATTTCCGTGAAGCGGCAGCAGACGATAGAGTGAGCGCGTGCCAGGTTGTGTTCGGATTGATTGCTCTCACTGAGGCAAGAGCGGTCTTCATGGGGAAACGACTGTTTTAGAACAACATCATGACCAAAGTTGAAGCAGTCATCCAAAACTCCAAGCTGGAGGCGGTGAAGAGCGCCTTGCAGGAGGTTGGCGTCGAGGGTATGACGGTGATCGAGGTGCGCGGGCACGGGCGGCAAAAAGGGCACACCGAGGTTTACCGCGGCCGCGAATATAGCGTGGACCTTATCCCCAAGACCAAGCTGGAGGTGGTGCTGGCGGACGCGATGGTGGAGAAGGCGGTGCAGGCGATACTGGTGGCGGCGCGGACGGGAAAGATCGGCGATGGGAAAATTTTTCTGACGCGCGTGGACGACGCGATTCGCATCCGCAATGAAGAGCGGGGCGAGGGAGCTTTGTAGGGAAGCAAAGAACATTCCAGCAAGACGCGACCGGACGGCATCTTAACAGCAGCGTGTCACCAGCCCCTCCTTCTAAAACGACATGCGGTGCGAGAGCAACGGACTTCGATTCGACGATGCATCGATGGCTGATTCATTGAGACATGGTCATGACGGCGGCGTCTTTACTGATCAGTGAATTGCGAGGTTCTCTCGTCGAGGAGTCGGCGCGGATAGCGCGAGACTTCGCGGCGACAGGGGACGGCCGTGCCGCGGTTGCGCAACGCACGCGGCTCATCGAAGACGTTCTCTCACGGTTGTGGCAAGACCTGGTGGCGGGGGACAACTCGGGCCCGCGGGACTTCGCTCTGGTGGCGACTGGAGGCTTCGGGCGCGGCTGGCTGTTCCCTTATTCCGATATCGATCTTCTCTTTCTTCATGCCGATCGTGGGAGTGAGGAAGCCCACAAAGACGCGGTGCGGGGGTTCTCGCAGGAACTGTGGGATCTGAAGCTGAAGCTGAGTCCCGCATCGCGGACGCTGGCGGAATGCGACCGCTTCGACCCGAACAATACTGAATTCACAATTTCTCTTCTAGATTGCCGCTACCTGGCGGGTGACCGCGAGCTGTTCGCCCGGTTGCACGACAAGGTAGTACCCAAGCTTGTCATGCGGGAAGCGAAACCGCTGCTGCAAGGGCTGGCGGAGGTCACGCGGGAGCGGCATGGAAAATTCGGGCAGACCGTGTTTCACCTGGAACCCAATTTGAAAGAGACGCCGGGCGGGCTGCGGGATTACAACGTCGCGTGCTGGCTGGCTTTGATCTCCGCTATGGGCAAGCTGGGCGACTGGCCACACGCGAGTTCGCTGCGGGCGCCGGTGCGGAAGCAGCTTGACGCGGCGCTGGAATTCCTGATGGCGACGCGGTGTTTTCTACACTTTCGGCACGGGCGCGACGACAACGCGCTCAGCTGGGAGGCGCAAGATGAAGCAGCCGCGCGGAAGATAGGGGGTTCCGATTCAGCGGAACTCAGCGCAGCGGACTGGATGCGGATTTACTTTCGGCATGCCCGCGCGGTGCAACGCACGGTGATGCAGTTGCAGGAAGAGATTCCGGAAGCCTGGTCCTCATTGCGCCGGCAATTTCAGAGCTGGCGATCGCGGCCATCAAGTCCTGATTTTTCCGTGGTGGATGGGATGATTTTTCTGCAGCAGTCATCTTCGCTGCGAGATCCCGAGATGCTGTTGCGGCTTTTTCACTTTATGGCGCATCACGGGCTGAAGCTGAGTGCGACCACGGAGCACCGGATCGAGCAGGAACTGCCGGCGCTTGCGGTGACTCCGCCGCGCGGAACGGAACTCTGGCTCTACCTGCAGGAAACGCTGCTGCAGACGCATGCCGCGGAGGCACTGCGGGCCATGCATTCGCTGCGCTTGCTGACTTTGCTGCTGCCTGAACTGAAGCCCATTGATTCGCTAGTGGTGCGGGATTTTTATCATCGCTTCACGGTGGATGAGCACTCGATCCTCGCGATTGAGAGCCTGCACCGGTTGAAAGAATCAAGATCCGAATGGGACAAACGGTATGCGGAGTTGCTGGGGGAGCTGGAAGATCCGGAATTGCTCTACCTGGCGCTGTTGTTGCACGACACCGGCAAAGGAGTGCCTGGCGGCAATCACGTGGAGGCGAGTCTCGAGATTGCCGGTCGCTGCCTGGACCGGCTCGACGTGGATGAGGGAGAACGCGCGGTCGTGCTGTTTCTGATCGGCAGCCATCTGGAAATGTCCGCGCAATTGCGGCGGGACATTTTCAATCCGGAGACAGTGGCGGCTTTCGCAGAGAAAGTAGGCACGCCGGAGCGGCTGAAAATGTTGTGCCTGCTGACCTATGCGGATATCAAGGCGGTGAATCCGGAGGCACTGACGCCATGGAAAGCGGAAAACATTTGGCAGCTCTACATTGGCGCGGCTAACCATCTGAATCGCAGTGCGGACCAACGGGTGCACGACGGGAATGGAGAAAAACTGGCGCGCCTGCGCAGTTTGGCTCCGGTGACAAGTGCGAAGTTCAAGGACTTTGTAGAGGGATTTCCGCAGAGGTATTTACGGGTGCACTCGGCCGAAGAAGTGATGCGGCACATGGAAATGGCGGAGGAGTTTGGTCACGATCCAGTGCAGGTAGATCTGAAGCGGGGGCGGCATTGGTATGAGCTGACGCTGGTAACGAAGGACCGAGCTTCTTTGTTCGCGACCTTAACCGGAGTGCTAGCGGCATGGGGGATGAATATCGTGAAAGCCCACGCCTTTTCGAACCAGGCCGGAACGGTGGTGGATACACTTTACTTTACGGACCGCTTTCGCACGCTGGAATTGAACATGTCAGAGTGGCAGCGGTTTAAGCAGAGCGTTGCCGCGGTTTTGGCGGGTGTGGCGGATTTGGAGAAGATGCTGCGCGATCGCCAACGCGGCGAGAAGAGCGCCAGGGTCAAAGTTGTGGTGGAGAGCAGGATCGATTTTGACGATGAATGTTCCTCGACGAGCACGCTGTTGCAAGTGATTGCTCAAGACCGGCCGCGGTTGCTGCATCGCATCAGTTCATGCCTCTCGCATCAGAAGTGCAATATTGAAATTGCCTTGATCGACACCGAGGGGCAGATGGCGATCGATGCGTTCTATTTGACTTCAGAGGGAAAGAAGCTGACGGCGGAAATCCAGAAAAAGGTGGAGAAGGCATTGGTGTGTGAGTTGAAGAATCTAGACCTTGGGGGATGATGCGAACCGGCCCTACTTGAGCGCCCTTACCAATTCCTGAATGAGGAATCGTCCGAGTTGTCGGCTTTCGCCCAATCGGACGCGGCACTGTCATTTCGCGTCTGATTACGCTTGCGATAGCAGACGAAAATCAGGCCAATGCTCATGAAGGTCGGGGGAGCGATAAGAATGAAGATGCCGCTCTTCAGGGCCTGAATCATGCGCGAGCCCGAGGACGCGGCTTGCGTGTAACACAACGCACAGCTCTGAGCGAAGGCCGACGGCGGTGCGAGCAGGATCATTAGTCCCACCAGCACAATGCACCTAAGCGAGATTGGCTTCCAGAGCTTCATGATTGTCTTGCTTACTTTGCCCATTTTACGCCATCGAGGACGCGAAAGCTGTCCGTCCAGCCGTATTGCAGGGCGAGCAGCACGAAGACGGTGAAGATTCCGACGAACCACAGTAAACCGCGGTTTTCTGCCAGGTGCATGAAGAACAACACGGCCAGCGCCGCCTCGATGATGGCGACTGACAGCATGCGAACCAACATCTCGGACGCGGTAATATTCTGGTAGGCGATGACGAACTGCAGCCCGGCCAGGGCCAGGATGAGGGCGAATACAATCAGATCCTTCGTCATTCCACCATTCTTATGCGTTGCTGCGGTAGCCATAGAGATTCGCTCCTGCCGTTGTTCGTCTCAGTGGGATAGATTCAAAAGATAGACCAGAGGCACCACAAACATCCAAACCAGGTCGACGAAGTGCCAATAGAGTCCTGTGATCTCGAGGTCATCGGCGTTGTAGCGGCCGCCCCGGTAGCGCAGCCCCACGGCGATGAGAGCGACCACGCCGCCGGTTACGTGCAGCAGGTGCAGGCCCGTGATGCTGAAAAATAACGAACTGAACAAAGGCGTGCCCCAGGGATTGTGGAACAAGGTCGCGCCTTCTCCGATCATGCCCATCCATTCCCGCAGATGGAGGGTGGCGAACATGATTCCGCAAACCGCGGTGAGCATCGTCCAGAGAAAGGCTTTGGCTTTGTCGCCCATCCAGGCGTGGCGTTCTGCGATGAGCATGGTCAAGCTGCTGGTTAGGAGAACCAGCGTCATCACGGCAACATTGGAGATGCTGTGAAACGGCCTTGGCCAATCAGGAGTGGCGTTGCGAATGAATCCGTAGGCGACGAGACAGCCGGCAAAGGTCGCGGTGTCAGCGATGATGAACAGCCACATCGCCATCTTCTTGGCGGCGACCGAGAATGTGGGCGCGGTCATTATCTCCGTCGCGCCTGTTCGCGACACCTGGCCGTGAATTGAAAGATCGGCTTGACTCACGTTGCCTCCTACCTTTGACTGGGTTTGAGCGTCTGGTTCAGAGCTTCATCCAAAGCAGCAGAAGCAGATACACCCACAGTGCACCCATGAAATGCCAGTAACGCGAAGTGGCGTCCAGAGTGCTTCGTCGCAGAACGGACTTATTCAGTTTGCGGATCACCCGAACCAGGCCGCCGAGCCCTCCGAACACGTGGAGAGCGTGAGCCACGGTCAGCACGTAGAAGAAGGAATAGCTCACGTTGGTGGCTAATCCGAAGCCCTGGGAGCGGAGTTGCATCCAGGCAAAGGTTTGCCCGGCGACAAAGAGCAGCCCGAGAAGCAGAGTGATGTACAGCCAACGCGCCGGATTCGCCCGATTGGGCTCGTTCTGAACGTCGTTCTGAACGCCGTTCTGCATTGCGCCCATGAAGGCCGCGATCCGGCGGCGGGCTGCTTCCAGCGAGATGCTGCTGGCGATGATCAAGAGCGTGTTCAAGTAAAGGACAGGGGGTAGGGCGATGTGTACCAGAGGCGCAGTTCCCTGACGAACGATCAAAGCGCTCGTGAAGGCCGCGAAAGTCATGGTGATAGCCGCCAAACCTACCCAGATTCCAGTGCTCGCAGGGGGAGGGGAAGAATCCTTGACGCGGCGCAAGTCCCCATCAGCGGGAACAAGATTGCGCCAGCCTCCGTTACCCGAGCCGTGGCTCGGCAGGCGGTCGATCTCGATTTTCGGCGGTTCGTGGACCGTGGTTGCCATGCTGCTACTCTCCTGCGGGAACCGGCTGCGTTATTTTTCTTCGTCTGGGCTATGAACGTTTTCTGGCGAAGCCTGCATGATGTAGTCGGCGCTTGCACCCTCGACGCTGTACTGATAAGGATCGTGATAAACCACGGGCATCTTGTCGCCAAAGTTGTTGTGAGGCGGAGGCGTCGCTGTGCTCCACTCGAGCGATGTGCCTTCCCACGGATTGTCATTGGGGGCATGTGCACCCCAGAACCGGCTATGGATCAGGTTGTAAAGGAAAATGAGCTGAGCAAAGCCAGTGAACAGCGCCGCGATCGTGATGAACTTATGCACCGGAATCAGCGGGATCAGGTAATCGTCGGTGAAAGCCTGATAGCGACGCACATTGCTGGCGATACCGAGGTAGTGGAACGGCATGAAGATGCAGTAGGCGCCTACAAAACTCATCCAGAAGTGGATCTTGCCCAGAGTCTCATTCATCATGCGGCCGACCATTTTCGGGAACCAGAAGTAGGTTCCGGCGAAGATGCCGAACATGGCCGCGACTCCCATGACCAGGTGGAAGTGGCCGACCACGAAATAAGTGGCGTGCAGCATGATATCGATCGAAGGCTGGGCAAGGAAGAAGCCGCTTATGCCGCCACTGATGAACATGGAAATGAAACCCAGCGCGAATAGCGAGGCCGCGTTGATACGCAATCTGGACCCGTACAGACTGCCCAGCCAGATCAGCACGACGATGGTGGAGGGAATCGTGATGACCAGCGTCGGAAACGAAAAGGCCAGCGAAGAGATGGGATTCATCCCGCTGACGAACATGTGATGTCCGTAAACCATGTAGCTCAGGACGGCCAGTGATCCCATGGAATAAATGAGGACCCGGTGGCTGAGCATGGGCCGGCGCATGTTCGTGATCAGAACGTGGGAAACGATGCCCATGCCGGGGACGATTGCGATGTAGACCTCGGGATGGCCGAAGAACCAGAACAGGTGCTGCCAGAGCAGAGTCGATCCGCCGGAGTGCGGCAACATCTGGTCATTGATGACCAGATTCGATGCGACGAAGAAGCTGGTTCCGGCCACGTTATCGAGGATGAGAAGGATGCAGGCGGGCAGCAGCACGGCAAACGCCGTGAGGCCCATGATCGAAGTGATGAACCAAGCCCAAGTGCTGAGCGGGAGCCGCATCAGGGACATGCCTTTGCAGCGCATGTCGAGCGTGGTAGTGATGAAGTTCAGGGAACCCAGCAATTGGCCGATGCAGAAAATCGCAATCGAAGTTGCCCAGAGAACCACGCCGAGACCCTCACCGGGGCCGCCGACGGAGCCGATTGCGCTCAGGGGCGCGTATTGCGTCCATCCCCCCAGAGTTGGGCCGTCGCCTAGGAAAAAAGATGCAACCAAGACCAGGAAGCCCACGAAGGTGACCCAGAACGACATCATGTTGAAATGGGGGAACGGCATGTCTTCGGCGCCGGTTTGAATGGGCAGAAAGAAATTGCCGAAGGCGGCGAACGGGGCGGTGGTGAGCACGAAGAAGACCATGATAGTGCCATGCATGGTCATCAGTTGCAGGTAGTACTCCGGGGTCAGCACGTCACCCGGTGCGCCGGTCTTCGAGAGCAGATGCAGCCCAGGGATCGCGAAACTGCCCCACCCCAGATGGATGCGCATGATCCAGGAAAGGAACATTCCGACGAAAGCCGCGACCAAGGCCAGCGCGTAATACTGCTTGCCGATGACCTTATGATCAGTACTGAAGACGTGCTTCCGAATGAAGCTGGTAGGGGCTCCGTGTACCGCTGGTGCGGACATGTCGTGCATTGTGCTCACCTCAAACCAGATGGATGGATCAGACGCGTCAGCTACTGTAAAGCTGCCTGCTGCTTAATCCAGGTGTCGTAGTCTTCCTGCGACTTCACTTCGAGATAGGCCTTCATGTTGTAGTGCCCGAGGCCGCAGAGCTGGGTGCAGACGATTTCGTACTTGCCGATTTTGGTGGCCGTGAAATGAAGAGAAACGTCCAGTCCAGGGACGAAATCCTGCTGGACGCGCAATTCGGGGACGTAGAAGGAATGTCCCACGTCCTTCGAATGCATCAGCAGGTGGATCTCGCGGTTGACCGGAATCGCCATCTCAGCAGTAACGATGTCGTCTTTGGAAGCCTGGTCGTGCGTGGTATCGAGACCAAAAAAGTTCGCGTTGGCCTCACTGATCTGATCAGGGTGAATTGGGCCGAAGGTTCCGTCGGGGCCGGGGTAGCGAAAATAGAATGCGAACTGTCCAGCCTGAACTTGTACGGGCAGCGCGTTGGCGGCGGGCGGAGTGAAATAGACGCTGGCCCACGCCTTCGCTCCGAATACGCCCAAAGCCAAACATTCTGTGCCTACCAGCAAGAAGGCGGCGATCACCAATCCCGCAGCGCCACCGGGGAAACGCTTTATTTTGTCAGAGGGTTTTGAAGTGGAAAACTTCCAGACAAAGAAAGCGAGGAGGAGCTGCGAGGCCAGGAACGAAACGCCCGCCTCGACCATGGTATCGGAGAACTGCTCATCGATCAGATGACCGTGGGTGGAAATGTCGGGCGGCATCGGCCACATGTGCATGACGATGGGAATCGCCGAAGCGATTGCGATCACAACGATCGTCACCGCGAATATCTTCGCCATATCGTTCCGCCTTTGGCCGGGATTGATCCGGCCTCTTACTCGAATCGCCGCAGAGTTTGGCCCACGGCGATTTGGTGATGCGATTGTTCGATAACAGGTCTTTTGACGCTCCCAGCTCCTCGTTCTCTACTTCGCCTTGAAGGTGAAATCGGCGGTTGCTGAAGCGCCGGCTGCGACTGTCACCTTTTGCGCTTGGGTACCGGCGGCTTCCTGCCATGCCGTCACCGTGTAGCTGCCTGGCGGCACGTTGTTGATGGTGTAGGAGCCGTTGTCGTCGGTGGTCGCGTAAGGTCCTTTGACCACTGCGAAGTAACCGTGCATCCAGGGATGGATGTTGCACTTTACATCGATGAACTCGGGAGCTTTCCAGCTCTTCTCCACCGGCGGCGCTCCCGGCGGCTGCGACTGATTCCAGGGGATATTGCCGGTCATGGGGTTGGGATTGGGATGGATATTGTGGGCCGTCTGATCGCTGGTTTGGACTTTGAAAGTCTCGCCCACGTCCATGGCCAACACGTGCGGAGTGTACATGCAATTCTTCTGATCGAACACGGGGACCGCGGTGGTTACCTGCGCGGGACCGCTCCAGTCGGAGATGTAGAGAACTACGTTCGCGAGTCCCCCGTTGGCACCAGTCACATAGGTTTCGAGGTGGGCAGGATCGGTGGCGTGAGCCTTCGAGCAGTAGGGATCCTTAGACATGTCGATGCCCTTCATGTGCGGAGCTGCGCCGTCAAGCTTAACCGTTCCCGTAATCTTGCCCTCTCCTGCTGCGCTAACTTTCTGACCCAAAATCAACGCCGCGCAGCAGGCCAAAACTATTAGCGATAGTACAACTGCGGAATTGTATCGATTCTTCATAGAAATCTTTCTCCTCAAAACCTGAGATTACGAAACAGACTGTGTGGTTGCAGTCTCCGTTCTGTGATCATTGTTGCGCCACCGGAGCGTTGGGATCAACCGGCTTCAGAGCCAGTTGTTTCGCGATCTCTTTCTCCCGGCTCTTCTGAGCCATGAACGTGCGTAGATAGAAAACCAAGTCCCACGCCTCATCCGGTTTGATGTTGTCGGCAAACGACGGCATTGGAGTGCCGTCCAAGCCAGTCATGAAGATCCGGTAAATGTCCTGATCGGTGTCGCCGCACTTCGGGCGGGAACCGTCGGTAAAGTTGAATGCGGCGATTGGACGGCCGAGATCATCGGTGAGGGTCGAAGCCGAAGGGCCATTCGCCATACCCTGAACCCCGTGGCACTTCCAGCACTGTACCCGGGCAAATACGTCACGGCCAGCCTTGATGCGCTCCGGAGTGATTTCCGGCTCAGGAGGAATTGTGATTGGCGTTCCTGGTTTTTCGTTCGCCCAGCGCGGCGAGAAGTGCTTAACCCAAGCGACGAGGTCGGCGCGCTCCTGCTTGGTCAACGTATTCCATTGCGGCATGTTGGAGCGATCGAAGCCGCGAGTGATGGCGTCGAAAAGATCCTGGTCGGTGGCAGGGTGCCGGTCGGAGTGGAGCGGCACTTGAAGATACCCAACTGGAAGTCGCGTGGCTGTTGGTACATGGGAGGCTGCATCCAGACAGCGTTTTCGCCGTTGCCGTCCCCCAGCGGGCCGTGGCAGCCCACACAGTACCGGCGGTAGGGGAGGGCTGCATCTTTGGCATGGCCGGTAAGGTTTCCAATGTGGCTTTCCGCGCCGATGCGTGTCTGTATGTCGACTGTCGTGAGCTGCGCCCTGGAGGAAAGCGGGAGAGCCAAAACCGCAGCCGCGCCCAAGAACAGCGACCACTTTCGCAATGTTGTCCGCATGTCTATCCCTCTCTAGAAATCGAAGTCGAGCCCCATCAGAATTTCGCTAGTGTTGAGGTTGGTAAGCGCTCCGGTTGTAAGATTTGCCGGACCGGTGCCGTCCTGGTGCAGCCAGTTGTACTCGTTGTGCCAGGCCAAACCGGCGCGGCTGGTCATGAACGGGTTGTAGCGGAAGCCGATAGTGTAGGTGGAGATATTGCCAAGGTTAGAAGGCATGGGCCCTGTGAATCCGTTCGCTCCTGTGACCCCAAGGGCATATCCCGACCCGTTGGCCTGCTGCGACATTTTCTCAAACTCATACCGTCCGATAAAGATGAGCTGCGGACTGTAGATATAGTGACCCTCGAACGTGGCGCCGTTCCAGCTGGGCGACTGCGATCCGACGGGAAGAGTTGTTCCGGGCACGTTGTTCGGAGGACAGCCGTTGGGAATGGGACCCGTGCAGGTTGTGCCGCCATTGCCGTCTGTGGCTTCTGCGTTGCCATAACCTTGCCCGAACCAGGCGTTATCCGAGCCATGCTGAGTTACGACCGTAAGACCAATGTGCGGGCCGGCATAGAATTGCCCCACGAAGCCCTCGCGCGTGAAGCTCTTGTTGCCGATTCCGGAGCCAGCAATCGGGATCCCGCCATTGGAAGTCAGATAGTAAGTTGACGCTTCTCCGGCCATGGCGTAGAACCCGACCCGCTGCACGCCCAACCTGCCAGCGTCGAACGCCTGACTGGCGGCAAAAAACCCGGTATAGGCGTTGGCTGTGGTGCTCAGGTTTACGTTGCCATCA
>Ga0308309_10001541_pt1 | contig 13695 bp, 20 predicted proteins | sample HubBroMetageWFT5_FD_192491 | JGI IMG/M metagenome (GOLD analysis project Ga0308309, IMG submission 192491) | Warmed and freeze-thawed soil microbial communities from the Hubbard Brook experimental Forest, New Hampshire - Hubbard Brook CCASE Soil... | ecosystem: Environmental > Terrestrial >...
CGGCGGCGCCAGCGCATCATGGGCCCACAGCACAACCGGGTTTTTCCGGTAGGCGGTCAAATTCCAGCCGGCCGGGTCGATCCGGTCGCCCATGCGGTCGACACTGCCGTCGCTGAGTACGAATTGCACAATGCTGTCGCCGCTGGGGTCGGCGCCGCCGGCGCGCAGTAGGCGCGACGGGACCTGGACGCCGACGCCGGCCGCATCGCCGCGCTCGGCGAGCTCGCGGAAGCGCTGCTGATCGACAAATTTCCGCATAGCGTCAGCTCGGTACAGCGGTGTCCCGGCCGAAGCCCGCCAGTGTCACCGCCGCAAACGCACGAACCGCCTCGCGCGCCGTCGCGGCCTCGGGGTTGGGCGGTCCGATGTCGGGGGTGTCTGCCGGCTCAGGCGGGAACGAGCGGTGGCTGTCGAGGTAGCGGTCGCAGGCCTTGACGTGCGCATGGCATTGTCGGACGCAGTGGTCGTGCCCCTCGGGGTCGGCCGCGCGGTCCGGCAATGCCTGCAGCTGCCGCATCGCGGCCGCGCAATGCTCGACAGCCTTTTCCAGCGCGTGTCCCACTGGCGCTTTCGCGCCCGCCAGAAACCGGTCGACCGCGCTGCGTACCATTGTGCCGTTCGATTTCATGGTCGGAGAAAATCCCAATAACCAGCGAAGCCGTCACTCTGCGCGCCGGCGATCGGGTGCACGCGAGCGACCACCCGCCCATCGTCCAGAAAGACGCTCAGAGTCACGGCCAGGCGGTCGCCGCTTCTGGCTAGCGCGGTGACCATTGCCGGGCGTATTGCATGGCCGAGTCCCTCATCGTGAGCCGGGTGGTACCCGACGATCTGCCCGACATAGGGCTCTGATGCGCCTGCCGTGTTGTCGTCTGCCATTGTGTGCCTCTCAAAAAAAACGGGCGTCGGCCGGCGCGCGGCATGACTGCGCGCCGGCCGCCGGGCGCGCGTCGGCGTGCCGTCCCGGCGAGGAACCGGGATCCCGTGTTCACGCGGCGTGTTCTGTGGCGGCCGCCGTGGCGCCAGCTGGAAATTCAATCGGTTCGAAATTTTGCAGCCAGGCAGGCTCCGGCCGCTTGATTATTTCGACGGCTGGTCGGTAAACGGGGGTGCTGGGCGGATTGCGCAACAGTTCGAGCTGCGCCAGGTCGGCGCGCGCGCAGCTGATCGCCCAATCGCAGTTTTCCAGTCGGCGGCGCGCGAATGTTGCAGCGCCGGCGGCAACGTCCCGGTTGCGGCGCGCGTCCCGCAGCATCTGCATTACCGCGGGCGCCACCAAATCGGCGCCGCGCCGCGTCGCCGCATTTAGCCGCAGCTGAAAATTCTCGAAAGCGTTGTCGGCGTCTTCATGCGACCGGCGCGCCGCCTGGCTTTCTGCATCCAGTGTCGGCCGCTCGGCCAGCGCCGCCTCGAGCTTGGCCTGGGCCTCGCCGATCGGCTGCGCCAAAACGTCGTCGTCGGGTGTCATATCATCCCCTGATCGGCGAGCCAGCGCCTGAGCGTGGCCAGCTGCGAATTCTGGTCATCCGGCCTGCCGATCTGGTACGCGGCGGGCGGGACATGGGTCGGCAACAGCACCGCGCTCGGCTGATACCCCAGCTTCATCGTCGTGATGTGCAGCCCCTGCAACGCGGCCAATGCCGCCGCCGTTTGGCAGAGATACTCGTAGAGTGCGACCATAGCCGCGCGGTTTTGCGCCACCAAGCGCTTGCAGAATTGATAGCTGAGCTCGCCGGCGATTTCGGCGAGTTCGCCGTGCAGCGCGGCCTCGGCCGCGCGGGCGATCCCTGCTTCTTCAGCGGCCGCTTGCCGCTCATCGGCAGGCGCGGCCGCCGGGATGAAGCCGCCGGCGGCCAGGTCTTGCATGCGCTCGACCGCGCCGCGGCTCGGCTTCGGGTTCAACTGGCGCGCCCGGGCGCGCTCGTCGCGCTGGCGTGCCCGGCCGCGCACGCCCTCGGCCTGCGCAATCTCCGCCATCTTCTGCGCGTAGGCGGGCTGCTCACGCAGCGGCAGCGGTTCGCCGCTGCGGTCGAGCACCAAGCTTATCTCGGCCGTCTCAGCAATCGGCGGCGGCTGCTTTCGCTTCAACATCGCGCTGAGGTACGCCACCCTCTGGGCCAGCAACAGTGGGCAGCGGCTGGCCCGCCGCCAGCGTGCGCCGCACGGTGCGCGCCGACGTCGGCCGGAGGTAGTGCAGCAATTCCTCGATCGTGCCGGGACGCCATAACCGGGCGCCACTGTGAAATCGGGCGAGCCGCTGCGCGATTTTCTCCGCCTGGCGGCGCTCCGACGGCTCGTCGGCATAGAACCGGGCCGCGATCTCGCACAGCAGCGCGTCGCGGCGGGTCCGCGCCTCGCTGGTCCACCATCCCTCGTGCCCGGGGGTTGGTGCCAGCCCGAAGGCGCGGTCGAGTGTCACCCCGTCGCCGGCGCCCGCCTCGTAGACCATCAGCGCCGCCTTGAACCAACCGGCGTCGCCGTCCTCGTGCTCGAGCAGACGGTCGGCGAGCCGGCGCAACCGGCCAAGCGCAACCAGTGCAGGCGACGGCGGCACCGGGTTTTGGGAGCCTACCGGGCGACACTCGGCCGGGCGCGAACAGTCGGGCTTTATGGCCACTCGGGGCGAACCGACCCCCACTTCGAATTTCGCGACTTTGCGTGAATTGGCCCGTTGCGGTTGCGGGGGCGATCGCTTTTCGATCGCGATACCCCCATCCCCCCGGCGCGCCCTCTTGAAGGCCTGACTTGACATCCGATGTTAGGTCCCGCTTTACATGTCGGCGGTGATCGACAGCTTCTGGCACCGCGGATTGCGAGAGCTCTTCGAGACTGGCGTAAGCCGTCGGGTGCGAGCCGATCTGCAGCGCCGGATCCTGGTGCGCCTGGCGGCGATCGACGGCGCCGCGACGCTCGAGGCGCTGCATCAGCCGGGCTTTGACTTTCACGCGCTGCGCGGCCGGCCGAGACGCTACTCGATCCACGTCAACGGCCCGTGGTGCGTCACCTTCGAATGGCGCGACGGCCGGGCCCTACGGGTCGACCTCGAGCAATACCATTGAGGAGGAGCATGCCTGCCGCGACGCAACCAGCAGCAAAACGCCCGGAATATCCGGTTCGACGGCCGCTCAAGCGGCCGGCCGTGCATCCCGGCGCGTTGATGCGCGAGATCCTCGACGACCATCTCAATCTGACGATTGCCGAGGCGGCGCGCCGCATGGGAGTGTCGCGTCCTGCCCTCTACGCGGTGTTGAATGGGACCGCGGCGGTGACCGCCGAAATGGCGTTGCGGTTCGCCCGCCTGACCGGCGGCGCGCCCGAGCTCTATCTCAACATGCAGACCGGCTACGACCTCGAGGCGGCGCGGCAACGCCTGAAAGAGGCCGAAGCGGTGCCGGTGGCGACATGACTGCCAACAGCAACCGCTTACCCATCCTGGCGGCCGAGATCCAGGCGGCGCACGCCGCCGCGCTCGCTGCCGCTCGCACCAGCGTCGAGAAAGCGGTCGAGGCAGGGAAGCTGCTGATCGAGGCGAAGGCAGCGCTGCCCCATGGGCAATGGCTGCCTTGGCTACGTGATATCGGCCTCTCGCCGCGCACTGCCCAGCGCTACATGCAGTTGGCGCTCGTGCCAGCGGACAAATACGTCACGGTGGCCGATTTGGGGATCAAGCGCGCCCTCGAGGCGATCGCCGAACTGCCGGCGTGCACCTTCATGTTGCCGCTGCCGGGACAGGTCTCGATCGGGAGGACTGAAGTCGCAGGGTATTGCGAAGAGGCGTTCGTCTGGCCGTCCAATCATGACGGCTTCTTCCACTTGTTCTCCTGGGTGCACTCGCCAACTCGCAATGGCGCCGAAGCCACCTGCACGAAGAAGCCGCTGCGGGGCGACTTTGTGCTTCAGGTCCTAACGTGCCTCTGGGGCTTCCCGATCGATCGAGCGAGTTGGCTCATCGAGGGCGACAATGCCGGGCTTCTTGAGGAGGTCCGTCGATACATGCTTTCACCGGGCGACAGCTCCTCCAGCACCGAAGGCCTGCTGTGATCCGGGCGGCAGGCCGCCCCGCAAGCTGCTCTTCACGATCCAGATCGGGTCCCGGCCGCCGCGTAAAGGCTCGATCCGCACCCAGACCTCGTGGCCGAAGCCAGCCCAAAAACGACGAATATCTGCGGCGAGCGCTTCAGCGCCGGCGCGCGAGCAATAGTCGCGCCCCGGGTTCGGCTCGATGCGGCGGGCTGCGGTCATGGGGCGGCGGCGCGGCGCGCCGCCACCTCGATCGAGTCGAGCCCGGGATCCCACCGGCAGAGTTCCGGCACCAATTCGGCCAGCCGCCGCTGCATCAGTAGCGCCTCGGCGCCGAAGCTCTCGAAATCGGTTCGCCGGCGGCCGCGCCGGCGATCCTCGAGCCAGATCGTCTGGAGGGTCAACCGCCCCTCGGCGTTGATGACGACGCACTCGATCAGCTGCTCCGCAGGCAAGCTGTTGCGCCCGAGCTCCGGCGCGAGAAGGCGCGCCGGCAATAGTTCGAACATGGCCGGCGCCTTTTCACCTGTCTGGTTAACGTCGTGATCATACCGAAGCGGCGTCAACCGAGGCGATCGCCAACAGCTTGCGGATCGTCGCCTGGAAAAACGGCTTGCCGCGCCCGGTGCGCAGCCCGAGCCGATTGAGGCGGCGGGCGATCTCGTGCTGGCTGCAGCCTTGCCGCGCCAGGCCGACGACGATCGCGACGAGCTCGGGCGCCGGTTTATGTGTACGGCGCGTTTCCAGGGCCCGCTGGCGGGCGGCCGCGAGGTTCGGGTTGCCGAGCTTGACGCCGCGCGCCTTGGCCGCGGCCAACGCGGCTACGATGCGCTCGGAAATCTGCTCGCGCTCGAGCTCGGCGACGGCGGCGAGGATGTGGATCGTGAACTTCGAGGCGTGCGGGTTGTCGCAGGCGATGAAGTCGACCCCGGACTCGAGCAGCCCTGAAACGAAGTGAACGTTGCGGGCCAGCCGGTCCAATTTGGCGATGATCAAGACCGCCTTGCGAGCCCGGCAAGCCACCAAGGCGGCCGCGATCTGCGGCCGGTCGTTGCGCTTGCCGCTTTCGATCTCCTGAAACGTCAGGATCACGCGGCCGCCGCAGCCGGCGACATGGGCCGCGACCGCCTCGCGCTGCGCCTCGAGGCCGAGCCCCGACACCTCCTGCCTGCGGGTGCTGACCCGGAAATAGGCGATGAACCGCGGCATAGGCCGTCGCGGCATCGGTCTCTCCCGCGAGGTTTCATTCTGATACGTCTGTTTTCGGAAATTTCACGTCACGAAGGCGCCTGAGCGCCGCGCCGGGCGCCGCCGGCGCGCCTGCGTCCGCGGGGGCGCCCGGAAGCCCGGCCGAGGTCGCTCGCGCGCCGAGCGCGCCGCCGGCGCGGCCCCGCAGGCGCGATCCGCGCCGATCTCTCCTCCCCCTCGGGAGGGGTGTCTCCCGCCCCCCGGCTCCCTGTGGATCGAATCGCGAACGAAGGGCGCGTTGTTGGCGCGATGTGGAGTATGCCCGCCGGGTTCGGAGCTCCTCCCTCCATTTCCCCCGGCAGGTCGCAGGGGCTCGATACGCGACCGGGTCGCCCCTTTGTGCATTTGGGGGCGACCTGGTCGCCCGCGCGCGATGAGCCTCGAGAAGACATGAGCAAAGTTGCTCGGTAACGAGCAACTTCACCGAAATCCACCGGGCGCCCCGTCCGCTCCGGTCAGCCATCGCCAGACGGCGGCACTGCCTCCCTCGAGCTGCGCCATCCACTCGGCTGTCCGCTTTCGGCTTTCCGCGATCAGGCGTTCGATTACGTCGGGTGCGATCTCGGCCAGCTGCCTGATTCGTCGGGGCGCAGCATCATCGGGCGTCGCCGATCCGCTCGTCCGCGCTGTCGCGGGCGGGTTGAGGCCCGCATCGACCAGCGCGGCGGCGATTGCAGGCTCGCGCTCGGTCTGCTCCGGTTTGCCGCGGGCGATCGCCGCCAGGCGCCGGCAGAGCTGCGCTGCCGCGCGCGGATCGGCATCGGCGAACCCCGGCCAGGTCAGGAACCGGCCATTGCGCCGCAAAATCATCTGTAGGCCGGTGCCGGCCTCGATCTCCGCCAGGCTCGGTTCGTCGCCGGCGACGGCGAAACGCGCCTGCAGGTCCTCGCGCCACTGTCTATCGGCGGCCTGCTGTTGCCGATGGCGCTCGGCCTCTTGCCGGCGCCGGTCGTGCTCGGCTTCCATACGATCGATCGCGCGCAGCTCCTCGCGCCGACGCGCCACATGCGCATCGCAGATTTTCACCATCGCCGCGATCGAGGGCAGCCAGTCCTCTTTGCGTCGCGCCTCGCGCACTGCGGCCGACAGAACGCCGGCCGGATAGACCGCGAGCTCGGCCGTCATCGCTATTGAAAACGCGGCCTGATCCTGGATGACTTCGGGTCCGGCGATTTTGATCGAGGCGACGAGCTCGGCGACATATCTGCGCGCGCCGTCGCGTCCTGCCGGCGCGAGCTCCGCCTCGATTTGCCGCCGCAGCGCTACCAGGCGGTTGGTCGGCAGCAGCGGGTGATAGGCGTCGATGGCGTCGGGATCGGCGAGCGCGCGCCGATCCGGCTCGGCAGCGACCAGCTCGACAGCCCGGATCGCATCGTTGGGTCGCAGCGGTATCACCTCTGACACCCCTCCATCTCACCAAGCAGCGCCGCGAGCATCAAGCCGCGTGCGCGACGCCGCCGGGGGGGTGTTCTTTGGTCTGTTCTATTGGTCTGTTCTTTATGGGTGTCGGATCTGGACCGGCGGGTGCCGGGTCTGGGCCGGCGGGCCCCCTCTGGCCCCCCGACACCCCCCTGTCGGAGCTCCCGGCAGCCGAGCTGATCGGCAACAAAAAGGATTGTTGTTCGACTCGACGGGTCGGCTCTCGTGTCGCAGGACACCCCCCTGTCGGCTCATCCGACGGGGGTAATTTGAGCAGATAAACATTCGCCTTTTGGCCGCCATCTGGTCGGCGTTGCGGGAATTTTTCCAGATATCCGTGCCCGATCAGGGCTTCGAGGTGGCCCGAGACCGTAGAACGCGCTCGGCCGAGCTCCTGGGCGATCGTCGCGATCGCAGGCCAACAGCGGCCGTCCTTGTTGGCGTAGCCGATCAGGCAAACCAGCGTCTTGAATTCGGCGTAGGAAAGCCGCGGGTCCTGCCAGACGGCCTGCGGCACCCGTGCATAACGGCTCGCCATTTTCCCGGTCCCCCCGAGACCAAGGTGTGGTGCGCTCCTATTCGGCCGGATGCGCGTCGGCAGTGGCGATCGGTGTCGGCCGCGGCCCGGCTCGCGCGTTGCTTGCTCGGCGGCGTCCGGGCTTGGCGGGTCCCCGGTCGCCTGGGCCGTCCCTCGGGGGAGGAGGGGAGGGGGGGTGCGGGTCAGCAGCGGTTCGGCCGCGGGCTTTGGCCAGCCGAGCGGCATTCCACGCGAGAACTTCGCTTTCGACGAACCCGATGCGGCTGCTCCCCTCACACAGCGGCACCGGCTGCGGGAATTGCTCGGCTTTAGCCAGCCGCCCGAGGGTGCGCTCGGAGAGGCTCGTCAGCTGTCGTGTCTCCTTCGGCGACAAGAAGCGGATTCGTTCTGTCATTCCCTTCCCCTCCGTCGGGCGCCGCGTCGGCATCCCTGGCTACCGCAGCGGCATCTAACGAAACGTGCGGAGCGGCCGTCCACGGAGAAATAATCGGGCAATCGGCTCGGTTTTTTGTCAGCGCACGGAGGTCGCGGGCCGGGTGGCGAGGATTTCAGCGTGCAGCCGGCCGAACATGTCGCCCAGGCATGCGAAGCCATGCCCCAGCACCCGAAGCTGGTTGGCAAGGTGGTCGCCGGGTGGCGCAAACACAAAACCGCGGAAAGCCGGCCAGACCTGGCTGGCCTGGTCGAAGCGTGCGGCGGTCCAGTCGTGGCCGCGGCGGAGAAGCCCGGCTGCAGCGGGCGAGATGCCGAGGCCGCGCGCGATGCGTTGGTCCTTTGCTCCGCCCGCGTAGTTGATTTCGAGAAAGGCACCGGCTCGGCGAGCGATATCGCTGTGCTCAGCGCGGTCACGGAAGCGCCTGCTTCGGCAAAGCTGCGCCGCGGCAAAAAGCTCACCGACGCCGAGCTGGACCAATTTATCGGCCTCAGCGGGATCAGCGGAAGCGGCGAGGAGACGACGATGTAGCCGGCGCGCGTTTGTCTCGGACCCGCCGACCAGGAGCAGCACCGGCCAAACCGATATTACCGATCGGTTCGGCCGTAGCTGCCACCACGCAGTGGCCGCCTGCAGCAGCGGCCGGTCATCGCGCGATGGTCCCCGCGGTCTGCCGCGCGGGCGCCGGGGCGGGCGCGCCGCTTTGATGTCGCGCAGACATTGGGCAACGGCCTCGAACCCATGCTCATCGATGAGTCGCTCGACCAGTTGCTCGAGCTGGCAGCGACCCCGCGATGGGTCGGGTTGTGCACCGCACCGGCGAGGCGGCGCGCCGGCATCCTCGCGCACGGGCTAGGCCGCCGCGCCGGCGCGGAGCGGCACGATGTTGTCAGGCGGCGGGCTCACGATCTCGTCGAGCCGCGCTGCCCAAAGGTCTAAGGCTTCGCGTTTCTCGTCGAGGTACGCGTAGCGATCGTAGATCCCGCGCACCCCGCCGATGACGTGGCCGAGCACGCGCTCGGCGACATCGGGCCCGACTCTTTGGCCGGCCGCGTTCTTCAGGCGGGACATGCGGGTGCGCGCGGTCCGGCGCAAATCATGGAGGCGCCAATCGGCGACGCCGGAAAGCTGGCGCAGGCGCTCCATCGACTTCGAGAACCCGGAAAATCGCGTGCCGGGCGCGGTCGAGAAGACATAGACATCATCGATCTTCGGCAGGCGCCGGATGAGCTCGACGGCGATCGCCGGCAACGGCACGAGATGCGCGATGTCGGTCTTGTAACGCGCCGCGCCGATCTCCCACAGGCGGTGATCGAGGTCGAGCTCGCGCCACAGCATGCCGGCGACTTCCTCGCGCCGTTGGCCGACCAGCAGCAGCAACCTGACCAGGTCGCCGAACGGCGTGCCGACGGTCGCGCACGCCGCCCAGACGGCGCGGATTTCCGACTCACTGAGGACCCGGTCGCGGCGGCTTCGCTGCAACGCGCCGGCACTGCCCCGGCTACGGCTCGGCGAGGCCAGAAAATTGATCTCGAGCTCGCCGCGGTCGATCGCCCAATTGACGATGCGCAGCGCGACCTCGCGCAGCTTGTGCGCCGCCTGGCTGCGGCCGCTCTCGACGACCGGATCGAGCAACGCCGTCAGGTCGCGGCGGCGTAATTCGGCAAGCGGCTGCTCGCCCCAGGCTTTCAGCAGGCTGCGGCGGATGATGTTTTCGACCTCGGCGCCGCGGGCGAGCCGGGCGCATTCCTGCGCGATGTAGCGCGTCGCGAGCTCGCCGAAGCTGTCGGCCGCGAACCCGGTCGCCGCGCGCACCTCGCTGGCGCGCTCGCGCCGGCGCTTGCCGCGCGCGCGTTCGCCGTGTTGTTGGGCGATGACGTCGACCCCTTGGCGGACCGCGGCGACGGCCTCGCGGGCGCGCTCGCGCGCCGCGGCGAGGGTAATCTCGCCCGGCGCCGGCGGATAAGTTGCCGGGACCCGTCCGAGGGTAATGCGGGTCGCGCCGCCGCCCGGACGCCGCTTCATCACGACATAGGTGGCCGTGCCGTGCGGCCGCACCCGCACGCCGAAGCCCGGCACCTGGGCGTCGCCCTGGACGTACTCGCCGGACTGATCGGGTTTCAGCGATTTGATTTTGAGGTCGGTGAGATTGACCGGCGCGCGCCGGGATTTCGCCATCGGCGGACCCTCTCGTGGCTTCCCGTTTCCCAGCTCGTTTCCCAGCGGGACCGACGGAAAACCCGCTCGGCGATCCCGAGGAGGGCGGCGGCGCAGCGATTTGGGAAACGGTTGGGAAACAGAATTTGCCGTCTGCGCCTGCCGCCCATGCCCGCCATGCTATACCGGCTGAACAGAAACGCAAGCAAATCTGCGGCTTTCCGTTGAACGCATGCGCGGCAGCTTCGGCTTATCAGGCGCGCTGAGATCGTTTACACCGAGAGGGTCGGCGGTTCGAGTCCGTCATCGCCCACCACGGCTCGGAGGCCTTCAGCCCCGACCCCGGCTCCGTTGGACTGGCGTTTGCTTGACACTCCCCAGTCGGGGGGGTAGGAGTGCCCGCCCGGGTCGAGGCCGCGGGGGCGTAGCTCAGTTGGTTAGAGCGCCGGCCTGTCACGCCGGAGGTCGCGGGTTCGAGCCCCGTCGCTCCCGCCATCGATTGTAGACCGAAATCCTGCCGTGCCGGCAGCAGATCGCGGCGGCAGGGTCGTATTCCACTAAACCGCATTATATATGTTTCGGTGACGAGTGGGCCGGGACCGCCGCGTCCTGCGGCCCGAGTGCAGCACGTCAGCAAGAGCTCCCATGGACACCTTACTGCGCGAGTACTTCCCGATCCTCGTCTTTCTGGCCATTGCCGGCGCGATATCGATCGCAATGGTCGCCGCCTCTTTGATTGTTGCGCGCCAGCGGCCCGACACGGAAAAGCTGTCGCCCTATGAATGCGGATTCGACCCGTTTGGCGATGCCCGGGTGCGGTTCGATGTCCGCTATTATTTGGTGGCGATCCTGTTCATCATCTTCGATCTGGAAGTGGCCTTTCTGTTTCCGTGGGCGGTCGCGCTCGGCGATATCGGGATGTTCGGTTTTTGGTCGATGATCGTGTTCCTTGGGGTGCTGACGATCGGCTTTATCTACGAGTGGCAAAAGGGGGCTTTGGAATGGGAGTGATCGAGACACCCACCCGCCTGGTTCCTCCCGGCGCCGAGCAGAATTTGCTCCTCAAAGCCGCCACCGAGGAAGTGCAGGACAAAGGCTTTGTTGTCGCGACGCTCGACAATCTGGTGAACTGGGCGCGCACCGGGTCGCTGTGGCCGATGACCTTTGGTCTGGCTTGCTGCGCGGTCGAGATGATGCATGCCGGGGCGAGCCGCTATGATCTAGACCGCTTCGGCGTCGTTTTTCGCGCCAGCCCTCGCCAGTCGGATGTGATGATCGTGGCAGGCACGCTGTGCAACAAGATGGCGCCGGCATTGCGCAAGGTTTACGACCAAATGGCCGAGCCGCGCTGGGTCATTTCGATGGGCTCTTGCGCCAATGGCGGCGGCTACTATCATTATTCCTATTCAGTGGTACGCGGCTGCGATCGCATCGTGCCCGTGGACGTTTACGTTCCAGGCTGTCCGCCGACCGCCGAAGCATTGCTCTACGGCGTCCTGCTGCTGCAAAAAAAGATCAAGCGTACCCGTAACTTCGCCCGCTGATCCGCCATGCAGTCAAAACTCGAGGCTTTGTCAGAGCACGTCTCGGCAGCGTTGTCCGATGCGGTGATCTCCGCCGAGATCCAGGGCGGCGAGCTGTGCTGCCGCGTGAAGCGGGACGCATTGCCGCGTGCCCTGAAATTTCTTCGCGACGACGCGAATTGCGCCTTCACTGTGCTCTGCGACGTCTGCGGCGCCGATTTTCCCGACCGGCCGCAGCGCTTCGAGGTGGTCTACAACCTCCTCAGCATGCGGCTCAACCAACGCATCCGCATCAAGGTCGACACCGACGAAGAGCAGCCGGTGCCGTCGGCAGTCGGGCTGTTCAGCAGCGCCGGCTGGTGGGAGCGCGAGGCGTGGGATTTGTTCGGCATCTATTTCGCCGACAACCCCGATTTGCGCCGCATCTTGACCGATTACGGCTTTGAGGGTCATCCGTTGCGCAAGGATTTTCCGCTGACCGGGTATGTCGAGCTGCGCTACGACGAGGATCAGAAGGCGGTCGTCTACGATCCGGTCCGGTTGCAGCAGGAATTCCGCAGCTTCGATTTCCTGTCGCCGTGGGAGGGAATGGATAAAATACTCCCAGGCGACGAAAAGGCTACTCCAACGGACGGCGAGACCCTAAAGGAGGGCGGGAGATGAGCGACCCGCGGCCGCCGGTAGCGGACGAGCTCGAAGGGCCGCCGCACATCAAGAACTACATGATGAATTTCGGGCCGCAGCATCCGGCGGCGCACGGCGTCATGCGGCTGGTCCTCGAAATGGATGGCGAGGTCATCGAGCGGGCCGACCCGCATATCGGCCTGTTGCATCGCGGCACCGAAAAGCTGATCGAATACAAGACCTATCTGCAGGCGATCCCGTATTTCGATCGGCTCGACTACGTGTCGCCGATGTGCCAGGAGCACGCTTTCGCGCTCGCGGTCGAAAAGCTCATGGGCATCACCCCACCACCTCGGGCCCAGTACATCCGCGTGCTGTTTGCCGAGATTACCCGGATCCTGAACCATTTGCTGTGTGTCTGCGCATTCGGGCTCGATGTCGGCGCGATCACCCCGTTTCTGTGGGGCTTCGAAGAGCGCGAGCGGCTGATGGAGTTTTACGAGCGCGTGTCGGGTGCCCGCTTGCACGCCAATTACTTCCGCCCCGGCGGCGTGCACCTCGACATGCCTGCGGGCCTCGCCGAGGATATTCTGGCATTTTGCGACACCTTCCCGCAGACGATCGACGACATCGAGCGCCTGCTGACCGAGAACCGCATCTTCAAGGAGCGCACCGTCGACATCGGTGTGGTGACCGCCGAGCAGGCCGCGGATTGGGGGTTTTCCGGACCTATGCTGCGCGGCTCAGCGGTGGCCTGGGATCTGCGCCGCGCGCAGCCCTACGACGCCTATGACAAGATGGAGTTTGACGTCCCGATCGGCCGCAACGGCGATTCTTACGATCGCTACCTTGTCCGCATCGAGGAGATGCGACAGTCGGTCCGCATAATCAGGCAGGCTCTCGAACAGATGCCGCCTGGGCCGGTAAAGGTCAACGACCGAAAGGTGGCGCCGCCGCCCCGGGCCGAGATGAAGCATTCGATGGAAGCGCTGATCCATCACTTCAAGCTCTATACCGAGGGCTATCACGTGCCGCCCGGCGAGACCTATACGGCGGTCGAAGCACCAAAGGGTGAGTTCGGCGTCTACCTAGTCTCGGACGGCACGAACCGGCCGTATCGCTGCAAGATCAGATCGCCTGGTTTTGCCTTTCTGCAGGCGACCGATTTTATGTGCCGGGGACATATGCTCGCCGACGTCGTGGCGATCATCGGGTCGATGGACATCGTGTTCGGCGAGATCGACCGATGAGCACGCCGGTAGAGGGAAGGCCTTTCGAGCAACCGGAGAGCTTTGAGTTCACGCCGGAAAATCTCGAGCAGGCCAAGGCCCACATCGCCAAATACCCGCCGGGCCGTCAGGCGAGCGCCGTGCTGCCGCTGTTGTACATCGCGCAGGACCAGCAAGGCGGGTGGCTGCCGCGAGCGGCGATGGACCAAGTCGCCGCGCTCCTCGAAATGGCGCCGATCCGCGTCTACGAGGTCGCGACCTTCTATACGATGTTAAATCTGCGGCCGGTCGGGCGCTACCTGCTGCAGGCCTGCACGACGACGCCATGCTGGCTGCGCGGCGCCGACGCGGTCGTCGAGGCTTGCGAGCGCAAGCTCAGCATCGGCGTCGGCGGTACCACGGCGGACGGGCTCTTCACTCTGGTCGAGGTCGAGTGTCTTGGCGCTTGCGTCAACGCGCCGATTCTGCAGGTCAACGACGATTTCTATGAGGATCTGGACGCTC
>Ga0308309_10001542_pt1 | contig 13694 bp, 10 predicted proteins | sample HubBroMetageWFT5_FD_192491 | JGI IMG/M metagenome (GOLD analysis project Ga0308309, IMG submission 192491) | Warmed and freeze-thawed soil microbial communities from the Hubbard Brook experimental Forest, New Hampshire - Hubbard Brook CCASE Soil... | ecosystem: Environmental > Terrestrial >...
AAAGTGATTCCTTCAATGTCACCCTGCGCTACCCTTTTGGCCGCGCTCGGAAGAACTCAGGGCGCTCGCATGATCCCCTGCGGCCGGGCTCTGGTCACGGGCAATCACCGCAGCGATGCGATCTAATGCGCGCGCGGTGGCCCCGCGATTCCGCTCAGTTATTTCGCGCGCCGCCTTGCCCATGCGCTCGCGCAGCGCGTTGTCCTCGATCAATTGCACCCAGACTTTTCCGAGTTGTTGCCCGTTGGAAACTTGCACGCCAGCGTGTGCATCCAGAAACTTCTCTGCCATCCCTTGGAAGTTTTCCATCGAATCGCCAAATATTGGCGGACGCGAGAAGCACGCAGGCTCCAGAATGTTATGCCCGCCCGCGCGAACCAGCGAGCCGCCTACAAACACCGCGTCCGCCATCGAATACAATCCCGCAAGCTCGCCAATTGAGTCGAGAACCAACACGTCGACATTCTCGGCCAGCGGCTCATCCAGATTCAGTTGGCTGCGCCGCCACGTGTTCCATCCGGCGTCCGCGACCATCTTTTCAGCCGCAATAAAACGATCTGGCTTGCGAGGAGCCAAAACCAGCAGGGTACGACGCCACTGCCGTTGCACCGCATCATATCCGGCCAGCACGGCCTCCTCCTCTCCTTCCACCACGCTGCCGGCCACGATAACCGGCCAGCGCTCCTGCTGGCGAATTTGCGTTTCAAGCCACGACCCAAACTGGCCGATCGCGGGAGGCGAGACGTCATACTTCATGTTGCCGGTAATTTTAATGCGCTCCTCGGCTGCACCCATGCACGTCAAGCGCTTTGCATCCGCCTCGCTTTGCGCCAGGAACAGGTCCGCATCCTGCAACGTCCGTACGAAAAAATCCCCAACGAGGAATCGCCAGCGTTCGAAGCGAGAAAACGACTTTTCGGAGATTCGCGCATTGGCGAAAATTACAGCAATTCCTGCACGCCGTGCTTCCCGCAAGAAGTTCGGCCAGATTTCCGTCTCCATCACGATGACGAGTGCCGGACGAATCGCCTCGAGCGCCTTTCGCACCGGCACAACCCAGTCGAGAGGAAAATAAAATATGCCGTCGGCGGATTCCAGCCGCTCGCGCGCCAGCCGCTGCCCAGTTTCCGTCGTGGTGGAAACGAAAATCGCGCGGTCCGGAAACTCCCGCTTGAGACCTTCTACCAGCGGCTTTGCGGCAAGAACTTCGCCCACGGATACCGCGTGTATCCAGATGGGGCCGGCCGGCCTCCGAGCGCCAGCTTCCGGAGTCGCGCCGCTGTTTGCAGCACGAACCATGGCGCGGGACAGGATTCCCAGCCGCTCCCGAAAAGCGCCCCGCCGTTCGCCGCGCCGCCATCCTCGCAATGCGAAGTATGGCGCCAGGACGAACATGCCCACGGCCGTAACAACTCGATATAAGAAATACATGGGGAAGGCGTCGCGGCGACTCACGCGCTGGTTATCATGCGCTTCCATCAGCGACTTCGCACACAAATTGGGTATTATAGTGGCAGTGAGCGGGAACGTGCACAACTTCCCGCTGAAACCGGGCATCGAAATTCCAGGCTGGAATTTTTCAATATGACTCGAGCAAGCTGCCTAGCTTTAGCGGGGATCCTCATGTGCGCCTGCGCATTCGCGCAGTCACCGGCGACAAAGCCAGCGCCAAGCGGGGCGTCCGCGGCGGCTCCAGCCCCGCCACTTGCCCACGACACTCACGAAGGCATGACCGTAATGGCCGATGCCTATAGCGATCGGGCCCGCGCGAAAGAGAAATTCGGCAAAGCGAATCCCGTGGAGGTGGGAATTTTACCGGTGGAAGTTTTCCTGCGCAACGAATCGGACCATCCGATTCGCGTCAATCTCAACACGATCCAGCTCGAAATCCATTTCCAGAATGGCGGCCGTCAGGACGTTGGGTGCCTAACGCCCTCTGACGCTTCCTATTTGATCGCACATCCCAAAGGGCCGACCGGCCCTAAGACATCGCGACTGCCTGGCATTCCGCTCCCCGGCGGAGACAAAAAAGCGGCTCAAATCGAAGCCATACTGTCCCCGCTTTCGCTAGACGGCGATGTCGTGGCACCCGCAGCCACGGTTCACGGCTTTCTTTATTTCAATCTGGACCGCGATATGTCGCTTGCAGACACGTCTGTCTTGTACCTCCCGGACGCGGCAGTTATCCCTGGCAACAAGCCGCTGATGTTTTTCGAAGTTCCGCTCGCCAAGCCGGGCCGCTAGCATCCCGGGCCGCGCAAACACTCCGAAAGGCCTTGCGACCCTCTGACTGTGCCGTGGTCCCCTCTAGCATTGCCCCGGCCCCAGACGCCCTCCATATTGCGGTAGACCGACTTTCGTAGTAGCCTCGCCCGCATGCCCCCAAAGGCCAGCCGAAGGTCCCATAGGCAGGGGATAAAGAGTCCGAAAAGGAGAGGTCGCAAAATGGCATCCGCGGCGAAAGACCCCAATCCGTCAGGTAAAGAAGCCCCCGAAGGCGCAAATGTAGACAAAATCCGCGATATTTTGTTCGGCTCGCAGATGCGGGATTACGAAAAGCGTTTCGTGCGCCTGGAAGACAATGTCACGAAAGCCCTGGAAGGTCTTCGCGAAGATATGACCAAGCGCCTCGATACCCTTGGAAACTTTGTACGTCAAGAAGTCGAATCGCTGAGCACTCGGCTAAAGAACGAGAAATCCGAGCGTACCGAGGGTCTGAAGGAAATCTCGCGCGAAATCAAGGACGGCACGAAAATCATCGAGAAGAAGCTCTCCCAGCTCGAAGAGCAGATGTCGGACGGGCAAAGCGAGCTTCGCGCAAAGCTTCTCGAACACTCGAAGGCCGTTTCCGCCGAGATCGATAAGCTGCGCCGTGATACGACAGCCACGTTGAACCGCGAAGTCGACGTCTTACGGGACGAGAAGACCGATCGCGCTTCTCTCGCGGACCTGTTCAACGAATTTAGTCTACGGCTGAAGAACAAGTTCGAACTTCCGGAAGAGTAGGAAGCGAGCGAAACGCACATACATTCTCGGCTGGACGCACGCCAGGCGACGCCGAGACAACCTAGATGGTCTAACATGGCCGACCAAGCACATCGCCGCGCTCCCACTGAGCAACCGCAGGAAAATCCCGCGAGCAATAATCACGCCTACGAAGAGCTCCGCCATTTAATCATCGCGCCCGAACAGGAAGAGATCGCGGATATTCAGGAACGTCTTGACGATCGCGCGAAACGCACCGAGGACGTCAGTTCCGTGGTGGCCGAAGCAATCATTATGCGCCGCGAAAAACACGGCGATCGCGACCTGGCCCAGGCGCTGGCTCCGACCGTGCAGGAAACGCTTCGCGAGTCCGTACGCCGGGATCCTCACCCTCTCGCCGATGCTCTGTTTCCGGTAATGGGCCCCGCCATTCGGAAATCCATCAGCGAAGCGCTTCGCGGCATGCTCGAATCTTTCAACCAGGCTCTCGAACACAGCCTTTCGGCTCGCGGAATCAAATGGCGAATCGAAGCTCTACGCACGGGAAAGCTGTACGCCGAAATCGTGCTGATGCACAGCCTGCTGTTTCGTGTTGAACAAGTTTTTCTAATCCATCGCCAAACCGGGCTCGTTCTTAGTCACGTGGTCGCGCGGTCGGTCGCTACTCAGGATGCGTCGATGGTTGCGGGCATGCTCTCTGCGATTCAGCAGTTCGTGCGTGATTCCTTCGATTCCCAAAAGGAGGAATCGCTAGACAGTTTGAACGTTGGCGAGCTCGAAGTCTGGATCGAGGAAGGCCCCGACGGAGTGCTCGCCGCGGTGATTCGCGGTCACGCTCCGTCGGATTACCGGCTGGCGATGAAAGAAGCCCTGGAGGACATTCAGCAGCGCTATAGCTCCGCTCTGGAAGCTTTTAAAGGCGACGCGGCGCCATTTCTTTCCACCGAAGAAATCTTGTCGCGTCTTCTTGCCGCGCAGCATCGCGAACCAGTTCAAACCAAGAAACCGCGCCTCGCTCTGGCGGCTATCGCTGCAATTCTAATTCTAATCGTCGCCTATTTTGGGTACACCGCGTACCTCAGCTGGGAGCTATCACGTTTTCTTCGCGCCGTGCGCAGCCAGCCCGGAATCGTAGTCATTTCTTATGACCATGACGGCGGGCGCTATCATATTCAAGGCTTCAAGGATCCCCTCGCGCCAGAGCCAAGCGCCTTGCTCAAACAAGCAGGCCTCGATCCACAAGACGCCACGTTCGATTTCGCGCCTTATTTCTCTCTGGACGACTCCATCGTGGTGCAGCGGGCCCGCCAATTATTGCATCCGCCGGAAGGAGTCACGCTCTCCGAACATCACGGGGAATTGCATGTCGAAGGCGCCGCGTCCCCTCAGTGGATCTCGCGCGTTCAGGAGCGAGCTCCCTATGTTGCCGGCGTCATTTCAGTCGATACATCCCATCTTCAGAATTCTCACCTGGTGCAGCTCAATACGCCGAAAAGCGCGATCGAGTCGGTAATACTGACCTTTCCCATCGGACGCTCCGAGCTTGAGCCCGGACAGGAGAACACGTTCGCTCAAGCCCGAGAGCAAATCCGCGACATCACTGCTCAGGCCGGCCGTCTCGGCGAACGAACCACCATCGAGCTTACCGGCCATAGCGACAGCACCGGCATTGAGGGGACCAATCTTCTGCTCAGTCAGGAGCGCGCCGATAATATCCGCGGCGCCTTGATACATAGTGGCGTACCGGCAGCAGATTTGCGCACGCGTGGCGCGGGCACCACCCAGCCTTTGCGTTCGGAAGACACGGAAGAAAACCGCCGCATGAATCGCAGCGTAACTTTCAAAATCACTTTCGCTCCGGCGCCCCCCGGTAGCTGACCGAGCGCGCGGATGCTCCAAAAGAAAATCTGCATGCTCGGTACTTTCGCCGTCGGGAAAACAAGCTTGGTGTGCCGCTTCGTCGAAAGTATTTTTTCGGAGGCCTATCAGACCTCCATCGGCGTGAAAATCGATAAAAAAGTAGTGCGCGTCAACAATGAAGAGGTCAACCTCGTCTTATGGGACATCTACGGGGAAGACGCGTATCAGAAAATCCATATGTCCTACCTGCGCGGCATGTCCGGCTACCTTCTCGTCGCCGACGGCACCCGCCGCAAAACGCTCGATGATGCTCTGGCTCTCAATGAACGCGTGATCCAGGAGGCTGGAAAAGTTCCTGCCATCCTCGTTATCAACAAAAGCGATCTGGCCGACAAATGGGAAATTGAGGCGGCGCGCGAGAAAGAGCTGATCGCGGGCGGGTGGACCATTTTTCACACCAGCGCAAAAACCGGCGCTTCCGTGGAAGATGTCTTTTCAAAAATGGCCGCCACTCTAGCTGAATAAATGGCCTCGACTTCACTTTTCGAATCGTTCCTCACCAGCCAGGGCTACGCCCTGTTCGAATCGCTCGGCGCAGGCGAGTTTTCGGTTGTGGGGGATTGCCCCGCCTGGTGCCGCGATATTTTCGCAATTCACTCCGTGCCGGGAAAGCCGGTTCATCTGGACGAACGCTCGCCGTTCCTTGAAAACTTCTTGGTGGACGCCGAAGAATTCTGGAATTCCAAGTCTGAAGGTTCCGCAAACTCCGGCAAATGGATCGAACGCGACAAACATGGCCGCGAAGTCCCGCTGGAAGCCTTCGCCCTCTCCCTTGACCGCAAGAACATCCTCATTTTGCGAAACCTCTCCGCCAACTTCGTCGAGCAGCAGCAATGGTTTCAAACGGCCCGAGATTCCCTCCTCGCGCACGAGCGGCTTCTGAGCGAAATCCAGAAAAAAGAGATCCTGCTCCATTGCATCATTCACGACCTCTCGCAGCCTCTCAGCGCCATGAGCGGCTGCTTCAATTTGCTTCGTCTCGCAAAGCTGCCGGCCAAGCTAAGCAAGTACGTGGAAGCCGGCCAGCGCGAATCGCAACGCCAGGAAGCCATGATCCGCGGCATTCTCTCCGCGTTCTCAGGAGATTTGGCCGCGCAACAATCTGGCACTGAGGAGACGGCGCCTCCGGACTTGGCCGCCTGCGCCCAACAAGCCATCGAAGAATTTTCCTCCGCGTTCAAAGACAAAAATGTGCGTCTTCGCTTCGACCCGCAATCGAATGAGTCAGTGAACTGGCATGTTCGAGGCGATGCGCCCCGCCTGGACCGGATCTTCGGCAACCTGCTCGAAAATACTCTTCGCTACAGTCCGCCCGCGTCCACCGTGACCGTCGGCCTAAAAGATGATGGTTCCAACGTGTTTGCCTTCGTGGACGACGAAGGTCCGGGCCTCCCTCCGGATCTTCTGTCGAACCAGCTCTTCGCGCTTTTTTCCAAGGGCAAGAGCCATTCCGGCAAAGCCGGCCTGGGACTTTATTTTTGCAAGATTACCGTCGAGCGCTGGGGCGGCGCGATTGGCGCGGAAACTCGGCCGCAGGGTGGCTCGCGTTTCTGGTTCCGTGTTCCGCGCGCAAGCCGACAACCGCAGGAGGGCACGTCAGCAACGGTTTCTGCGCAGGAGTCGGAGGCCGCGAAACGATCATCCGCGGCTGTCAAGAGCGCCGTTTCCGCGCCGACCTCTCGTCGCAACAAGCCGGTGAAACGCTTGCGCATCCTGGTCACCGAGGACACGGAACTAAATCGCGAACTTGTTCTAGAGCTGTTGAAAAACCGCGGGCACTCGGTTGCAAGCGCTGCCGACGGCTTAGAAGCGCTCGCCGCACTCGAACACAGCCGCTTTGACGTGGTCCTCATGGACGAAGAAATGCCGCGCATGAACGGCCTGGAGGCCACGCGCGCGATTCGCAGGATGGAAACTTCTACCGGCCGCCATGCATACATCATCGGTCTCACTGGGAACGCAACCGAGCAAGACGAGCGTCGCTGCCTGGACGCTGGCATGGATGCATTCATCGCGAAACCCGTTCGCATGGAAAAGCTGTATCAGGTTGTTGAGTCCGGCGCGGAACCGATCCTCGGCGCCAAGCCGGCGAGCGAGTCGTCCATTCATGCGAATGCCACTCCGGCCGCCACCAAGGACGAAATAGCGGCTGCGCATCTCCATCGCGCTACCGGAGGAAACCAGAAGCTTCAGCGCACCCTCATTACGGCCTTTCTTGAAGACGCGCCAAAAACGCTTTCGCTCATCCGGCGCGCCGCCACAACGAAAGACGGAAAGAAGCTTGCCAGTTCAGCGCACGCCTTAAAAGGCTCGATAGCGATCTTCGGCGCGACAAATGCTGTCGCGATTGCCCGTGAACTCGAGGCCATGGGCCGCGCCAACGATTTGCTTGCCGCCGATTCGAAAGTGGATGCCCTCCACTCGGAATTTGTGCGCCTAAAAACGGAACTTCTGGCCCTCTACTCCCCGCCTAAAACGAAGGGCAAGTCCATGCGAAAACCTAAACCAAAGTCTCCACGCGCGCGTTAGTGCAACTGATCGCCGGGGTATTCACTGCTGACTAACCCGGCATGTCCCTCGCACCCGCACTTGCCCGCCCTGCCGCCGAGCGCCATACTTTGAGTCATGAGGCTCCCCTTACCGCTCCCGGCGTGCATCGCGCTAGCTGTGCTTTTAACGGCTTTCTCGGCGGCGCGCGCTGACGAATTAAAGCTCAAAGATGGCACGACCATCGTCGGCACAATCGTGGGATTCGAAGAAAACTCCTTCAAAGTAAAAACCAACTACGGTTTTGCTGAAGTACAGAAAGATCAAGTTGTCTCCATTGTAGTTTCCGCCGCACCGAAAAAGAAAGAATCGGAGAAAAAACCAGAGCCCGCGACGCCAGTCGTATCCGCGTCAACGGAAAGCGCTCCTCCCAGACCATCAAAACCGCCAGTCCCGGCTGCTCCCACGAATGCGGCGCCGTCACCGGCTACAAACAATTCGGCTGCACCGCTCCCGACTGCTGCGGCGGGCAACACAAGCTCCGCGAATCCAAAAGCTCCGCCGGCGACTCCCCCGGCACCACCAAAACCCGAACCCATGCGCGAGGAAGTCAACGGCACGAGCTACGTGAATGAAACCTTCGGCTTTCGCATGTACAAGCCGCCCGCCTGGAAAGTGATCGAGGGCGCGCGCACGCTTCTTCCCGGCTCGATTACCGCCATGGGCACCGACGATCAGACCACCTATCTCTTGATCGGCCAGCAGCCCAATGGAAAATCCGTTGCAAGCGATATGGATGCCACGCAGCGGAGGCTCCAGGAAATTATGGGAAACTTTCGCCCGCTGGACGAAAAGCACATCCTAATTTCCAGCCTGCCGGCCATTGAACGCCACTTTCGCGGAAGCGTCGATGAACGGGATTGGTCTGGAGTGGTGGTATGCGTTCCTCACGACACGCACCTGTACACTATTTTCGGGATGACGCGCGCGGATACCGATCTGGTCCAGATCCAGGAAAACGTGATCGCTCGCGCGATCTCCAGCCTGCAATTCACTAAATGAATCCGAATTCTGTCGCTTGCAATCAACCGCCGAGAATGCGTAACTAATCCACTTGTGACGATAAAAATCCCCGCCTTCGCCGCCGCCCTCGTTTCAATGATATTTGTCGCCGCGCACACTCACGCAACGAAGCTCTCAGCCGCACCTCCCCAAGTTTCAACCCCCGTTTTTTATCGCGACATCCTCCCGATTCTCCAGCAGCATTGCCAGAGTTGCCACCGCAGCGGCGAAATTGCGCCGATGCCCCTGGTGACCTACGACGATGCAAGGTCTCGCGCGAGCGAGATCGCAAGTGCTGTCAGCAAAAGAAAAATGCCGCCATGGTTCGCCGACCCGAACTACGGTCATTTCTCAAATGATCCCTCGCTCACGCAGGAGGAAATTCAGAAGCTCATCTCCTGGGCAAACATGGACGCGCCCGCAGGGCATGCCGATGACGCGCCGCCTCTGCGCCAGTGGACCCAAGGTTGGAATATTCCGCAGCCGGACGGCATTGTGAAAATGCCGAAGCCGGTCGCGTTGCCGGCCTACGGCGATGTGGAGTACACCTACGAAATCGTGCCCACAGGATTCACGGAAAACAAATGGATACAAATGTCCGAGATCCGCCCGTCCAGCCGAGAGAACGTTCATCACGCCGTCGTTTACATCCGCCCGCCCGATTCGAATTGGCTGAGACACGCGCCGGTCGGTACGCCGTTCACCGCCTCTGACATGACCGAGGAAGACAGCCGTCGCGGCGCGCACTGGACTGACAGCGATATTTTGCTGGTTTACGCTCCCGGAAGTTCCCCGGACCAGTGGCCTGCAGGCATGGCCAAATTTGTGCCCGCAGGCTCGGACCTGGTATTCCAGATGCACTACACAACCCACGGCCATGCGGCCAGCGATCAAGCAAGCATCGGCATCGTCTTCGCCAAACAGCGGCCGGCGCAGCGCGTAATCACGTTGCAATTGACAAACGACCATTTCGTCATTCCACCGGGCGCAGATAACTACCGCGTAGAGGCGCGCGGCACCTTGCCAAACGACGCCAAGCTGCTCAGTTTTTTTCCGCACATGCATCTGCGCGGAAAACAGTTCAACTACAACATCGTTCACGCGGACGGACAGATCGAGCTGCTTCTTCGCGTGAACTATGATTTTTACTGGCAGCTCAGCTACCGGTTGGCCGAACCACGTTCGCTCAAAGCGGGCACCATGCTGCAAGCCGTCGCGCTGTACGACAATTCCCGCAACAATTCGCACAATCCCGATCCCGATGCGTCGGTGCGCTGGGGCGATCAAACCTACGATGAAATGATGGTCGGCTTCTTCGACGTCGCGGTCCGCGCCGACCTAGATAAATGGCACTACTTTATTCGTCCGCGCGCTGCGCCTGAAAAACCGTAGAGGATCCTGCCTAGAATTTCGTGACTTCGCTGAAGTGGAAGTTGCGGACCTTCATCGGTGGCACCACCATCTCGAATGATTCCTCTCCGGCGGCGCGCACGGCGGGGCCGAGCATCTCGACGTTGGACAGCATCTCGATCATGCTTTGATTGAACCGGAAGTTTCGAATGCCCGCGGCAATGCGGCCATTTTCCACCAGGAACGTGCCGTCGCGCGTCATTCCGGTGAGAATCTTTTCGTAGGGGTCCACCTCGCGTATATACCAAAGGCGCGTGACCAAAATGCCCCGCTCGGTCGAGCGAATCATGTCCTCCACGGATTTGTCGCCGCCGGCGAAAACCAGATTCATGGGCGCTTCGCCAAATTCATTTGGCAATGGCAAGCCGTGACCGGTCGGCTTCGTTTTCATTTTTTTGGCGGTCGCGCGCGAATAAACGAGACTCTTCGGCACGCCGCGATCGACCAGCAGAATTTTTTGCCTTGGAAGGCCCTCGCCATCGTATGGAGCACCGAGTTGCAGCGGGTGGTACACGTCGTCCCACAGCGTGATGTTGTCGCCGAAAATCTTCTTCCCCATACGGTCATTCAGGCAAGAGCGTTTATCCAGCACGGCGGTCCCGGCAAAATCGTAAAAAATGGAGCCGGCGATATCCAGCACGGCGGAAGGTTCCAGAATTGCCGTGTAGCGTCCCGGTTCCAGGTTGCGCGGCTTGCGCGAAGCAATGGCCTTATCGCTGGCTCTTTCGCCAAGCTCGTCCGGACGAATATCGCGAATGTCCGGCGCATTCGACTTGGCCCAGCCAGAAGAGTTCTCTTCGAGAATTGTTACGGAAAATTCCGCATCCGTGTATTGATGGCTCGCGAACAGCCCTTTCGAATTGGCCAGGATGGATTGATGCACTCCGCTCGAAAAAATCCCCGCTGCAGTCTGCTTTTTCTTTTCCGCCATCTTGCAAACGCGAGTCACCGAACGAGCCCGGTCTATAGGGTTTTCGGTGGCCGTGGCGTCAAAGTAACGCGCAACTTTCTGATATTTTTGGGGCCCGAGCATGGGCCGCAAGTCGGGATTTTCTGGCTGATGGCGGGCGAGCGCCGTCGCGGCAGCAACTACCCTGCGCAGTGATTCTTCGTCAGTTTTATTCGTAGTAGCGCGGGCCGTGCGCCCATCGACCACAGCGCGGACCGAAATGGCGAGCGTGTGCTCCGCGACATTTTGGTGAATCGCATTGTTGGCAAAGCGCGTGAGCGCATCGGTGGTGGAATCGATCTCGATTTCTGTTTCGTCCGCCTCGCTGAATGAAATCACGCGGCCGGCGATATGCTGAAGCTCCGCGAGAGTGAATCGCGCGCCATTCTCAGCTTGCGCCGCGCTGCCTACTGTCGATCGGGCTTGCGCCTTCCTAACGCCGGTGCGGTGAACGCGTGATGGACGCGATTTGTTCTTTGTTCGTTTCATTGTGCGTATCAGCTCTTACTTGGCGAACGCGACTCCCACCTTTATGTTACGGAATCGCGACGGCGAGGCCCCATGTCCGGTACCCATGGTTTGCATCGGCTGGCCCTTGCCGCAATTGGGCGTGCCCCAAAGTGCCCAGTGATCGCGAGCGCAGATAGCGTCGCAACTATTCCAGAATTCCGTGGTGATGCCGCTGTAGCTGGGATTCTTGATCATGCGGCCCCGCTTGCCGCCCTTGATTTCCCATCCAATTTCCGTCGAAAATTGAAAATGATAGCGGCGGTCGTCGATGGACCATGAACGATTGGTCTCCATCAGGATCGCATCATCGGTGTCGGCGATCAGGTCGTCATATTTCCACGTGCCGGGGTTCAGGCTGATGTTTGTCATTCGAATGATCGGCAGGCGGTTCCAGTTCTCCGTGCGCATGGTGCCGCTCGAGCGTGTCTCTCCAATGGCGGCGGCGGTTTCGCGATTGCTCAAGTATCCGGTGAAAAGGCCGTTGGTGATAATCGGCGTGCATTGCGCCGGAACGCCTTCGTCGTCGTAGGCAAACGTGCCAAGTCCAGAACCGTGTTCGAGGCGCGCGTCCGCCACCACGTTGACGATGTCTGATCCATATTTCAGTTTGCGCAGCTTATCCACAGTCAAAAAACTCATTCCGGCGAAATTCGCTTCTTGCCCCAGCACCCGGTCGAGCTCGATGGGATGCCCGATGGATTCGTGAATCTGCAAGCCAAGCTGCGAGCCGCCAAGAACAATCGTACTGCTTCCTTCCGGACACTGCGCCGCGGAGTGCAACGCCACCGCCTCGTCCCCGATACGCTGGGCGTTACCCGCCAAATCGAACGATTCGATTAGCTCGTAGCCCTGCAGCGCGTGCTGTCCGCCAAAACTATTCGGATACGAACGCTTCTGAATTTCGCTTTCGGCAAACGAGGTAGCAACGATTCCCGCGCCCGACTGCATTTTCACTTGATGAATCACCGAGCCGGTGCTTGAAACGAAAAGCTGATCGATCTTGCGGAAGAACATGGAACCTTCCGCGAGCGTCACGCCTTTCACCGACAGGATTTCCTTGCCCGCGCGCAGCAGCAAATCGATTTGGCGTTCGACCGGAATGCGGAACGGATCTTTTACAAAAGGATTTTGCCAGGTATCCACATGCGCTTCTTCGGGGGCCAGTGAAACATTTTCGCGTTTTGCAAGTGCTGAAGCTTTGGCGATGTTTACAGCCTGCGCCGCGCAGGCTTGTACGCCTTCGCGGGTCAATCGGTCGGTGGAAGCGAACCCCCAGGCCCCGCTCGCGACCACGCGAATACCGATTCCGAGCGACTCGGATTCAAGCAGAGTGCCGACTTCACTATTTTTTGTGGTGATTTCCCGCTGGAGAGTGTCCATCACGCGCGCGTCAGCGTACGTCGCGCCGCGAAGTTTTGCAGTCTCGATTCCCCAAGCCGCCCAATCCAACATCATGCGCGCCCGCACCGCTCGCAGGCTTGGAGTCCGTGAATCATCCAAAGCATCTTAGGGATAGAAGAATCGGAATACAAGGGACTGTCTGAATGAATGTTCGCCTGTAGCGCCGCTATGCAAGGGACCGGAAAATTAGTTCTCACGATCGAGGATGAAATCCGGAACGGCCAGCAGTGCGCGTCGGTATTCCGTATCCGGCAATTCGCCAAGGCTTTCTTTCGCCCGGCTCACGTATTCACGCGCCAGCTTTCCAGCGCGCTCGAGCGCTCCCGTCTCTTTCACCAGCTTGGTAATTTGTTCCGGCCGCACGCTTTGAAAATCCCGCTCTTCCAGAACTTTCGCCACCAGCCGCCGCCCGTCGCCATTTGAATGCGCAGGAAGGTGCCCTGCGCCATCGCCATCATTTGCCAGCACATTTGGCGACACAGCCTCCAGGGCAAAAATCAGCGGCAGTGTAACTTTGCCTTCTTTCAAATCGCTCAGCACCGGCTTGCCAAGTTTCTCCGGCGAAGCGGTAAAGTCCAACAAATCATCCACCAGTTGAAACGCCAGCCCCGCGTTGCGCCCATACTCTGCAAGCGCTTCTTCCGCCGCTTTCGACTGCTGGCCCAAAACGGCTCCCAAGCGCGAACATCCGCTGAAAAGACACGCCGTCTTGCGATACGCCAGCTCGGTCGCTTCCACTTCGTTCAGATCGATGCGCCCCAGCCGGGTGAGCTGCAGCAACTCACCTTCCACCATGTTTTGGGTGAGATCGATCAGGATATCGAGGATTGCAAAATTGCGTTCGCGGAGCGCCATCTCGAACGACTGCATGTACAGCCAGTCGCCCGCGAGCACGCTCATGTGATTTCCCCAACGCGCATTCGCGCTGGGACGCCCGCGCCGGGTATTCGCGCCGTCGATCACGTCATCG
>Ga0308309_10001543_pt1 | contig 13681 bp, 11 predicted proteins | sample HubBroMetageWFT5_FD_192491 | JGI IMG/M metagenome (GOLD analysis project Ga0308309, IMG submission 192491) | Warmed and freeze-thawed soil microbial communities from the Hubbard Brook experimental Forest, New Hampshire - Hubbard Brook CCASE Soil... | ecosystem: Environmental > Terrestrial >...
AAAGATTCTGCCCCGCAGTAGTCAGATCCGGCTTGAGATCCCCAGCGCTCCTGTGGCCGCTCTGGCGCTGCTGCCGCGGGTTTCGCGCAGTTTGCGAGCGCGCGCTTTGCGCAATACTCCGGCGGAAGGCTACTACCTGCTGGGGCTCAAGTTCTCCCGCCCCCTGCTTCGCCCCGCCGAGTCCAATGGAGCGCGGCGGCGGAAAATTACTTCAGCGGTGTGAAAACTATTGCTTCTGCCCCCGCCGGCGTTACCCTTGTGCTCACTCCCCGATGACCCCTGCGCGCTGTAATAGCTCTTTAGTAAGTTGATACCGTTCAAGCACATAGGTTAGATTTGCAGGGGAGTCGCAGCAGGCGCATCCGGGTTTGGGTCTCCGGGTGCACTTTAACGGTTCCCCCCGAACCTTAGAACTCCGTCCATGACAACCAGCGGTGTCAATACGCTCGTCCAGCCTCTGGGGGAAATGCCCCCGGCCACAATCGTTTTCGGCCGCACCGAGGCCATGCAGGCGGTACGCGAGCGGCTGACCAAGCTCGCTGCAGCGAATGTGCCGGTTCTCATTCAGGGCGAGAGCGGGACGGGCAAAGACATTATCGCGCGCATGATTCATGCCGCGTCGCCGTGGCGCACCGGGCCATGGGTCAAGGTGAATTGCCCGGCGATTCCCGGCACGCTGCTTGAGAGCGAACTCTTCGGCTACGAAAAAGGAGCCTTCACCGGCGCTTTCGGCATGAAGCCGGGGCGCGTGGAGATGGCGCATCGCGGCACGCTGTTTCTCGACGAGATTTCCGAACTCGACATGTCGCTGCAGTCGAAGCTGCTGCAGCTCCTGCAGGATGGCCAGTTCTGCCGCATCGGCGCGCAGGAAGACAAGAAAGTCGAAGTGCGCGTAGTCTGCGCCACCAATCGCAAGCTCGAACAGGAAATCGAAAACGGTACCTTCCGTTCCGATCTTTTCTATCGCATCAACGTCGTGAATCTGCACTTGCCGCCGCTGCGCGAGCGCGCCACCGACATTCCCGATCTCGCGGCGTACTTTCTCGAACATCACAATCGCAAGTACAACTGCCGCGCCAAGGCGCTCTCCACCGACATGATGTCGGTGCTGGGCAAATATCACTGGCCAGGAAATATTCGCGAACTGGAAAACCTGATCAAGCGCTACGTGATCCTGGGCAATGAAGAAGTGATTCTTGCCGATCTCACGCCGCGGCCTGCGGACTTTTTCAACGCCGACCTGCCGATCGAAGGACCAATCTCGCTGAAGACCATCACCCGCCAGGCGGTGCGCGAGCTGGAACGGAAAGTCATTCTGAAAGTTCTGCAGAATCATCACTGGAACCGCAAGCAGGCGGCGCGCTCACTCGGCATCAGTTATCGCGCGCTGCTCTACAAGATTCGCGATGCCGGATTGCCCTCGAACCGCGCTGTCAAACAGCGCGAAGCCGAGCGACCCAAGCAAGAAGTCGCCGCCGACTGAGCTTCGCAGTAAATCCGACCGCGCAAACCAAGAGCATCCACCAGAGAGCGCACGAAGTCACACGAAGGGAACCCTGGGACTGCACCTCCCCCACTCAAGCCAGGGGTTTGGCTTGAGTGGGAATGTTCACACGTCGCTTGGGCGGCGAGGCGAATCGTGGTTCCTCTCATCTGTCTTTGACCGGTTAGGCGCGTTCGCCGTGGGGGCCGACTAACCTGTTGCCTGCATTTCGCGGGTTAGAAGCCGATCAAAACGTTTGATATTGACCCATAATAAGGGTTTCCCTTATTATGGGTGCATGAATATCACGCTCTCGCTCGACGACAAACTGGTCAAGGAAGTCCGAAAGATCGCGGTTGAGAAGGACACGACTTTGACCGGGCTGGTTCGCGCTCATCTCGAACAACTCGCCGCCGAGCACGCCAGCTCCGGACGGAAGCGCCGTGAGATGGAAGCTCTGGAGCGGAGTTTTGAGAAATTTCAGATTCGTGTGGGCAAGAAGACGTGGCGTCGGGAAGACTTGTATGAGCGGTCTTAGTTTCCTGGACACCCATGTTCTGGTGTATGCCTACGATCCCAGTGAGCCGCAAAAGCAGAAAGCCTCGAAGGAACTGCTGCTGGGAGCACTCCTGGGCCGGTCGATGATTTCTGCACAGGTGCTCGCCGAGTTTGCCTCGACGCTGTTGCACAAGGTCGCAGTTCGGCGCACTGCCGAGGAGATTGGGGTGATGTTGGATATCCTGTCGCCGATCAAATTAGTTGCCCCCGATGCCGACATGGTGCGGCGCGCGGTGGAGGCTCACGCAGCCTACGGCATTCATTTCTACGACGGCATGATCGTGGCCGCGGCCGAACGCGGCGGTTGCGAAAAAATCTGGTCGGAGGATTTGAATGCTGGCCAGAAATATTTCGGTCTGACGGTGGCCAATCCGTTTCAGTGAGGCCCGTCGCTGAAGTCGGGTTTGATAGAACTGCCCCACTCAAGCCAAAGGACGGCTTGAATGGGCCACCCCGAATTTTCAGCGCTTACTTACGGGGTGTATTTGAAGATTGTGCCGCAGCCTATGGAGCCGCAGGTCGTGTCGGCTCCGCCGCCGGCGGTTGTGCCGTAGATGCTGCCGTCTGCTCCGACGGTTAATTGCGAAACGGGAACCTCGCCGTCGCCTCCGCCGGTGAAACGATGAAGCACGGTATAGGTGCCGGTTTTTCCGATCATGTAGAGAACGCCGCAGCCGGTTCCCTTTACCAGGCAGTTCAGATCGCCGCCGTATCCAGTTGTTCCGTAAAGAACACCCGCATCGTCCAGAGGAGCGGTCAGAGGCTCGGCTCCGTTCGTCCTCGAGATAAAAGTGTGCAGCACCTTGAAATTACCGGCTGTGTCTAGCCTGAAAATTACGCCACACTGGCAGGTGGGATCGCCACCGCCTTGGGTCACGCCGTGGATGTTGCCGTTTACATCTTGAATCAGCCGTCCGGAGGGACCGGCGCCATCGGTGCGGCCGGTGAAGGCGTAGAGCACAGTGAAGTGGTTAGCGGTATCGAGCTTGAATAAAGTTCCGTAGTTGCCGGTGCCGGCTATGGTCACTCCGTAGACGTTGCCGGCCGAGTCGCGAATCAGAGCCGAGGGTTCGAATCCGTCGGCCTGGCCGGTGAAGCGATACAAAACTGTTTCTTTGCCACCCTTGGTGACTTTGAAGATGGTTCCACAGCCTAATGAGCCGTTGCAGCCTGCGTTGCCGCCGAACTGCGTAGTACCGTAGAGCACGCCGTTGATCGAGACCAGGCCGCCGCTCGGTTGCGAGCCGTCCTTTCCTGCCTGAAAGGTGTAGAGCGGGGTGAGCAGGTTGCTGGTATCGAGTCTGAAGATTGTGCCGCAGGCACAAGTGGCCGCGCCGCCTTCAGAGGCCGTTCCGTAAAGATTGCCGTCCGGGTCGCGGAAAAGATTGCCTTGCGGAAGATTGCCATCGGACTCTCCCGTGAAAGAGTAGAGAACGGTTTCGTTGCCGGCGCTGTCGAGTTTGAAAATCGTTCCCCCATTGAACTCGCCGCCGTGCCCGGTCGTGCCATACATGTTGCCGCTGGAGTCCACGACTAGACCGCCGAGAGGGTCCGATCCGTCCGTTAGTCCTCCGGCGAAGCTGTGCATCACGGCATAGGTCTGGGCCTCAGCGGGATGCGCGGCCAGGATTGTCATCAGGGCGAGGACGGTTGCGAACGAGATGGGACGAAAGGACAATTTCATTGGTGCTCCGTTTCTTCTGCGGGGCGCGTGACTTCTTTTAGAGTCACTTTCTGCGCGCCATGTTGCGAGACATGCTGGTTGGAGTCGCGCTTCTTGAAGTCATGCTTCTTGAAGTCATACTTCTTGAAGTCATGTTTCTTGAAGTCATGGACAGCGACGCTTTTCGAATGAAGAGACATTTTTGGCCGCAAGGTCTTGGGGTGGAGACAGGGAACTACACGAGCGGAGGGGAGAATCGAGCCCGCGCAGCCATCATAGCCGCGTTCGACGGGTTGTCAAGCGGGGCGGTTGGTTCCGGGCTGTGGAAAAGAGCTTAAGGGAGAAACGCTGAGGGCTTTTACGGGAGTTTACATTCGATTCGCATTGGGCTTTGTGGCGCTTCAACGGGCGCTTGCGCGCCCGGGGCGGACGGGGGCGTCCGCCCCTACATTTTTAGCCGTGGAGTTCTGAGAGGGCTTTTTTGGCTTCGGCGTTGTTGGGGCTGATTTTCAACGCTCTCTCTAATTGCTGGCGGGCTAAAACGTTCTGATTGGCTTTCTGATAGGCGAGGCCGAGGTGGTAGTGGACGGTGGCGTCGTCGGGCGAGCCACTCTTTTCGCCGAGGCGCAGAGCCTCCTGAAACTGATCGATCGCGGTCTGATAGATTCCTTTTTGATAATAGGCCCAGCCGAGCGTGTCGGCGGCGATCGGAGAATCGGGCATGCCGCGGCGCGCGGTCTGCGCCAGGGCGAGGGCTATGTCGACGTTGCCTCCGGTCTCAAGGGTCACGTAGGCGAGATTGTTGGAGGCGAGGGGCTGATCGGGCGTGATGCTGAGCGCCTGCTTGTACATGGCCTTGGCCTGATCCCAAGTTTGCCTGGCCTCGTAAAGCTCGCCGGCGAGAATATAAAAACGGACTTCGCGCGGATTGTCTTTGATGGACTGCTGATAGAGAGCGAGTGCCTGGTCGGACGAACCGGCTTCGATCTGCACCTTGCCCAGCTTTTCCAGCGCGTCGGTATTGTTTTTGTCGAGTTCGATGGCTTTCTGCAGAGCAACCTCGGCGCCCGGCAGATCTTTCTTCCCATTAAAAAGCACGGTGCCGAGCAGATCGTAGAAGTTGCTGTTGTTGGGCGACCTGGCGATTTGAGCGTTGACTGCGGCGATGGCCTTGTCGAACTGCTTTTGGACGACATAGGTGTTCATCAGTCCGCTGAGGCCGTCGGAGGAAGAAGGGTCCTTGTCGAGAGCCTGGCGGTAGAAGCTCTCAGCCTCGGTGTAGTGCTTCTGAATCAGCTGGACGTTGCCCAGTTGAACGTAGGGCGCCGGACTCTGCGGCGCCAGCAGGGCAGCCTGCTGCGCGTCTTTCTGTGCCTCGGGATATTTCTGGCGAGCCATTTCCGCGATGCAACGGTAGAGATATCCATCCGGCATGCTGGGCTGCGAGGCAATCAGTTGCTGAGCCGTTTGGAGGAGGCCATCGACATCGCCGCGGCTCAATTCCAGGCCCGCCAGTGCGCGCTGCGCGTCGGCCAGGTCGGGACGAAGGCGCACCGCCTCCCGCCACTGCGATTCGGCCCGGGATTCGTTGCGCTGCTGGTCGAAGGCCAGTCCTAACTGGTAGTGGGCGACGGCGTTGTCACGGTCCTCGCTCAGCGCGCGCTGCAGCGTCTCCACCGCGGCGGCAGCGTTATTCTGGCGAAGCTGGATCTGGCCTTTGAAGACCAGGGCATCGGTTTCGCGGGGCGACGATTTCAGAATCTCATCGTTCAGCTTGCTGGCTTCGTCGAGGCGATTTTTCAGAATCAGAAGCTGGACGTAGTTTTTCTTGACCACCAGATCCTTGGGATGATCGGCATAAAGCGAAGCGTACTCGGCGAAGGCTTTGTCGAGATCGCCGGTGGCGAAGTAAAAATCTCCGAGCATGCGGTAGGCTTCGGAGTTGTCGGAAAGATCCTGCTTGGTTTGCTTCAGGTAGGACTCGATTTCAGCCCGCTTGTTCTCCTGCATCAGCACGCGAACCAGGGCGGCGCGGGGGCCGGCGTTTTTCGGGTCGACTTCGATCGCGCGACGGAACTGGGTTTCGGCCTCGGGCAGGCGATTGCGAGCCTGGTAGAAAGCGCCGAGAGCGAGTTGTGCGTTGGTGGCCTTGGGGTCTTTGTCGATCGCATCCTTGAAACTTTTCTCGGCCAGGTCGGGCTGGTTGGAGCGGAGTTCGAACAGGGCCAGCGCCAGGTAGGACTCGGAGCGGCCCGGGTCGGTGGCGATGGCCTGCTGAATTTCCTGAATGGCGGGGCCGAGATGATCTTGCGCCGCGTAGTAGTTGGCCCAGGCTTCGTGGGTTTCGGCGTTATTGGGCTGCTTGGCGCGGAGAATGTCGAGATGAGATTTGGCCTGCTGCAGCGATTCCGGTACGGCCGAGCCGTCGGGATTTCGGAACATCACCAGAAGATTCGCGATGTCGGTCTGGGCGCGATAGTTGTCCGGGTTGAGGGTGACTGTGCGGGTGAGTTCGTCGAGAGCGCGGGTGGCGTCGCCCAGTTTGAGATAGGTCTGGCTGAGCTGATAGTGCGCCTGCGCGAAACGGGAGTCGACCTGAATGGCGTTGGAATACTGGATGGCCGCTTCGCGATATTTTCCGTCCGCAAAATAGCGCTCGCCGCTGTCGAAGTACTTCTGCTTTTTCACATTGGGATCGCCCGAGCAGCCCGTGAACAGGGCAGCGGCGAGGGAACAGGCGAGGATGGAGCGGACCGCTACCAAGTGACGCATAGGAATTCTCCGATTAGTGGGCCGGGAAGTACGCAGGAACCTAGCCGCGCCGAACGCCGCGCGGAACGCCATAATAACCCATGGAACAGGGCGAGACAAACGGCGGCGAGCGCGACGAGTTGGGGCACGGCTGCTTCGCGATTCTTCCGGCGAACCTGGCGGGCGTAACCGCGGACGTTAAAGGTTTTAACCGCTAAGGCCGCTAAGAAAGGCCGCGAAGGACGCGAAGAAAACCGTTGGTTATTCAGGGTGCGCTGCCGACACATTTCATCGCTCCATGGTCAGCGGGGGATGTAGGTGTCCAGCAATGGGGCGACGCTGCGGGCCAGGGGCAGAATTCGGGCTTCGGCCTCGCTGGCGGTTTCGCCGGGAGCTAAGGGAGTGGTGAAGCGTATCAGCGCGCCATCGCTACGGTGCAGGTTGATCGAGTCGTTCACCAGATAATATTTGGACAGGTATTCACTGGCAACGCCCCGCCCGTGGGCATAGTACCAGTAGATGATCACGACCCGCTCGCCTCCCTTGGTGATGATGTAACGATTGGCGAGGAAGGGATCATGTGCGGGCAACGAGAGAGTGATTCGGGTGAGTTCGACCAGACTCCAGCCAGCTCCAGGGATGCAATTCTGCGGGGAGTGGATGGTATCTCCGGCACGCTGGCTGGGGACGTACGCAATGAAGAGGTCGATTTGCGGCTGGGGATCGGCAGCGCTGTTATAACCACGCTGAAGAAAGTCGCCGGGGCCGAGGACGATGCGAACGTCGTCGGGAATCGGCTCGTCGAAGCCGGACCAGTCCCCGAACTGCATAGGAAACTGGTCCAGAGTCTGGCGAGAGGCGAAGACTTCGCCCAGATCGTGCCGCTGCAGATAGACCGTGGCGGAGGCCAGCAGCAGAGTTGCCAGAACGACACGTGCGATCGAGAGAGGCGGCGCCGCTATGACTTTACTTTGCAAGCTTGGCGCTGGAGGTTGTTGCGCGGCTGAGGAGGGTCCCGCAATTTTCTCCGCTTGGGGCGGCCACAAGAAGCGGACGGCTGTATGCAGGGCGTAGAGCAGCGATAGGGAGATGACAAAGATGATCCATCCCCAGGAGAGGTGGTAGAAACCCTCGGCCTTGGCGGGGTCCCAGTACTGAACGAGCAAGCCGGTGCCGATGATGCGGACGCTGTTGGCCGCGATGGCGATGGGAACCGCAGCCAGGACAAGGAGCCAGCGCACCCAGCGGCGCGTTTCCATCAGGTAGCCGTAGATGATGGCCAGGGTGAAGAGCGAAATCAGCGAGTGAATCCCACTGCAGGCTTCGGCAACTTCAAGCGACTTCCCGGGCAGTTGGATTATGTTTCCTTCGCGCAGAACGGGAACATTGAGGAGGGGAAGGATTTCGGCGGCCACTCGCGAGGTCAGCAACTGGAGCGGGAGCGTGATCTGGTTGAACAGGATGGTGGGGATCGGGATCATCAGGATCAGGAAGGCCCAGGGAAAGAACACGGCGCGGAAGAAGCGCCATCCCCGAAACAGGACGATCAGGCCGGCCAGAACCAGCAGCAGGGAGAAGCGCGCCAGGAACAGCTCCGCACCCAGGCGCCCGACGATGAGGACGCAGAGACCGCAGCCCAGCACCAGCAGCCCCGACCATGAGGGGCGTGGGGTGAGCATCCGCAGACGGTCGCGCTCCTGCCAGAGCACGAAGGCGGAGAACAGGGGCACAAAAAATCCGTGGGAAAAGTTGGGATCGCGCCACCACTGCAGGACCAGATGGAAGAGAGTGCCGGCGTAGAGCCAAAGGAGCAAACCTGCGATCAGCGCAGGCAGCAGGCGTACCTGTGTAGGTTTTTGCACCAATGGGCTCACGTTTTGTCTGGAGGGCCCGAACCGCAGGGGGACACTGGGAACACGAGCACGCGAAACAAGGAGAATAAGCGAAATGGGGTGGGTGCGCAATGGAACTTTCCGGTTAGCCGGGGAGTTGATACAAGGCAAGGGGTAGAATGGCGCGAGACTTTTCGCGGGCGCAAGAGGCGATTTGGGCGGGCAAGAGTCAGCAAAACTTTTCTTATGAGGGCGTGGTACTATCTTCGCAATGGTCTGCAGTAGTGGTCCGCCCCGAAGTGGTTTCTTGGCTCTAAATTGCTGAAAACAGGGAGTAGAATAGACCCCTGAATTTTTCTTTTGTAGGAGCGCGGATGGCAGCGCTCTTGCTCGCCCTTAAGGTGAGAAACCAGGGGCTCGGGTAGGTCCCTGTCCTCTGGCCCGAACTGCATCACGGGCCCATGCTCGTCCGAGGGGGAAGTGCGGAGAGGTACGCGCATGTCCGCCAAACAAGGCTAGGCGGAACCCGGAGTTGCAGAACAGCCAAGCTGGTTTCGACAGGTTGGAGCAAAATCCAAGAGCAACGGAGCGGAGCCTCGGGCTTCCGCGGAGATGGCATGAGGAAAGTGGCAATCAAGCTCGGGGCGCTGCTGTCGGTTGCAGTGCTTGCACCGGCGATGCGAGGACAGACCGCCGCTACGACCAAGGGCGCGAACGTTACCAGTCCCGCGATGGCGGCGCCCGAGGGCAATTCGGATTACGTGATTGGTGCCGACGACACGCTGCACATCTCGGTGTGGAAGGAACCGGATCTTTCCGAGACGCTTCCGGTGCGGCCCGATGGAAAAATCTCGCTGCCGCTGCTGGGGGACGTGACGGCGGCGGGCATGACGCCGTCGGAGCTGGGAGACTCGGTCAAGGAGAAATTGAAGAAATACGTTGACGATCCGCGGGTCACGGTGGTGGTGACGGCGATGAACAGCCGGCGGATTTTTGTTACGGGCGAGGTTACGCATTCCGGAGCGATGCCGTTGCTGCCGAACATGACCATGCTGCAGGCGCTGGCGGCCGCGGGCTTTACGCAGTTCGCCAACCTCAAGGCGATTTACCTGTTGCGGAACGAAGGCGGCAGGCAGGTGAAGTACCGCTTCAATTACAAGGACGTGGTGAAAGGGCGCCACCAGGAGCAAAACATTCCGCTGCGGCCGGGCGACACGGTGGTGGTTCCGTAGATGAGTATTCGTTCTTAGCGGGGAAGCTTCGGCGGGGAAGGTTCGGCAGGGAATGCGATGAGCAGACGGCAAAGCATGGCGAGCGTGGGAGTGCTGGTCTTTGCGCTGAGCGTGGCCTGGGCGCAGGACACTTCTACGACGCCGCCGAATGGTGGCGCTCCCGATGCCGGTGCAGCGCCGCAGCAACCTGCTCCCGCTTACGGACAGGACAATGCGCCGCCTCCGATGACCGAGAATCCGCCGCTCTCAGGATTGGATCAGCCGGGACTCGAACCGCACGCGGCGCCGTTGAGTTATATACAGCCGGGAGCGTCGGTGAGTGAATCGGCGGATTCGAATGTCGCCAGCGAGCTGGGAAACGGGGATTCGGTGCGCTCGATCAGCCGCGCGATCGGCAGCTTGACCTTGCAGCGTCTCTGGAAAAATTACGATCTGGCGCTGCAGTACATGGGAGGCGCGGCCTACTACGACGAACAGGGTCTGGGATGGAAGATGCTGCAGCAGATGGACCTCGACCAGAAAGTTACGTGGAAGCGGGGACAATTCTCGGTGCGGGACAGTTTCAGTTATTTGCCCGAAGGGAATTTCGGTTCGGCTTACGGTTCTCTGGGTTCGCAGAGAATCGCGTCGCTGGGGAACACGGCTTTCGGCAGCTTCTGGAGCGGGGCGAGCCTGGGAACGCTGGGGCTGGTGCCGCGCATCGCGAACGTGAGCCTGGCCGACGTCTCGGAAAATCTGACGCCGAAGTCGGCGATCACGGTGGCGGGCGGTTACGCCTTCACGCATTTCTACGGGACCGATCCGGTGACGGGGGTTGAGTATCTGGACAATTCCCAGACGTCGGCGCAGGTGGGTTACAACCGGCTACTGTCGGCGCACACGCAGGTTGCCCTGGTGTACGGCTATCAAGGGTTCGATTTTTCCTCGGTGGGGATTGACTTTCATTCGCATGTAATCCAGCTGATGTATGGTCACAGAATCTCGGGACGAATGGATTTCCTGATCGGGGCCGGGCCGCAGATCACGCTGATTGGACTGGCCTGCACGGGCATCGATCTGCTGGAGGGTAATCCTCACTGCAGTACCGACGCGAGCGGAAATCCGGTCGGGACTATACCGGATACGCGGATTGGAGTGGCGGGCCGGGTGCGGTTGCGCTACCAGTTTCCCCGGACTTCGCTGGATCTGACGTATGAACGGTTCGAGACCAGCGGTTCGGGATTTTTTGCCGGAGCGGAGACGGACCTGGCGCGGTTGCGGGCGGAGCGTCCGCTGTCGCGGGTGTGGAATGCGTTTGCCGATATTGGATACTCGCGCAACAGCCGGGCGCAGCCGGCCAGCGAAGGAGTCAACGCCAACGTCTACACGCTGGGTTTTGTCGGGGTGGGAGTGCATCGCGCCATTGGGCGGAGCTTTCATGGTTTTATCAGCTACCAGCTGAACGAACTTTCGTTTGACAAATCTTTGTGCGGCACGGCCTCGGCCTGCAACCGGAATTCGAACCGGCAGGTGGGAACGATCGGGCTGGACTGGACGCCGCGCCCGATTCGAATCGACTGATTGCAGAATGGATGAGGGCAAGGCGGCGCGCGCCAGACGCGGGCAGAAACGGAAACGAGCATGATCGAAAATCGCGAGTACACGATCAGCGACTACCTGGCGATGCTGCGCCGGCGGCTGAAGATGATTCTGATCCCGGCGCTGGTGGCGCCGTTGCCGGCTTTTCTGGTCTCCTACAAATTTCCGCCCAAGTACACCTCGCAGTCGGAAGTGCTGGTGGAAGGACAGAAGGTGCCGGAGAAGATGGTGGACCCGGTGGCTTCAGCCGACAACAATTCGCGGATGATCTCGCTGCAACAGGAGGTGCTGAGCGATGCGGACCTGCAGCCGATGGTCGAAAAACTGTTTCCGGGCAAGAACAGCCAGGAACTAACCGGGATCATCGACAGCATCCGGCTGAATATGGTTGTGGAAGCGGTCGACGAAGACATGTCAGCGATCGGCTCTACCACCAGCAAGAAGAAGCCGACGCCGCAGCAGACGATATCGCCCGCCTTCAATCTTAAGTACACCGATTCGAATGCGCGGCAGGCGCAGATGATCTGCAGCCAGCTCACCTCGCGGATGATGGAAGAGTACCTGAAGGGAGTGCAAGCCGCAGCCAGCGGCACCAGCGACGTACTGAGCAGAGGGCTGGATGACGCCAAGACCAATCTCGACGGACTGGACGCCAAGCTGGCAGAGTTCAAGAAAAAATACGTAGGACAGCTGCCGGGAGACGAAGAGAGCAACCTGAAAATCCTGATGGGATTGAACTCGCAGCTGGACGCGAATACGCAGACGCTGAACCGGGCCCAGCAAGACAAGTCCTACACCGAGTCGCTTTTGGTGCAGCAGATCTCGGCCTGGAAGTCTGCGCAATCCTCGACCAATCCGGAGACCATCGAAAAGCAATTGTCGGACATGCAGGCGCAGCTTCTGCAACTGCAGGCGCACTACACCGACGATCATCCGGATGTGATCAAGGCCAAGGCGGACATCGCCGAGCTGAAGAAGAAACTGGCGGAGATCAATCAGGCCGCGGCCAACCCGACCGAATCCGGCGAGGAGAAGGCGTCGGCTTCGGAGCCGCCCGAGATCCGGCAACTGCGCCTGCAGATTCACCAGTACGAAGATCTGATTACCAACGGGACGCGCGATCAGAAGAGACTGCAGCAGGAAATCGGAGAGTACCAGGGGCGGATCTCGCTGAGCCCGGCGATCGAGGAGCAGTACAAGTTACTGTCGCGGGACTACGACAACGCGCAGAAGGATTACCAGGATCTGCTGGCGAAGAAAAGTTCGGCCAACCTCACCATCCGCATGACCAACCAGTCGGAGGGTGAGAGGATGACGGTGCTGGAGCCGGCGAGTCTGCCGGAGGATCCCAGCTTTCCGAACCGCCCGCTGTTTGCCGGCGCGGGCCTGGGCGCGGGGCTGGCGGTGGGACTGGGACTGGCGATTCTGCTGGAGTTCAGCGACAAATCGATTCGCAACGAAGCCGACGCGGAAGCCGCACTGGAGCTGCCGATCCTGATCACGGTGCCGTGGGTCAGCGCGCCGGCGGTTGCCGGCAACGGCGGGTTCAAGTTCTGGCAGAGGGGCAAGAAGCCGCGGGATCCGAAGAATGCGGTAGCGGTGTAGGCGGGCTAGCTGGTTCGATATTTGTCAGACGTTATTGGTAAGACGTCATTGGGTAAGAGAAGGAAACTGGGCTCAAGCAACGACTATGTATAAAGAGTTTTATGGACTGCGGGCGAACCCATTCAATGTGAATCCGGATCCGCGTTATCTTTTTTTGACGCGGCACACCGAAGAAGCGCTGGCCTGCCTGACCTACGGCATTCAGAGCCGCAAAGGATTTGTGCTGCTCACCGGAGAAGTGGGCACGGGCAAGACCACGCTGATCAACAAGCTGCTGGAGTGGCTGCGGCTGCAGCAGGTGGCGACGGCGTTTGTCTTCAATTCGCGGCTGAACGTGCCGCAATTCCTCGACTACATGATGGCGGACTTCGGGGTGCCGGGCGAGTCGAGGTCGAAGAGCCAGGTGCTGCTGCGGCTCTACAACTGGCTGCTGGACCGCTATCGGGCGGGCGAGACGGCGGTGCTGATCGTGGATGAGGCGCAGAACCTGAGCGAGGAAGTGCTGGAAGAAGTCCGCATGCTGACGAATCTGGAGACCTTTACCGAGAAGCTGCTGCAGATCGTGCTGGTGGGCCAGCCCGAACTGGAAGTGAAGCTGAAGCTGCCGCAGTTGCGGCAGTTGCGGCAGCGGCTGACGCTGCGGGCGCGGACGCATCCTTTTACTCTCGACGAAACCAAGGCGTATGTGCAGCAGCGGCTGCGGATTGCGGGCTCGGATGGGCAGCAGATTTTTGACCCGGAGGCGCTGGCGGAGATTCACCGGTACTCGGCCGGGATTCCGCGCGTGATCAATCTGCTTTGCGAACACTGCCTGGTGAGTGCGTTCGTCGATCAGCAGAAAATTATCGGGCCGGCGGTGGTGGAAGCGGTGGCACGGGACTTTGAATTGGACGAAACCGGCCCGTCGGGCGAGGCCGTGGCCAAGGCTCCGGAAAACCCCGCCGACAAGTTCGACGTGGTGGAGGCATTGCGGTCGCTG